>Ga0307374_10001922_pt1 | contig 37872 bp, 30 predicted proteins | sample OX3MG_FD_202532 | JGI IMG/M metagenome (GOLD analysis project Ga0307374, IMG submission 202532) | Soil microbial communities from Risofladan, Vaasa, Finland - OX-3 | ecosystem: Environmental > Terrestrial > Soil > Coastal area > Acid sulfate soil | place: Finland: Risofladan, Vaasa | collected... | reverse complement strand
CGAGCACGAAATCGCGCGCGGTCATCGACAAAGCCTCGGCGCGGACCACGCGCGCGACTTGGGTCCACGACACCAATCCGATCACGAGCAGCACGCTTAAGAGGCTCGGGCGCAACACCGCGACCAGCGCCATCGCGAGCAGCAAAAACGGCAGCGACAGCATCACGTCGGTGAAGCGCATCAGAAGAAAATCCACCGCGCCGCCGAAGAATCCCGACACCAGCCCAATCGCGACGCCGATCAGCATCGTCAGCGCCATCGCTGCCACACCCACGATCAGCGAGATCCGCGCTCCATAAATGATTCGCGACAGCACGTCGCGTCCGAGCTGGTCGGTACCGAGCGGAAATCGGAGCGAGGGCCCGGCGGGATCGCCGAATGTCGCGGCGACCGCGCGGGCGGGATCGTGCGGCGCGATGAGAGGAGCTAGAGCCGCGACGATAACGAGGCTCAGCACCATCGCGCCGCCGACGAACTCGAGCCGGTTGATTCGCCGCGCCTTCATCGCGCCGCTTCCAGCCGGATGCGCGGATCGAGCCACGCGTAGAGCAGATCGACGGCGATATTAGCCGCCACGATCAAGAGCGCCGCGAACAGCACGATGCCCATAATCAGCGGAATATCGAGATTGAACACCGCCTCGTAAGCGAGCCGTCCGATCCCCGGCCAGTCGAAAACCGTTTCAGTCAGCACCACGCCCGAGAACATGCTCGCCAGGTCCAACCCCGCGATTGTCACTATCGGCAGCATCGCGTTCGCCATCGCGTGTTTGAGCATCGCGCGCGCGCCCGAGAGTCCCTTGCCGCGCGCGGTGCGGATGTAATCCTGGTCCATCGCGTCGATCAGATTGGTGTGCAGGATTCGCGAGTAATAGCCCGCCGAGCCCAGCGCCAGCGTCACAGTGGGCAGCACCAGGCTTAGCGGTCCGCTGAATCCGCCGAGCGGAAAAGTGCGCAGGTAGAGTCCGCCCGCGATCAAGAGCATCGTGCCGAGCCAGAACACCGGCATCGAGACCAGCGCCAGCGAAACCACCAGCAATGCGGTGTCGGCCGCGCGGCCGCGATAGGCCGCCGCTACCGCACCCATCGCGATGCCCAGGATGAGCGACAGCGCCATCGCGCACAGCGCCAGGATCGCGGTGGCGGGGAAGCGGCTGGCGATCAGCGTCGAGACATTTTCGCGGCGGACGTACGAGCGCCCCAAATCGCCGTGCGCGGCGCGATAAACGTAACGTGCGTATTGGACATACAGAGGTTGGTCGAGGCCGAGTTCGTGGCGGATGATCGCAAGGGTCCGCGGGTCCGCCTTTGCGCCCGCCATAGCCACCGCGGGATCGGCGGGAATCACGAACGCGATCAGAAATGTGATGAGCGTGGTGCCGGCCAGAACCGCAACCCCAAACACGATTCGCCGCGCCAGCCAGGTCAACATCGCTCAGCCTGAGATCATCGCGTGCGCGATCATTTCGCGGGCGGATTCGAACGCGTGAAAATGCGCCAGCAACGCGGCGATCGACGCATATGCGGTGGTTTGCGGCGCGGCGCTCATCCTGACGCTGCTCCCAGTGGCGAGATCAAAAGCCCGATCAAGTAGCCCGCGACCGCGGCGCCCACCGCGATCGAAAGAAAGCGCATGCCCGAGCGCCAGCGCTCGGCGCGATGCGCCATCCAGCCCTCGAAGTATCCCACCCCAAACAGCGCAAGCGCCGTGGCGCCCAGCGCCGACCCTAGCGCCGCGCCGTTTCCGGGGACCAGCAGGTAGGGCAGCAGCGGGACCAGCGCGCCGCCGGCAAACGCGACGCCCATGACCAGGCCATCGAGCGCCGCGTTCGCATGCATCGCGCCGGCCAGCCCGTAAACCTTTTCCTCGGCGGTTTTGAACAGCAAGTGGGGAGAGGTGCTGAGAAGCTGCACGACCCGATAGCCCGCCTCGCGGGTAAGCCCCTGCTTCTCGAGTTCGCCCAGCAACGCTTCCTGCACGACATAGGGATCGCGCTGCGCGGCTAGCCGGGTGCGCGCGACCTCGCCGGCCAGCACTTCAGTTTCCGCGCGCGTGCCCAGGTATGCGCCCGCACCCATCGAAAGCGCGCCGGCGGCGGTCGAGGCGAGCGCGGCCAGGACGATCTGGCTATGGTTCGAGACGGCGCCGCTCAGTCCGGCCAGAACCCCGGCCGTGGTCAGGACGCCATCCTGGACGCCGAAGACGACCTCGCGCACGCTCGAGAGCCGCTCGAAGAGGCGGCGCTTTTCGGCTGGGTCTGAAGGAGCCAAGGGCGATCAGAACTTCCGGTCCGCTGGTCCGAAGCCCGCGCCCGGCGTCCAATCCGCCGGACACAGGCGGCCGGTGCGCAGCGCGCGGATGATGCGCAGCGTCTCGCCGACGCTGCGCCCGACATTGATTGGGCAGGCTTCAGAGAATGCGATCTTGCGCTCCTGATCGATAATGAACGTCGCGCGCATCGCGACCCCTTCTTTCTCGTCTAACACGCCGTATGCGCTCGCGAGCTGGCCGCCCTGGTCGGCCAGCAGCGGCAGCCCCAGTCCGCCGAGTTCGGCCGACCAGCGCTGATGGCTCTGCGCGTCATCGACGCTGGCGCCGATCACGGAGCATTTCTCGGCGCGAAACTGTTCCAACGAGGTGTTGAAGCCGGTCACCTCGGTCGGACAGATGAAAGAGAAATCGCGCGGATAAAAAAACAGCACGATTAGTTCGTCGCTGAGCGCGTGCAGCGCCACGCGTCCGAGGCTTGCGCCGGTCGCGGCGGGCAGGTCGAACGGCGGGGCGATGTCTCCGGGTCTGAGCATGATGCGAATCCTGGCTTTGCCGTGTCGCGCGCGTCATTCAATCCCGTAGGTTAGTGTCACGTTGGCGGGCATCGTCACCTGGCCCGACTCGATTGGCGTGGATACGCTGGCCCCCATCCCGGCGGCCATCGCGCGCATCATCGGCATCGGGCGAACCTCCGCCTCGGTCGAGGCCTTGAGCACGCGCCCCAGCTTGACCCCGAGCGCGGCGGCCAACGCCTGCGCCTGCGCCTGCGCGTCGTGGGCGGCGGCGGCGATCGCCTTTGCGCGCGCATTGGTGTTGTCCTTGAGCGTGAAGCTCAGATAATTGACCCGATTCGCGCCCGCCGCGATCGCGGCGTCGATCAGCGGTCCTACGATCTCGAGCGCTCCGGTCTCGACCCGGATCGAGTTCTGCGCGGTATAGCCGACGATTGTCGCGTTGTCATCGCCCGGATGCTGGCGGTATTCGGGGTTGAGCGAATATCCGCCGGTTGAAATTTCGCCCTTGCCCGCGAGCTTAGACTTGAGCGCCGCCACGACCTTGGTCGCAAGCGCGGCGTTGGCTGATGCGGCCGCAGCGGCGGTGCGCGCGTGCGTCTCGATCGCGAAGTCTGCAATCGCGTCGTCGGGCGCGGCACTGGCCTGACCGCTGCCGGAGACCACGATTGTCCTTGCCGCCGGCTCGCCCGCGCCCGCCGGTTGCATCGGCGCCCCGAGCGCGGCAATCGGCACGATTATCGCCACAGCAAGAATTGAAGTCGCGAACCTGATGCGCATGCGGAATCTCCCGGGGGCCAGGGCCCCGATGCATTGATCCACGCAGATAATAGCCGGAGACTTGTCCCTTTGACGATACGTAGAGGATGGCTCCCGATGGCCGAAAAGCAGGACGACCGCAAAGTCACTCCCCGCAGCCAGGATTTCGCGCAATGGTACAACGATATCGTGCTGCGCGCCGAGCTGGCCGATTATTCGCCGGTGCGCGGATGCATAGTGTTCCGCCCCGACGGCTTCGCGATCTGGGAAGCGATCCAGAGCGAACTCGATCACCGGATCAAAAAAACCGGCGCGCGCAACGCCTACTTCCCGCTGCTGATCCCGATGAGTTTTCTGCAGAAAGAGGCCAAACACGTCGAAGGCTTCGCGCCCGAGGTCGCGGTCGTCACGCATGGCGGCGGCAAAGAGCTCGATGAGCCGCTGGTGGTCCGGCCAACTTCCGAGACCATTATCAATCATATGTTCGCGCAGTGGATTCATTCGCATCGCGATCTGCCGATGATGGTCAATCAATGGTGCAACGTGCTGCGCTGGGAGATGCGCACGCGGATTTTTCTGCGCACCGCGGAATTCCTGTGGCAGGAAGGCCATACCGCGCATGCCACGCGCGAAGAGGCCGAGCGCGAGACGCTTACGATGCTCGAAGTTTATCGCGGTTTCGTCGAGGAGTATCTCGCCATCCCGCTTGTTGTCGGGTGCAAGAGCGCGGCCGAACGCTTCCCCGGCGCCGAAGAGACTTACACGCTCGAGGGCCTGATGGGCGACGGCCGCGCGCTGCAATGCGGAACCTCGCACTTCCTTGGCCAGAATTTCGCCAAGGCTTTCGACATCAAATTTCTCGATGATCAGAATCAAATGCAGCATGCTTGGCAAACCAGTTGGGGCGTATCGACGCGCCTGCTTGGCGCGCTCGTGATGGTGCATGGCGACGATCAGGGCCTGCGGCTGCCGCCGGCGGTCGCGGGCACGCAGGTGGTGGTCGTGCCGATCTATCGCAAGGCGGAAGAAGGAGCGCAGGTGATGGCCGCGGCGCGCGGGATTTTCGAAATGCTCGAGGGCGCCGGTATGCGTGCGCGCCTGGATACGCGCGAAGGACTTACGCCCGGCTTCAAATTCAACGACTGGGAGATGCGCGGCGTGCCGCTGCGTATCGAAATTGGTCCGCGCGACGTCGCCTCAGGCGAGGTGGTGCTCGCGCGCCGCGATCGCAAGGGACCGGAGGCGAAATCCAAGGCCCCGATTTCCGGTATCGCGGCGCGTGCGCGGGAAATTCTCGATGAGATCCAAAAGAGCCTTTTCGAGCAGGCGAAAGCCGCGATGGCGCCGCAGATGCGCGAGTTTGATTCCTATTCCGCGCTCGTGAAGCAGATGGAAGGTGAGGGCGGCGGCGGATTTGCCAATGTCTATTGGTGCGGGAAACCGGAATGCGAAACCAAGCTTCGCGAAGAGACGAAGGCGACCTGCCGGGCGATCCCGATGAATCAATCAGTCGTGCCCGGCAAATGCATAGTATGCGGCGATCCGGCGGCCGAACGCGCATACTTTGCCAAGGCGTATTAGCCAGCGGTGCAAGAAAAAACAGTCCACAGATTACACAGATTTCACTGATTAAAGCCAGCCATTCCGCGCCGCTGCGGCGCGGAATGGCTAATCTGTGTTAATCTGTGAAATCTGTGGACTGTTTTACTATTTCCCTGTCCGCGGCTAGAACTTGTACGCGATCTTCATCGCGGCGCGCACTTCTTCCATCGTCTCGCGCGCGACGGCGCGGCCCCTGCGCGTGCCCTCGACGATAATCTCGCGCACCAGCGCCGGTTTGGCTGCGTACTCGGCGCGCTTGGCGCGGATCGGCTCAAGAAAGCCGTTGAGCGCCTTGTAGAGCTTTTCCTTGACCTCGACATCGCCTACGGCGCCCTTGACGTAGCGTTCCTTCAGATCCCCGACCTCAGCCTTATCGGGGTTAAACACGTCGTGGTAAGTGAATACGGGATTGCCCTCAAGGTGGCCGGGATCGGTCGGATGAACCCGGGTCGGGTCGGTGTACATCGACATCACTCGCTTGCGCAACTGCTCGGGCGAATCGCCCAAATAGATACAGTTGCCGATCGACTTGGACATCTTGGCGCCCCCGTCGGTGCCGGGCAGCCGCGCGACCTTGCCGATCATCGCGCGCGGCTCGATGAGGATCTTCTTGTATAGCCGGTTGAAGCGCCGCACGATCTCGCGGGTCTGCTCGATCATCGGCAACTGGTCTTCGCCGACCGGCACCAGGTCGGCCTTGAAGATCGTGATGTCTGCGGCCTGCGAGATCGGGTAGGTATAGAACCCGACCGGCAGGCCTTTGGTGAAATTCTTTTGTTTGATCTCTTCCTTGAGCGTCGGATTGCGCTCCAGCGTCGCGGTGGTGACCAGGTTCATGTAGTAGATCGTGAGCTCGGTCAGCTCCGGCACCATCGATTGTACGACGATCTTCACTTTGCCGGGATCGAGACCGACCGCCAGATAGTCAGTCGCGACCTCGAGCACATTCGTCTCGAGCGTCTCGGGCCGCTCGAAGTTGTCAGTCAATGCCTGGATGTCGGCGATTAGGACGAACGTGTCGTATTCGTCCTGCAACTTGACGCGATTTTGCAGCGAGCCGACGTAGTGGCCCAGATGCAGCGGCCCGGTGGGTCGGTCTCCGGTGAGTATTCGTTTTGCCATCAGCGCGGATTCGTGGACGAGTAGCTACTTTAGCAGGCCCCGCAGCGTGGCCAGATCTGCGGCGATATCCTTGTTGTCCTCGCCCGGCTCGGTTTCGAGGCACATCGGGATACCGCCGAAACGCGCGTCGTTGACAATTCGTCCGAAGGCCTCGGTTCCGATAAACCCTTTGCCGATATGCTGATGCCGATCGACGCGGGAATGAAACGGTTTGAGGGAATCGTTCAAATGAAATGCCGCCAGGCGCTTGAGCCCGATAAACTTGTCGAGTTCCGTAAAGGTCTGCTCGTAGCCCTCGGCCGAACGCAGGTCGTAGCCGGCGGCGAACGCGTGCTCGGTATCGAAACACAGCCGCAAGCGATCGTTTTCCTTGACCGCGCCGAAGATCCGGCCCATCTGCTCGAAGCTGTTGCCCAGCGTGGTGCCCTGCCCGGCGGTGATTTCCAGCGTGATCGTGACCGCGAAGCCTTTGCAGGCGGCGTGCGCCTCGTCGATCGATTTGGCGATAGCCGCGATGCCCGCCGCTTCGCCGGAGCCGACGTGCGCGCCCGGATGCGCGATTAGGCGCGGCACGCCCAGCGCCTCGCAGCGTTCGAGCTCGTCGATGAAGCCTCCGACCGAGCGCTTGCGCAGCCGCTCGTCCGGCGCGCCAAGGTTCAGCAGATAGGAATCGTGCGCGATGACGGTGGCGATCGCGGTCTCGCGCCAGTTGCGCCGAAACGCGGCGATCTCTTCTTCGCTCAAAGGTTTCGAGGCCCACTGCCGGGAGGACTTGGTGAAGATCTGGATCGAATCGCATCCGAGCGCACTGCCACGGACGAGCGCCTCGGCGACGCCGCCCGCGATCGATACGTGAGCGCCCAGAAGTGGACGGTCGTGATTGGTCGATTTCGTCATCGCGCTAGTCGCGCGGCGCTCGCGCCGCGCCCGGCGTACATCTTATATCGATCGCGTCGGCGATGTCACCGTCGGCGCGATCGAGCCGGCGGCGATTTGGCCGCCGTGGCGGGGCTGATCACTCTTCGGCGGGACTGGCGCTTGCCGAGCGGCGGCCAATGCGGCTATTCGTTAACGTCGTGCGAAAGCTGTTGATTACGATTGCGTTTCTTGCGGCGCCAATATGTGCGGGCGGATGTGTCAAGGCGGTCAGATTGCCGCCCCAGGCCGTCTACACGGAAATCGAGCCGTCGGGATCGGCCGCGAAACCGCCCGGCTGCGATATCCCGATCTTGCGCCACGAGCCGCTGACGGAATACCGCAAGGTCGGCTTGGTCGAGGGCACCGGCAGCGTCTATGACTCCGAAGCTGACGTGTTGCCGGTGGTCAAGCGCAAAGCCTGCGAGAGTGGCGCGGACGCAATCGTGATTCTGACCAGCAAGTCGCAAACCACGGAAGGCCTGGTCGGCTACTACCTCGATGCCGAAGCGATCGTCTATGGCAAGAATGTCAATATCCCGTCGGGCGAGTCGATCTCGCATTAAACCGCCGCGCGTGCGAACGGCTGCGCCGCGTTGCCGCGCAATCGGGCGCATGATAATTGCCAAAGCGCGGTGGCGAAGCGCGCAATAAAGTCCGTCGGGCTGGTCGTCAAGCGCGACCGTCCCGACGCGGTCACGCTGGCGAAGAACCTTGCCCGTCATCTGCGATCGCGCCGAATTCCCGCCTTCGCGGAGTCTCAAATCGCCGCCCAAATTGGCGCCGAGCCTGCTGCGCGAAGCGAGCTTGCCGAGCGTGCCGACCTGCTCGTCGTGCTCGGCGGCGATGGCACCCTGCTGGGCGTGGCGCGGATGGCGTCGGCACGCGAAACGCCGATCCTGGGCGTGAACCTGGGCGGACTCGGATTTCTGACCGAGGTCACGATCGACGAGGCGAAGGGCGCGCTCGATCGGGTGCTGGCCGGCGATTACGAGGTCGATCGCAGAATCACGCTCGATACCACCGTCGAGCGGTTCGAGCGTGATTCGCGCCGGCTCGAGCGTTTTGTCGCGGTCAACGATATCGTCCTCAACCGCGGGCCGCTGGGGCGGATGCTCCAGCTCGAAGTCGTCGCCGACCACAAGCCGTTCTGCTCGTATCGCGCCGACGGATTGATTATCGCGACTCCCACCGGCTCGACCGCATACGCGCTGAGCGCAGGCGGCCCGATTGTGTACCCCACGCTCGGCGTCGTGGTGCTGGCGCCGATCTGCCCGCATACGCTGTCCAACCGCCCGGTCGTGTTGCCCGACACGTTCGAGATCGAAATCCAGGTCAAGGCGCCCGACCATGACGCGACGCTTCTGGTTGACGGGCAGGAGTCCTCGATCGTCGGCGCCGAAGACGCGATTCGCGTCCGGCGGGGGCGCTCGGCGGTGGCGCTGGTCCGATCCTCCCACCCGTACTTCGAGATCTGGCGCGACAAGCTGCACTGGGGTTAGTGGCGCGCGATGCTGGCCCTACTGCGCATCCGCAACTTTGCGATTATCGAAGAAGCCGCGCTCGAGTTCGGCGGCGGGCTCAACGTGTTGTCCGGCGAAACCGGAGCCGGCAAAACCATTATCCTTACCGCGCTGGGATTGCTGCTCGGCTCGCGCGCCTCGCCCGACATGATTCGCGCCGGACAGAAGGAAGCCATCGTCGAAGCGCTGTTCGATCTCGAAGGCGAGTTACCCGGGCTGGCGCAGCCCGACCGCGGCAAGCGCGAGCTGCTCATCCGCCGCGTAATCGCCGAGGGTGGGCGTTCGCGCGTGACGATTGACGGTGAGCTCGCCACCGTGCAGAGCCTGGGGCGAATTGGCGCCGCGCTGGTGCAGGCGTACGGACAGCACGAGCAGCAGGCGCTGCTGCGCGCGGACAACCATCGCGAAATACTCGATCGCTACGCCCGGCTCGAAGATGACCTCGCCGCCTACCGTGCGGCGTTCGAGCGCGCCCGCGAGCATCAGGCGCAGGTGGCGGAGCTTTCGCGCCGGGAGCGCGAACGCGCCGACCTGCTCGAACTTGCGCGGTTTCGATTGACCGAACTCGAACGCGCCGGTCTTGCACCCGGAGAAGACCAGAGCCTTGGCGCCCAACGTATCGTGCTGGCCAACGCCTCGCGTCTTGCCGCCGCCGCGGCCGAAGCCGAAGCGTCGCTCTACGGCGCCGAGGGCGCCGCGGTTGACGCGGTAGCCGCCGCTCAGGCCCGTTTGGTCGAGGCCGCGGCGCTCGATGCCAAGCTCGAAGAGCCGCTCGAAATGATCAAGACCGCGCGTGCCAACCTTGAGGAAGCCGCGCGCGCGCTGTCAGCGTATGCGGGCAGAGTCGAGGCCGATCCCGCGCGGCTCGAGGAGATCGACAACCGGCTCCAGGAGCTCGCGCGCCTCAAACGCAAATACGGCGGCTCGATCGACAGCGCGCTCGAGACCCTGGCCCACGCGCGCTCCGAAATCACCGAGCTCGAGAACGTCGCTGAGTCCAAGGCCGGCGCGGAGCGCGCACTGGCCGCCGCGCTCGAAGAGCTCGCCGCGCTAGCGCGCAATCTCAGCGCGCGCCGCGCGGCGGCGGCCGCCGAGCTCGGGCGCCGGATGGAGACCGAGCTCAAGTCGCTCGGGATGCGATCGCCCGGCTTCGAGGCGCGCCTCGCGGCGCTCGGCGCGGATGAGACCGCATTCAATCACGGCGGCGTCCGGATTGGCGTGGCGGGCGCCGACGCGGTCGAGTTCCACATCGCGCCGAACCTCGGGTCGCCGCCGATGCCGCTTGCGAAAATCGCCTCGGGCGGCGAACTCTCGCGCGTGATGCTGGCGCTCAAACGGCTCGAGGCGCAAAGCCGTGGCGTCGCGACCATGATCTTCGACGAGGTGGACGCCGGAATCGGCGGCGAGGTCGCGACCGTGGTTGGCCGCAAGCTCGGCCAGCTCGCGCGCTTCCATCAGATTCTATGCGTCACCCATCTGGCGCAAATCGCCGCGTTCGCCGAGCGTCATTTCCGGGTCGAGAAACACGAACGGCGCGGCGCCACGCGCAGCAGGGTTGCGATGCTCGCCGAAGACGCGCGTCCTGACGAGATTGCGCGGATGCTCGGCGGCGAGGCCGCCAGCGAAAAGTTCCGCCGCGCCGCGCGCGAGCTTCTGGATCGCGCGCAGGGCTGAGCGCCCGGCGCCGGACCGTTGATATGGATTGGGGGACGAATCTTTAGTGAGCCGGCCGGAGCCAAAATCGCCGCACAAACTCCGCGCGCGGGCGGAACTCGCGGCCGGCCTGGTCGGCGACGCGCGACTCGCAGTGTCCGGCGGCGTGCAAAAATACGCGGCCGGCAATTGCAGCGGAGTGCTTCAATCGCGATTCGAGTATTCGGGAATCTTCAACCAGTTCAATCCGTGAGCCGGCCGCCGCTTGACGCCCGCCGGGACAGGGCGTTAAACGGTCGATAGACCCCTCTATATCAAAGGAGGCTGTCCACGATGGTTCCCGAAAGGATTTTCTCCGCCGACTCGCACGTGATCGAGCCCGCCGACGTGTGGACCACGCGGATCGAACCGCGCTTTGCCGATCGCGCTCCGCGCGTAGTCAAACGCATCGCCGATCGCGAGGGCGATTTCTTCGTCGCCGAGGGCTTGCATCCGTTTCCGGTCGCGGGCTTCGCCGTGGCCGGAGTCGATCCAAAACAGTTCGGCGCCGCGATGGCGGCCGGTTATCCGGGCGTGCGCCCGTCGGCCTGGGATCCGGTCGAGCGGCTCAAGGATCAGGATTACGACGGCGTGGTCGGCGAGGTGCTCTACCCGAGCCTCGGGATGCGGCTGTTCCAGCTCGAGGACGGCGAGCTGCGCGCCGCGAGCTTTCGCGCGTACAACGATTGGCTGGCCGACTATTGCGCGCATAGCCCGCGCCGCCTCGCGGGCGTGGCGATGATCTCGCCCGACGAGACCGATGCCGGAGTGGCGGAACTCGAACGCACCGCGAAAAAGGGACTGCGCGGCGCGATGATCTGGGGCGCGGCCCCCGCCGAGAAGCCCTACAGCGATCGCGCTTACGATTCGTTCTGGGCGGCCGCGCAGGATCACGCGATGCCGCTTAGCTTGCACATCCTGACCGAGCGCCGCGTGGGCGGCGAGCTCCAGAGCGTGATGAAGGGCTACCCGGCGCTGCACCATTCGGCCGAGCGCTCGCTGACCGAGCTGATCTTCGGCGGCGTACTCGAGCGCTATCCGCGGCTCAAAATCGTGTCGGTCGAGAACGATATCGGATGGATCGCGCACTTCCTGCAGCGGATGGACCATTCGTTCTCCAAGTATCGTTACCTCGAGCGCGAGGCGATTCCCAATCCGCCGAGCTTCTATTTCCGGCGCCAGGTTCACGCCACCTTTCAGGATGATCGCGTCGGCGTGATAACGCGCGGGTTCATCGGCACCAACGCGCTGATGTGGGCCTCGGATTTTCCGCATTCGGATTCGACCTGGCCCAACTCGCGTGAGGTGATCGCTCGCGACTTCGAGGGCGTGCCCGACGCCGAGGTGCGGATGATGATCTCGGGGAACGCAGCCGAGATCTATCGGCTCGGATGAATAGATATCGTTGACTAAGCGGCGCGCATCGGATTAGCTGATAAATCCAGCCGCGGTGGGGCTGTAGCTCAGCTGGGAGAGCGCCTGAATGGCATTCAGGAGGTCGCGCGTTCGATCCGCGTCAGCTCCACCAATAAAATCAAGCACTTAACAGCATTCCCGTTCTGTCTCGGCGGCGCCTGTGCCCAATTTTGTGCCCTTGCTTTGATGAACCAATGACGATCTGGGCCTAGTCGCTGTGGAAGTTGCATCCCTGGCCCGCATTTCGATTTTATCGCCGCTCAAAATCGAGGTCGTGGTTGCCTGAACCGAACAAACTAGCTGCGGAGGCCGCCGAATTCACTGCTTCCCCTGCAATCCGCCGGCGGCTGGCACGGCAACGAAATCCGCATTTGCTGAACAAGAGGAAGGTTAGCCTCACTCCGAGATTTCTTCACGAGCATCTCCACCAGCATCGGATAGCTGGGGTTCTGAACGCAGGCGCCGGTCACCCGGGCAAAGCGGCAGACACTTTCAGGAAAATGATCGGCTGGAACAGGCCGATGCACATCGGACGTCTGCAAGAGTAGTGGGTCGTCTACGCGCCCTCCCAGCGGTTCACCTATTTCAGCAGCTTTTTCAGATCCTTGAGCAGGAGGAACAGGTGAAGAGGGTCGGTTGGGCTTGGTTCGAAATCGAATTGCTCGTACCACCGGCGTGCATTCTCGTCCTTTGCGTGCACGACGAGGGCGCGAATTCCTGCAACGTCCGCAGCCTGCACCGTTCGTAATAAGGCGTCCTTGAGGAGAGCTTTGCCTATGCCGGTTCCTTGCTCGGAACCGTCCACGGCCAATCTGGCCAGCATCATCACGGGGACCGGATGCCGCGCCAGCCCCTTGACCGCGCGCGGAGGCGACTCTTCAGGTTGGACGGATCCAACCGCGAGACTGTAATAGCCGACAACGCGGCTCGTGCGGCAGGTGAGGTATGTCTGCGCCGCGTTGGCAGCCTGGTTCGCCCGCGCGAATTTCTTTAGGAACCGATCTAGCTCTTCTCGTCCGCAGTTGAACGGATCGGTGATGTCTTGGGCGCTCAGCTTGTGGACTGGCGAGAGTCCTTCGGGCGGGGCCTTGGTCACTCAAGGGCACTCCGCTCGGCGAGCAGCCGGGCAAGCCTGGGCTTCACTCGGGCAGGACGGTCTAAAATCTTAAGAAATGCATTCCATCGCAGTTTGTCGAGCACGAAAGAGCGCCGGTCTTCGAGGGTCTCAGCCGCTGCAGTCAGACCGGCATCTAAAAGAAACTGACTCACCGTCTTGTTTACTTGCGTTGCGGCCATCTGCAACGTGTCCTTAGCGGAGGGGCTGACCCGCACGTCTATGCGCTTTGTTTTTGAAACTGCCACCGGCATCGAAATCACCTCTTGTTGCTCTTTATAGCATCCGGACATTGTCCGGACAAGACCGAGTCCTCAGTGCTCGTCAGCGCGTCCACGATCTGTGCCCGAAGCGGAGGGTTCGCCGGCGGCTTCTTGCTGCTCCAACGCCGAAATCGCGGCGCGCTTTGCATCGGCTCGGATATGGCTGTATCGAGCGAGCATCGAACGTGAAACATGACCGGCGAGCGCCCGAATCGTTTCTTCGCTAACGGCAGGGTTTTCCGCCAGGCGCGAAACGAGCGTGTGCCTGCGATCGTGCCAGCGAACCTTGACGCTGGAGATCTTGAGGGCGCGCCGCCAGGCGCTTTTCCATTCACCGATCGGTCTGCCAAAATCTACGTCGCGCATGCTGGTTTCTCTACTGCCTAGGCTGAAGCCACTTCTCTGGCCGCACCGCCGCTCCAACTCCGCGCCGTTCCGATTGCATCCAAACCCTTATGCATCAGGGAATTTCTCGCACCTCATCAAATCGATATTTCACGGAAAAACGGAAATATCCGCTAATCCGACGTGGTGACGTGAAAACACCTTGGTTCTGAAAACTGGGGGCGAGCTTCGCATTTGCATAACGCCGGGCATCGGTGCGAGTCTGATTCAGAATTCAAAAGGGAAATCCCGCTTGAAGGTTCAGGAGAGAAGCGCCGATGACAGACAAAGAGAAACTCAAACACGCATTCGAGAAAACTCCCTCGGTCTTCAATCTGCTTACCACGATTAGGAGCCGGCGCGTCGGTCTCGGCTATCGAATCGATTCAGGCACCAGCGTCCGCCATCCGGCGACCGGCCGCACAATGACGCAGGCCACGGGTCCGCTGAAGTTCGTTTCCGCAAAGGAACCAAAACCGCTTACGCGTCTGGAAGAGGCGCTCATCGCGTGGAGCGGATGCGGTCCCAACGGCCTGGTGGCATGGGACATCTCGATGGACGGCGGTTTTCACGAGTTGACGTGGGTCGCGGGCCGCACCTGTCCGTCGCCGGGCAATTCGCTCGCCACCGATCTGCTGATCATCAACGACTCCGGCGCCTACATCTACAAGCCGACCAAATCGCGCTCGGCGCCAATCGAAATCCAGTCGGAGAGCGATTACGAAAAGGTGCTGAAGTGGTACGACGACGGCCTGATCCAAATCCTCGATCAGCGTCCGGACATAGATTTCGCAATGCGTGCCCCGGGCGCCCCGAATGCCACGCTGATGGGGCCGTATCAGTTCAACATGAACATGCCGGGCTCGACCTGGTTCCTGCCGATCAGCGACTCGGGATGGCTCAATTCCGTGCTGATCAACATGTTCGATTACTGGCACACATATTTGATCGACGAATGGAACGGGGGCCGGCCCGCCGGAACGGAGAAATGGATCAAAGAAGGGATGCTCGAGCTGCCCAATACCATCGCCGCGTCGGAGCAGGGACTCTTGCAAAGCGAGTCGTATCCGGTGGGGTGCATGGTGCAGAACATGCGCCTGGCGTGCGAGGCGATGGGACTCGGAGCATGGGTTTATTGCGGTTTCAGTCCGAATATCCTGATGGGAGCGATGCCTGAAATCGCGCGCGGCCTGGGATTTCAGGTCGAGGCGCCGAACCCGAGGGCTCCGGTTTCCACGGGTCAGGAGAAGATCTTCGGAATCGAGGGAGTCAAGGAGGCGACTTACGTTCCCTCGCCCCGTTTCAAGAGCGCGGAGCAACTGGTCGATTTCTGGTACAATGAAAAGTACGGACCCGGCGGCTCTCTGGCCCGCAGCGAGGATAATTATCTGCGCAAGATCGGATCGCCCTGGAAGAAGGATCCCACCGAGCAGGTCATCGCACATCCGCGCAATCGGCCGGCGGAGTGGGTACACGACGCTATTATTTCATACATTGACTACTGCGTGAGTAACTTCGGGCAGTGGCCGGTTACATATAATCCGATGCAAGCGCATTTCGGATGCGTAGTTCACAACGTGGATGTGGGCTTCTACGATACATACTATAAGGAAGGCTATATCACCGACCGCATACGCAATCGCGACACGACCTGGCGCTGAGAGAGCCACCGGCGCTCGTAGCGGTCGCGAGAACCCAAGCCGCCGCTTGGGCGGCTTGGGGGCCGGGCTCATTTTCCGGGTGCGAACTTTCGCGGGACTCCTGCCCGCGGCGGCAGTACGCGAACCGATAAACCGAGCCACGTATGAGGACCCGGACCGTTCCTCTAATCGATACGCACGCTCCACGACGTTGCGCGTTCGCGTTGCGCGCGAATCGGGTGGAATTCAGATCGCTTCCCAAGCCATGCTATGACTCCGGCAGGTCGAAGCCGCCGAATTCCATTTTATGCCCGAACAGGTCCTCCGTGAAGTATTCGGACTGATAAGTCGCCGGGCGCGCGCCAAATCCATATTCCCACATCCATCCGGAAGGATTCTGGAAATAGAATGAGTACATATGATCATTCGAGTGCTTTCCCAGCGCGATAGTAACTGGAATTTTGTTGCGCCGGACCAGGTCGTGGGTCAGACCGACGTCATCGAGATTGTCCACTTCGATCATCAGATGATTGATTCGCCGCTGCGGGCCGCCGATCCCGAACGCCACCGTGTGATCGCGATCGTTGCAGTGCATGAAGATAAGCTCGAGGGTCTGTTTACCGGCCTGGATTTTGTACTCGACGCCCCCGCGCATCCCCAGTTGAGAGTAAAAGCGGTAGGCCGCGGCGGGGTCTTTTTGCCGGATGATGCAATGTCCGAGTCCGCCGCTGCCGGTCTTGAACCGGCCATGCATCGCGCGCCCGGGATGAAACGGCTTGCTGGTCTGAACATAGGGCCCGTGGAAGATTTCGATCGGCGTGCCATCCGGATCGACGAGCTTCAGGACTTCCAGCACGCGGCGTTCGGCGGCTTCCTCTTTCGAGCCGACGCGGAATTTGATTCCCGCCGCGCTCAACTGATGCTGCATCGCGGCGAACTCCTCGCCGCCGGCGACGCGAAAGCCCAAGTATAGCAAGTCGTCGCTGTCGTCGCGGTGCATCACGATCCGATGATGCCAATAATCCATCCGCAAGTAGCAGCGATCGCGCTCGCCTTCGTCGGCCACTTCCATCCCGACCAGGCCGCCGGCGAAGCTCTTCCACTCGTCAAGGTTTTTCACCCCGATACCCATGTAGCCCATCTCGGTTACCTGGATCATGTCTCCCTCCGGATGTTTGCGCGGTTGCGCCGGCCGGCCACCCGAGGCGGCCGACGCGGTCATCTTCAAGCATACTTAATCCAGATCGCATGGATCACACCAGCCCGAACCAGAGCGGATTTCGGAAGCGGCCGGATCGGCCCGCACGAATCCGCGCACGAATCTGATTGATCAACTACGACAGTTGTCGTAGTTTGAGCCGATGGCACGCATGCGACTGCCCGGCGGCGATTTGGAATATGCAGTGCTCGTCAAGCTCTGGGAGCTTGGCGCCGCCTCCGCGCGCGAAATTCACGCACAGGTCGGAGAGCCCGCCGCGCTGGTCTATACGACGATCGCCAAGGTGCTCGATCGCCTGCGCGACAAGGGACTGGTCACGCGCACCAGACGCGGCAGGGCATTTCGCTACCGCGCGCGAGTTGCGCGCGGCGCGGTTGATCATGCGCGCGCCCGCAGCGTAATCGGACGGCTGTTGGGCTCGCGCCCGCACGGCGCTTTGGCGGCGCTGGTCGAGGCGGTTGAATCGATTGACCCGCGGCTGCTCGACGAGCTCGAACAGGCGGTGGCCGCACGCCGGAGGTCACAACGTGGAGCGTGAATGTTTGCTGACCGTGCTGGTCGCGATGCTGGGCGGGAGCGCGATTGCGGCCTGCGCGGGATGGCCCGCCGCATTGCCCGCCGATCCTGGCGCGCGCTCGCTCGAGCGGGCGCTGTGGCGGCGCATCTGGGGGCCGCTGGTTCCGGCAGGGTTCATCGCCGCCGCGCTTTGCGGCTGGGCGCTCGCCGAGCCGGATCCGGTGCCCGAACGTGTGCCGCCCGCGGTTCTTATCGCCGCGGTTCCTTTTTTTTTCGTGGCGGCAAGAGCGGCGGTGCGCGCGGGATGGTCGCTGGTTCGCGATGACGGCGATCCGGACACGGTAACGGTGGGATTGCTAAGGCCGTGGGTTGTGTTCTCGCCGTACCTGGCTAGGGCGCTGGACGATAGCGCGCTCGAAGCCGCGCTCGAGCATGAGCGCGCGCACGCGCGCAATCGCGATCCGTTGCGCATCTGGCTCGCGCAGATCGCGATCGATTTGCAGTGGCCGTGGCCGCAGGCGCAAAGCCGCCTGGGGCAGTGGATTGTGGCGCTCGAGCTCGCGCGCGATGAAGAGGCGCGCGCCGCGGGCGTCGATGGTGCGGACCTGGCCCGCGCGATTTTGGCCGCGGCGCGGATGCGCCGCAGTCACTCGCTGACGCCGGTCGCGGCGCTGATCGGCGAAAAATCAGTGCTCGAGCATCGCATCGCCCGCCTGACCAGTCCGATGCCCGCCGCCGCCAAGCGTATCGAGAGCGGTCGGCGTTACATCTTGATGCTGGCGAGCGGGCTTCTGGCGGCGGTCGGGCTCGGCACGATATTCGGCGAAGCGGCGGTGGCGGCGCTATTGCGGATCGCGGCGTGAATCGCGGCGCGCGAGAGTCGTCTTGAGCAGGGCGAGCCATCGCGCCGGCCGCAATCGTGCGCGGCCTTTGATTCGCGCCGGATTGGCGGGGGCGATGATGCTCGCGCTCGGCGGGTGCGCGTCGTATCAGCCGCGTCCGCTGGATCCCGAACGGGTCGCGCGGCAATTCGAGCAGCGCACGATATCGAATCCGGGTCTGTGCGCCTATCTCGATGCGAACCTCGCGGCGCGGCCTTTAGCGTGTCCTCCGGCGCGATGGGATCTGGCCGCGCTCACCTTGGTGGGGTTCTACTACAGTCCCGATATCGCCGTGGCCGATACCCAGGTCCAAAGTGCCGCGGCCGCTATAGTGACCGCGGGGGCGCGACCCAATCCGGTGGTTGGGCTCGGTCCGCAATATGATTTGCGCAGCAGCCCGAGTTTCGCTCCCTGGGCGCTGGGATACTTTTCGCTGGATTTGCCGATCGAGACCGCCGGCAAACGCGGTTACCGCACTGCCGCGTCCGAGCGGCTGGCCGACGCCGCCCGGCTTGCGGCGGGAGAAACCGCGTGGTCGGTGAGAAGCCGGATTCGCACGGCGCTGGTGCGGTTGCTGCTTGACCGCATAGACGCGGACTTGGCCGCAAAGAAGCAGCGGACGCTAGCGGCGGCAGTGGAACTGATCAATGCGCGAGTGAGGACCGGGTACGCAGGCGCGCCCGAACTCGACCTTGCGCGGAGCAATCTCGGGGGCGCGCGGCTCGCGGCTGCGCAGGCCCAGGCTCGCGTCCGGGCCGATGACGGCGCGCTTGCGCAGGCGCTTGGCATACCGGCGCAGGCGCTTACGGGCGTCGAGTTCTCATGGGACGCGCTCGACGACCCGCCTGAGGAGCAGTCGCTGTCGCCTGCCGAGGTGCAGCGGATGGCGGTGCTCAACCGGATCGATTTGCGCCGCGAGCTGGCGCAATACTCGGCGGCCGACGAGGCGCTGAAGCTCGAAATCGCCGAGCAGTATCCGGACCTCAATCTGGCCGGCGGGTACTCGTGGGAGGGCGGCGAGAACATCTTCGAGCTCGGGCCGTCGCTCGCGCTGCCGGTGTTCAACCAGAATCAGGGGCCGATCGGGCAGGCGCGGGCGCAGCGCAATTTAGTTGCGGCCCAGTTCCTGGCGATGCAGGCGGAAGTGATCGCGCAGGCGCGTATCGCGCTCATCAACTATCGTGGCGCGCTGGCTGCGCTTGCGGCTGCGCGCAGCGCCGCCAGCCATCAGGCGCGGCGCTACCGCCAGGCGCGGCGCGCGCTCGCGGCAGGTGAGAGCGACGCGCTCGCCGCGAGCACGGTCCGCTTGCAGGATTTGGATACCCAAGCGGCGGCGCTGCAGGCGCTCAGGAATACGCAACTGGCGCTGGGGGCGCTCGAGGATGCGATGCAGCGGCCGCTGGACCAGGAGGCTTCCGGTCGATTCACGTTTCCGCCGCCGCGGCCACAGGGGGGCCAGTGAATAAAAATCGGCCACGGTTGATTGGGCTTGCGGCCGCGATAGTGGCCGTGATTGTCGTGCTGGTCTGGTGGATCGGCGCAGGTAACCACGACGAGGGCGATGACGAGGATCAGACCACCGCGAGCGCCGCGGTTCTGTCGCGCGCGGCAAACGGCGACGTGATTGTCGCCCTCACCAGCGGGCAGCAATCGCGCATCGGGTTGAAGACGGCCGCGCTCGCGCCGGTGGTCCACGTACGCGAGCTGACCGGCTACGGCGAGGTGGTCGATCCGGCGCCGCTGGCCGCGCTTGACGCGCAACTGATCGCGGCGCGCGCCGCGCTCGATGCGTCACAAGCCGAATACGCGCGCGCCAAACTGCTTCATTCCGAGCATCAGAATATCTCGCTTAAGGATTATCAGGCCGCGCAGGCGCGGCTGCGCGCCGACCATGCGCAACTCGACTTGCTCGACCAGCGCCTGGCGGGCGATTGGGGTGCGCCGATCGCCGCGCTTGCGCCGGCCGCGCGCGCGCGCCTGATCGCGGCGGCGATCAGGCGCCAGCTGGCGATCCTCCGCGTCGCGGTCGCGCCGGGTCAGCCGGTCGAGCAGCTACCCGCACAGGCTGAGGTTACTATCGTAGGTGGCTCGCGTCCGATCGCGGTGCAAGCGATATGGTACGCGCCCTCGGTGGATCCCGAACTTCAGGGTCAGAGCTTCCTGATGCGGGCGGACGCCTCCGGATTCTCGCTGCGGCCGGGGATGGCGGTCAGTGCGCGGCTAAGCGGGCCCGGCGCCGGCGAGCGCGGGGTGGTGGTGCCGTCGGCGGCGGTAGTCCGAAGCGCGGGAGGGGTGTGGGCGTACGTGCAAATCGCGCCGGACAAATTCGAGCGGCGTCCGGTCGCGGCCGGCGCGGCGACCGGTGGCGGATGGTTCGAGAGCGGCGGCTTTGCCGCGGGCGATCGGGTCGTCGTTACCGGCGCGCAAGCGTTGCTGTCCGAGGAATTCAAATCGCAAATCCAGGTTCAGGACTAGCGCGCGAACCCGCGGACGCCAGCAATGCTCAAGGCAATTGTCGAATTTTCTATACGCCTGCGCGGAGTCGTGATCGCCCTGGCGTGTCTGATCGTGCTGTACGGGCTGTATGTGACCTACCACGCGAAGCTCGGAGTATTTCCCGAGTTCGCGCCGCCGGAGGTCGTGATTCAGACCGAGGCGCCGGGATTTTCGCCTGAGCAGGTCGAGACTCTCGTTACCCAGCCGATCGAAAACGCGCTGGCCGGAACCATCGGCCTGCAATCAATTCGCTCGCAATCGATTCAAGGTCTCTCGGTCGCCACGGTGGTGTTCAAGGACGGCACCGACATTTACCGGGCGCGGCAGTTGGCAGGTGAGCGGCTGCTCGAAATCGCAAGCGCGATGCCGGCGGGGGTGGCCGCGCCCGCGATGGCTCCGCTGACCTCGGCAACCGCCGTGATTATGGACATCGGGCTTACTTCGGTGGACTCGAACCAGGGCGCGCTGATGGCGCTTCGGACCTTCGCCGACTGGACGCTGCGGCCGCGGTTGCTCGCGGTGACGGGGGTCGCGCATATCTCGATTTACGGCGGCGACGAACGCGAGCTCCAGATTCAGATCGATCCGGCCCGCTTGGTGGAACATCAATTGGGGATCGGCGACGTGACCGCCGCCGCGCGAGCCGCGACCGGGGTGCGCGGCGCGGGCTTTATCGAGACCGCGAATCAGCGCGTGGTGATCCATAGCGAGGGGCAATCGATTACGCCCGCGCAACTGGGCGACGCGATCGTCGCGCATCGCAAGGGCTCGAGCGTGCGCCTGCGCGACGTGGCGGCGGTGCGATGGGCGCCCGCGCCGGCGATCGGCGGGGCGCTGATCATGGGCAAGCCGGGCGTGATCGCGGAGGTAACCATTCAATTCGGCGCGAACGCGCTCGACGTGACGGGACGCGTGGACGGTGCGCTCAGGGATCTCGGGCCGCTTACCAGAAGCGAGGGGATCGTCGTGTGGCCGGCGCTATTTCGCGCGGCGAGCTTTGTGACGACCACGATCGATAACGTGCGTTTCTCGCTGCTCTTGGGCGGAGTGCTGGTCGCGATCGTGCTGGTAATGTTCCTGCACGATCTGCGCACCGCGTTCATTTCCCTGACCGCCATACCGCTTTCGCTGCTGATCGCGATCATTACCCTGCAAACCGCCGGCGTGACGCTCAACACGATGACGCTGGGCGGCTTGGCGATCGCGATCGGAGAGGTGGTCGATGACGCGATAATCGACGTCGAGAACGTCTTGCGCAGACTGGGCGAAAACCGCGCGCTCGCGGCCCCGCGCCCCGCCTTCGAGGTGATCCTGGACGCGTCGCTCGAGGTTCGCGGCGCGGTGGTGTACGCGACCTTTATCGTCGCGCTGGTGTTCCTGCCGGTGCTGGCGATGTCGGGAGTCCAGGGCCGCATCTTCGCGCCGCTCGGATGGGCGTACATCCTGGCGATCATGGCCTCGCTGGCGGTGGCGCTGACGCTGACTCCGGCGCTGTGCTACGCGATGCTGTCAGAGCATCGCGTAGGCGCCGATACCGCGCTGGTGAAAAGACTCAAGTCGATGCATCGTCGAGCGCTCGAACGCGCGAGCGCGAATCCCGATATCGTCATCGGCGGCGCGGCCATTTTGTGTCTCCTCGCGCTTGGCGTGTTGCCATTCTTCGGCGGCAGTTTTCTGCCCGAACTGCAGGAGCGCAGTTTCGTGCTGCATATGGTCGCGGTGCCGGGAACCTCGCTGCGCGAGTCGATGCGCGCGGGCGGCGAGGTCACCAAGGTCCTGCTCGCGAATCCTCACGTCCAAAGCGCCGCGCAACGGATCGGACGTGCGGAACTTGGCGAAGACACCTTGGGGCCGCAAGAGAGCGAATTCGACGTCAGATTGAAGCCGCTTGGCGGAGCGGACGTCGACGACATCGAAGACGCGCTCAGAAAGAAGCTGGCGGGGATTCCCGGCTTCGCGTTCTCGATGAACTCGTTTCTGACCGAGCGAATCCAGGAAACGCTTTCGGGGGAGCAAGCCGGCGTGGTCATAAGCGTGTTCGGCAACGATCTTGACGTGCTCGATCGCGAGGCGGGCCAGATAGCAGCGGTTCTGGGGCGGATTCGCGGCGCCACCGCGGTGGCAGTACAGTCGCCCGGCGGGATGCCGCAAATCACCGTGCGGCTCGATCGGAAAAGGCTGGTCCAGTTCGGGTTCCGCCCGCTTGACGTGCTCGACGCGATCGCGAGCGCCTATCAGGGTGCGATCGTCGCGCAGGTGTACGACGGCATCCGGGTCTTCGACGTTTGCGTGATTCTGGATCCAAAAGATCGGCGCCGTCCCGAGGCGATCGGGAATCTGATGCTGCGCAACGCGCAGGGGCAACTGATGCCGCTGGACGAGCTGGCGACGGTCGCTCTCACCTCGGGACGCTACGCGATTTTGCATAGTGGCGCGCGCCGGGTTCAGGTCGTGACCTGCAACGCCGGCGGCGATTTGACCTCGTTCGTCGCGCTTGCCGAGCGCGAAGTCCGCCAACGGGTTCCACTTGCCGCCGGCAACTATCTCGAGTTCAGCGGCGCCGCCCAGGCGCGGGCGCAAGCAGTCCACGAGATTGCGATAAACTCGTCGATCGCGGCGGTGATCGTAATTTGCCTGCTGTTTATCGCGCTGGGCAGCACGCGCAACCTGATGCTGGTATTGGCCAATGTTCCGTTCGCGTTCGTCGGAGGCGTGTTCGCCGCGCTGGTGACGGGAGGCTGGCTTTCGCTGGGATCGCTGGTTGGATTCGTGACCCTGTTTGGAATCACGATGCGCAATTCGATCATGATGATCTCGCATTTCGAGCATCTGGTCGAGTCCGAGGGCATGACTTGGGGACCCGAGGCCGCGCTGCGCGGCGCCTCCGAGCGGCTGACCCCCATCCTGATGACCGCGATCGTCACCGCGCTGGGCCTGCTGCCGCTGGCGATCGGCAGTGGCTCACCGGGGCGTGAGATCGAAGGACCGATGGCGATTATAATCCTGGGCGGCCTGTTCAGCTCGACCGCGCTCAACCTGCTGGTGCTGCCCACGATGGCGTTGCGCTGGGGAAGATTTGGATCGCCGCGATGATCGCGGCAATTGAAGCGGCGCTCAAAGGCGCGGGCGCATGGTCGATGGTTCCGATTTGCCTCGTGATCGCGCTCGAGTCGTCCGCTTTTGTGGGCTTGCTGTTTCCCGGTGAGATGGCTGGGCTGCTCGCGGGTGCACTCGCGGCGTCGGGGGTCTTCTCGCCGTGGCTCGCGTTCGCGGGCGTCGGCGGCGCGGCGATAGCCGGTGACGCAGGCGGATACGCGCTCGGACGCTTCAAAGGGCGCGCGGTGTTGGCGCGATGGCCGTCGGCGAATCGCCATTTCGAGCGCAATCGGGATCGGCTCGAATACTACTTCGCGCGCTGGGGTGCCGTAACCGTGCTGGCTGCTCGTTTCGTAGCGGTGGGGCGCGCGTTTGCGCCGTTCGCCGCAGGGCTGTCCGCGATGCCGGCGCGGCGCTTCGTTCCGATGGCGGCGCTCGGCGGTGTGGTGTGGGCAGCGGTGCTGGTCACGGCGGGGTTCGTGCTGGGCAACCACTGGAGGATCGTCGAGACGTGGATGCGATCGCTCGGCGCGGGGATCTTCGTGCTCTTCGCGTTGACGATCGCGATGGCCGCGCTGTGGCGATGGGCCGCCGGGCGGCAATTTGAAATCACGGCGGCATGGCGGCGGCGGGCGCGCCAATATGGATTTGATCCGGCGCCGTTCATTGCGTTCATGCGGGCGCGGCTTTCGCCGAGCGGCTATCTGGGCCTGCACTTCACGGTCGGTCTCGTCGCGGTGGGGGCGATGGCGTGGCTGTTCGGCGGGGTTACACAGGATATCTTCGCGCAGGATCCGCTGGTGCGGGTCGATCGCGTCGTTGCCGCGGTTATCGCCAATCATCGCACCGCCGGCCTGGACGACTTCATCGTCGTGCCGAGATTTCTTGGCAGCACCTGGTGGCTGATCATTATCGCCGCGATCGTCGCGGCCACAGCGGCGCTCGCCGGTGATTTCTCGCTCGCGATGACGGCGGGGCTGATTGTGGGCGGCGCATATGTGCTTGCCTACGGAGCGCAAATGACGTTCGCCGGGTTTTCCCCGGAAGTGGCGGGGGCGCGTTTAGTCCACGGATTCCAGGGCTTCCCGAGTATCGCGCTCACTACCACGAGCGCGGTGTATGGCCTTGCCGGATACGCGGCGGCGGCCCGTGCCAGGAGCTGGCGGATGCAGACGCTGGCGGTCTCGATGGCGCTATACCTGATTTTGCTGGTGTGGCTGGGGGCGCTCTATTCGGGACGGTTACTGAGCGCCACGATCGGCGGCTTCGCACTGGGAGGATTGTGGCTCGCGGTGTGTCTGACCGGAAATCTCGTGTATTACCGTATCCGCGCCCGTCCAGAGTAAAGTACCCAAGACGAAGATCGATTCGATGCGCGTGCCGCTTCAAGCGCATCCGGAGGTGTCACGATGAGTTCCGGCGATAGTCATGGCCACGGACCCGGTCACGCGCACGACCATTCACACGGTCATCCGCACGGCCATCATGGCGAAGACCGGCACGGGGCCCGGCAGCCTGCTCGATTCGACCCCGCACGCGCCGCCCTGCTTGACGATCCGCGCCGCTTCGAGCATCTGGCGCCGCATCAGGTGCTGGAGTTGCTCGACGCGCCGCGCGGCGCACTGGTGATCGATTTCGGAACCGGTACGGGGACCTTCGCGATCGAGATCGCAAAACATCGCTCCGATCTGCGCGTCATCGCGCTTGACGAGCAACCCGGAATGCTCGAGTTGCTGCGTGCGAAGCCAGAGGCTATGAATCTCCGGAATCTCGAAGCGGTCCTCACCGATGAGGTCGAGCGTTTCACGGGTAGTGGGGATCGGATTCTCGCACTCAACGTCCTGCACGAGCTGGGCGATGATGCGATCAAGCAGATGATTGGCCTGCTGAAGCCCGACGGCGAGGTTCTGTTTATCGATTGGGATTCCTCGATCGATCGCCCGATTGGCCCGCCGAAGGATCACACCTATAGCCCCGCCGAGGCGCGCGCGCGGCTTGAGAGCTTTGGCCTCGGGGTCGAGTTGTTGCCCGCGCTGAAATATCACTTTGTACTGCGCGCGACGAAAACGAACCCCGGTGAAAACGCTCAATCGCGATCGCGGTGATGAGATGACGATCAGACGGTCCGCGCGAAATAACCCGCCGCGCGAACCGCATTGAATCGGCGCCGCTTAGCCGGATTGCTTGGCGCGCGCCGCCCGGCGCGGCGATTTCCCGGCAGGCGCGCCGGGTTTTACGGTGAGCACGGGGCAGGGTGCTCCACGAACCACGCGTTCAGCAACGCTGCCCAGCAGCAAATGACTAAGGCCCTTGCGTCCGTGCGTGGCCATCACGATCAGATCGGCGCCGAGCCGCTTGGCGACTTGGAGCACCTCGAGCCCGGGATCGCCCATCACGATCTCGATTTCATAGCGAATCTTGCCGCCGATATTTTCTTTGGCCAACCGTTCGAGCTTGGTGCGCGCGGCAGCTTCCATTTTACCGAACGGCAGAGCGACTTCCGGGCCTGGCGGCAGCGCCACGACGTGCAGCAGATACAGGGCCGCGTTGCGTTCACGCGCAAGCTCCGAGGCAAGCTTGAGCGCGAGAATCGAGTTCTGATCGAAATCCACCGGGCAGAGAATTTTGTCGAAGCTGGGCATTCGCCTTCCTTTTCGCGTGGACCGTGGCGTTTCAGGGCGGCCGGGCAAGCGACGTTCCGCCTGCGCGCGGGCAGACGAGATATACCTCACCCGGCGATCGATTGGGAACTTGCGCGCGCAAGGCTTTCATCGGGCGTCGTCTTTTGAATCGGGCTTCGGAACCCTCGAACTCCCGCGGGGAGGCTTTTCCGGACCCGCCGCTACTGCAACGACAGATCGACGCGCGTGGTTTTGCCGTGATCCTTGATTCCGCCGACGTTGAGCTTTGGCGGGGAAAGGAACAATCGCGCGGGGTTGATTTTCGTGCTCAGGTACGCGCGCACGGCGTTGGCGCGCGCATCGGCCAGCGCGCGCAAGTCGCGCTCGGAAGTATTTGCGATCATCAGCTTTTTCATCTGGTCGGGCGGTATCGATTTGTTGAGCCCCAGGAAGTCCGCCGGTTTTTTGAACTTGGCGGCCTTGTACGCGCGGGTCAGGTACTTGTCATATTCATTGGGCGCAATCTTGACGCTGTCGAGATCGCCGCTCGGGCCGCCGGTGGCCTTCAGCTTCTGCGCCTTCATCGCTTGCTCGAGAAGCCCTTCGCGATCGATTGTGGGATCGACGCGTCCCTCGATACTGACCTTAAGGCCGGACCGCTCCTGGAGCGCTTGAATCAGAGTATCAAGGCGGGATTTGCTGTCCGCGCTTAACGCCGCCGAGCCGGGCGCGAACTCGACGTACGACAAATCCTGCTTGCCGCCGCCGAAGGCCGCGCTTAGCAGGCTGAAAGGCGAGGTCGCCGCCTTGACGATCAGGTTCATGAACGCGTGCAGAATCACGCCGCCGAGGCTGAATTCCGGATCCTTGAGCGAGCCCGAGATGGGAACGTCAACATTGATCTCGCCGCGCGAATTTTCCAGCAACGAGACCGCCAGCCGGATCGGCAGATTGGTCGCGGTCGCGTTCTCAACCCGGTCGCCGAACGTGAGTTGATCGATGAAGATGTGGTTGTCGGCGGTCAGATTGCCCTGATCCAGCAGGTAGTGAACGTTGACGGTCAGGGTTCCCTTGGTGATCGGATAGCCGGTGTAGCGCGTCGAGTAGGCGGTCAGTCCCGTCAACTCGATTCCGTCGGCCCTGGCCTTGAGGTCGATGAATGCGGCCGGCGCCAGCGGATTGACCGATCCGCTGATCTCGACCGGCGCACTGCCGTTTACCTGCCCGTTGAGTTCGACGGCGGCGGGCGCCGAGGTGTGGGTTCCGAAGGCGCTCACCTTGCCGGCTATATCGCTCAGGTCGGCGGAGTAATTGGGCTTGATAAAGAAATCGCTGTAATCGACCTTGCCGCCCTGCAGCGTGATCCTGCCGATCGCGAGGTCGGCATCGATGGGTTGCCCGGTAGTCGCCGCGGCGGGGGTTGGCGCAGGCTCGGGTGCGGCGGCTTGCGTGGGACGTTCCTCGGTCAGCGATTTCGGGGCGGCATTCGGATTGGCCGTGAGGTCTTTCAGATTCAGCTTGCCGTCGTGATTGAGAATAACGCGCGAGTAAAAGTCCGAGAGCGAGATCGCGCCGATATGCAGCTTGGGCGGTCCGGCGCCAAAGTCGGCGTCGATACGGCTTAGGCTCAACGCGCGCCAGTTCAAGAATTTCTCGTTGGTGAGCTTGTCGAGCATCGCCAGATCAACCAGGGTGGCGCCGCCGCGATAGGTGATGTGAAAGCTCTTGCGCTCCTGCGCTAGCGCGACGGCGCCGCTCATGGTCAGCAGCGCGCTCTTGATGGTCGCGTTCAAATGGCCGGTGGCGTACGGGTCCGCAGGCGTGAGATCCAGGCGCTGTGTGACCACGTGGAGCTTGGCCCGAAGCGGCGCAATCGCGGCGTCGCCGGTGACTTTGAACCTGCCGCGTCCATTTAGTGCACCATCGAGCTCGACCCCGAACGGTTTGGCGAAGTCGCTGGTGACATCCTTCAAGTGAATGTTGAGCGGCGCGAGCGAGATCTTGACCGGGCGCGGCGCGGCGGCGTCCTCGATAGTTGCATCGGTCTTCTCGATTGCGACTGATGCGATGCGAAATCGCCACGGACTGGGGGCCGGAGTTTTGGCGCGGGCTGGTTCGACGCGCCGGCGCTCGCGCTGGCGTCTGGCCGCGGCGGTTTCGCGGCGGCGGGTGCGCGGCGGCGGCGCGGTTTTTTTCATAAGCTCGAGCAGACTCAGCTTTCCGCCGGGCTCGCGGCGGACGAAGAGCCGAATCCCGTCGGCGCGAATCTCATTGACCGTCGCCTGGCGTGAGGCCAGATCGATCTGCCCGATCGCGATGCTGAATTTGTTCCATGCCAGGGGCTGGCCGCGCCCCTTCGGCGCGCTCAGCGCGAAGCCGTCAAGCGACACGCTGGCCGGCTCGGTGTGGACATTGAAGGCGTCGGGGGAAAAGTTGGTCTTGACCGTCGCCTGCGCACTGAGCTTGCCGCCCGTCACTTTTGCGGCCAGCACAGATTGCGCGAAATCCTGCAAGGCGGGCAGATCGATTGTGTCGATCGTCACGTCGCTCGTCACCTGCTTATGTAAGTAATCCAGCCCTCCCTTGACCTCGATCGACCCGCCTCCGGACAGGTTCGCCGCGAGCTGGTAGGGCGACGGCGCGCCGCCGCCCAAGTTGATATAGCCGAGCTGCGCGTGGATGGGAGTGATCGATACCGTCGCTGGGCTCGCGCCGGTGTTGTCAGTTACCTTGACGGCGCTTTGCGCCAGCTCGAACGAATCCACCGCGACGTCGGGCGGCGGTGAGGTTTCGGCGGGCGCGGCGGCCAGCGCCGAAACCGGAGCGGCCGTGGTGGTCTGCGGCGAAACCGCGCTTTGGGCGGGCGCGGGATTCTCCGTGGTCAAGGCGCTCAAGTTGGTCGATCCGTCATGATTACGCACCAGGTTGGCGTTGACTCCGTCAACCCGGACCTTGCCGAGATGAATCCGGCCTTGCAGCGGCTCGACGTCGTTGAGCATCGCCATCGCATGATCCAGCGTGGCGACCGGCGCACCACTGGTATCGCGTACGTCGAGGTGGTCGATGGCGAGTTCGCCCGCAATCGCGATAACCGGTCCGGTATCTTTGGCGACAAAATGCACTTGCAGGGCGCACGAGAAAGTTCCTTGCGGAATTTCCACGGGCAGTTTGCGTGGCACGTAGCCGAGGTAGCGCGAGAGATCGAGCTGATGCAGATCAAGCTCGATGATCGAATCGCGGGTGGCGCCGAACGGCTTGCTCTGTCCGCCGATCCGGACCGGACTGCCGTCCACGTCCATCCTGAGCAGCGGCTGCACGTAGATATCCACGTCGCTCGGCAGGTTCGCGACGAAGGGAATCCCAATCTGTAGGTGCTCGATGGCGTGCTGCTGCCCAACCACCTGGTCGTCCAGATGCACGTCGCCGTCGGTCAGGCTGATGTTCGACACGGAGAACTTGAACGGCTTGGAAGCAGGCTGAACCGGTGTGGGCGGGGTCTTCGGTTCGAACAAATCCGAGAAATTGAAGCGTTGCGGTGCGATGCGGACAATATGAATCGAAGGATGCTTGACGGATACTTCCTCGATAACCGGCGCCATGCGAACGAGCGATCTCCAGGCGGCCTCGACGCGAAGATGTTCAATATCGACGAACGGTTTCTGCGGATCGGTGTCACCGATGTGCAGCCGGTCGATATCCAATCGGAGCGCGTAAGGATTAAAGCCTATCTCGCCCACCGTGACCGGGCGCTTGATCTGCGTTGCGACTGGTCCGGTGAGAATATGCCGCAGCAGCGGCGGTACTGCGAAGAAACCCGCCAGGCCGTAAATCACAACGACAACTATAATCGCGATACCGATATTGCGCGCGCGGCGCGTGCGCCCGAACGCGAGAGCGCGAGCGGACCATGCTTTTGCATGCTCGGAAACGGACCTAAGGACGTCCATCCACGCTACCCCCAATCCGGCATTCGGCAATTATGACCCTGCCGAAATCCATCGTAAGCAAATACTTTTCTCATAGCCATGCCAAATCGGCCTGACGCGACGCGCCCCAGCCCGGCCGCCGCTTCCAAAACCCGTCGCGGGCGTGCTTTAGATGCTAAATCAGGGTAACGCGCCGCCGATCGGACCATGCCGATACGGCAGGCGAAGGGAAGACGGCAGATCCTATGCTCGCGAAGAGTCTTTTGGTCGCCAATCGTGGCGAGATAGCAATCCGGATTATCCGCGCGGCCGCCGAACTCGGAATCCGAACGGTGGCGGTTTTCTCGGAAGATGATTCGACCTCGTTGCACATCCGCAAGGCGGACGACGCGCGTGCGCTGCGCGGCGTGGGCGTGGCTGCCTACCTGGACGCCGCGGGGATCATCGCGGAGGCGCAAGCCGCGGATTGCGACGCGATCCATCCGGGCTACGGCTTTCTGAGCGAAAACGCCGAGTTCGCGCGGCGATGCGCCGCCGCTGGAATCTCGTTCGTTGGTCCGCGGCAGGAAATCCTGGAGCTATTTGGCGACAAGATTGCGGCGCGCGCGCTCGCGAGTCGATGCGGCGTGGCGATCCTGCGCGGCACCGCGGGAGCCACCACGGTTGAAGAGGCGCACAAATTCTTCGTCTCGCTGGGCAGTGGAGCCGCGATGATGATCAAGGCGGTGGCAGGCGGCGGAGGGCGCGGGATGCGCGCCGTTCATCGCGCCAACGAAATCGACGAGGCGTTTGCGCGGTGCCAGTCCGAGGCGCGCAGCGCGTTTGGCAACGGCTCCGTGTACGTCGAGGAACTTATGCCGCGCGCGCGCCATCTTGAAGTCCAGATCGCAGGCGACGGCACCGGGGAGGTCGTCCACCTCTACGAACGCGAATGCACCATCCAGCGCCGCAATCAAAAGATTCTCGAGATCGCTCCGAGCCCCAGTATCGATTCCGCGACCCGCGAGCGGCTGACTTCCGCCGCGGTCAGGATCGCGCGCGAGGTTCGCTACGACAGCCTTGGCACCTTCGAGTTCCTGCTCGACGCGGCCCAGCCGCCCGCGGGCGCCGCGTTCGCGTTTATCGAAGCTAATCCGCGCCTCCAGGTCGAGCACACGGTGACCGAAGCGGTGACCGGGATCGATCTGGTCAAAGTCCAGTTGCAGATTGCCGGTGGCGCGCGGCTTGGCGAGCTGGGACTGACGCAGGCGGCGATCGCGCCGCCGCGCGGATACGCCATCCAGGCCCGCATCAACACCGAGACGATGAGCGCCGACGGCGGGGCGAAACCCGCCGGTGGAACCCTCGCCGCCTTCGAGGTTCCCTCGGGCCCGGGTCTGCGGGTGGATACCTTCGCCTACGCGGGCTACACGACCAATCCGCGCTTCGACTCGCTGGTCGCAAAACTCATCGCGCATTCGCGCTCGGATGACTTCGCCGATGCGGTCAATCAAATCTATCGCGCGTTGTGCGAGTTTCGAATCGAAGGCGTGGCGACGAATATCGGGTTTCTCCAAAACTTGTTGCGTCATCCGGAGTTCGCCGCCAATCGGACGCATACGCGCTTCGTCGAGGAGCATGCCGCCGAGCTTACGGGCGCGCACCCTGCGGCGCATCGCAGGCTGTTCTTCGAGCGCGGCGCATCGGCGCCGTCCGGTCCTGCCAAAGCCGGCGCGAAGATCGACACCTCCGATCCGCTGGCCGTGCTGCATCACGGAAAATCGGGCGGCGGTGAAGCGTCGCCCAATGCCGCGGCGATTGCCGCGTCCGCGCCGCCCGCGCACGAAGCCGCCGGACCCGAGGGGACGGTCGCGGTCACGGCGCCGATGCAGGGCACTATCGTCTCGATCGACACGCGCGAGGGCGACCTCGTGCGCCGCGGGCAACAGCTCGTCGTGATGGAAGCGATGAAGATGGAGCACGTCATCGCGGCGCACGTAGGCGGTGTCGTGCGCCAAATCGCGGTGGCCAAGGGCGACGCGGTCTTCGAGGGCCATCCGCTGCTGTTCATCGAGGAGTCCCAGGTCGAAGATTCCGCCGTCGAGGCCGCCGAGCGGATTGACCTCGATCGAATCCGGCCCGACCTGCTCGAAGTTCAGGAGCGCCACGCCTTTGGGCTCGATACCGCGCGGCCCGATGCGGTCGCGCGCCGGCGCAAGACGCATCAGCGCACCGCGCGCGAGAATATCGACGACCTGTGCGATCCCGGCACCTATATCGAATACGGCTCGATTGTAATCGCGGCCCAGCGCCGCCGCCGCGCGCTCGATGATCTGATCAGGCGCACCCCCGCCGATGGAATGATCGCGGGAATCGGGCGCGTCAACGGCGACCTGTTCGAGGACGCGCGCGCGCAGTGCGTGCTGATGTCGTACGACTACACCGTGCTGGCGGGAACCCAGGGTCAGCAGAATCATCGCAAGAAAGATCGGATGTTCGAAATCGCGGAGCGGATGCGGCTGCCGGTGGTGTTCTTCACCGAGGGCGGCGGCGGCCGTCCCGGCGATACCGACGGAGTGGGAGTCGCGGGGCTGGATTGCCTGGCGTTCCAGTATTGGGGGCAGTTGAGTGCGATGGTGCCGCTGGTCGGGATCACTTCCGGGCGATGCTTTGCGGGCAACGCGGCGCTGCTCGGATGCTGTGACGTGGTGATCGCGACTGAGAACTCGAATATCGGGATGGGCGGTCCGGCGATGATCGAAGGCGGCGGGCTGGGCATCTTCCGGCCCGAGGAAGTCGGCCCGATGAGCGTGCAGGTCGGCAACGGCGTCGTGGACCTGCCGGTCAAGGATGAAGCCGCGGCGGTCCAGGCGGCCAAACGCTATCTTTCGTATTTTCAGGGACCGGTCCGAGACTGGAAGAACGCCGATCAGCGCCTACTGCGCTCGATCATTCCCGAGAACCGGCTGCGCATCTATGACGTGCGCAAGGTTATCGAGACGTTGGCCGACACCGGCTCGGTGCTCGAGTTGCGGCGCAACTTCGGGCTTGGGATGGTCACCGCGCTGATCCGAATCGAAGGCCGGCCGATTGGCGTAATCGCGAACAATCCCACCCATCTGGCGGGCGCGATCGACTCAAACGGCGCGGACAAGGCCGCCCGCTTCATGCAGCTTTGCGACGCCTTCGACATCCCGCTGCTGTTCCTGTGCGACACTCCGGGAATCATGGTGGGCCCCGAAGTCGAGAAGACCGCGCTGGTTCGCCATGCGGCGCGGATGTTCGTAACCGGCGCGAGCCTCACGGTGCCGTTTTTCACGATCATTTTGCGCAAGGGCTACGGACTCGGCGCGCAAGCGATGGCGGGCGGAAGTTTCAAGGCTCCGATCTTCACGGTTTCGTGGCCGACCGGCGAATTTGGCGGAATGGGGCTCGAAGGAGCGGTCAAGCTTGGCTATCGTAACGAACTGACCGCCGAGCAGGATCCCGGCAAACGCAAGGAGCTGTTCGATCAGATGGTCGCGCGCATGTACGCTCACGGCAAGGCGGTCAACACCGCGTCGCATTTCGAGATCGATGACGTGATCGATCCGCTCGAATCGCGGCGCTGGATCATGGCCGGCCTGAAGTCGGCGCCACCACCTGCGCCGCGCACTGGCAAGAAGCGCCCCTGCATCGATCCGTGGTAATCGCGCGCGTCAACCGGTAATTCGCAAAATCAATCAGAGGTGTGAGAGTGGCGAATAAGCTCGAATCGCGATTGGGGTTGAATCGGATTGACGTATCGGGAGGCCGCGCGCGTTGGCGGCGCCGCTTGCGCGTGACGCGCGCACTTTTCGGGTTCGCGCTTGGCGCCGCGATGATCGCGGGATGCGCCGGCACGGCCGGCAATCAGGCCGGCGTGGACGCGCTGAGCACGATTCCGACGGGCGTCACGGCGAATGCCGCGGTCGCGCAGATTTTGCAGAACTCCTGCTATAGCTGCCATTCCAACGGCGGCAGCGCGCCCTGGTACGCGTCGATCGCGCCGTCTTACCTACTGTCGAATTCCGCTCGCGCGACGATGAACTTCTCGGACTGGAACAACTTCGATCAATCAACCAAGGCGCAGGCGCGGAATTTGGCCGCCAGCGTGGTTGATGACGGTGATATGCCGCCGTTGGATTTCAGGATTTTTCATCCGTCCGCGGGGCTATCCGATTCGGACAAGGCGGCGATCGCGCAGTGGGCCGCACAGACTCGCCCGCTTCCGGCGCATTGAGATCGCGACGCACTCAGTCATAAATCCAGGATGCCGCCACTATTCCCACGATCAGATAAACGATCCCCAGACCGACGGTCGCGAGCGTTGGCCACACGATCGCCGACCCGGGAAGATTGCGGATCATCAGGTCGTTGAATGACTGCATCGTCCAGGTGGTGGGCAGCCATTGGGCGAACGCGCGCATCCATCCGGGCTCGAAATCTATCGGCCACCAGCATCCGCCGATTGCCGACATCGCCATGCTGACCACCGCGCCGAACGGCATCACCGAGTCGTGAGTCCGCGCGATACAGGCGATGATCAGGCCGAAGGCCGCGGCGGCGAAGGCAATCGCGGCCGACGGAATCAGCAGCATCAACGGTTCGGATCCGAGCGAGATCGCGAACATCCACCGTCCGACCGCGAACAACAGAGCCATCTGCATGAGCCCGATTACAAAACGCGCCATCAGTTTACCGAGCAGCGTTCCGGCAAACGGAGCGCCGGCGGCGCGCAAGCGCGCAAGCGTGCCCCAGTCACGTTCATCGATCAGTCCGAGTGAAATTCCCATCATCATCCCGATGAGCAGAAAGGTGACTCCGAAACCCGGCACATACTGATCGAACGCGTTGGCTTGCGCGGGGCCGCGGCCCGCCGGCAGCTCGGTCCATCCGAGCGCGCCCGGCAGCGTCGGCGCCGGCGCGGCCAGCAGCGGTTTGAATTCTGCGTCGAAATCCGGAATCGCGAGCGATGGGATCGGCACGCTCGCGAGCGACAAGTTGGGAAGCGCCGGCTCCGGGAGCGCAGTCGCGGGCGGCGAGATCTCGATCGGCTTCGACAGGACGGCCAATTGCGCGGGGGTCGGCGGCCGCGGAAAGGCCGGCGGCGGCGGAATGTCCGCACTGTGCGATCCCGCAGCGGCCCTGAGATTAGCCAGCCATCGCTTGAAATCGCGTTCGCTCGCTTGCAGCGCGGCGAGATAGGCGCGGACCGCGTTCATAGCGTCGCGGCGCGGCGCAAGCTCGCGTTCGAGCTCGGAATTCGCCGCGGCGGCTGAGCGCTCGGCCGCCGCGCGGGTCTGCGCCGCCAGCGCGGCCATCGCGCTGCGCAATCGTGCGTCAAGCTCGCGCTGCGCGGCGTCTCGGCGCGAAAGGCTGGCATGGCGAAAGTGCTCGGCGTCGGACCGGGCGGTGGTGGCGAGCGCGGCCAGCCGCTCCAGGCGCACGCGCAGCTCCGCGTTCGCGGCCGAGATTCGGGTGCGCGCGTTATCTTGTGCGCGCGCAGTGATCTCGGCGCACATCCGGCTGAGCCGCAGCTCGATTGCCGCGACCTCGATTCGCTTGATCGGATCGACGTAGAGCACAAGCTTTGCCGGGCGCCCGGCTTTGAGCGCCGCGGTGACGCCCGCGGGAATCACGATCGCCAGCGGCACGCGACTCCGGCGGCCAACTAGCGCTCTCGCGCCGGCCACGCTTTGCGCGCTCTCGAGATGCACGGCGGGATTGCGGCTGAGCGCCGCGATGATCGCGCGGGCGGCGGAGCCATGATCCTGATCGACAATCGGGAGGTCGTAGGCGTTGACGGCGGGGCGCACGCCGTAGATGTTCCCCAGCGAAAATCCGGCCACCGCGATAATCACGACCGGCGCCAGGATCAGCATCGCGAGTCCGACGCGATCTTTCGTCAGCAGGCGGAACTCGTTCAAAAATATCAGCCACGCCGCGCGCAGCATCGTTCATCGTCCCCCGCCGCCGTCTTCGCGCAGCGCGTGTCCAGTCAGCGCGATAAACGCGTCGGAGAGACTGGGACTGTGAACGTTGAATTCGATCACCCGTCCGCCCGCGCCGCGAATCCGCTCCAGGATTTCGCTGACCTGCGTCAGACTTGCGAGTTCGAGGTCGATTTTGCCGTCGGAACGCGCGTGCGGAACTTCGCTGACGCCGTCGATTCCCGCGCTCCAGCCGGCCATCGGGGCTTCTTGAAACGCGATTTCCATCCGCGGCTGCCGTCCGCCGAGCGTGATCAACTCGGCTACCGTGCCTTGCGCGACCACGCGGCCGTAATCGATCAGCAGCGCGCGGCCGCAAATGCGCTCAATCTCTTCCATGTAGTGCGTGCTGTAAACGATCGCGGCGCCTGACTCGGCCGCGCTTCTGACGGTCGCAAGAATCTGCTCGCGCGACTGCGGATCGACCCCGACCGTAGGCTCGTCGAGCAACAGGATTTCCGGCTGATGCACCATCGCGCAGGCCAGATTGAGGCGCCGCCTCATTCCGCCGGAAAGAATCGAAACGGAGTCGTGCGCGCGCGGCGCAAGTCCGACCGCTTCGAGCGTGTGCGCCGATGCGGCGGCGGCTTGTCGTTTGCCGGCGCCATGGATGCGCGCGAACAATTCGAGATTCTGCAGCGCGCTCAATGTCGGATACAGCGCGATCGCCTGCGGAACGTAGCCAAGCTTGCGCCGCAGCGCCTCGCGATCGTTTTGCGGCGAAAGGCCCGCCACCCGCACCGATCCCGAGTCGGGCTCGAGCAGGGTCGCAAGAATCGAAAGCGTGGTGGTCTTGCCCGCGCCGTTGGGCCCGAGCAGGCCAACGATCTCGCCGCGATCGACGCTCAGGCTGACGCCCTCGAGCGCCACGCGGTCGCCGTAGCTTTTGCGCAGTCCCGTGGCTTCGAGCGCTTTCATCGGTCGCAAGAACTCGCGAGCGGCTGAAACGAAATTTGCCGGCGCGCGTTCAGAGAGGCTGCTCGGGTTCTAAATTGCGCATTTGGACAAACCGCTGGTCAGACGAAATCGGTTGACTTGAGAAAATCTAGTCGCGGCACGAAGGCCAGCGCAACCGTAGGGGCGTCGAATCAGATGGCGCGATTAACAAAACGCAAGGAATCGCTGCGCCTGAGAATCAAAATCACCAAGTCCTTGTCCCGCAATGGGTTTCGTGACCTCGAATCGAATTTTATCGCGCGTTTTTCGTCTGACTCGTAGCGTGACCTGGACTACGGTCTAAGCACAGGATCGCTGGACCCGCGAAAATGAGTAAGTACCGAAACTTGTGGATCGTGACGGGATGAAAAAGGCGTCAAGATCCGGCGAGTTGAGCCACAACTCACACCCGTTTGGCGGCGGGTGCCGGAGGATGACGCCATGGAAAGCGATAGCAGGGATGGAGGGACAGGGAAAGCAACCCTCGAGGGTCTGGTGCGGGAGCGGAATACGGAGCCTGTTCTCTCAAGTAGTCGACTCGCCCGATCGTCGTCTCTTCGTGGGTAAGCTTTCCTCATGTCACACACACGCAACATTCAATCCACTCCGGCTGAGGGCCCTTTGTGCATGACTACGGCTTACCTCAACCGCATCGCCACTGCCGTACCAGAGCACGATGTGCATGAGTCCTTCGTCGTCTTCGCCGAGCAGATGCTCGACGACCCGCGGCTGCGCAGGGTCTTCCGCCGCATGGTGAGGCGGGCCGATATCGCGCATCGCTATTCGTTCCTCGATCCACAGAAAGGTTCCGGCCAATCTTCATCGCATGACGCGAACGAGTTTTATCGGCTGGGCAACTTTCCCAAGACCACGCGGCGTATGGAGCTGTTTGAGCAGAGCGCTCCGCTGCTGATGCGGAAGGCCGTCGACCGGCTTACGTTGAGCGAGAAAGAACGCGCTGGTATTACGCACGTGCTG
>Ga0307374_10001921_pt1 | contig 37880 bp, 30 predicted proteins | sample OX3MG_FD_202532 | JGI IMG/M metagenome (GOLD analysis project Ga0307374, IMG submission 202532) | Soil microbial communities from Risofladan, Vaasa, Finland - OX-3 | ecosystem: Environmental > Terrestrial > Soil > Coastal area > Acid sulfate soil | place: Finland: Risofladan, Vaasa | collected... | reverse complement strand
CCGCGGCGTACGCGCAGCTGATGACGCTCGTGCCGTACGGCCGCATCGGCGAACCCGAGGACATCGCCCGCGCTGCCGTCTGGCTCGCCTCCGATCACTCCGACTACGTCGTCGGCACGACGCTGTACGTCGACGGCGGAATGACCCTGTACCCGGGCTTCGCGACCGGCGGCTGACCTCGCGGCATGAGCGACGCGCACTACGATCTGATCGTGATCGGCAGCGGCCCGGGCGGCGCATCGCTCGCGCAGCGGCTCGCGCCGACCGGCATGCGGATCCTGCTGCTCGAGCGCGGCGACTACCTGGCCCGCTCGCGCCGCAACTGGGACGCCGAGGCGGTGTTCGTCGATTCTGTCTACCAGGCCGACGAGACCTGGCACGATCGCACCGGGCGCAGCTTTCGCCCCGGACTGCATTACTTCGTCGGCGGCAATTCCAAGATGTACGGCGCGGCGCTGCTGCGGATGCGCGAGCGCGATTTCGGCGAGCTGCGGCACGTCGACGGCGTCTCGCCCGCCTGGCCGCTGCCCTACGCTGCGTTCGAGCCGTACTACGCCGAGGCCGAGAGACTCTTTCACGTGCACGGCCTGCGCGGTGAGGATCCGAACGAGCCGCCGGCGAGCGGCCCGTACCCGCACCCGCCGGTCACGCATGAACCGGCGATCCAGGCGCTCAGCGATCGCTGGCGCGCCGGCGGCCGGCACCCATCGCACCTGCCGCTCGGGATCCTCCTCGAGGAGCGCGACGGCAAACCGACGCCGACGAGCCCCTGCATCCGCTGCGACGCGTTCGACGGTTTTCCCTGCCCCGTCAACGCCAAGGCCGACGCGCAGATCGTGTGCGTCGACCCCGCCCTGCAGGCCCATCCGAACCTGACGCTGCTCACCGGGGCTTACGTCTCGCGGCTCGCGACCGATGCCGCCGGGCGGCGCATCGCCGGCGTCGAGGTGGTGCGCGCCGGAGCGCGAGAAGAGTACTCGGCCGACGTCGTCGTCGTCGCTTGCGGCGCACTGTCCTCGGCGCTGTTGCTGCTGCGATCGGCCTGCGACCGGCATCCGCGCGGACTCGCGAACGGTTCGGACCAGGTCGGACGCAACTACATGCGCCACAATCAGTCGGTGCTGATGGCCTTGACCCGCGCACCGAACGAGACGGTGTTCCAGAAGACCCTCGCCCTCGCGGATTTCTACTTCGGCGCCGACGACTGGCAGTACCCGCTCGGCCTGATCCAGATGTGCGCGGCGACCCATGCGGCGCAGATCCGCGGCGAAACGCTGCCGAACTGGCTGGACTGGCTGCCGGGCATGCCGTTCGCCCAGATCGCGCGTCATTCGATGAATTTCTGGCTGTCCTCCGAGGACCTGCCGCGCGCCGAGAACCGCATCCGCTACGACGGCGAACAGGTCGTGCTCGAACTCACCGAGACCAATCTCGAAGCGCACGCGCGGCTTCGCGCCAAGCTCGAACAGCTCCTGGACGGCGCGGGCACGCATGGGTCGCTGCTCGACCGGAAGCTGTATTTCGCCAAGGACGTTGCGCTCGCGGGCACCGCGCACCAGGCCGGCACCGCGCGCTTCGGCACCGACCCGCGCAACTCGGTTCTCGACCTCGATTGCAAGACTCATGAGATCGACAACCTCTACGTCGCCGACGCGAGTTTCTTCCCGTCGATCGGCGCGGTGAATCCGACGCTGACGATCGTCGCCAATGCGCTGCGCGTGGCCGATCGGATCGGCGAGCGCTGGAAGGGAGCCGGCGGCTGAACCGGCAGCTGCAGGCGCGCCGGGCGCCCGCGATTGGTGCAACGCAATGCCTGACGCACGGCCGCGCCGCACGCGGCCTGCGCGCGTCGCATCCGCGAGTACCCGCGCCGCGCAATTGGGACTAGACTCGATCCGCATCGCCTCGGTGTAGACGTATACGGCCTCTGAACTCGGGAGGATCCTGCCATGGGCACCGCGCTTGCCACCGACGAGGAGCGAATCCTGCCTCTCGAGGTTCTGCACGTTCCGATGCACCTGCCGTTGACCTGGCTGCGGCTCGGCTGGCGCGACCTGCGGCGCAACTGGACCGCGAGCCTCGGCTACGGGGCGCTGATTGCCGCGTTGGGATGGACCATCCTCCTCGTGAGCGCCACCGATCCGTATCTGATCGCGGCGGCGATCACCGGCTTCCTGCTGGTCGGCCCGCTGATGTCGGCGGGCTTGTGCGAGATGTCGCGCCGCTATTCGCAGGGGCGGTCGGCGAGCTTCGACGACTCCCTCGACGGCTTTGCACGCAACGCGCCGGCGTTGGTCGAGTTCGGCATCTTGCTCGCGCTCTGCGCGATCGCCTGGTTCACCGTCTCGGCGGTCATGCTGCACACGGTGTTTCGCTTGGGGGTGCCGGGCATCCGCGAGACCATGTACCAGGGATTTCTGCAGGCGACGAACCGGCGGCAGATTCTCGCCTACGCGGCGGTCGGCGGGTTGCTCGCGGCCGCGGTGTTCGCGGTTTCCGTCGTCGCGGTACCGCTGATCGTCGACCGCCACGCGAGCGCGATCCAGGCGATACGTGCGAGCATTCGGGCGGTACTCGGCAACATTCCGGCGATGATCGTCTGGAGCGGGCTGATCCTGCTGGCGACGATCGTCGGCTACGCCCCGTTGCTGTTCGGCCTGGTGCTGATCGTGCCGCTGCTCGGCCACGCAACCTGGCACGCCTATCGGGGTCTGATCCGCTAGACTGACGGACGGGCTCCGCAACGGAGCCGCACACCCGGCGGCGCGGCCGCTCGGCGACCGCGAGGAATCAGACGAGGCGATGACGAGGACCGGTGCCGACGGCGCGGTCGGGGCGCGTGACGATACCCTGACCCGCAATGTGCGACGACTGCTCGCGGCCCGGACCGTGCGCAGCGTCGGACAAGGCGTCACGGTGGCGAGCTTCTCGCTATACCTGCACTCGCTCGGCTACAGCGGCACCGCGATCGGCACGGTGCTGATGGCGGGCCTCGCATTCGGCATCGTGATGACGATCGTCGTCGGCCCCTTGAGCGACCGTCGCGGGCGCCGCCCGATGTTGCTCGCGTATGAGGCCGCGGCTGCCGGCGCCGCGCTCGCGGCGATGATCTCGCCGGACGAAGCGGTGCTGATCGTCGCGGCGACGATTGCCGGCTTCGGCCGCGGCGCGAACGGCGCGGCGGGGCCCTTCGCGCCGGTCGAGCAGGCCTGGATCGCCCGCGAAGTCGACGGCGCCGCGCGCGGCCGCGCGCTTTCGCTGAATGCAACGCTCGGCTTCCTCGGCATGGCCACGGGCGCGGCGCTGGTGGCGGTGCCGGCGATGTTCGGCCGCGGCTTCGCCGATCTCGCCAGTTACCGGCTGCTGTTCCTCGTGCCGTTCACCGGCTCGCTGCTCGCGATCGCGCTGATCGGCGGCGCGCGCGAATCGGCGACACCCCCCGCCGCGGCGCTCGACGCCGCGGCGCAAGCCGCCGCCGCGCAGCTGACGCGCAGTGAAAACCGCAATCTGCGGCGCCTCGCCCTGAGCAATGCGATCAACGGCAGCGCGAACGGCATCATTGGCCCGCTGATGGCGTACTGGTTCGCCCGTCGTTTCGGCGAGCCTGCGGCGATGATCGGCCCGGCCATGGCGCTGGGGTTTGTGCTCGCGGCGCTGGGCTCGATCCTCAGCCGCGGGCTGATCAGCCGCTTCGGCGCCGTGGCCTCCGTCGTGCGGATGCGCATCGTCGGCCTTGCGGCGCTGTTCGCGATGCCGTTTGCGCCGTTGTTCGGCGAGGCCGTCTCCCTGTACGCGCTGCGCGCCGCGTTCAATCATGGAACCCTCGGCGCGCGCCAGACGGTCGCCGCCGATCTGACGCGACCCGAGCGCCGCGGTCTCGCCGCGAGCGTGCAGACCCTGTCGGCGCAGATCCCGCGGGCGGCAGGTCCCGTGTTGGGCGGTTGGCTGATCCATTCCGGCCGATTCGCCACGCCGTTCTTCATCGCGACGGCGCTGCAGGCTCTGTACCTGTACCTGTATCGACGCTTCTTCGGTGCGCTCGACGCAGCGGATGCATGATCGCCGACCGGTCCGCGAAAGCCACGAACGAGGTATCCATGAAGACGATTGCCGAACCGGCCCGATCCGTGGACGTCGTGCTCGATGTCGACGTGCTCGTCGTCGGCAGCGGTCCCGGCGGCCTCGCCGCCGCGCTCGCCGCGGCGCGCGCCGGCGCGCGCACGGCGCTGCTCGACCGCAACGGCTGCTTCGGCGGCAACATCACCCAAGTCGGTGTCGAGGGCTTCGCGTGGTATCGCCACGAGCGCACGATCGATTCCGAGGGCATCGGCATCGAGTTCGAGCAGCGCGCCAAGGCGATGGGCGCGGCGCTCCCCGAACCGCAGTCGCTGAGCCACGCGCTGGATGCGGAGATGTTCAAGTGGGTTGCCGACGTGCTGGTCGAGGAGGCCGGGGTCCAGCCGCTGCTGCATCGGCTCTGCGTCGCACCGATCGTCGAACACGGCGCAATCCGCGGAATCATCACCGAGAGCAAGGCCGGTCGCGAGGCGATCCTCGCGCAGCGCGTGATCGATGCGACCGGCGATGCGGACGTCGCCGCGCGCGCCGGGGCGCCGGTGCGCAAGACCCCGCGCGAGCAGATGATGGCCGCCTCGGTGATGTTCTCGATGTGCGGCGTCGACAAGCGCCGCTTCATGGAGCAGATCAAGGCCGATCCACAGTCCTACAAGGACTGGGTCGGCAACGGCGAATGGAGCATCGAGACGAGCGGCAAGGAGGACGATCTGTTCTCGCCGTTCCTGCGCAAGCCGTTCAAACGCGCCGTCGCCGCCGGCGTGATCCCGGCAAACCTCAGCACCATCGCCGGCACCTGGGGTTCGGTCAGCGATCAGGGCGATCTGACCTACCTGAACCTGATTCACCTGCCGGCGATCGACGGCACCGACCCCGGCGATCTGACGCGCGGCGAAATCGAAGGCCGGCGCCAGGCGATCCACGCGGTCGAGGCGCTGCGCCGGTTCATGCCGGGCTGCGAAGCGGCCAAGCTGCGCAACTTCGGCATGACGATCGGCATCCGCGACACGCGCAAGATCGACGCCCGCTACAACCTGACCGCGACCGACGTGCGCGAACAGGGACGGTTCGAGGACTCGATCGGAATCTTCCCCGAGTTCATCGACGGCTATGGCCTGCTGATCCTGCCGACCACCGGGCGGTACTTTCACCTGCCCTACCGCGCGCTGCTGCCCAAGGGCGTCGCCAATCTGCTGGTCGCCGGTCGCGCGATCGGCGGCGACAAGATCTCGCATGCGGCGGTCCGCAACATGATGTGCTGCGCGGTCGGCGGTCAGGGCGCCGGTGTCGCGGCGGCGATCTCCTGCCGCAGCGGCGCGCCGTTCGAGCGCCTCGACGTGTCGGCCGTGCAGCGCGAATTGCTGCGCCAGGGCGCGCGGATCCGCTGACGGGCGCCGGCGAGCGCATGATCCCGCCGGCCGCGACGACGCTAGCGCGCCGGGTAAGGTTTGCCGTCGCGATGGGCGAAACCCCGGCGCCCCTGCGGCAGCCGCAGATCGATGTCCGGATACTCGACTGCATCGGCATCGGGCTTGCGCGCTCCGATCTCGAGGATCACGGCATCCCGCGCCGAGCGGTTCTGCAACTGATGGCCGTCGCGGTCCCCTGCCTTGAAGCCGGCGCAATCACCGGCGCGCAGGATCTCCTCGCCGGCGTCCGTGACGAGGACGACCTCGCCGTCGAGCACATGAATGAACTCGTCCTCGGCCGAATGCCAGTGCCGCTGGCTCGACCAAACGCCGGGAGCCAGGCGCAGCAGGTTCACGCCGAAGTCGGTCAATCCGGCCGCCTCGCCCAGACGCTGGCGCACGCGGGCGGCACAGGGCGCATCGAACGGCGGTGGATAGCCGGTGCCGCGCACGACCGGGACGGTGGCAATATCGATTCGCTTGCTCATGGTCCGTGCACCTCCTCGTTTCGGCGCAGCAATGCACGGGCGTGATATTCTCGGCGCGGTCGCTCCCGATCCGCCGTGCCGAGTCGTACGCCGTCCGTGCCAATTCGATCCTTAGAATACTCGGCGATTATAGGCGCTGCGCTGCTGCGTGTGTCCTTGGCGAATGCGGCGCCCGCACCCGCCTCTTGCGCCGGCCCCTCGGCCATGCTCGCTTTGCTCGATCGACCAACCGTGGGCGACAGCACATGTGTGATCCCGGACGGCAATACCGTGCTCGAAGCGGGCATGAACGGGGGGAATACTTTGGGGCCGCCGGGCGGCCGGTTTTATAACGGCCCGAATGCGGAACTGCGCTGGGGCCTGCCGGGGCAGACGGAACTGGTGTGGCTGCCACCGAATTTTCAGTATCAGCAAACCAACGCAGGTTCCGCAATGCCTCCGGCATACGCGCACGGTTTCGGCGCAACGACGGTTGGCATCAAGCATGCGCTCGGACATACCGCTCATTGGCAGTGGACCGTCGAGGGCCTGGCGACGCTGCCTTCGGGAAACCACATCTACGGTAGCCGTGGCCTCGGCGGCGCCTTCAACGGCATCGTCAGCTACGGCCTGGGCCGCTTTGGCGCATCCCTCATGCTCGGCCTGACCTCGCAGACGCAAGCCATTGCGGCGGGCGGCCAACGATACCAGTCCTTCAATCCCGATTTCGTGGCCACATGGCTAGCCATGCCCAAGCTTCAGTTCTACGCCGAGGTCTACGCACAGACACACACCGGCCACGGTCAGGGGTGGGGCTGCGATTCGGACGGCGGCGTGCAGTATCTCGTAACGCGCAACCTCGAGGTGGATCTCGAAGAGGGCAGGCGATTGCAGGGAAATCTGGGCGGCTTCACGGATTATACCGGCATCGGACTCGGAATCATGTTTTGAGAGACCGCCGCAGCGCCGGTTGGTACGATAGCCGGATGCACGCGTTTCTCGATCGCTTGGCGAGTGCCGCGCCGACGCCGGGCGGAGGCGGCGCGGCGGCCGCGACCGCGGCGATGGGAGCCGCCTTGCTGTCGATGGCGACGCGGCTCACCCTCGGCAAGAAGCTCGAAGAGCCGCGGCGCGCCGATCTGCAGGCGCAACTCACGAGCAGCGAGGCGCTGCGGGCCGGCCTCACCGAACTCGTCGCGGCGGACGCCCGCGCCGTCGATCGTCTCATCGAGGCTTACCGAATGCCGGCGGCCGACGAGCAGAGCCGCGCCGCGCGCGCCGCGGCCGTCGACTCGGCGATGCGCACTGCGGTGCAGGTGCCGCTCGACCTGGCTCGATCCTGCCTGGAGGGGATTCACCTCGCAAACCGCTGCGTCGCCAGCTGTCACCGCAACGTCGCCGGCGATGCCGCCGCCGGCGTGCTCGCGCTGCAGGCGGCGTTGCGCACCTGCGCGCTCAACATCTCGATCAACGCGCCTGCGCTACAGGACGCCGCGTATGCGGCGCGCTCGCGCGCCGCGGTGGCCGCGATGCTCGGCGCAGGCCTGCCGCTCGCCGATGGCGCGCTGCGACTGGTCTCGGAACGGCTGGCGATACAAGGAGTATGACGAATGCTGAGCGACATCGAAATCGCGCAACGGGTCTCGTTGAAGCGCATCAGCGAGGTGGCGGCGCGCCTCGGGATTCCGGACGAGGCGCTCGAGCCGTACGGCCACTACAAGGCGAAGATCAGTCTCGATTTCGCCGAAGAGGCCTGGAAACGCAAGAGTGGACGGTTGATCCTGGTGACCGCGATGACGCCGACGCCGGCCGGAGAGGGCAAGACCACGACCACCGTGGGCCTCGGCGATGCGCTCAACCGAATCGGCAAGAAGACGATCAGCTGCATCCGCGAGCCCTCGCTCGGACCCGTCTTCGGCATGAAAGGCGGTGCCGCCGGCGGCGGCTACGCCCAAGTCGTGCCGATGGAGGACATCAACCTGCACTTCACCGGGGACTTTTCCGCGATCGGCCTGGCGAACAACCTGCTCGCCGCGCTGATCGACAACCACGTCTATCACGGCAACGCGCTGGACCTCGACGTGCGCCGCATCCAGTGGCGGCGCGTGCTCGACATGAACGACCGCGCGCTGCGCGACATCACGGTTGCGCTCGGCGGCCCCGGCAACGGCTTTCCGCGCCAGGACGGCTTCGACATCGTCGTCGCCTCCGAGGTGATGGCGATCTTCTGCCTCGCGACCTCGATCGACGACCTGAAGAAGCGCCTCGGCAACATCGTGATCGGCTACACGCGCGGCCAGCGGCCGGTGCGCGCCAGTGAATTGAAGGCCCACGGGGCGATGACCGTGCTGCTGAAGGACGCCTTGAAGCCGAATCTGGTGCAGACGATCGAGGGCAACGCGGCCTTCATCCATGGCGGCCCGTTCGCCAACATCGCGCATGGCTGCAATTCGGTGATCGCGACACGCACCGCCCTCAAGCTCGCCGACTACGTCGTCACCGAGGCCGGCTTCGGCGCGGATCTCGGCGCCGAGAAGTTCATCGACATCAAGTGCCGCAAGAGCGGGCTGCGGCCCGACGCGGTCGTCATCGTCGCGACGATCCGCGCGCTGAAATACCATGGCGGCGCGGACCTGAAGTATCTCGGCGTCGAAAATCTCGAGGCGCTCGCGGCCGGCCTCGCGAACCTCGAGCGGCACGTCGACAACGTCCGCAACCACTTCGGCCTGCCCTGCGTCGTGTCGATCAACCATTTCGTCCACGACACGCAGACCGAGATTGACTTGCTGAAGCGCAAGATGGCGCACCACGGCGCCCCGGTCGTGCTCGCCCGGCACTGGGCGCAGGGCGGCAAGGGCGCCGAGGAGCTCGCGCGGACGGTGGTCGACATGATCGACACGACGCCGGCGAACTTTCGCTTCGTCTACCCAGACGAGGCGGGCCTGTGGGAGAAAATGACCGCGGTGGCAACCAAGATCTACGGCGCGAGCGCCGTCCACGCCGACTCGAAGGTGCGGGCGCGGATCAAGAGCCTCGAGGAGGAAGGTTACGGCCATTACCCGATCTGCGTCGCGAAGACCCAGTACTCGTTCTCGACCGATCCGCAACTGCGCGGCGCCCCCACCGGACATGCGATCAACGTGCGCGAGGTGCGCCTTTCGGCCGGCGCCGAGTTCATCGTGATGATCTGCGGCGACGTGATGACCATGCCGGGCCTGCCGCGCACACCTTCGGCGGAACGCATCGATATCGGCGCGGACGGGCAAGTCGTTGGCCTGTTCTGAGCGCCGGCGGCGGACCGCCGTGAACCCCCGTTGCGGCGCCGCGCTCGCGCTCGCGCTCGCGCTCGCCGCGAGCGCTGCGGCAGGCGCGGCGCAACCGCTCGCCGCCGCGGCCGCCGCGGTGGCCACGCCCGCTGCCCGCGCGGCGATGCCGCCGAGCCTGTTCCGGGCGATGCGCTGGCGCATGATCGGCCCGTTTCGCGGCGGCCGAACGCGCGCGCTCGCCGGCGTGCCGGGCCGGCCCGCCGTCTTATACGCCGGTGCGGTCGACGGCGGCGTCTGGAAATCCATCGACTACGGACGCACCTGGCGGCCGATATTCGACGGCGAGCCCACGCAGTCGATCGGCGCGATCGCGGTCGCGCCTTCGGCGCCGCGCATCGTCTACGTCGCGACCGGCGAAGGACTGCAGCGGCCGGATCTGTCGATCGGCAACGGCATCTACAAGTCGACCGACGCCGGCAAGACCTGGCGGCATCTCGGCCTGGTCGACGGCGAGCAGATCCCGTCGCTCGCGGTCGACGCGCACGATCCCGACCGCGTGTTCGCGGCGGTGCTCGGCCATCCTTACGGCCCGAGCACCGAGCGCGGTATCTTTCGCTCGCTCGACGGCGGCAAGAGCTGGCAGCGGGTTCTTTACCGCGGACCGGACACCGGCGGTTCGCAGGTGTTGATCGATCCGTCGAACGATCGGACCGTGTACGCGGCGCTGTGGCAGGCGCGGCAGGCGCCGTGGGAGGACGACAACGACGAGAGCGGCACCGGCGGCGGGCTGTACAAATCCGTGGACGGCGGCGACACCTGGCGCAAGATCGGCCGGGGGCTGCCGCCGAACCTGGTGCAGATCAACGTCGCCGTCGCGCCGCGCGAGCCGAACCGGCTGTACGCCGTGATCTCGACGACCGAGAAGACCGCCTACCAGTCCGGCGCCGGCATGGGCCTCTTCCGCTCCGACGACGGCGGCGAGCACTGGCGCCGGATCACCACGGACCCGCGGCCGGTGATGAAGATCGGTGGCGGCGACCTGCCGATGGTCGCGGTCGATCCCGACGATCCCGACGTGGTCTACAGCACGAGCATCGTCACGATGCGTTCCGCCGACGGCGGCAAGACCTGGGCCTCGCTGCGCGGCGCGCCCGGCGGCGACGACTACCAGAACATCTGGATCGATCCGCAGGATCCGCAGGTGATCCTGCTGGTCGGCGACCAGGGTGCGGTGGTGAGCGTCGATCACGGGCGAACCTGGAGCTCGTGGTACAACCAGCCGACCGCGCAGCTGTATCACGTGAGCGTCGACTCGCACTTCCCGTACCGCGTCTGCGGCGCACAGCAGGAGAGCGGCTCGGTGTGTATCGCGAGCCGTGGCAATGACGGCGAGATCACTGCGCGCGATTGGCACCCGGTCGGCGCGATCGAGTACGGCTATGTCGCGCCGGACCCGCTAGACCCCGACGTGGTGTACGGCGCGGGACGCAACGAGGTGTCGAAATATCATTGGTCGACCGGACAGGTCGAGAACGTCACGCCGATACCGATCCAGGGACGGTTCCGCGCGGAACGCACCGAACCGCTGATGTTCTCGCCGACCAACCCGCACGTGCTCTACTACGCCGCGAACGTGCTGTTCGAAACCGAGGACGGCGGGCAAACCTGGCGGATCATCAGTCCCGACCTCACGCGCGCGCACCCGGGCATTCCGCCGAGCGTCGGCCGGCTCGCGCTCGGCCACCCACATGCCGCGGGCGAGCGCGGCGCGATTTACGCGCTCGCCCCGTCGTTCGTCGACGGCGCCACCCTGTGGGCCGGCACCGATGACGGCACCATCTGGGTCACCCGCGACGGCGGCCGGCACTGGCGCAACGTGACGCCGCCGGGCGTCGGCGCCTGGAACAAGGTCACGCAGATCGCCGCGTCGCCGTTCGCCGCCGGCACCGCGTATGCGTCCGTCAGCCGCATGCGCATCGACGACCTGCGCCCGCTGATCTATCGCACGCGCGACGGCGGCAAGACCTGGCGCAAGATCACGCAGGGACTGCCGCCGGATTCGCCGGTCGATACGGTGCGCGAGGATCCCGTGCGCCGCGGCCTGTTGTTCGCGGGAACCGAGACGGGCGTATTCGTCTCCTTCGACGACGGCGACCACTGGCAGTCGCTGCAGCTGAATCTGCCGCATACCTCGATGCGGGATCTGGCGATCCACGGCGACGATTTGATCGTCGCGACGCACGGCCGATCGTTCTGGATCCTCGATGACATCACTGCGCTGCGCCAGGCACGCCCGGGCATCGCGCGCCAGGCGGCGCACCTGTTCCGGCCGGCGCGGGCCTGGCGCATCCGCCGGGACACCAACACCGACACGCCGCTGCCGCCGGATGAACCCGCGGCCGCCAATCCGCCGGCCGGCGCGATCATCGATTACGACCTCGGACCACAAGCGGCCGCGGTACAGGTAGCGCTCGAGATCATCGATTCCTCGGGACGAACCGTCCGCCGCTACTCGAGCACCGATGCGCCACGGCCATCCGTCGCGCGGCTCGCGAAGCAGCTGATACCGTCCTATTGGGTCGCCCGATCGCGGCCCCTGCCGAATTCACCGGGCATGCATCGCGTCGTCTGGGATCTGCACTACACGGCGCCGCTGTCGACGATCCACGGCTATCCGATCGCCGCCGTGCCGCACGCGACCCCGCGACGCCCGCAGGGGCCGCTTGCGCCGCCCGGTCGCTACACGGTGCGGCTGCGCGTCGCCGGCCGCAGTTACACGGCGCCGTTGATCGTCGAGATGGATCCGCGCGTGCGGGTCACGCGCGCGGACCTCGAGCGGCAATTCCGGCTGTCGATGCGCCTCGCCGCGATGATGTCGCGCAGCGCCGCCGCGCTGCTGCAGGCGCGCTCCGTCGGCAAGCAGCTGCGGGCCCTCGCCGCGCACGCGCCGCCGGCAACCGCCGCGAGGCTCGAACGGCTGGCGCACAAGATCGCGCGCCTGCGCGACGGCGCCCCGGGCGCATCCGCCGGGGCGGCGGCGCCGACGCTGCGGCAGGTAAACGCCGACGTCAACACGCTCTACGGCGACGTCGGCCGCGCCGACGCGCCGCCGACCGCCGCGCTAGTCGCCGCGACAAGCGCGCTAGGCCCGCGGCTCGATCGAGCCACCGCGCAATGGCGGGCGATCGTCGCCGTCGACCTCGCCGCGCTCGATCGGCGGCTGCGCGGCACCGGCCTGCGGGCGGTGCGGGCGGACCGACGCCGACGGTGATGCCTCAGGCCTTTTTCGCCAGCGCCTCGAGCACCCGCGCCGGCGTCATCGGCAAGCGGTACAGGCGCGCGCCGACCGCGTCGAACACCGCGTTCGCGATCACGGCGCCCGTCGTCGTGATCGCGGGCTCGCCGCCGCCCTGCGGCGCGAGGGCATCGTCCTCGACCAGGATCGTCTCGATCTTCGGCACCCAGGAGAAGCGCGGGATCTGGTAGGTGCCGAAGTTCGTATCGAGGATGTCGCCGCCGCGAAAGCGCAATTCCTCGGCGAGCGTGTAGCCCAGGCCCATCGTGATGCCGCCCTCCATCTGCATCTTCGCCCCGTCCGGGTTGACGACGATGCCCATGTCCTGCGCGCAGACGATCCGTCGTGGCACGATCGCACCGCTCGCCGGATCGACGTCGACCGCCGCGATCGTCGCGACGCAGGTGCCGGCATCGATGTTGCAGGCGACCCCGTGGCCCCGCCTGCTCGGCGCCGCGGCCGGCTGCCAGCCGAAGGCGTTTGCCGCGGCTTCGAGCGTGCGGCGCATGCGCACGTCCAGCAGGTTCTGCAGCCGAAATTCGACCGGATCCTTGCCGAGCGCCGCGGCCATGGTGTCGATCTGCGATTCGCGCGCCCAGACGTTCATGTTTGCGCCGGGCGCGCGCCACGGGCCGACCGCGAATGGATGCACGCTCGGTGCATTCGAAGCCGGTCCGTAGCCGAGGTTGGCGCCGGCGCGGACCCGCAGATTCGCGATCGCATACGGCGGCACGGCCCCACGGTCGCCGGCACCGAACACGGCGTAGTCCCAGAAGACGATGCGCCCGCTCGCATCGGTCGCCGAGGCGAGGTCCGCGACCGAGGCCGGATCGAAGGTATCGTTGAAGAACTCCTCTTCGCGCGTCCAGGCCACCTGCACGGGACGGCCCGCGGCCTGAGCGAGCCGCGCCGCCTCCACGGCCTGCAGATCCGCGCTCTTGCCGCCGAAGCCGCCGCCGACGAACGGCGTGATCACGCGCACGGACTCGCGCGACAGGCCGAGCGCCGCGGCGACGCGATCGCGGGTCGGAAACGGCGTCTGCGTCGAAGCCCAGAGCGTCGCGCGGCCGTCCTTGACCTCGGCGAGCGCGACGTGCGGCTCGATCGGCGCATGCGCGACGTAGCCCTTGCGGAACGTCGATTCGACCAAGCCTGAGGTGTGCGCGCGCGCCGCACGGACATCGCCGCGCCGCGCGACCTCGCGCAGCGGTCCGCCGACGGCGGCGAGGTGCGCGAAGATGCTGTCGGTATCGACGGTCGTCGCCGGCACGGACCACTCCGCCTGGATCGCCTGCACCGCGCGCTGTGCGGCCTGCGGATCGGCGTGCAATGCCGCAGTCAAGCCGTCGCGCCGGACGATCGTCACGCCCGGCATGGCGGCCGCGGCGCCGGTGTCGAGGCGCATCAGCATCGCCCCATGCATCGGCGGGCGCAGCAGGCTCGCATACAGCATGTCCGGCAGGCGCACGTCACCGGCGTATAGCGCTTCACCGGTCACCTTGACGCGGCCGTCGGTGCGCCTGACGGAGCGGCCCATGACACGGAATTGCTTGACCCCGCGCAGCACCGCCTCGCGATCGACGACGCGCGTGATCTTCGCACCGCCGGCGAGCACCGCGTAGCTCACACGGCGCGCGGGCGCGCCCGCGACCGAGACGACGCCGTCGACGACGACGAGGCTCGTCGCGGCGGCGCCGAGCCGCTTGGCGGCGAGTTCGAGCAGCGCCGCGCGCGCCTTCGCACCGGCCGCGCGCAGCGCCGGCCCGAACACGCGCGTGCTCAGCGAGCCGAACGTGCCCCAGTCGTGCGGGCAGGAAGCGGTGTCGCCGAGCACCATGTCGACCGAGTGCACCGAAACGCCGAGCTCCTCGGCGAGCATCTGCGCGAGCGAGGTGATCACGCCCTGGCCCATCTCGATCTTGCCCGAGAACACGGTGACGCGGCCATTCTTGCCGATCCGCAAGTACGCGTTGACGTCCGTCGGATATTCCGGCGCATCGAATCGCCGCAGGCCGGCCCGCACGCCGAGCGCGACGATCACCACCACACCGCCCGCGCCGGCGAGCTGCAGGAACCGGCGCCGATCGAGGCCGGCGCCGGTGCTCACCGCGCCTCCGGCGCGCCGCCGGCGACCGACTCGATCGCCTCGACGATGCGTTGATGGGCGCCGCAGCGGCACAGGTGGTGGTCGAGCGCCTGGACGATGGCCGCGCGCGTCGGCCGGGGATTGGCGCGCAGCAAGGCGAGGGCGCCGAGCAGCATGCCGGACGTGCAATAGCCGCATTGCAAGCCGCCGTGATCGATGAACGCCTGTTGCAGGGGATGCAGCACGCCGTCGCGGGCGAGACCCTCGACGGTCGTCACGTCCTTGCCGTCGGCGGCGCCGATCGGCGTGATGCAGGAGCGCACGGGCGCATCGTCGATCAGCACCGTGCAGGCCGCGCAGTAGCCCGCGCCGCAGCCGTATTTTGCACCGGTCGCCGCGCAATCGGTGCGCAGCACCCACAGCAGCGCGCGCGCGTCGTCCACATCGAGCGACCGCTCGACTCCGTTCAGACGGAATGTCAGCACGCGCTGCATGGCCGGCGCCATCCTACGGAGATTCGGCCGGCGTCTCAAGGCGCGGCGTCGCGGGCCTTGCCGGCTTCCTCGGCGAGGCGCGCGGCGCTGCGCTCGATGTGCAGCAGCCGGCGCCGCAAATAGACCACCGGATCGGTGCCGCCGAGGTCCGCCCAGCCGCGGCGGCGCAACGCGCCCTCGGCTGCCGCGAGCGCCTCGCCGGGCTGTGACAACGCCCGGCGCACGCGCTCGAGCGCGCTCTGCAACAGATGGTCGGCTCGGACCTCGTCGATCTGCGCGGACCGGGCGCGCAGCAGGCTTTGCACCGACACCAGGTCGGAGGCGAGGAGATAATTCGCGGCGAGCAGGCGGTTGAGCGCCGGCAAATTCCCCGCCTGCCGCTTCGGCTCGCTCGCGAGCCGCCGGATCGTCGTCGCGAGGGTCGTGAACGCGTCGAGCGCTCTTTTGCGCGCGAGACGGTAGGCCTGCTCCGGCGGTGCTCGCTCGAGCGCGAGGATCGCAAATCGGCGATCGACGTCGAGCAGAGCGTCGACGAGACGCGGCACGTCGCGCCATTCCCAGCTCGGCAGCACGCGGGCGAACAGCATGCAGATGCCCACGCCAATCAGCGTGTCGACGATGCGCTCGGCGATGAACCCGGTCTGCGGTTCGAGGAAATGCAACAGCAGCAACGCCATCGCGGAAGCGGCGAAGGACGTGATCCGGTAGTTCACGCTGGCATAGGCGTGACTCACGCCGACGCCGATGATGATGCACGCGACGATGCCGCGCTCCGGCAGCACCGGCATCAGCACCGCTGCGAGCGCGCAGCCGGCCAGGGTGCCGAGCAGGCGATCGTTGCGCCGTTGCCGGGTCACCGCATAGCTCGTGCGCATGATCAGCGCGACCGTGAGCAGCACCCAGCCGCCGTGCACGTAGCGCGGCAGGACGAGGGTGAGCCCATAGCCGGCCAGCATCGCGAGCGTCAGGCGGATCGCATAACGCGCCACGGGCGAAGTCAGCGTCGCCTGCGCGCGCAGGGTCGCGAGTATCGCCGGTGGCGGCTGCAGAAAGACCGCGACGTCGACCCCCGACGGCACGCCCACGACGGCGCCGCCGGCCGACAGCGAGTCTGCGAGCTGCGCCGTGCATCGCAGGGCGCGGGCGAGTTTTTCCCGCGTGGGGCGCAGGATCCCGCCGGCTCCGCCGTCGGCGTGGAGCACCTCGTCGAGCGCGAACAACGGCGCGGCGTAATCGCCGGCCGGCACCGCGGCGAGCGGCGCGACGAGGGCGAGCGCGAGCGCGTCGATATCGTCCGCCATCCGCCGCGTCAGCGCCTCGATGCGCCGCAGCGCCGCGGCATGGGCGGGTGCGCGCAGGCTTTCCCAGTCGGCATCGCTCGCGAGCACGGCCTCGTACGTGTCGATCAAAGCCACCATGCCGCCGCTCCAGCGGCCGTCGCGCGTGCCGCCGAAGATGATCTCGCGCGCCGCCTGCATTTTTTCGGTCACCGCTCCATGGCTCTCGATCACCACGGCGAGCGTGTCGTCGGCACCGCTCGTCGGATCGTAGTAGCGGGCACGGCTGCGCACGTAGGCGGCGAAGGCGATCAGCGCCTCGTTGAGCGCCATGCGCCGCTCGCGGTCCATCGTCAGCGCGGCGAGCAGCATCGCCAGCGCTTCGTACGCGACGCCGCCGAGCGCAAAGAGCCCGGTGCGCGAGAGCGCGATGCCGGTGGTGGCGGCCGGCAGGGCGAGCCCGATCACCAGCGCGAGCACGGCGGCGACGCCGAGCGTCAGCGCCGGCCGGCCGAATGCGGTCGCGAACGCGAGGCCGATCGAGGTCATCGCGACGACGATCGCCATCGCCCACGGCGTGCCGCTCGCGAGGCCCGCGAACAGCGTCACGAGCGTCGAGCCGGCGAGCGCCGCGCTCAGCTGTCGAAATTTCGTCGCGAGCGGCGACGGCAGATCGACGATGCTCACGCAGGCCGCGCCGATCGCTGCCAGCACGGCGGCCGGCAAGCCGAGCCACAGGTCCGTGCCGACCGCGACCGCGGCGAGGCCGGCGGTCACGGCGACGCCGTTCTCGACATGGTGGCGGAAGAGTCTGCGACCGGCCTGCCGGTGCAGTGCGAGCCGGTCTAAGCTCACAGCGACGCGCAGTGCCGGTGCAGCCACTCCAGATCGGCTCCGTCCAGCAACGGCGCCAGGGCGGTCCGCACGCCGGCATGGTAGTCATCCAGCCAGGCACGTTCCGGCTCGTCGAGCAACGCGGGCTCGATCGCGCGGCGGTCGAACGGGCACAAGGTGAGCGTCTCGAAGGCGTTGAACTCGCCGAACTCGGTGCGCTCGGCGGCGACGACCACGGCGAGGTTCTCGTGGCGAATGCCGTGACGGCCCGGCTTGTACACGCCCGGCTCGATCGAGCTGATCATGCCGCGCTCGAGCGCCACCAGCGCGCCGCCCGCGACCGGCGGCCGGATGCCCTGCGGGCCCTCGTGCACATTGAGGAAATAGCCGACGCCGTGACCGGTGCCGTGGCCGTAATCCAGGCCGCCGGCCCACAGCGGCGCGCGCGCGATCGCGTCCAGTTGCGGACCGCTCGCGCCCTCGGGGAACCGCGCCCGCGACAGGGCGATCAGACCTTGCAGCACCAAGGTCGCGTCGCGCCGCTGCTCGGCCGTCGTCCCGCCGAGCGCCAGCACGCGCGTGACATCGGTGGTGCCGCCCTGGTACTGGCCGCCGGAATCGATCAGCAGCAGACCCGCGGGCGCGAGCGTCGCGTGCGATTGCTCCGTGGCACGGTAGTGTGGCAGCGCGCCGTTCGCCTGATAGCCGGCGATCGTCGCGAAGCTCTCGCCGACCCAGCCGGGCTGCGCGGATCGCTCCTCGTGCAGCAAAGCATCGACGGTGAGCTCGGTCACCTTGCCGCCGGCGGCGAGGAGCTGCTCGAGCCGGCGGAAGCTGCGCACCAGCGCCGCGCCGTCGTGACGCATCACCTCGCGGATGTGCGCGAGCTCCGCGGCGCTCTTGACCGCCTTGAACGCGGTGCTCGGGTTGGCGGCCTCGACCAGCCGCACCGTCGGCGGGATCGCCGCGGCGATCGCCGCCACCACTTTGCCGGCGTCCAGCAGCAGCACGTCCGCACCGCCGAGCCGGCGCAGCGCCGCCGTGACATCCGCGTAGTCGGCGATCACGATGCCGTCCGCGCCCAGCTGCGCGACCAGGCGATCGGCGAGCTTGCCGCGCTCGACGAACAATCGCGCGCGCCCCTCGGGCTCGAGCAGCAGGTGGCAGAGGAATACCGGATTGCAACTGACGTCGCTGCCGCGAAGGTTCGTCAGCCAGGCGATGTCATCCAGGCTCGACAGCAGGTGGTGGGTCGCGCCGAGCGCGGCAACGGCCTCGCGCAGGCGGAGGAATTTCTCGCGCCGCGTGACGCAGGCGTAGGCCGGGGCGTGTTCGTACACCGGTGATCGCGGCATGGCGGGACGACCGGGCCAGACCTCCCCGGGCAGGTCGATGTCGCTGCGCAGCCTGGCGCCGATCCCGCCGAGCATGCGTTCGATCTGTCGGTGCGTCGCGAGCGCCACGCTGTCGCCGGCGACCGCGAGCACGTCGCCGGCACGCAGCTGCTGCCGCAGCCAGTCCAGATGCTCCGGCGCCTGCGGCACACGCAGCCGCATCAGCGCGACCCCGCTGCCGGCGAGCTGCTGCTCGGCCTGCGAGAAATAGCGCGAGTCGGTCCACAGACCGGCCTGCTCGCGCCCGACGATCAGCGTGCCCGCCGAGCCGTTGAATCCGCACAACCAGGCGCGCGCCTGCCAGTGCTCAGGCAGGTATTCCGAGAGGTGCGGGTCGGCGGTCGGTACGAGCACGGCGGCGACGCCGTGCGACTGCATGGCCGCGCGCAGCGCGGCAAGACGAGCGTGGATCGCGTGGTTCACCCGGCCATGCTAATACGTCGCGGTCACCGTATACAGCAGCTGTAGGTGGCAGGTTTGCTTGGAGGCATAATCGAGCGCGCGTTGGCCACAGCAGTCGAGAACGCCGCGGGCCTCATGGGCGCCGCCCGCCACAGCCGCACCGACCGCGCTCGTCAGGTCGAATTCGCCGTCACAATCGGCGTACGGACACGGGAATGCAAAGAACGCCCGCGCCGAGGGGTGCAGTACGTGCGACTGATCGGCCGGCGGGTTCGCGCTCGCCCCCGCGAATTTCAGCTCGAGGCGGATCCTCTCGAGTCCGGGGAACGCCACCCGCAGGGCCTGCGCGGCGGATCGGCCGCGGCGGATCCGTTCGATACGCTCCTGACGTGCCGCGGCGCAGCTCGAAGCGAGCTTCACTTTTCGATCCCGGAGGGCGCAACGGCGCCGGCGACGGCAGCGCCGGCCGGCATCGCCTGCCCCGCCGTTTGCGCGCCATCGCCCGACTCATCCTCCGGCCGCGTCGCCCGGCGTTGCTGCTTGGCTTGCTGCCGCGCCTTGCGCACCCGCTCTCGTTCCTTTCTTGCCTGATGGTAATTCGGTTTGGCCACGCGCTCTCCGTAATCGCACTGCCCACTCGGCCGCTGCGGCCCCGCTGCCCGGCTACTCTACTCCATTATCGGCGCCGCGGGCGCGAGATGCGCGGCGTGCCATGCCGGCCCGCGATTTTGCGCGCGCCGCCGGCACGACACCAACTGCAGCGCCTGGTGGCTGCTGCTGTGGTGCATCCCGCTGGCGGGCGGCCGCTCAGGTCGCGAACAGCCGGCCTGGATCGGCGAATGCCTTGAACTCGAGCGCGTTGCCGGCCGGATCGAGGAAGAACATCGTCGACTGCTCGCCCACCTGGCCGGCGAATCGAGTGTGGGGCTCGACCACGAAGCTCACGCCGGCGGCGCGCACGCGCGCCGCGAGCCGCCGCCAATCGGGTGGCGTCAAGACGACGCCGAAATGCGGGACGGGCACGTCGTCGCCGTCGACGAGGTTGCTGGCACGCCCCGCCATGTGACGCGGCGCGGCCTGCGGCTTGAGGTGGGCGACGATCTGATGGCCGAACAGATCGAAGTCGATCCACTGCTCGGCGCTGCGGCCCTGCGGGCAGCCGAGAATGGCGGTGTAGAAGTGCCGCGCCGCCTCGAGATCGTCGACGGCAAAAGCGACGTGAAAGGGACCAAGCGCCATGCACCCATGATACCGGGTCGTCGCGTGGCCGGCCATCGCCGGCGCCTCGGCGCCCGGCGGCTCAACGGCCGTCGACGCCGAAACGCAGCCGCCAATGCTCGATGCGCACGCGCAGACCGCGGTGTTTCGTGAGGTAGCGGAAGCCGACGATCGCCGCGGCAAAGCCCGAGGCCGCGCCGACGCCGAGCGCCCAGCGTGGTCCGAGGGTGTCCGCCACCCAGCCGACGATCGGCGCGCCGAGCGGCGTGCCGCCCAAGGCAATCGCCAGCAGGATCGCCATGACCCGGCCGCGCATGTCCGGCTCGCTCGAGAGCTGGACGAAGCCGTTGGTCGTCGTCGTGAAGATCTGCGCGGCCGCACCGATGACGAGCAGCGCGACGCCGAACGCCAGGTAATCGGGCATGAACGCGGCAACCGCCAATCCCAGACCGAAGACCGCGGCGCCGCCGAACAGCAGCGACATGCGCGGGCGCGCATGCCGCGCGGCGTACAGCGCGCCGGCGACCGAGCCGAGCGCCATGATGGAGGTCAGCAGTCCGTACCGGTCCGCGCCGACGCGAAACACCGTGACGGACATGGTGAGGATGAAGATCTGGAAATTCAGGCCGAACGTGCCGATCAAGAACAGCATCAGCAGAACCGCCCGCAGATCCGGGCGGTTCCAGACGTAGCGAAAGCCTTCGACGACGCTGCCGGGCGCGCGCAGTACCCTGCGCCTGGTGTGGAGTTCGCCGACCCGCAGCAGAAACAGGGAACCGATCACCGCGGCGAAGGAAACCGCGTTCAGCAGAAACGCCCAACCGGAGCCGACGCCCGCGATGAGCACGCCGGCGATCGCCGGGCCGATCATGCGCGCCGCATTGAACGAGGTCGAATTCAGCGCCACCGCGTTCGACAGATCCGCCTCTCCGACCAGCTCCCAGACGAAGGTCTGGCGGGCCGGAGCGTCGAAGGCGGCGACGCATCCGAGCAGCAACGCGAACAGGTAGACATGCCACAACTGCACGATCCCGGTGAGCGTGAGAATGCCCAATCCCAGGGCGAGCGCGCCCATGGCCCCCTGGGTGGCGAACAGCAGCTTGCGCCGGTCGAGATGATCGGCCGCGAATCCGGTCAAGGGCAGCAATAGCAGCTGCGGCCCGAACTGCAGCCCCATGACCACGCCGACGGCCGTCGCGCTCTTGTGGGTCAACTGCGTGAGCACCAGCCAATCCTGGGCGGTGCGCTGGATCCACGTGCCGACATTCGAGACGATCGCGCCGCCGGCCCAGATGCGATAGTTGTAGCCGCCGAGCGAGCGGAACATGCCCTTCATCGAACCGCTCCCGAAATCACCGCGCGCAACTCTAATCCAACAGCGGGTGCCCCGCGGGCAATTGATGCGCGTACCAGGCCGCGAGGCGATGCCGCACGGTCCGTTCGCCGACCTGGTCCTCCGGCATCGGCGATATGCGCTTGTCGTGCACCAGCAGACGATAGACGTACAGTGCCTTGGCGCTCGCCGAGTCGCCGGGCTCGAACTCGACCGCCTTGCGACCCTCCGCATAGGCGACGCCGGCGAGCAGAGCCGCCTTGAACAATTCCGCTTCGTGCTTGAATTTCTTCATGGGTCGCGCATCGCCGGCCGGCGACGGCCGCCGCGCCGGCTCAGATCTTCGTGCGCGGCCGCCATCGCGCTCAAGGCCCGGCAACCGGCACCCGGCCCGTGGGGTGCGCGATCGCGTCGTGCGGCCGCAGGAGAAAGCGTCGCGCGACGTCGAAATAGGTCCGGTAGACCAGGCCGCCGTTCGCCGCGATCAGCCGCCGCCGATGCCGCCGATAGCGCGCGTTGTACCGGTACCAGGGAATCGTCGGCGCCTCGTGATGCAGGGCGTGCAAATTGTTGAACAGGAACAGGGGCCCGAGCAGCCACGAGCCCTCGACGATCGCCACCCGCTCGCGAACGTTCGGGCGGGCCCGATGCTCGGCGAACGAGCGAATCAGCACGATGCCGTACGCCGGTATCACCATCGAGACCGCATACAGCCATAGCGGCATGCCGCAGACGAGCTTCAACCACAGGAGCACGGGCACGCACCAGGCGAGGTGTTCGAGCCAGAGGCGGCGCAGGCCGTCGTCGCCACGCATCACGCCGCGAAGTTCGGCGTGGAGGAAGGCGCCGATGCGCCAGAACGAGCCGACGAGCACCCGCCCCGCCAGGGTCTGTTGCACCTCGAGACTCGCGCGCGCGATCGGGTGCAGACGCGCCCAGGCATCCGGCGTGAGATAACAGGACTCCGGATCGTCGAGCGGGTCGGTGAGCCGTTCGTCGCAATGGTGCGCGAGATGCGCGTCGCGATAGCGCGGATACGGCAGCCACAGCGACAGCGGCCACATCGCGAGCACTCTGTTGAGCCAGGGTTTGCGCGTCGGGTGGCCGTGGAGGATTTCGTGCTGCAGAGAACTGTGCAGCGTGAGCAGCAGCGCGGTCGCCGGGGCGACGATCGCGAACGGCCAGCGGCGATACTGGGCCGTGACCGCGAGCCAGCCGCCATAGGTCGCGAACAGCAGCGCGACGGTCGGCCACTCGATCGCGGCGACGCGCTCGCCGCGTAGCGCGGTCGCCCCGCCCGCCCGCCCATCGCGGGTCGCTGCGTTCATCGGTCGGTCCAGTGCAGGCACATGCCGTCGATTGTAGCCGAACTGCCGACCACGGTCGCTGCGGCGCCGGTCTCAATCGAGGCGCACCGTCTTGCAAACACGCCGTTCGACGGCCCGGATCGCCTCGTACAGCAGGATCGCGAGCAGGCCGGTCGCAAGCCCGCCCTGCAGAACGAAGGCCGTGTTGTTCGACAGCAGTCCGGCGATGATGACCTCGCCGAGGCCCTTCGCGCCGACCGTCGAACCGATTGTCGCCGTGCCGACGTTGATCACGACCGAGAGCCGGACCCCTTCGAGGATCAGCGGCATCGCGAGCGGCAGCTCCACCGACCGAAGCCGCTGGTGCGGGCTCAACCCCATGCCGCTCGCCGCCTCCAACAGGGCGGCAGGACAGCTCTTGAGACCCACGACCGTGTTCTCGAAGATCGGCAGCAATCCGTACGCGAACAGCGCGATCAGCGTCGGCGTCTCGCCGAACCCGACCAGCGGCACGGCGAGCGCGAGCACGGCCACCGGCGGAAAAGTTTGGCCGAAGTTCACCAGCGTGCGCGACAGCGGCAGGAACTCGGCGCCGCTCGCGCGCGTGACCAGGATCCCGAGACCGACGGCGACGATCGTGCTCGCCACCGCCGCGGCGCAGACGATGCCGAGATGCGCGAGCGCGAGCAGCAACAGATTCCCCTGGTCGTAGATCGGCGGCGCCCCGTACTGGTTGAGCGGCGCGAACAGCGGCGCGAAGCGTTGCGGCGCGAGCAGAAAGGCCGCGAGCAACGCGAGCGCCGCCAATGGCCAGTACGCCGCGATGCGCCGCATCAGTTGCTGCGCCCCTGCGCGAGAATCGCGGCGACGGTAAGCCGGCCGCACGGCCGCCCGCCGGCGTCGAGGACGATCGCCGAGTCGGCGCCGTGCCAGGTGAGGTCCGAGAGCACGTCGCGCAGCGATGCATCGGCCGCCACGGTACGTTCGCCGGCGCCATCCGTGCCGGCCGCGAGCGGCACGGCGGCGGCGCCGGCCTTGGTGAGCGACAGCAGCCGCAAGGCGCGGTCGGCGACGCCGGTCAATTGCGCGACGAAGGGATCTTCGGGCCGGGTGAGCAGCGCCGCCGGCCGGTCGCATTGCAGGACGCGACCGTGACTCATCACCGCGACCCGGTCGCCGAGACGAAAGGCCTCCTCGATGTCGTGCGTCACGAGCACGACGGTCGTGCCGAACCGGCGGCGCACGTCGAGCAGGTCCTCCTGCGCTTTGGCGCGGATGATCGGATCGAGCGCACCGAACGGTTCGTCCATCAGGAGCACCGAGGGCTCCGCGGCGAGCGCGCGGGCGACGCCGACGCGTTGCTGTTGACCGCCCGACAACTGGTGCGGATACTTGGGCGCGTAGGTCGCGCCATCCAGCTGGAACAAGGCGAGCAATTCCTCGACGCGCGCGCCGATGCGCCGCTCGTCCCAGCCGAGCAGCCGCGGCACCGTCGCGATGTTGTCGGCGACGGTGCGATGCGGGAACAGTCCGTTCCCCTGGATCACATAGCCGATCCGGCGCCGCAGCAGATGCGGCGGCTGCGCAGCCGTGTCCCGGCCGTCGAGCAGCACGCGACCGGCGGTCGGCTCGACCAGGCGGTTGATCATCCGCAGCAGCGTCGACTTGCCCGAACCCGACGTGCCGACGATCACCATGATCGAGTCGCGCTCCACGGCGAGGCAGGCGTCATCGACCACGGTCGCCGAACCGTAGCGTTTGCTCAGATGTTCGATCGTGATCATGCATTGCTCCGGTCGATGACTTCGATCAGCGCGTCGAGCAGCACCGCGGCCGCTATCGCGAGCGCCACGGTCGGCAGCGCGCCGAGCAGCACCAGGTCGTTCGCGCTCTCGCCGATCCCCTCGAAGACGAAGGTGCCGAGCCCGCCCGCCCCGATCAGCGCGGCGATGGTCACGAGCCCGATGTTTTGCACCAGCACGATTCGCACCCCGGTCAGGATCACCGGCAACGCGAGCGGCAATTCGACGGCGGCGAGGATCTGTCCGCCGGTCATCCCCATGCCGCGCGCGGCCTCGACCGCGGCGGGCGAGACGCGGCGCAGCCCCGCGACGGTGTTGGCGACGATCGGCAACAGCGAGTACAGGAACAGCGCGACCAGCGCCGGCGCCGCGCCGATCCCCTCGATGCCGATCTTTGCCGCGTACGGCACGGCGCTCGCGAGCACCGCGAGCGGCGCCATCAGGATGCCGAACAGGGCGATCGACGGGATCGTCTGCACGAAATTCAGCGATCCCAGGATCGCGCCGCGCAGGCGCGGCACACGGTGGCAGAGAATCCCGAGGGGCAAGGCGGCGAGCAGCGCCGCGATGAGCGAACCGAACGCGAGCTCCACGTGGCGCCGCATCTCGTAGCCGAAGCGGTCGGCATTGATCGCATATTCGCGCATCACCGACAGGTGGTCGAAGGTGCCGTGAGCGAACGCGAGGGCCGCGCCGCCGAGAAAGGCGGCGAGCGACAGCACGCGGGCGAGCGGTCCCGGGCGCATGCGGGTGATCGCGTCGGCGGCGAGCAGGCCGACGCTCGTGAGCAGCAGCCAGCAGCCGGCACCGGGGGCGATCCGCACCACCTGGTTGCCGGGCGGGGTCAGCGCGTTGCCGGCGGCCGCCGCGCAGAGCGCGACCGCGATCAAGCTGAGCAGGGCCGCCGCGAGGCGCAGGCGTGCCTCCTCGACCCACAGGGCGGCGGCGGCGGCGAGGATCAGCAGCGCGAGCACGCCGGCGGCGGCGCCCGGCGGCAGGACGTCGAAGAATCCGACGGCGACGCCCGGCACGATGCGGTTCGACTTGAACACGACGAACGGCAGGCAGGCGAACGCCGCGGCGCCGATGATCGCGAGCAGCAGGCCGAGGCGGTCGATGTGGCGCAGCGGCCGCATTCAGCGCAGCAGGCCCCGCGACTGCAGGTAGTGCGCGGCGACGGATTCGGTCGACTCGCCGTCGATCTGCACCCGGGCGTTCAGCCGGCGCAGCGTCTGCGTGTCGAAGCTGCGCATCAACGGCCGCAACAGCCGGCGAATCTGCGGATATTTCGCAAGCACGGCCTCGCGGATGATCGGCACCGGTGCGTAGATCGGCTGATCGTGACGATCGTCCGCGAGGGTCACGAGGTTCGCGGCGACGATGCCGCCGTCGGTGCCGTACACCATCGCCGTGTTGGTGCCGTCGGTGCCGGCTGCGGCCGCCGCGATCGTCGCCGAGGTCTCGCCGCCCGCGAGCACGATCATCTGCGCCGAACGCAGTTTGAAGCCGTAGGTATGCTCGAGCGAGCGCAGCGTTCCGCCGTTGGCGAATTCGGCGGAACACGCCAGCACGACCTTGCCGCCGCCCCGCACCCAGCGCGCGAAGTCGCTCATCGTCTTCAGCTTCTCGGCCACCGCGACGTCGCGGCGCACCGCGAGCGCCCAGGCGTTGTCGGCATTCGCCGGCGTGAGCCAGACGATGTGGTTGGCCCGGTAGTCGAGGCGCGCGCCGAGTGCATAACCCGCCTCGAGGTTCTTCCAGGCCGGATTCGCCGGCATGTTGAAGAAGTATCCGGCGTTGCCGGTGTACTCGACGTACAGATCGATCTCGCCCGCGAGCAGGGCTTCGCGCACGACCGAGGTCACGCCGAGCCGCATCCGGTCGACCGTCGGGATGCCGTGGGCGTTCAGCACCAGCCGGATCATCTGGCCGATCATCGCCGACTCGCTCGACAGCTTCGAGGAGACCACGACCGCCGCATGCAACGGCGGCGCGACGAGCAGCGCCAGCGCGAGAGCCGCCGGCGCGAGCGCCGCCCCGAACCGCTGCAGAAGTTTGCTCACCGCCCTCCTCGTGGATGTCGAAGCGCGCCGTACAAAATGCATCCGGATTATATGCTGTTCATATAAAATGCCGCGGATCCCTTTACTGGACCACCCATGACCGCCGACGACCAACCAGAGCCCGCCCCGGGCTGGCTCGCCCGCCACCGGGGCCTGCTGATGATCGGTGTGCCGCTGCTGATGCTCGTCATCGGTCTCGGCGTGTATCTGGCGCTCGCCCGCTACGTCGGCACCGACGATGCCTATATCCGCGCGACGCGGGTCGCCGTCAGCACCAACATCTCGGAGCGGGTGCGCAGCGTCGAGATCACGGACAATCAGCGCGTGCACCGCGGCGAAGTCTTGTTCCGCCTCGACGACCAGCGCTTCGTGATCGCCGAACGGAATGCCGAGGCGCGCCTCGCCGCGACGAAGCTCGACATCGAGGCGATGCAGGCGAGCTACCGGCAGCGGCTCGCCGATCTGCAGGCGGCCGAGGATGAACTCGCCTACCAGCAGCGCGAATATGCGCGCCAGAAGCGGCTCGCGGCGAGCGGCATCGCTTCCGGCGCGCAACTCGACAAGGCGGCCCAAGCCTTTCAGTCGGCGCGGCAAAGCGTCGAGGCACGGCAGCAGGAGGCGGCCACGGTGCTCGCAAATCTCGGCGGCAACGCGCAGATCGCCGTGGCCGACCACCCGCTCGTCCGGCAAGCGCGCGCCGCACTCGACCGGGCGAAGCTCGACATCTCCTACGCGACGGTCTATGCGCCGATCGACGGTATTGCCACCAAGGTCGATCGGCTGCAACCGGGCGATTACGTCACGGCGGCGACGCCCTTGTTCGCCCTGGTGTCGACCAGCGACGTGTGGGTAGTCGCAAACTACAAAGAAACCTCCCTCACGCACATGCGCGTCGGCCAGAAGGCGCGCATCGAGATCGATGCGTGGCCGGACCGGACTCTGTCGGGCCGGGTCGCAAGCATCAGCCCCGGCACCGGCGCGTCGTTTTCCGTGCTGCCGCCGGAGAACGCGACCGGCAACTGGGTGAAGGTCGTGCAGCGCGTGCCGGTGCGCCTGTCGATCGACGATCCGCGCGGGTTGCCGCTCAGCGACGGCTTGAGCGCGAGCGTCCGGGTCGACACGCAGTACCGGCCGTCGCTGTTCGGCTGGCTCTGATGGCCGCGGCGGCCGGCACGAATCGCGGCGTCATCACCGTCTCGGTGATGCTGGCGACGATCATGCAGGCGCTCGACACGACGATCGCCAACGTCGCCCTGCCGCACATGCAGGGCACCTTGTCGGCGACCCAGGACCAGATGACCTGGGTGCTCACCTCGTACATCGTCGCCGCCGCAATCATGATTCCGTTCACCGGCTGGCTGGCGACCCGGATCGACCGCAAGATCGTGTTCCTGTGCTCGATCGCCGGCTTCACGATCGCCTCGGCGCTCTGCGGCCTCGCCCAGAGCATCTCGCAGATGGTGCTGTTCCGGCTGCTGCAGGGCGTCAGCGGCGCCGCCCTAGTGCCGCTCTCCCAGGCGATCCTGTTCGACATCAATCCGCGCGAGGCGCACGGCCGCGCGATGGCAACCTGGGGCATCGGCGTCACCCTGGGGCCGATCCTCGGACCCGCGCTCGGCGGTTGGCTGACGCAGAATTACAACTGGCGCTGGGTCTTCTACATCAATTTGCCGATCGGCATTCTCGCCTTCCTCGGCTTGCTGTTCTACCTGCCGCCGCGCAAGGACAACCGGGCGAGTCCGTTCGACTTCTTCGGCTTCATCACGTTGAGTGCCGCGATCGGCGCGCTGCAGCTGGTCATGGACCGGGGCCAGCTGCTCGATTGGTTCTCGTCGACGGAAATCGTGGCCGAGGCCGTCGTCGCCGGACTCGCCTTGTACCTGTTCGTGATCCACATGCTGACCCACGAGCATCCGTTCATCAACCGGGCGCTGTTCAAGGATGCGAACTTCCTCGCGAGCAACGTGTTCATCTTCGTCGTCGGCGTCGTGCTGTTCGCAACCCTCGCGCTGCTGCCGCCGATGCTGCAGAACCTGATGAACTATCCGGTCGTGACCACGGGGTTCGTCACCGCGCCCCGCGGCATCGGCACCCTGCTCGCGATGATCACGGTCGGCCGCCTGATCGGCCGGGTGGACTCGCGCCTGCTGATCGGCTTCGGCCTCGTGCTCACGAGCGCGGCGGCGTGGCAGATGACCCATTTCTCGCTGCTCATGAACAGCTGGCCGATCGTCACCTCGGGAATGCTGCAGGGATTCGGCGTGGGTTTCGTCTATGTGCCGCTGAGCACGGTGGCATTCGCGACGCTCGCCGAGCGCTACCGCACGGAAGGCACCGCGTTCTTCAACCTGCTGCGCAACCTGGGCAGCAGCATCGGCATCTCGGCGGTGCAGACATTGCTCACGCGCAACACCCAGGCGCTGCACGAGAGTCTCGCGAGCCACATCACGCCCTACGCCGCCGCGCTGCGCCCGGAACTCGGCGCCGAGATGTCGAGTCCCGCGGCGCTCGCCGCACTGAACGGCGAAGTCACCCGCCAGGCGGGCATGATCGCCTACATCGACGATTTCAAGCTGATCATGATCATGACGCTCGGGCTGCTGCCCTTGCTCTTGCTGATGCGCCGCGGCGGCGGCGCCGGGAGTGAATCCGGTGCGGTCATCGACTAGCGGCAACTGCTCCCCGCGGCGCCGGCATGCGCAACGCGGCGCCGGCCTGGTCGCGCTCGCGGCAATCCTCTCGGCGTGCACCGCAGGACCGGATTTCTCGCCGCCGGCGCCGCCGGCGGTCGCGAGCTACGTCGCCGGCGGCGACGGGCTGGACACGACGGCCCAGCGCATCGTCGCCGGCCGGCCGATCGGTGAGCAGTGGTGGCGGGCCTTCGGCTCGGCGCCGCTCGATGCGCTGATGCAGACCGCGTTCGCCGACAATCGCACGCTGGCGGCGGCCCGCGCGTCGCTCGCGGCGGCCCGCGAGCAGCAACGCGCCGCCGCCGGCGCCCTGTGGCCGCAGCTGTCCCTCGGGGGCACCACCGGCCGGCAGAAGTACGGCGTCTCCCTGTTCGGCCCGAGCCATTTCGTGATCCCGCCGTTCACCTATTACACGGCCGGTCCGCAGGTGAGCTACGTGCTCGATTTGGCGGGCGCAGAGCGGCGGACCGTCGAGCAGCGGCGCGCGCTCGCGCAATTGCGCTCGTACGAGCTTCGGGCCGTGCGCCTCGCGCTTGCCGGCAACGTTCTCGCCCAGGCGCTCGCCATCGCCTCGGCCAACACGCAGCTGCAGGTGCTCGATCGGATCGTCGCCAACGACCGGCGCAATCTCGCGCTGGTTGACGCCGCGCGCGCGGCCGGTTCCGCGGCGATCACCGACGTCGTCAGCGCGCAAAGCCAGCTCGCCCACGACGCGACCCTGCTGCCGCCATTGCAGCAGCAACGCAGCGTCGCCGCGCATGCTCTCGCCGTGCTCGCCGGCGCGGCCCCCGCGCAGCGGCCGGCCCCGGACTTGCGCCTGACGGACTGGCGGCTGCCGGCGGTTCTGCCGCTGCTGCTGCCCTCGGCACTGCTGCGCGCCCGTCCGGACATTCTCGCGGCCGAATCCGCGCTGCATGCGGCGAGCGCTGCGATCGGCATCGCCACAGCCGGCCTGTACCCGCAGATCACGCTCTCGGCCAACACGACGCAACAGGCTCTCTCGCCCGGCAATCTGTTCAACGGCGCGGCGAACGCCTGGGCGATGGCGGCCGGACTCACGGCGCCGCTGTTCGACGGCGGGACGCTGCGCGCGCGGCGCCGCGCGGCCATCGACCTGTATCGGGCGTCGCTGTCGGACTACCGGCAAACCGTGCTCGAGTCGTTCGCCCAGGTGGCCGATGTCCTGCGTGCCCTGCAGCACGACGATGCCGAGATCCGCGCCGAGCGCAACGCCGGCAAGACCGCGGGCCACGCGCTCGCGTTGATGCGCATCAGCTACCGCGACGGCGCCACCGGCGTGCTGAACGTCCTGGACGCGGAACGGCAGTACAACCAGGCGCGGCTGCAACTCGTGCGCGCACAGGCCCGGCGATTCCAGGACACGGCGCTGCTCTACCTGGCACTCGGCGGCGGTTCGGCCGCCGCGGCGGCGCCTGCCAAGCCCGCGGCCGCGGCGGCGCCCTAGCGGCGCCGATCCGCATTCCCCCCTTCGGGCAGGGTCATGCGACAATGCCGTTTTTCCAAGTATGAGCTGCGCTCGGACGGCGAGACCGATGGCCGAACACACACAAGAGTCCAGTGGCGTGCGCAAGCCCATCACGCTGCCGCGCCTCGCCGAGATGCACCGCGCCGGCGAGAAGATCGCGGTGCTGACGTGCTACGACGCAACCTTCGCCCGCATCCTGGACGACGCCGGCGTCGACGTGCTGCTGGTCGGCGATTCGCTGGGCATGGTCGTGCAGGGCCGGCCGAACACCTTGCCGGTGTCGATCGAGGACATGGTCTACCACACGTCCTGCGTGGCCCGCGGCAACCGCTCGGCGTGGCTGATCGCGGACATGCCCTTCGGCAGCTATCACGAATCCGCGGAACAGGCGGTGCGCAATGCGAGCCGGCTGTTCCAAGCGGGGGCGCAGATGGTCAAGATCGAGGGCGGCTGGGTCGCGGCGACGGTTCGCGCGCTGGTCGAGCGCGGCATGCCGGTCTGCGCGCATCTCGGCTTTACGCCGCAGACGGTGCACGCGCTCGGCGGCTATCGCATCCAGGGGCGCGATGCCGGTGGCGCCGCGCTCTTGCACGCGCAAGCACGAGACCTCGCGGATGCGGGCGCGCAAATGCTCGTGCTCGAGCTCGTGCCGAGCGTTCTCGCTCGCGAGCTCACGCAGGCACTGCCGTTGCCGACGATCGGCATCGGCGCCGGACGCGGCTGCGGCGGCCAGGTTCTCGTGCTGCACGACATGCTCGACCTGACCCCCGGCCCACGACCGCGCTTCGTGCGCAATTTTCTCGACGTCGGGGCGGGCGTCCAGGACGCCGTGCGCCGTTACGTGAGCGACGTCAAGAGCGGCGCCTACCCCGACGACATGCTCCACGGGTATTGAAGGGGTCCGCCCGTGAAGGTCATCGAACGGATCGCGGATCTGCGGGCCGCGCTCGCGGGGCGGGATCGCGCCGCGCTGGTGCCGACCATGGGCAACCTGCACGCCGGGCATCTCTCGCTGGTGCGAATTGCCGCCGCGCAGGGCACGCCGGTGGTCGCGAGCATCTTCGTCAATCGCCTGCAGTTCGGCCCGGATGAGGATTTCGCGCGCTATCCGCGCACGATCGAGCGGGACCTGGCGATGCTCGCGCAATCCGGCTGCGACATCGTATTCACGCCCCGCGAGGCCGATCTATACCCCGAACCGCAGGCGTGCTTCGTGCAACCGCGCGCCGCGCTCGCCGACGGGCTCGAGGGCCGGTTCCGGCCGGGCTTCTTCGTCGGCGTCTGCACCGTCGTGCTGAAGCTGATCAACGCGGTTCAACCGCGCAGCGCGGTGTTCGGCAAGAAGGACTACCAGCAGCTCCTGGTGGTTCGCGACATGGTTGCGCAGCTCTCGCTGCCGGTCGAGATCCTCGCCGCCGAGACGATCCGCGGCAGCGAGGGTCTCGCACTGTCGTCGCGCAACGCGTATCTCGGCGACACCGAGCGCCGCGAGGCGCCGCGTCTGCACGCGGCCTTGCGCGACATCGACACCGCCGCCCGTGCGGGCACGCGCGACTGGGCCGCGCTCGAGCGCCGCGCCGAGGCGGGGCTTGCGGCCCACGGCTGGCAAGTCGACTACGTCGGGATCCGCCGACGCGACAACCTCGGTGAGCCGCGCGACGGCATCCCGCTGGTGGCTCTGGCCGCCGCGACGCTCGGCAGCACTCGGCTGATCGACAATCTGGAGATCGCCGACCAACCGCGTTGAAGGCCTCCCTACAGCAAGGCCTTACCGTGGGCGACGGCCGCCCGCAACGCGCCCTCTCCGGCCTGCGCCTGCCGATCGAGGCGTTCGAACGCCGCCACCTGCGCCACGGTCGGCTGCACGTAGGACAGACCGACGTCGGCCTGCAGGTACGCGAGGAAGCTGCGCAGGCGCATCTCGTGCATCACGTCGCCTTCACTCGAGTGCACGTCGAGTTGCACCACGTGATCGATCGCGGCGTGCAGCGCCGCGAGCGCGGCGTGCGCCTTCGAGGCATCGAGCCGATGCGCCGCGACCGCCTGCGTCAATTCACGGCGAACGCCGATCGCCAGATTGATGTTCCGGTCGAGCCGGCTGACGGCGGCGTGGATGCGCAGTTCGAGCGACAGGTGCTGCCCGAGCGCCGCCGCCGTCGTATGCAGGCGTGGATCGAGCGCGACCACCACTTTCTGCCGCGTCTTGCGGCCGGCGTAGTCGAGCACCGCGGTATAGCGTCCCGGGTTCACGAGCGGACCGCGTGCATCGGCATACAGCCCATCGGTCTGTTCCGGCGGCTCGAAGCCGATCACGTCGGTCGCATCGGCGTAGCGCAGATCCCACTGCAACCGGTTCATGCCCGGCGAGATCGCCGTGAGCTTCTGCAAGGCACGTAGTCTCGCCTCGGACGGCGTGAGGTTGTCGCGCACCGTCGCAGCGAGCTTCGGCTTCTTGACCTTCAAATGCAGCGCGAAGCGGCGCACCAGCCGGCCTTTGGCGTCGAGGAAGGAGAGGCTCACGGGCACCTTGCCGTCGTAGGCGGCCGGGATGCGGAAGAACAGCGTCGCGCCGAACGGCGGATTGGTGCCGACCGGCCCCCTGCGCTTGGCATGATCGTCCTGTCCGTAGGCATTGCTGAGCCACGCCGTCTGCGGCGCGTACAGCAGCACCGCATCCGCGGGCGCCGCCGGTCCCTGCGACAGCTGCTCGAGCAGGGCGAGATTGTCGAGCACCCAGAACGAGCGCCCATGGGTCGCGGCCACCACGTCGCCCTGGCGCACGTTGATCGCGAGATCGCGCACCTGCACGTGCGGCAGGTTCAGCGCCAGAGAGCGCCAGTGCGCGCCGGCATCGAAACTGACGTAGACGGTGTTCTTCGTGCCGAGGAACAGCAACTTGGCATCGCTCGGATCCTGGCGCACGACGAACGCGTACTGATCGTCGGCGAGCCCGGTGGTGAGCGCGGTCCAGTGGTGGCCGAAATCGCTCGTCACGAACACGTAGGGCCGGAAGTCGTCCCACATGTAGCGCGACGCCGTCAAATAGGCGGTGCCGGTGGCGACGTGCGACGGTTCGATCGAAGTGATCTCCGACCATTTGCTGAGCGCCGGCGGCGTCACCGCCTGCCAATGCAGCCCGGCGTCCGTCGTGACGTGGACCAGGCCGTCCTGCGAACCCGCCCACAGCACGCGCGGATCGACCGGCGAGACGGCGAGCGCCGAAATGTCCGGGAAGATTTCGGCGCCGGTCTGGTCGAGGTCGACCGGTCCGCCGCTCGGCTTCTCGGTCGCGGGATCGTTGCGCGTCAGATCGGGGCTGATCCTCGTCCATGTGCGCCCGCCATCGGTGCTCTTCAGCACATACTGCGAAGCGAGCAGCATCTCCTTGGGAACGCCGGGGGAGAAGAAAATCGGGTGCGTCCAGCCGAGGCGATCGGTCATCTCCGCAGACGACACGCCGTCGAGGTACACGCCGTCCGGGCTGATCGAGCGCCGTTCGCCCGTCTGCATGTTGTAGCGCTGCATGATCGTGTAGTAATCGCTGCCGTAGGTGACGTCCGGATCGCCCGGTTTCGGCGCGACGAAGGTGCTCTCGCCGAGCGCGACGACATGCCAGCCGCCGGGCTGGATGGCCCCGCCGGGCATCGCGCTCGGCCCCTCGAACGAGCCTTCGTCCTGTTGTGCGCCGTAGACGTGGAACGGGAACTGGTCGTCGAGCGCGACGTGGTAGAACTGGCCGGTCGGCTGGTTGTGCTCGTCGCTCCAGGTCGCGCCGCCGTCGGTCGACACCGTGGCGCCGCCGTCGTTGCCCTCGAGCAGGACCTTCGGGTCTTGCGGGTTGATCCAGATGATGTGGTTGTCACCGTGCCGCGTGTGCAGCATGCGGAAGCTCTTGCCGCCGTCATGCGAGACCCACAAGGCGTCGACCTCGGGCACGTAGAGCGTCTGCGGGTCCGTGGGATCGACGTAGATGCTCATGTAATAGAAGGCCCGCTGGCGCAGGCTCCAGTTCGCGTTCACCCGCCGCCAGGTGGCGCCGCCGTCGGCCGAGCGGAACACCCCGCCGCCCTTCGCCTGGACGATGCTGTAGACGACGTTCGGCTCGCTCGCGGCGACGGCTACGCCGATGTGCCCAAGAATGCCACGGGGCAATCCCGGATTGCGCGAGATGTCGCTCCAGTGAGCGCCACCGTCGGTGCTCTTGTACAGGCCGCTGCCCGGGCCGCCGTCATCGAGCGCCCAGGGCATGCGCTGCGCCTGCCACATCGCGGCGTACAGTACCTGCGAATTGGCGGGATCCATCACGAGATCGATCGCGCCGGTCTTGGCGTCGACGTAGAGAATCTTGCTCCAGGTCTTGCCGCCGTCGAGCGACTTGAACACGCCGCGCTCGGCGTTCGGCTTGAACACGTGGCCCATCGAGGAGGCGTAGACGATGTCGGGATTTTGCGGATCGACGACGATGGCGCTGATCGTGTGCGTGTCGCGCAATCCAGCGGCCGACCAGCTCTTGCCGGCGTCCGTCGATTTGAACACACCGTCGCCGGTGATCACGTCGCCGCGGATGTCGCTCTCGCCGGTGCCGACGTACAGGACCTTGGAATCCGACGGCGCGACCGCGATCGCGCCGATGCTGTCGCTCGCCGACGGCCACTTGCCGTCGGTGATGTTGTGCCAGGTGACGCCATAGTCGACGCTTTTCCAGACGCCGCCGTCGACCGCGCCCATGTAGAACAGATCGCGCTCGCCCGGCACGCCCGCCACCGCGACGACGCGGCCGCCGATATTCGGGCCGATGCCGCGCCAGGCGAGCTTGCCGCCGAGGAACGGCGGGGCCGAACCGGCGGCGAAAGTCGTGCTCGACACGGCGAGCAAGACGGTGAGCGCGACGAGCGCACACTTGGCACGGACAATCGAGATATCGGCGACTCTTGGCATCACTCGCGCTCCTGTGGATTCGGCGCCGCCGTGGCCGACGGCGACGCCGCGAAGTCGCCGAGCTTAGCGGAGTTGCGCGGCAGCGGCAACGGATCGGCCGCGTCCGCCGGCCGCCGGCTCGTCAAGGGGGTTAGACTCTCGCAGCATGACGACCCGCATCACCGCGAAATCCGCGGAACACGCATGGCCGACGGACCGATGAATCGCGCCGGTGTCGCCGCCGCCCTCGGCGCCGCCGCGTTGTTCGGCCTGGCGATGCCGCTCGCGAAACTGCTGCTCGGCACGGTCTCGCCCTGGATGCTGGCCGGGCTCATGTATCTCGGCAGCGGCATCGGCATTACGGCGGCACGCTTGATCCGCGACCGCGGCTGGCGCGGCCCGCATCTCGCCGGCGCGGAATGGTCCTGGCTCGCGGCGGCGACCGGCGTCGGCGGCCTGGCGGCACCGGTGCTGCTGATGTTCGGCCTGTCGCGATCGAGCGCCGCGATGGCTTCGCTCCTGCTGAACCTGGAAGTGGTGCTCACCGCCTCGATCGCCTGGCTCGTGTTTCGCGAACACGCCGGCGCACGCGTCGTGTTCGCCATGGCCGCGATCGTCGCCGGCGCCGTGCTGCTCTCCTGGCCGGGCGCCGGCGGCTTCGCAGCCGGCAACGCTGCGAGCGGCGATGGCGGCGCGCTCGCGATCTTCGGCGCCTGCGCGTGCTGGGCGATCGACAACAACCTGACCCGCAGGGTATCGCACGGCGACGCCCTGTTCATCGCCGGCAGCAAGGGTTTGGCGGCCGGACCGGTCAACCTCGCGCTCGCCTTCGCGATCGGCACGCGGCTGCCGCCATCACCCGCCCTCGCCGGCGGACTGCTGCTCGGCCTGCTCGGTTACGGCGTGAGCCAGGTGCTGTACGTGCTCGCGTTGCGCGAATTCGGCAGCGCCCGCACCGGCGGATACTTCGCCATCGCACCGTTCATCGGCGCCGCATTCGCGATCGCGATCCTCGGCGAGCCGGCGACGCCCGTCTTCTACGCGGCCGCGGCGCTCATGGCGCTCGGTGTCGGCTTGCAGCTGTCGGAGCGCCACGATCACGAGCACACACACGAGCCGTTGGTCCACGCCCACGCCCACCCGCACACGCATGACGAGCATCACCGCCACGCGCACCCGGACGGCTGGAACGGCGTCGAGCCGCATTCGCACGAACACCGTCATGAACCGCTGCGGCACGTGCACCCGCATTACCCGGACACTCATCACCGGCATACGCACGATTGACCGGCCGGGAAAAACAGCCTGTTTTCCACGCTCCGGATAATCCGTCGCCGATCCGGCCTGCCATCGGCGGCGCCGGTGTGCGCAAGCGCCGCGGCGCGCAGCGCCCCGATCGGTTACTCCGGGGGCCGCCGGATGCCGTATGCTGTTTCTTATGCCCGGTGACCAATGGCAATTGGCGCCGACCCCGCCTGCGGGGGACAATGCGCGGCAGCCCCCTTTCGAGAGACATCATGCACGTCAGCCACACGAATATCCGCCGCGCCGACCGCGCAATCGTCGACCCGCCCGCCTGTTCGCTGCTCGCCCGCGGCGTCTGCGGCCTCGCCACCCGCGCTCGGCCGGCCGAGGAATGAGCAGGTGCTGCGCGCGATCCCCGCAACCTTGATGCGCGGCGGTACGTCGAAGGGACTGTATTTCGACGCGCGTGACCTGCCCCAGGACCGCGCGGCGCGCGACCGCGTGCTGCTCGCCGCCATGGGCTCGCCGGACGTTCGCCAGATCGACGGGCTCGGCGGCGCGCATCCGCTCACCAGCAAGGTTGCCGTGATCGGCGCCGCGACGCGCCCGGATGCCGATGTCGACTATCTGTTTCTGCAAGTGGCGGTGGACAAGGCCGAGGTCAGCGACTCGCAGAATTGCGGCAACATCCTCGCCGGCGTCGGCCCCTGGGCCATCGAGAACTCCTATGTGCCGGTCGCCGGCCCCTCGACGCCGGTGCGCATCCACATGGTCAATACCGCGAGCGTCGCGGTGGCGCGCGTGCCGACGCCCGGCGGCGT
>Ga0307374_10001920_pt1 | contig 37886 bp, 31 predicted proteins | sample OX3MG_FD_202532 | JGI IMG/M metagenome (GOLD analysis project Ga0307374, IMG submission 202532) | Soil microbial communities from Risofladan, Vaasa, Finland - OX-3 | ecosystem: Environmental > Terrestrial > Soil > Coastal area > Acid sulfate soil | place: Finland: Risofladan, Vaasa | collected... | reverse complement strand
CGCGACGTGCGCCGCCTGGTCAACGGTCGCGAGGAGCCGATCACGTGCCGTCCCGCGGACCTGCTCGAGCCCGCGATGGAAGCCACCCGTCGCGACCTCGTGCGTGAGGGGTACCCGACACCCGCGGCCGAGGCACTGGTCACGTATGCCCTGTTCCCCAACGCGTTTCTCGCGGTCGAGCGCGGCGAGGCGGTTGCCGAGCGACTCGGCGACGAGCCCGAGCTCGAACCCGCCGCCGGCGTCGTCGACTCGCCGGCGGACACCGATGATGCCGACGCAGAGCCCGCGGGCGATGCCGCACCTCCTGTGGCGGTGCGCGAGCTCACCGTCGAGGTCGATGGACAGAGCTTCGCGGTGCGCATCATCGGTGGCATGGACACCGGCGTCAGCGCCGTCGCCACGCCGACGCAGCCGGCGGCACCCGTCGCGCGCGAGGGAACCGTCGTGTCCCCGATGCAGGGACTCCTGCTCAAGGTCAACGTCAAGATCGGCGACCACGTCGCGCTCGGCGACGTCGTCTGCGTCCTCGAGGCGATGAAGATGCAGAACGACATCACCGCGACGCGCGCGGGGACGATCACCGAGGTGTACGCGATAGAGGGCTCCGTCGTCGCTCCGCGCGCGCCGCTCGTGCAGATCGGCGCCTGATGTTCGAGAAGGTCCTCATCGCGAACCGCGGCGAGATCGCGCTTCGCATCATTCGCGGTTGCCGCGACCTCGGCGTGCGCACGGTCGCGGTGCACAGCGACATCGACCGATCCGCGGCGTTCGTCCTGCTCGCCGACGAGGCGGTGGAGATCGGACCGGCGCCGTCGGCGCAGTCATACCTGGTGATCGATCGGATCATCGAAGCGGCGCGCTCCACCGGAGCGCAGGCGATTCATCCGGGGTACGGTTTCCTCAGCGAGAACCAGCAGTTCGCGCGCGCGTGTGCCGACAACGGCCTCGTCTTCATCGGGCCGCCGCCGGACGCGATGGCCGCCATGGGCGAGAAGGTGCCCGCGCGCGACCGCATGCGCGAATCGGGCGTTCCTGTGGTGCCCGGGACGGGCGCGCTCGTCGACATCGAGGAGACCGTCGTCGCCGCGGCGGCCATCGGCTACCCGGTGCTCATCAAGGCGAGCGCCGGCGGTGGCGGCATCGGTATGCGCATTGCGCGTGACGAAGCGGAGCTGCGTGGCTCGTATGACACCGCACGAAGCACGGCGCATCGCGCGTTCGGGAACGACACCATCTTCCTCGAGCGCTACCTCGAGGAGCCGCGGCACATCGAGATCCAGGTGGTCGCGGACACGCACGGCAATGTCATTCACCTCGGCGAGCGCGAGTGCTCGATCCAGCGCCGGCACCAGAAGATCATCGAGGAGGCGCCGTCGCCGGTCATCGACGCCGAGACGCGCGCCCGCATGGGCGAGGCCGCGGTCACGGCTGCCAGAGCGGTGGGCTATGTCAACGCCGGCACCGTCGAGTTCATCTTCCGCAAGGGCGAGTTCTACTTCCTCGAGATGAACACACGGTTGCAGGTCGAGCACCCGATCACCGAGCTCGTGTACGGCATCGATCTCGTCGCCGAGCAGCTGCGCATCGCGTCCGGCGAACGCCTGACGTTGACGCAGGAGCAGGTCGTCCCGCGCGGGCACGCGATCGAATGCCGTGTCAACGCCGAGAACTACGCCCGCGGGTTCCTGCCGTCGCCGGGGCAGGTGACGGGCTATCACGAGCCGTCGGGGCCCGGTGTGCGCGTCGACAGCTCGCTGGTGACCGCCGGTCCGGTCTCGCCCAACTACGACCCGATGATCGCCAAGCTCATCGTGCACGCACCGACGCGGGATGCGGCGCTCGATCGCATGCGCCGCGCGCTGCTCGAGTACGTGGTCACCGGAATCCACACCAACATCGCGTATCACCTTGCCGTCATCGACGACCCGGGATTCCGCGCCGGCGACTACAGCACGGCGTTCATCGAGCACCATCCGGAGCTGGTCGCGGCCGCTGACGTCTGGGCCGCGCGTCAGGAGCCGTTCCGGCGGTTGGTGCGTGATCCCGCCCGCGTCGCGGCCATCGCCGCCGCGGTGGCCGTCTCCGGGTAACGCACCGTGGAGCCGCGGTTCGGGCGGCTCTACTCGGCCGCGGTCCTGCGCCCGTTGGCCGAGCAGCTCGTCGACGAGCTCGGTGTCCGCGCAGGAGAAACCGCCTGCGACCTGGTGTGCGACGCGGGGACGCTCGCGGCGTCGCTCGGCGCCGCTGTCGGCGCGCGAGGGCGCGTGGTGCTCGTCGACGTCGACGCGGAACTCACGGCCGAGGCGGCGCTCGGTGTTGCGCCGGCCGGATGCGAGGTGGTGACATCCGTCGTGACCGAGCGAGCGCTCGACATTCCCGACGGAACCTGCGACCGCGCCGGCTCACTGTGCACGCTCGGGTTCTGGGATGGCACCGGTGCGTTCGATGAGACCGAACGCATCCTCACACCGTCGGGCGTGGCGGTCTTCGTCGTCTGGGACGGCGCGGACCCGCCGGCGCACGAACGCGCGCTCGTCGATGCGCTCCGCGACGAGGCCGGCATACGCTCGGCGTTTCTGGAGCGGTGCATACCGGTCGACATCGCCGCGGGACGCGAGCGGTGGGAGGCCGTGACGCTCCGCGATGTCGCGCGCTTCGACGGTATCGGCCAGTACTGGGCGGCGATGGTCCTGGAACGGCCTGTGGCCGCGGAGCTTGCCGGTGCGCCCGCATCGCTGCTCGACGCGGTGCGTGGCGCATGCGAGCGGGACCTGCGGTCATGCATCGCCGCTGATGGAACGATGCGCATCCCGGTGACAGCGACCATGCTTCGCCGTCGCGCGGTGCGTGTGCCGGTCTAGGAGTTCGTCCCGACCACCGTCTGGAACGCGTGCGCGAGCGTCTGACCGTACACGTCGTCAAGTGCTGTCGAGATCTCGAGGGTGAGCGCACCGGACGTCGTGCTCGCGATGGTCACCGTCGCCGTTCGAGAGTTCGCGTCGTACACGGTGGATGAGGTGAGCGTCGTCCCGTTCGAGTCGAGCACCGTGAACGCGCCGCCCACCGAGGCCGGGTTGAGGTCGCTGTCGAAGCTCACCGCGAGCGTGGTCTGACCCGACTGCGTCGTCGCGTTGACCTGGAGCACGTGCGGTCCGGACGCCTCGTCGTGCAGCGGGGTCGATGCGATGCGGCTGACGATATACGTGGTACCGGACGCCTGCGGAACGAGCGTCAGCGTCTCACCCGCCACTTCCGCGCTCGCGTGGCCCGCGGTCGGGTCGACGACCAGCTCGACGCTCGCCGACACCGCGCCGTGGGGCTGGACGTACGTGCTGATGACGTACGCACGGCTCAGGTTCTGCGGCGTGTTCGCAGCCGCATTCGCGTTGGGTCCGCTCAACCCTGCCATCGTGCCGAGGTCACCTGCCACCTGCGCCTCGACGAATGCATGCAATGTCGAGTTGGCTGCTGCCGGAATTCCCGCGGCCGCGTGCGCAGCGGTCGCGCCGGGGACCGCGGCCCGCTGCACCGTGAGCCCGCCGTTGCTGTCGCTGCCGAGGAGCGCTATCTGGTCGCCGCCGGGAGACAGCGCCAGCCCCGACGGGGTGAACGACACGGGCTCGATCGCGATCGGAGCGCCGCTCGGCACCTCGGCAATGACCACCTGCGTGCCCTGTGACGGCGGCGTCATGAGATACGCGGCCGCATCTCCGTCCGCATCGAGCGCGATGTCGCCGTACGTGGCGCTCCCGTCGAGCAGCGACATCGACGCCGGCGCCTGCTGGGTCACGGACTCGGTCCAGAAACGCGTCCTGCTCGTCGACTGGTCGGCCCACACCACCGTGCTGCCGTCGCCGCTGAATCCGACCGCGGTGGTCGAGCCCTGCAGCACCACCTCGGCGTCCGTCGCAATATCGAGCAGGTTGCCGCCGGTGCCGCTCGCGGGAGCGACGAATGCATACGCGCCACCGGGATCGAGCTTCGCGACCGAGCCGCCGGAGGCGGGCACGGTGTAGAGGGTGGAGCCCTTGCCGGAGAGGTCGATCTCGTTGATGGTGGCGCCGTCGGTATAGACGATTCGGTCGCTCGAAGCCCAGGTCAACGCGATCACGGGTGACGATGAATCGACGAGCCTCGTCGGCCGATGCTGGCTGCCGTCGGCGAGCGTCACGACGATCTTCGACCCGCCGTTGCCGTCATCGACCGCTGCCGCCACGTACGTTCCGTTCGGCGAGAAAGCAGCGGCCGATGAGGCGGCGGCCAGAGCGAACGGCCCCCCGCTCGAGGCATAGTCGACGAGTTGTCCGGCGACCGAAGGAGTGTTGTCGGGGACGCCCTCCGGAGTGGGCGTCGGCGAAGTGCCCGGGGTCGGCGAGGCTGCGACCGGGGGCGTGCCCGGCGGCGCCGGCAGCAGTCCTGCCGTGCTCACCAGCGACCCGTCGGGCGCAAAGAGCAGCATCCCGCCGAGACCGTTCACGCCGGTGCCTTGAGGGCCGACGATGGAGAGGGCAAGCGTCGGTGGTGTCGAACGCCCGACCGGCGGCGTCGGCGCGGTTGCAAACGGGATCACGATCGGGGTGGTCGCGACGGCGCCTGTGGCAGCGCGGATCGCGCTCTGCGCGATGGTCACGGTGTACGGCGTGTTCCCGGTCAGGTGGTGCACCGGCGTGATCACGAGGTCGTTGCCGGTCCAGGAGTACGACACCTCCGTGGCCGGCTGGATCCGAACGCCCTTCTCGACGGCCGCCTTGTCCATCGGCTGGTTGAAGCTCACCTGGATCACGTTGTTCGGGTCGACGGCGTGCTCGGCGGCGATGGCCGAGATCGCGGTGATGGTCCTGTCCTGGGGATGGTTCGAGAGGAAGGTCAGCGCCGTCGCTCCGATGAGCGCAACCCCGAGGACGGCGCCGCCCCACGCGGCGTGCGTCGAACCGAGGCGCCACCAGCGACGTGCCCCGTGGCTCCTCGTCGCCTCGGCGATGAGCTGGGCGCGCAGACGGTTCTGGAATCGCGGATCAGGCTCGGTCTGCGGCCGGGCCGCGCGAACCCGCCGGGCGGTCTCGAGCAGCTCGGGCTCCTCGTGGAACAGATCCTCGAGCTCGGGATCGAACCATCCTCCCGGCCAGGACATCACCCTTTCTCCTCGAGGGGCGCCGCGACACCCAGGCGAAGACGAACGCCGATCATGCCGCGGTGGATCAGCAGCTTCACCGCGCCCTCGCTCTTGCCCAGGATCTCGCCGATCTGGGCGAGCTTGAGATCCTCACCGAGCTTGAGCGTCATCGCAGCCCGCTGCTGAGGCGGGAGGTCGTCGATCGCCTCCCAGATCCGAGCCGCTTCCGCGCTGTCGACGACACGCTCGTCAACAGGGCGAGCCGGGTCGGCGACAGCGATTGCGCTGTCGAGGCTCGAGGTCGGTTTGCGGCTTCTGTAATGGTCATTGATTGCGTTGACACTGATCTGGTAGAGCCAGGCACTGAAGGGGTGCCCCGCGGGTTTGTATCGTCCGATCGCGCGAAGGGCCTTGAAGAAGACCTCCGAGGTGACGTCCTCGGCGGCCTCCTGATCCCTGAGACGGCTGAAGACGAATCGGTAGATCTGCCCGAAGTAGTGGTCGTACAGTTCCCCAAAGGCGCCGGCGTCATGCTTGGCACGCTCGACTAATTGATCCTCATACGCCCGAGGTAGCGTCATCTCGGGATCACCGGGCGCACTCGATCAGTCAACGCCGGGCGCGAGAGTCCGGTTACGTGGGCTGGCATGAATTCTTCCTGTGCGCCGTGCTGCGCGATGTCCCGCCTGGTCTCGACCGCGAGCCCGGGTAGGTCGGTGATTATCCCCGCCACGCGCCCGTCCGCAAGATAGGCGCGCAAGCGCTGGGGGCCGTCCACCGTCCAGACCACGAGCGGGAACTTGCGAAGCGACGCCTCCGCAAGCAGTCCCGAGCCTGCGGACTTCCTTCCCCGGCTCCGTTTCCGGAGCGGCGCCAGCCACTGATGGACCGCAAGGAGATCGGCGCCGCAGCGCTCCGCGAGATCGAACGGGAGCGTCTCGTAGCGCTGGGTACGGCTGTGGAGCCGGCCCGGCCCGAGGAGCAACCCGCAGCGCGCGTCGGGGTCGAGGCGCTTGATCGCGGCGATCACCGACTCCTCGAACGATGTGTACAGCAGGTCCTCGCGGGCGAAGCGGCTCGAGGCGGCCTCCATGACCTCGGCCTCGTATCCCGGTTCCTTGATCTCGATGTCCAGAGCCGTCCGGCCCCGGCACAGGTCGAGGACCACGTCGAGGAGCGGTGGCTCGTACCGGCTCCTGCGAATGAGCGTGGCGTACGTCTGCATCGCCACAGGCACACCGCGGCGCGACGCGTTGTGATGCACCACCAGGACGCCGTCCGACGTGCGCCGGACATCGAGCTCCACGGCGTCCGCTCCCTGGGCGATGGCAGCCTCGAACGCTGCCGGAGAGTTCCCCGGAGCGTCACGAGACGCGCCGCGGTGCGCGATCACGAGGGGCAGAGAGGTGCCGTCGGTCACCCCGATAGAATGAACGTACGTGATCCCCCGGTACGCCCCGCAGCAGATCGCGAAGATCTTCAGTGACGCCTCACGACTGCAGCGATGGCTGGACGTCGAGTTGCTCGCATGTGAAGGCTGGGCCGAGCTCGGCCGGATTCCGGTCGAATCCCTGAGCGCCCTGCAGGCGGCGAGTGTGGATGCCGAACGCATCGCCGAGCTCGAAGCTGAGCAGGGGCACGACGTCGCTGCCTTCGTGGCCGCCGTACAGGAGACCGTCGGCGAGGCGGGGCGCTACTTTCACCTCGGCCTGACGTCGTCGGACATCGTCGACACAGCGCTCGCAACCCAGCTTCGGGATGCCGCCGGAGTCATCGATGAGGACACCGAGGCCCTGATCGCGGCGCTCGTCGATCAGGCCGAGCGGCACCGCCTCACGGTGATGATGGGCCGCACCCACGGGGTGCACGCGGAGCCGCTCACGCTCGGCATCAAGCTCGCGAACTTCGTCGATGAGGTGCGACGCGCCCGGACCCGCCTCGCCGCCGCCACGGCGGAGATCGCGGTCGGGCAGATCACCGGCGCCGTCGGCACTCACGCGAGCGTGCCGCCCGAGATCGAGGAGCACGTGTGCGCGGGGCTCGAGCTCACCGTCGCGCCGGTTGCGACACAGGTGCTCGCGCGCGACCGGCACGCCTCCTTCGTCACAGCCCTCGCGCTGCTCGGGGCCGTCCTTGAGCGTCTCGCGACCACTGTCCGTCTGCTGCAGATCACCGAGGTCGACGAGGTGGAGGAGCCGTTCGGTCAGCGCCAGAAGGGCTCCTCGGCGATGCCTCACAAGCGCAACCCGATCCTCTGCGAGCGCATCGTCGGGCTTGCGCGCGTGTTGCGTGGATACGCGATGACGGCGATGGAGGACGTGGCCCTCTGGCACGAACGCGATATCTCGCATTCGTCGGCGGAGCGCGTGATCCTGCCCGATGCGTGCGCGCTGGCCGACTACATCGTGCGTCTCTCCACGCGAATCGTGGCCGGCCTGCATGTGAAGCCGGAGCGCATGCTCGCGAACCTCGAGCTGCATGGTGGCATCGTGTTCTCCCAGCAGGTGCTCACGGCGCTCATCGTTGAGGCCGAGTGGCCGCGTGAGGAGGCCTATCGCGCGGTGCAGTCACTCGCGGCACGGGCTCGCGATGACGAGGCGCCGTTCCGCGACCTCGTCGCCGCCGATGCGGATGTCTCCGCAGCGCTGTCGGAGGCCACCATCGCGCACTGCTTCGACGTCGAGACGTACCTCGCGCACATCGACGAGACCTACCGCCGTCTTGGCCTTTCCACATCACCAACCGAAGCGGGACCGCCGGCGAAGCCGTCGGAGTTCGCCGTCGAGGCCGGCATCGCCGGCGGGAGGATGCACTGATGCAGGTATTGAGCAGCGCTGATATCGGGGGACTCAACCTGTTCCGCCGGGGCAAGGTGCGCGACACCTTCCAGCTCGCCGACGGCACGCTGTTGATGATCGCCACCGACCGGCTGAGCGCATTCGATGTCGTCCTGCCGACACCGATCCCGGGCAAGGGTGCCGTGCTCACCCAGATGTCGCGGTGGTGGTTCGATCAGACGAAATCGATCATGCCGAACCACCTGCTGCCTGACGTCGAGGAGGAGATCCCGGAAGCGGTGCGCGAGGACTGGCTGCCCCGGTCGATGCACGTTGCGCGTGCGCAGCGCATCGACGTCGAGTGCGTGGTGCGCGGCTTCATCAGCGGCTCGGGCTGGAAGGAGTACCGCGACAAGGGAACGCTGGCGGGTGAGGCGCTGCAGGCAGGTTTGCAGGACTCGTCGCGTCTCCCGGCGCCGAGGTTCACGCCGGCGATCAAGAAGGACGACGGCCACGATGTGAACATCTCCCGCCGGGAGCTGAGCGCGCTCGTCGGTCCGCAGCTGGCGGATCAGCTCGAATCGGCATCGCTGCGTCTCTTCGATTTCGCCACCGCTCGATGCCAGAGCGTCGGCATCTACCTCGCGGACACGAAGTTCGAGTTCGGTTTCATCAACGGCACGCTCACGCTCATCGACGAGATCTTCACCCCGGACTCCTCGCGGTTCTGGGAGATGTCCGAGTGGAAGGAGGGACAGCCCGCCGTCTCGTTCGACAAGCAGTTCGTGCGCGATTACGTCGAGAAGCTCGGCTGGGATAAGAAGGATCCGGGACCGGCGCTTCCGGACGACGTCGTGAAAGGCACCACACAGCGCTACGTCGAGGCGGCGCGACGCATCTGCGGCATCGACGTGGCAGGCGTGGTTGCCGAGTGATCTTCGCGGTCGAGGTCGTCGTCGCGCTCAAACCCGTGGTCAACGACCCGCAGGGGCTCGTCGTGCGCGACGGTCTGCACCGTCTCGGCTTTGGCTCAGTGCGCTCCGTCCGCGTCGGCAAGAGCATCGAGCTCGAGGTCGAGGCAGAGAGCGAACAACATGCTCGCCACCAAGTCGAGCAGATGTGCGAGCAGTTATTGCGCAACACCGTGATCGAAGAGTCGCGTATCGAGCAAGTACGGGTTCTTACCGAGGCATTGGATTGACGGCGTCGAGGTCGGGGAGGGGTTGGACTGCGCGGCGGGACGCGGTCGGAACGCCTTTGCCGTTCCGCCGCTCACGCTCGCCCGGGGGTCCACCCGGGCTGCGCGATGCCCTCGCTCCGTCCAACCCCTCCCCGACCTTCGTGGGCCTGTCGTAATGCGCTTCGGTGTTGCCGTCTTTCCCGGTACTTGGTCGGATCGCGATAGCGCACATGCTGTCGAACTTGCGGGTCAAGAGGCGGTCATGCTGTGGCACAAGGATCGCGATCTCAAGGGCGCGGACTGTGTGATTCTCCCTGGCGGCTTCGCTTATGGCGATTACCTACGAGCCGGGGCGGTGGCGCGGTTTGCGCCCTTGATGGAGTCTGTTGTCGAGTTCGCCAACAACGGTGGACTGGTGTGGGGGATCTGCAACGGGTTTCAGGTTCTCTGTGAGGCGCATCTGCTGCCGGGCGCGCTGACGCGGAACGCCTCGCTGGAATACCGTTGCGAGGCAACGTGGTTGCGCGTGGAGACCGTGGACAGCGCGTACACCGCCGGGTGTGAGCGGGGTTCGATCCTGCAGATTCCCGTCTCGCACGGAGAGGGGCGGTACGTCGCGGATGAGGCGACGCTCGACATGCTCGAGCGCGAGGATCGCGTGGCGTTCCGGTATGTGGCGCGCGACGGTTCGGATGTCGGGGACGGCTCGCCGAACGGGTCGATGCGCGACATCGCGGGGATTCTCAACGAGCGGAGAAACGTGCTTGGGATGATGCCGCACCCCGAGCGTGCGTGTGAGGATCTGCTCGGCTCGTCCGACGGGTTGCGGCTGTTCGGCAGCGTGGCGAAACTCCTTGCCGCCGGCGGGGCGGTGCAGGCGGCCGCCGCGTCATGACCGGTGTCCAGCTCGCTGCGCCGAGCGACGCCGAGCTGGCCGAGGTCGCGCTCACGCGCGCTGAGTATCGGCATCTCGCGAGCGAGCTCGGGCGCGAACCGAACCGCCTCGAGCTCGGCATCGTCGGCGCCCTCTGGAGTGAGCACTGCAGCTACAAGACGAGCAAACCGTTGCTGCACACGTTGCCGACAACCGGACCGCTCGTGCTCCAGGGACCGGGCGAGAACGCCGGTGCCGTCGACATCGGCAACGGGCTCGCGTGCGTGTTCAAGATCGAGTCGCACAACCATCCCAGCGCGATCGAGCCGTACCAGGGCGCCGCGACCGGAGTGGGCGGCATCCTGCGCGACATCTTCACGATGGGAGCGCGCCCGATCGCGCTCCTCGACTCGCTGCGTTTCGGGCCTCTCGACGAGCCGCACCAGCGACATCTCTTCGACGGAGTTGTGGCCGGCATCGGTGGGTACGGCAACTGCATCGGCGTGCCGACGGTCGGCGGCGAGCTGTATTTCGACGAGTCGTACCGAACCAACTGCCTCGTCAACGCGATGTGCGTCGGTGTCGTCGAGCAGGACCGGATGATGCGTGCCATCGCTCGCGGGCCTGGCAACCTCGTGCTCCTCGTCGGCGCCGACACGGGACGCGACGGGATCCACGGCGCGAGCTTCGCGTCGGTCGTGCTCGACGCGAGCAGTGCAGCACGCCGGCCCGCGGTGCAGGTGGGCAATCCGTTCCTCGAGAAGTGCCTCATGGAGGCATGCCTCGAACTTGCCGGTGATCCGCGCGTCATCGCGATGCAGGACCTCGGCGCCGCCGGACTCTGCGGCAGCACCGCGGAGCTTGCGCATCGCGGCGGCTGCGGCATCGAGGTCGACGTCGCACGCGCGTCACGGCGCGAGACCGGCATGACCCCGTACGAGGTGATGCTCAGCGAGTCACAGGAGCGGATGCTGATCGTGGCGCAACCGAGCGATGTCCGCACGCTGCAGGAGGTGTTCGAGCGCTGGGATCTGCACTCCGACGTGATCGGCGTCATCCTCGCCGAACCGCGCTTCGTGGTCCGCGACGGTGCCGACAACGTCTGCGACCTGCCGCTCGATCTGCTGGTTGACGGCGCGCCGGCCCGTGGAGCGCCGGGACCGCGGCCGGACACGGCTGGCGCATCGCGCGCGCATCTCGACGACTCAGCGCCGATCGAGGCTCCGACGTGGACGCCCGACGAGGCGCTGCTCGCGCTCATCGGAAGCCCCAATCTCGGCAGCCGGCACCCGGTGTTTCGCCGCTACGACACGCAACTCGGTGACTCGACCGTGATTCTTCCCGGCGGCGATGCATCGCTCATGCGTGTCGAAGGTTCCACCGTCGGGCTCGCGCTGGCGACTGACGGCAACTCCCGATACACAGCGCTCAACGCGCGAGAGGGCGCGATGATCGCCGTCTGCGAGGCCGCGCGCAACGTCGTCGCCACCGGGGCGAAACCCGTCGCCCTCACCAACTGCCTCAACTTCGCGAACCCGGAGCAGGCCCCCGTCTGGTGGGATCTGCACGATGCCATCGATGGCATCGGCGAAGCCTGCCTGGCCCTGGAGATCCCCGTGGTGAGCGGCAACGTCAGCCTGTACAACGACACCGGGGGGACCGGCATCGATCCCACGGTGGTCATCGGGATGGTCGGGGTCATCGGCGATGTCGCCGGCCGTTGCACGGCAGGTTTCACAGCCGAGGGCGACCTCATCGGGCTCGTCGGCCCCATCCATGGTGAGCTTGGTGGCAGCGAATATCAGCGCATGGCCCACGGGGTCAATCGAGGCATTCCGCCGCTGCTCGACGTGGATCTCGAGCGCCGCGTGCAGGCATTCGTCCTCGATGCGATCTCGGAAGGCCACCTGCATTCAGCACACGATTGCGCTGAGGGTGGTATCGCCATCGCTCTCTCGGAGTCGTGTCTGCTGGGCGACATAGGCGCCTGGATCGGCATCGATGAGCTCGGTGATGTCCGCGTGCCGGGTCAACTCGAGGGGTTGATCGAGAGCGAGGCCGGTATACTGTTCGGTGAGAGTCAATCTCGGTTCCTCATCAGCTTCGCCAGGGAGGCACTGGTGCGATTGCATGAGCTGGCTGGACGGCATTCAGTCCCACTGCGTGGGCTGGGCTCCGTCGGAGGCGAGCGTGTATGCGTGACGGGATGCATCGACGTGCCCCTTCGCGAGGTGCGACGCGCCCACGAAGGAGCCTTGATCGAGCGTGAGTGATCAGGCCGGAATGGACGATCTCGGCGACGACCACCTCCACGAGGAATGCGGCGTTTTCGGGGTGTTCCATCCCGGAGAGGACGTCGCCAACCTGACGTATTTCGGCCTCTACTCGCTCCAGCATCGTGGTCAGGAGTCCGCTGGGATCGCCGTCAGCGACGGGGAGACGATTCGTGTGAGCAAGGAGATGGGTCTCGTCTCGCAGGTCTTCGACCAGGAGACCATCGACGACCTCAAGGGCTACATCGCCATCGGGCACACGAGATACAGCACGACCGGCAGCGCGAAGTTGAGCAACGCGCAGCCGATGAGCATGGAGCATCCCGAGATCGGCCCCGTGATGATCGGACACAACGGCAACCTCGTGAACGCGACGAAGCTCCGCGACGAGCTGTCCGCGAAGGGCGTCGTGTTCGAGACCACGAGCGACACCGAGGTTATCGGCGCGCTGCTCGCTCAGACGCACGCCGACTCGCTCGAGCACGCGCTCGCGGAGTCGCTGCCGCGCATTGAAGGCGCGTACTGCCTCGTGTTCCTGACCAAGGATTCACTCGTCGCCGCGCGCGATCCCCTCGGCATCCGCCCGCTCTGCCTCGGCCGCTTCGGCGAGGTCGATGCACCAGGCGGTACCGGCTACGTCATCGCGAGCGAGACGTGCGCGCTCGATGTCATCGGCGCGACGTTCCTCTGCGAGATCGAGCCCGGTGAGATCGTCACCGTCGACTCGTCTGGAATGCGCAGCACCAAGATCCAGCGCGCTACTGCGCACCGCGCGATGTGCTCGTTCGAGTTCATCTACTTCGCGAGACCGGACAGCGTGATGATGGGCAGGTCGTTGTATGAGGCCCGGCGTCAGATGGGTCGCGAGCTCGCACGCGAGGCCCCCGCTGACTGCGACATCGTCATCACACTCCCGGACAGCGGGACACCGGCGGCGATCGGCTACGCTGAGGAGTCGGGGCTCCCGTTCGCTGAAGGGATGATCAAGTCGCGCTACATCACGCGCACGTTCATCCAGCCGACGCAGCGCCTCCGCGAGGCGGGCATCCGCCTCAAGTTCAACCCGATGCGTCACGTGCTGGAGGGACGGCGAGTCGTCCTCGTCGACGACTCGATCGTGCGCGGCACCACGTCGCGCAGGATCATCGACGAGCTGCGCCGCGCGGGGGCGACGGAGGTGCACATGCGTATCGCATCGCCGCCGATCGCGTGGCCGTGCTTCATGGGCATCGACATCGCGTCGCGCCGCGAGCTGATCGCCGCGGGGCATACCGAGCGCGAGATCGGCGAGATGCTCGGCGCGGATTCGCTGCGCTACCTGAGCCTTGCCGGCCTGCGTCGCGCGATGGGCAAGCCCGACGGCAACGGCTTCTGCTTCGCGTGCTTCACCGGCTCCTATCCTGTCGATGTTCCCGCGCAACTCGAGATGGACAAGCTCGCGCTCGAGATCCCGGTCGCCGCAGTCTCCTGAGCGCTGACGCCGTGCCGTCCCTCGCCGAGGCCCAGAAGGTCGAGCATCTCGCCCGGATTCGCGATGCGGTGGTGCGGATCCATGGCCACGTCCGGCGCACGCCGCTGCTGCGCACCGACATCGCGCCTGGATTGATGGTGAAGCCCGAGTCGCTCCAGGTCACCGGCTCGTTCAAGGCTCGCGGTGCTTTCAACGCCGTGCTCAGCCTGCTCGAGCGCGATCCGCACGTCGCGGGTGTGGTCACGCACAGCTCCGGCAATCATGGGCAGGCCATCGCGTGCGCGGCGAAAGCGGCCGGTCTGCCGGCGACGATCGTCGTCCCCGAAGGCGTCACGCCCTCGAAGGTTGCGGGCATTCGCTCGTTCGGCGCGACGGTCGTGTCCGAGGGCGTGAACTTCGACAACCGGGAGACCATCGCCGAGGAGATCGCGAGAACGCAGCGACTCTGGCTCGTCCATCCCTACGACGACTGGGATGTCGTGCACGGCGCCGGCACCGTCGGCCTCGAGATCCTCGAGGACGTCCCGTCGCCCGGAGCGGTCGTCGTCCCGGTGGGCGGTGGCGGTCAGATCTCCGGGATTGCGCTTGCACTGTCAGCGCTTTCGCCGCGGACGGCGATCATCGGGGTCGAGCCGGAGAGCGCTGCCGATGCGGCCGCCAGCCTGCATGCCGGTGCGCTGCAATCGCTCCAGTCGGACCCCGTCACGATGGCCGAGGGCGTGAAATCGAAGTCGATCGGCGATCGCAACTTCGAGGTCATCGTCGATGCCGGCATTGTGCGCGACATCGTCACGGTGTCTGAGCGCGAGCTCGCTGATGCGGTGCGCGTGGCGTGGATGCGGCTGAAGCTCGCGATCGAGCCGACCGCCGCGCTGGCGCTCGCCGCATACCTCGCGGGCAAGGTTCCCGCAGGAAGTACCGAGCACCCGACGGTGCTCGTGCTCAGTGGCGGCAACTTCGACCCCGCGGCTGTGGCGGCGCTGCTGACCGCCTAGCTCGAGCGCAGACTCGTGCCGGTACAACGCGGCGACACGCCTCGCACGCGCATTGCGTCCGAATGCAGGCGGCGCGGGACGCCGGCCATCGTGACCGGTTGTGTCGCGTTGCTCTCTGGGCAGCCGGTGGACGACGAGCTCATCCTGGCGCTGGGGGGAGAACCTGGCAGAAGCGTTCTCGACGGCTACAACGGCGGCAGGTCGGGGTACTGGCCGCGAGTCTGGGCGGCGCGAGCCCTGCTGTATGCGTGGGACGAGGACGCCGCGGGCGCGGTGATCGCGGCCACACGAGATGACGCCTGGCGGGTGCGTGAGATGGCGGCAAAGGTGATCGCGCATCAACGCGTCGGTGATGCGTTGCAGGCGGTCGCACGATTGCGAACCGACCCGGTCCCGCGAGTCCGCGATGCCGCGGAACGCGCCGTGCGAATCCTGGCCGAAGCGCGCGCTTGAGGGCGCGGTGAGCCGTTACGCCGCCACGACCCCGATTGTGCATCGTTTGGAACGCTCAGCCGCGTCGATACCTGGCCACGGCAAGCGGGGCGAAGACGGCCACGATCGCCACCGACCAGATGAGCGAGCGGACCACGAAGTACGACGTCGGGTGGCCGAGCAGCGCCTCGGCGGGATGACCCTGCGTCAGGCAGCGCACGGCGTTGACCATCACGGTCAGCGGCTGATTCTCCGCGAAGCCCCGCATCCACGACGGCATCGTCGCCACCGGGATGTACGCCGACGACACGAACGTGAACGGGAACACGATGAGCGCGAACCCCTGCGCGGCCTGTGCAGAGCCGGCGACCATTCCGAGGAGCACGAACACCCACTCGAAGACGAAGCCGAAGAGGATCACGAGCGCGGCGGCGGCGAGTGCCGCGCCCACGCTGCCGTGCAGCCGGAAACCCACGAGGAACCCGATCGCGACGGTGACGATGAGTCCCCAGAACTGGATCGCCGTGTCCGCGACGGCGCGGCCCACGAGCACCGCGCTGCGCGGTATCGGCAATGACCGCAAGCGTGCGATGAGCCCCTCGCTCATGTCCTCGGCCATCCCGGCGGATGCGTACATCGCGTTGAACAGCACGCCGGTCGTGATGAATCCCGGGACGACGAAGTCCACGTAGTTGATGCCTGCGAGCGCGATGGCGCCGCCGAACACGTAGCGGAAGATGAGCAGGAACATGGCGCCCTGCAGCGTGCCGACCACGACGAGCTGTGGCGACCGGATGAACTTGAGCAGCACGCGGCGCGCGACCTGCCCTGTCGAGACGACGATGCCCGCGGCGTTGCCGCGCGGTGGGGCTGTGGCAATGCTCATGCCACATCCTCCTTGGGTTGGCCGGTGAGAGCGAGGAACGCTTCATCGAGCGTCGGCTGACGCACGGAGACCTCATCGATCGCGATGCCGGTGTCGTCGAGCGGTCGCAGTGCGGCGAAGACGCGCTCCGTGCCGGCCCCGAGCGCGATGCGCACGCTCCTCGTGGGGACGTCGATGGTCGCCCGTCCCTCGCCGATCGACATCAGGGTCATGGCAACGCGGTCCAGCGCGGAGGTGTCGCGCACATGAACCTCGACGACACTGCGCCCCGCGCGACGTTTCAGCTCGCGTGGCGTCCCCGACGCGACCACGTGACCGTGATCGATGATGGCGATCTGTGACGCCAGATGATCGGCCTCGTCGAGGTACTGGGTGGTGAGGAGGACATCCGTGCCATTGGCGACCAGCGAACGGATGACATCCCACAGCTCGAGCCGGCTTCGCGGATCGAGACCCGTGGTCGGCTCGTCGAGCAACAGCAGCCGGGGACGCGCGACGAGACTGGCGCCGAGGTCGAGGCGGCGCCGCATGCCTCCGGAGTACGTGCGCACGGTCCGGTCCGCGGCGTCGTCGAGGCCCATCCGCTCGATGACCGCTGCAGCGTCGCGACGGGCATCGGACGCGGAGGCGCCGGAGAGACGCGCGACCATCACGACGTTCTCCCGGCCCGTCATCGTGGGCTCCACCGCGGCGGACTGCCCGGCCAGCGCCACCAGCCGTCGAACCGCGGCCGGGTTGCGGGCCACATCGGTGCCGTGGACGCGGAGCGTCCCGCCATCCGGCCGCATGAGGGTCGCCACGAGGTTGACGAACGTCGTCTTGCCGGCGCCGTTCGGGCCGAGCAGGGCCATGACCTGGCCCGGCGCCATCGTGAGGTTCAGGCCGTCGAGCGCATGGGTCTTGCCGAAGGTCTTGTCGAGGCCGGCCGCCTCCAGGGTCGCGTTCATCTCTAACACCATCCAAGGAAGATTGCGTCTAACGGTGACATGTGCAATGCTAGACTAACGATGTTAGGCAAGTCAAGCCGTCACGTGGTCACGTTTTTCGCGACGCCGGCAACCGCGAGGATCCGTCTGTGAGCCGCCAGGAGACGGAGACCGGGCTCAACCGCGAGGCGGTCATCCAGGCCGCCCTGGGGATGCTCGACGCCGTCGGCGTCGAAGGGCTCTCCATGCGCGCGCTCGCCGATCGTCTCGGTGTGAAGGCCGCGTCCCTCTACTGGCACATCCGCGACAAGGACCAGCTGCTGGAGCTGGTGGCCGAGAGCGTTCTCGACCGCGTCACCGTGACGACGCCGGCTGCAGGCTGGCGCCCGCAGGTCACGGCGGCGTGCGATGAGCTGGCCGGATTCCTCAAGGTGCACCGGGGGGCGGCGACGGTTGTGCTCGGCTCGCTCCCGGTGGTACAGCGCAGCCGCCTCACGCGGGATCTGGGGCAGGTGCTCGCGACGGCGGGTCTGGCGGACGCCGACGCCGCTGCCACCACCCTCGTTTTCGAAGCGGCGGTATCGGCTTTCATCGATACGCCCGCACCCGCAGGCGGCCGCGGTGGGCAGTTGATGACACTCGCGATCGACTCCGGCTCGTGGCGGGTCCTCGTTCGAGCGGCGGCGTCCAACGCGGTTGACGTCGCGAGCTCGACGGGCGGCGGCGGGGCAGCCTCAGTCGAGATGCGGCCTGGCAACCTCGTGCTTGTGAAGAACCGTCGCGGCGGTGACCACGGCGCGGTCGAGCTGAGTCCCAACTACACGTGGTATTTCAAGATCCATGGCGGCACCTGGAACACCGTGCTCGACCTCTCGGGCCTGCGCATCAGCGGGATCGAGCTCGACAGTGGCGCGGGCAACGTCACCTGCACCCTGCCCGCGCCGATCGGTGTGGTGCCGATTCGAGTCAACAGCGGCATCGTCGGTGTCACCTTCCACCGGCCGCGCGACACGGCGGTGCACGCCGTGGTGTCGCAGGGGTCGGTGCGCGTGCGCCTCGACGACAAGCCCATCCGCCTGACGTCGGACGTGGAGTGGGACACACCCGGCGCGAAGCAGGCGGTGAACCGCTATGACCTCACGGTGTACAGCGGCTGCGTTCGGGTGACGATGGACGCCGACGCGCCGGCCGCCCGGGGCGCCGCGCCCGCATCAGACGCGGCCGCGAGCGACCGATCCTCCTCGCGCTCGGACCAGGGCATCAGCCTCGTCCTCGACGGCATCGAGAAGCGGTTGAGCGAGCGTCGCGCCGGCTGACCCGGGCCCTGTCGATTTCGGGACATCTGGTCCGTATAGGACGTGAAGGGCCGGAACACAACGGCCGACCGAAGCAACCGGCACGATCTCTTGCCGAGGAGGAACAACAGTGAACCAGTACATGCTCAGCGTCTTTCACGTCGAAGGCAGCCCCGCCCTTTCCCCGGAGGCGACGGAGAAGATGTTTCGGGACGTGAGCGCGCTCAACACCGAGATGATGTCGGCCGGCGCGTGGGTGTTCGCCGGCGGCCTGCACCCGGTGTCGAGCTCGTCCGTCGTGCGGGTTCAGGACGGCGCCGTGGTCACGACCGACGGCCCGTTCGCTGAAGGCAAGGAGTACATCGGCGGCTTCTGGGTCATCAAGGCCGAGGACCTCGATGCCGCGCTCGCCTGGGCGGCGAAGGCGACCGTGGCCTGCGTCGAGCCGATCGAGGTGCGCCCGTTCCAGGAAGCCGTGCAAGACTGACTCCGGCGATGGTGGCGGTCAGCGGCTCCGAGATCGAACGTGTCTTTCGCGAGGAATACGGACGGGCCGTCTCCGTGCTGGTCCGGTCGTTCGGTGACATCGACATCGCCGACGAGGCAGTCCAGGAAGCGTTCATCGTTGCGGCGCAGCGGTGGCCCGATACCGGACTGCCTCCAAGCCCGGCAGGGTGGATCATCACGACCGCGCGACGTCGCGCAATCGATCGTCTCCGCAGCGACGCGGCCCGCGCGGACCGTCACGCGAAAGCTGCGCTGATGCATGCTGAAGACGAGCCGGTTGTGGAAGGTCCGGTGCACGACGAGCGCCTCCGCCTGATCTTCACCTGTTGCCATCCGGCGCTCGCGACAAACGTCCAGGTCGCGCTGACGCTGCGGTTGCTCGGTGGGTTGTCGACGCCGGAGATCGCGCGAGCGTTCATCGTTCCCGAGGCCACGATGGCGCAGCGGCTGGTGCGCGCGAAGAACAAGATCCGCGACGCCCACATCCCCTACCGGGTGCCGGGTCCGGAAGTGCTTCCCGACCGGCTCAAACCCGTGCTCGAAGTTGTCTATCTGATCTTCAACGAGGGGTACGTGGCCAGCGCAGGTGAGCATCTTGCACGTGCGGATCTCTGTGCGGAGGCGATCCGATTGGGACGCGTCCTCGCCGAGCTGATGCCGGACGAAGGCGAGGTGCTGGGACTCCTCGCGCTGATGTTGCTCATCCACTCGCGCCGGCGGGCTCGCACCACGGGCGACGGAGATCTTGTGCTGCTCGCCGACCAGGATCGCTCGCAATGGGATCGAGGTCTCATCGATGAGGGGCAGTCGATCGTGCGTGAATGTCTGCGGCGAAACCGTCCGGGTCCGTATCAGATCCAGGCGGCGATCAACGCGGTGCACAGCGACGCACCGGGTGCGGCCGCCACCGACTGGAATCAGATCCTCCAGCTGTACGACCAGCTCATCGCGGTGACTCCCACTCCGGTCGTGGCGCTCAACCGCGCCGTCGCGCTCGCCGAGATCCGGGGTGCCGAGGATGCGCTGTCCACGATCGAGCGCCTGGACCTCGACGACTACTACCTGTTCCACGCGGTCAAAGCAGATCTGCTGAGCAGGATCGGACGCAACGGCGACGCGCGCCGCGCGTATGCGAATGCCATCACGCTCACGGCCAACAGCGCCGAGCGAGCGTTTCTCGAGCGAGCCCGCAACGCACTGCCGGCGTGAGCGCGCTGTCACGACAGCGCCTCGCAAACGGCCGATCCGTCGATGTCGGCCAACGTGATGGTGACGGTCAGAGTCGCCTTCTTGTTCGAAGTCAGGTTGTCGACGAAGGGACCGCCCGTTGAATCCGCGTCAACAACCGAGCCCAGGGCTTGGTTGTCACCGAGTGCAACCTCAGTGGAAGCCGATCCCCGCGAGCGCGGCCGACCCAGGCGAGAGCTTCGAGTACGGCACCTGCGTCAGCGGCTGCTCGGTGGTGTTGCCGAGCTCGTGCAGGTCGGATCCCTGCTCGTCGATGTACAGGAGCCCCGTGACGATCTCCTTGCGTGCGCGCGCCGCCATCAGATGCTCGAGCACGCCGGCACGATCCGTCGGGTCGTACCCCTCGGGCACATTGCGGAAGCGGAGCGTTGCCCCGTCGTGCATCGGGATGCTGATCACACCGTCCGTCGGGATCGTCGCCGAGATCTCGTCCGCCGGTGGCACGAAGTCGGTCACCGTCATCTGCACGTCGTGCTGACGCGTGAAGAGGTAGCTCTTCGTCGAGCCCTCGTGGTCGTTGAACGTCACGCATGGGGAGATCACGTCGATGATCGCGAGACCGTGATGCGCCATCGCGGCGCGGAAGATCGGCACCAGCTGGCGCTTGTCGCCCGAGAACCCGCGCGCCAGGAACGTCGCGCCCATCGAGAGCCCGAGGAGGATCGGATCGATCGGCTGCAGGTGGTTCGCCTCGCCGCGCTTGGTCGTTGAACCAACATCAGCCGACGCCGAGAACTGGCCTTTCGTGAGCCCGTACACGCCGTTGTTCTCGATGATGTAGACCATGCGGACGTTGCGCCGCACCAGGTGGGCGAGGTGACCGAGCCCGATCGACAGCGAGTCGCCGTCACCGGAGATCCCGATGCAGAGCAGGTCGCGGTTGGCCGCGCCGGCACCGGTCGCGATGGGTGGCATCCGGCCGTGGCACCCGTTGAAGCCGTGCGCGCCGCGAGCGAAGTACGCGGCGGTCTTGGCGGAGCACCCGATGCCGCTGAGCTTGGCGATCATGCGTGGCGGTGTGGCCGTCTCCCACAGCGCCTGCGTGATCGCGGCCGTCACGGAGTCGTGCCCGCACCCCGCGCAGAGCGTCGACATGCCGCCCTCGTAGTCGCGGACCGTCAGGCCGAGCGCGTTGCGTTCGAGCCCGGGATTGGTGACTGCGGGTTTGACGATGGACGGCATGGCTCAGGCCCCCACGATTCGTGTGACACCGTCGACGACGTCCTCGGCGCTGATCGGAAACCCGCCGTACACGAGCACTGACCTGAGCTTCTCCTTGGGCACCGGGGTTTCGAGCGTGAGCAGGGTGCGCAGTTGCGCGTCGCGGTTCTGCTCGACCACGACGACGGTCTCATGTGCGTCGAGGAATGCGCGCACCGCGGCCCCGAACGGGAAACCGCGCACACGCATGTAGTCCGCGACGAGTCCGCGTTCGGCAAGGAGACCGATCGCCTCCAGGACCGCGAGCTCACAGCTCCCAAGGGTGACGATGCCGAGCGGCGCGTGCGCGCCATCCCGGATCAGCGGCTCCGGGATGTGCTCCGCGGCGGCGGTGTGCTTGCGCGCCAACCGGTCGACGACCGCCTGGTACACCTCCGGATCCTCCGTGTACGCGCCGTCGCTGCCGTGTCCGGATCCGCGCGTGAAATACGCGCCAAGCTCGCTGACGCCCGGGAGCGTGCGCGCCGTGACCGAGTCGGCATCCTCGGGCTCGTAGCGATGGAAGACCTCGAGCTCCCGCAGCTCTCCCGCGTCGAGCACGCGCCCGCGATCGGGAACGTAGGCGTCGTCCCACTCGAAGGCTGGGCTCACCCAGTCGTTCATGCCGATGTCGAGGTCGGAGAGCACGAACACCGGCGTCTGGAAGCGCTCCGCGAGGTCGAATGCCGTCGGCGCCATCGAGAAGCACTCCGCCGGGTTGGCCGGGAAGAGGAGCACGTGCTTGGTGTCCCCGTGCGAGGCGTACGCGCAGCTGAGGATGTCGCCCTGCTGCACGCGGGTGGGCATGCCGGTCGAGGGGCCGGTGCGCTGCACATCGAAGATGACGGCCGGGATCTCGGCGTAGTAGCCCATGCCGATCAGCTCCTGCATGAGCGAGATTCCGGGTCCGGATGTCGACGTGAAGGCGCGTGCTCCCGCCCACGATGCCCCGAGCACCATGCCGATGGCCGCAAGCTCATCCTCGGCCTGGAGCACCAGGTAGTTGTTCTTTCCCGTGCCGGGATCGCGCCGGAACTTGGCGCAGTACTTGGTGAACGCGTCCATGAGCGACGTCGACGGTGTGATCGGGTACCACGCGGCGACGGTCGCCCCGGCGTACACGCAGCCAAGCGCGGCGGCTGTGTTGCCGTCGATGAGGATCGATCCCTGCGTCGCGTCCATCGCCTCGACACGGCAGGGCAGCGGATACGCGAAATGCGCGGTCGCGAAGTCGTGGCCCAGTCGCAGCGCCGTCTGGTTGGACTCGCGGAGCCGCTCCTTGCCGGCGAACTGTTCGGTGAGCAGCTGCGCGATCACGTCCATGTCGAGCCCCAGCAGCGCGACGAGCGCTCCGGCGCACGCGATGTTCTTCATCAGGATGCGCTCACGCGGCCCGCGGAAGGCGTCGTTGCACATCTCCGCAAGCGGCACGCCGAGGTACGTCACGTCCTCGCGGATCAGCTCGCGATCCAGGGGCCACGACGAGTCGTACATCGTGTAGCCGCCACTCGCCACCTCCGCGATGTCGTTCGCGTACGTCTGACCGTTCATCGCGACCATGACGTCGTAGCGGAGCGCGCGCGCCACGTGACCGTCCTTGTTGACGCGGATCTCGTACCACGTCGGCAAACCCTGGATGTTCGACGGGAAGAGGTTCTTGCCGGAGACCGGCACGCCCATCCTGAAGATCGCGCGCATCAACAGGTTGCTGGCGCTCGACGAGCCCGTCCCGTTGACGTTGGCGAGCTTGATCGAGAAGTCGTTGACCTTCGAGCGTTCGGATGTGCCGGTGAGCTCGTGGGTCATGAGGGCACCGCGACGCGTGGAGACGTGGACATCGCGAGCGGGATGAGCAGCTCGAACTTGAGCATGTCCCAGGCCGCCGTCGGGCAGCGCTCGGCGCAGAGGCCGCAGTGTACGCAGAGGTCCTCGTCCTTGACCATCACCCGTCCAGTCTGCGGCAGCGCGGCCGACACGTAGAGGGCCTGGTCGAGGTTCTTCGCCGGGGCCGACAGCCGCGTCCGCAGGTCGTCCTCGTCACCGTTCTCGGTGATGGTCAGGCACTGCACCGGGCAGATGTCGATGCACGCGTCGCACTCGATGCAGAGCGGCGCCTGGAACACGGTCTCGATGTCGCAGTTCAGGCAGCGCTGCACCTCGCGCGCTGTCTGCTCCGCGGAGAACCCCATCTCCACCTCGGTCCCGATGCTCCGGAACCGTTCGGTCAGCTCCACGTGCTGCATGCGCTGCCGTGCCGAGGGGTTGTAGTCGTTGTTGTAGCTCCACTCGGTGAGCCCCATCTTCTGGCTGACCAGGTTCATGCGCTGCGGCGGCCGTTCGGTGACGGCGACTCCCTCGCAGTGGTTGTGGATCGAGATCGCCGCCTGATGACCGTGCTCGACTGCCCAGATGATGTTCTTGGGACCCATCGCGGAGTCGCCTCCGAAGAACACGCCCGGCAGGGATGACTGGAAGGTCACCGGGTCGACGACGGGCATGTCCCAGTCACCGACCTCGAGACCGAGGTCGCGCTCGATCCAGGGGAAGGCGTTCTCCTGCCCGATCGCGAGGATGACGTCGTCACAGGGGATCACCACCGTGTCGATGACCGTGGAGTGCCGCGCCTGCTCGTCCCATTCGAGACGCTGGAACTCCATGCCGGTCAGCGTGCCGTTCTCGATGACGAAGCGCGTCGGCGCGTGGTCGACGAGTATCTCGACGCCTTCCTCCTCGGCATCCTCGAGCTCCCATGAGGATGCCTTGAAGAAGGTGCGCGGACGCCGCGCCATGACCTTGATGTTCTTGCCGCCGAGGCGGAGCGACGACCGGCAGCAGTCCATCGCCGTGTTCCCGACACCGATGATCAGGACGCGCTCGCCGATCGAGTCCGTGTGACCGAACGCGATCGACTCGAGCCAGTCGATGCCGATGTGGATGCGATCGCTCTCGTGGCGCCCGGGGATGTCGAGGTCCTTGCCGCGCGGCGCCCCGGTGCCCACGAAGATCGCGTTGTGGTCCTGCGCGAGGAGCTCGCGGAGACTGTTCACGGGAGTGTTCAGCCGCAGGTCGACGCCCATGTCGATGATCGTCGCTATCTCCTCGTCGAGGATCTCCGCGGGCAGTCGGAAGGACGGGATGTTGGTCCGCATCAGCCCCCCCGGCACGTCGTGCTGCTCGAGGATCACCACCTCGTAGCCGATCGGGAGGAGATCGTTGGCGACGGTCAGCGAGGCCGGTCCGGCCCCGACGCAGACGACACGGCGCCCGTTCTTCTGCTTCGGGATCACCGGAAGGCGGCCGGCGATGTCGCCGCGGAGATCCGAGGCGACGCGCTTGAGACGGCAGATCGCCACCGGCGCGCCGTCGATCCGGGTCCGCCGGCAGGCCGGCTCGCATGGACGGTCGCAGGTCCGCCCCAGGATCCCCGGGAACACGTTCGACTCCCGGTTCGACATGTACGCGTCCGTATACCGCCCCTGGGCGATCAACCGTATGTACTCGGGCACATTGGTGTGGGCCGGACATGCCCACTGGCAGTCGACCACCCGATGGTAATAGCTCGGGTCGTCAGTATTGGTTGGGTTCACGAAATGGATCAGTCCCTGGACGGCCTCGTGTTCGCTCCTATGGTGACACCCTCTCATCGGAACGCGGCGACCGGAGCGCATCTCCGCGCCGCCCAACCGGCCGCCGATACACTCTGACGAGATGGGTGACCTCCGCTACGCAGACGCCGGTGTCGACATCGATGAGGGCAACCGTGCCGTCAGCCTGATCCGGCGCACCATCGCGTCGACGCATTCGGCACGCGTGCTCGGCGGCATCGGCGCCTTCAGCGGCCTCTTCACGCTCGAGCCGGATTCGGCGAACCCGACGGTGCTTGCCTCGAGCACAGACTCCGTCGGCACCAAGGTGAAGGTCGCGATCGCCACCGGGCGGCACCGCGGGATCGGCATCGACATCGTCAACCACTGTGTCAACGACATCCTGTGCTGCGGCGCCGAGCCGCTCTTCTTCCTCGACTACTACGCAACGGGGAGGCTCATCCCCGAGCAGCTCGCCGAGCTCATCGAGGGGATCGCGGAAGCCTGCCGCGCGGCGGGATGCGCGCTCATCGGCGGCGAGACGGCCGAGATGCCGGGCGTCTACGCGCTCGGCGACTACGACATCGCAGGGTTCATCGTCGGCTCGGTCCGGCGCGACGAGATCATCGACGGCAGCCTCGTCGTGGCCGGCGACCAGCTCTACGCGTTGCCCAGCAGCGGCTTGCACACCAACGGGTACTCGCTCGTGCGCCACATCGTCGCGGAGCACGAGCTGCAATGGAGCGATGTGCTCCCTGGCACCGACCGCCCGCTCGCCGATCTCCTGCTCGAGCCGCATCGCGCATACCTCCACGCCATCCGCGAGATGCGTGCCAGGACGGACATTCACGCCATGGCGCACATCACGGGCGGCGGCGTCATCGACAACGTGCCGCGCGTGCTCCCGGAGGGACTCGCGGCCACCATCGACCGTTCCACGTGGAACATTCCGCCCATCTTCGGGGCGCTCCAGCAGGTGGGCGGCATCCATCTCGAGGAAATGTGGCGCACCTTCAACATGGGCGTCGGGATGGTGGTCATCGTCCCAGCGAGCGCTCCGCCGATCGACGGCCTCGCGGGGATCCCCGTCTGGCGCATCGGCGAGGTGGTGCCCCAGACCGGCCCGCGGCGGGTCGTGCTCACGTGAGCACGCGCACCCCGATCGGCGTGCTCGTCTCGGGCGCGGGCACCAACCTCGAGGCGCTGCTCGAAGCAGTCGCGAAGCGTGACTTCCCGGCGGAGGTCACGCTCGTCATCTCCAATCGAGCCAAGGCGCCGGCGCTCGACATCGCCCGCAGCCACGGCGTGATCGCGGTGGCCCTGCCGCAGTCGGACTTCGGTGGCGATGCCACAGCCCGGGATCGCGCGATGCGCGATCGGTTCCGCGCCGCGGGCGTCCACCTCATCGTCTGCGCCGGGTACGACCGGATCCTCAGCGACGAGTTCCTCGATGCCTTCCCGGACGCCATCCTCAATGTGCATCCGTCCCTGCTGCCGGCGTTCGGCGGCGGGATGGACGCCGTCGAGCAGGCGCTGGCCCGCGGCGTCAAGCTCACCGGCTGCACGGTCCAGCTGCTCGATCGCGGCGAAGCGGACGGCGGCCCGATCGTCCTGCAGGCGGCGGTCCCGGTCGAGCCCGAGGACGACGCCGCGACGCTGCGGCGCCGCATCCACGTCCGCGAATGGGAGCTGCTGCCCCAGGCGGTCGCGCTGTGGTGCACCGGCCGCATCGCTCGAGAGGGCAATCGGGTCCGCGTCCTGCCCGCCGCGGCACCGGCGCCGGTCTGAGCGTGCGAGCGCTCCTCTCCGTCAGCGACAAGACCGGCCTGGTGGAGTTCGCGCGCGGGCTTCGCGAGTGCGGTGTCGAGCTGATCGCCACGAGCAGCACCGGCCGGACGCTCGCAGAGGCGGGCGTGGAGTCCCTCTCGGTGGCGGACATCACCGGGTTTCCGGAGATGCTCGACGGACGCGTTCGGACGCTCCATCCGGCGATCCACGCGGGCATCCTGGCGCGCCGCGACATTCCCGAGCACATGCGCCAGCTCGCGGAGAACAGATTCGAGCCCATCGACCTCGTCGTCTCGTCGCTGTACCCCTTCGCGGACACCCTGGCGAGTGGAGCGGACGACGACACGATCATCGAGAACATCGACATCGGCGGCCCTTCGCTCATTCGGGCTGCCGCCAAGAACCGTGATTCGGTCGCCGTTGTGGTCTCGCCGCTGCAGTACGAGTCGCTGCTCGCGGAGCTGCGCGAGCATCGATCGATCTCGATCGCCACCAGGCACCGGCTGGCGGTCGACGCCTTTGCGCACGTCGCCGCCTACGACACGCAGGTCGCTGCGTGGCTGCGCACCGGCGCGCCGTCAGACGAGATGCCGGCGGAGTTCAGCGTCGGAGGACCGCGACTGCACGAGCTCCGCTACGGCGAGAACCCGCACCAGCGAGGCGCGCTCTATGCCGCTCCGGGCGAGCCGGGCGGCGCCGCCCGGGCGAGGTCGATACAGGGATCGGCGCTCTCCTTCACCAACTGGCTCGACGTCGACGCCGCGTACGCGCTCGTGAGCGAGTTCGACGAGCCGGCGGCGTGCGTGATCAAGCACACGAATCCGTGCGGTTTCGCTGTCGGCGAGACGGCGGTCGACGCGTACCGGCGGGCGTACGAGTGCGATCCACGCGCGGCGTTCGGGGGCATCGTCGGCGTCAACCGCACGATCGACCTCGCGACCGCCACCGAGATCGCGCGCACCTTTCTCGAGGCGGTCGTGTGCCCAGCCATCGACGGGGACGCGGCCGCCCACCTCGCCACGAAGCCGCGGATGCGCGTGCTGGTCGTCGACCGGCCGTCAGGCGCTGGGCAGCTCGACGTCCGCAGCATCGACGGCGGCCTGCTCGTGCAGACACGCGACCGGGTCAACACAGACCGCGCGACGATGACGGTGGCGACGATCCGCCAGCCCGAAGACCGCGAGTGGCGCGATCTGCTGATCGCCTGGCGCGTCTGCAGGCACGTCAAGTCGAACGCGGTGGTCGTCGTGCGCGACGGCATGGCGGTCGGCGTCGGCGCCGGTCAGATGTCGCGTGTGGAATCGTCCGAGCTCGCGGTGGCACGAGCCGGCGAGCGTGCGGCGGGTGGCGTCGCCGCCTCGGATGCCTTCTTCCCGATGCCCGACGGGCTCGAGACCCTGGGCAACGCCGGGGTCCGCGCGGTCATTCACCCCGGCGGGAGCAAGAACGACCCCGTGGTGACCGCGGCCGCGGACGGACTCGACATGGCGATCGTCCTTGCCGGTGAGCGTCACTTCCGGCACTAGCGAGGGGGAACCGTCCGAGCCGAGGCTCAGGCGCGCAGCTGCCGGCTAGCGCCCGTTGCGCCGGCCGCGGTCCTGCTTGGACTGATCCTCGATGCAGTACCGCGCGGTGGGAATCGCTTCCAGCCGGGCCTCGCCGATTGGCTTGCCGCAGGCCTCGCACCGGCCGTACGAACCCAGGTCGACACGCTTCACGGCCTCCTCGAGCTCGGCCAGCTCCAACTCGGCGTGCTTCTGGACGCTCTGGTCCAGCTCCAGCCCGATCGTCTCGCTCGCGAGCTCGGACGGGTGCTGCTCGGCAGAGGACAGCTCGCGCTCCGTGGCCTCCTGGGCGTCCGCCGTGAGCCGGCCCGCAGCCTGGCGCAGCGCCTCGATCCGGGCGCGCTCAGTCAGCAGCCGGGTGCGGGCTTCGTCGGTATTCATGGTCGTGGGTCACCCCCGTGTCTTCCGAACGCGGTCTCGCCAAGCGCTCTGTGCGCGATGGATCCTGTTGCTGATCCATTCGACGCTGTGCGCTCTCGGCCCGCAGGTTTGCACTCATTCTCCCCACTCAGTACCCGTTAAGCAATGGGTGAGGGCGCGAGCCAGACCACGCCGAGCGGCGGCAGGGTCAGCCGCGCGGAGTTCGAGAACGAGTGCCAGGGCTGCGGTTCCGCCTCGACCGCGCCCAGGTTGCCGACTCCGCTCCCGCCGTAATGCTCGGAGTCGGTGTTGAGGACCTCAGTCCAGGGGCCCTCGAGCGGCAGCCCCACCCGGAAGTCGTATCGGACCACGGGCGAGAAGTTGGCGATGCAGGCGATCCCCGGGTGCCCGTTGGCGTCGCGGCGGATGAAGCTGAGGACGTTCTGGTCGGCGTTGCCGGCGTCGATCCACTGAAAGCCGTTCGGGCTTTCGTCGAGCTCCCACAGTGCCGGGACGCTCGCGTACAGCGCACCGAGGTCCGCGACGAGGTGCTCCACGCCGGCATGCGCCGGATCGTCGAGCAGCGACCAGTCGAGCGACGACTCGTGCGCCCACTCGTGCTCGTCACCGAGCTCCCCACCCATGAACAGCAGCTTCTTGCCGGGGTGCGCCCACATCCAGCCGAACATGGCGCGAAGGTTCGCGAAGCGCTGCCATGGATCACCGGACATCTTCCCGAGCAGCGAGCCCTTGAGGTGCACCACTTCGTCATGCGACAGGGGGAGGATGAAGCGCTCCGACCATGCGTACATGAGCCCGAACGTCATCTGATGATGGGCGTAGCGGCGATACACGGGGTCCTTGTGCAGGTAATCGAGGGTGTCGTGCATCCACCCCATGTTCCATTTGAAGTCGAAGCCGAGGCCGCCACTCGCCGTCGACCGTGTCACGCCCGGCCACGTCGTCGACTCCTCGGCGATGGTGATGACGCCCGCTTTGCGTGCGTGCAACGAGTCGTTCACCTCGCGCAGAAGCGCGATGGCCTCGAGATTCTCCTTGCCGCCGTTGATGTTCGGCACCCATGCGCCCGGCTGACGTGAGTAATCGAGATAGAGCATCGACGCCACCGCGTCCACGCGCAACCCGTCGATGTGAAACTCCTCGGCCCAGTAATGCGCGTTGGCGACGAGGAAGTTGCGCACCTGGTTGCGCCCATAGTTGAAGACGTACGTGCCCCAGTCGGGATGCTCACCACGTCGCGGGTCACCATGCTCGTACAGCGGCGTGCCGTCGAAGCGCGCGAGCGCCCAGCCGTCACGCGGGAAATGCGCGGGCACCCAGTCGAGCAGGACGCCGATGCCGTTGCGATGCATCACATCGACGAACGTGCGGAAGTCGTCGGGGCTGCCATGCCGCGCGGTGGGCGCGTAGTACCCGGTGACCTGGTATCCCCACGAGCCTCCGAAGGGATGCTCCATGATCGGCAGCAGCTCGACGTGCGTGAAGCCCATGGCGCGGCAGTGCTCGGCGAGCGGCTGCGCAATCTCCTGATAGCTGAGCACGCGGCCGTCCGCGGCGCGCCGCCACGAGCCGAGGTGGACCTCGTATGACGCGAACGGCGCGGCGGTCAGCGATCCGCGCGCGCGCCGGCGCATCCAGGCGCCGTCGCGCCATCTGTGTGCGCTCTGCTCGACGATGCTCGCTGTACCCGGTGGATGGTCTGCAGCCCGCGCAAGGGGATCCGCCTTGAACGTGCGCATGCCATCGGCTCGTGTGACGAGGAACTTGTAGCGCACGCCCCTGACGACCCCGGGGCAGAAGAGCTCCCAGACGCCCGACCCGCCGAGCATCCGCATCGGCCAGGTGCGCGCGTCCCAGAAGTTCGCGTCACTCACGACGCTGACGCCGAGCGCGTTCGGCGCCCAGACGCTGAACGCCGTCCCGGTGACGCCTTCGTGCTCGATCACTCGGGCTCCGAGCGCGCGCCAGAGCTGCAGGTGCGTGCCCTCCCCGATCAGGTGCAGATCGAGCTCGCCGAGCGATGGGGTGAAGGCATACGGATCCTCCTGCTCCCACTCGCGATCGTCGTTGCGAAACCGGATGCGGTACCCGGGCGGGTCGCTCACCGGGAGGTTGACCTCGAACAGGCCGAGGCCGTTGCGGCGCCGCATCGGGGTGACCCCGTCCTCGCGAGCGATGCTTGCGGCCGTCGCCTCCGGATGAAAGGCGCGGATCAGCGTCGTCGAGCCGTCGCGGTGCGGTCCCAGCAGCGCATGCGGGTCGCGCAGCCGCCCGGCGAGCAGTTGGTCCAGCGCGGCCTCGAGGTCGGTCACGGCCCCGGCTTCTGCGGTCATTCCGCCGCCGCGCCACGGAGCAGGAAACGCAGCGGGATCTCGACCCACGTGGGTCGGTGCCCGAGCTCGTACCCGATCTCGTAGACAGCCTTCTGGATCTCGAAGGCGCGGCGGATCACGAGGGCGGATCCGGGTTCCGGGAGCAGCGGATCCGAGCCGACAGCCTCCAGATACGCGCCCCAGAACGCGTCGCCATTGGCATCGGCCCATGCGTCACCGAAGCCGGCGAGTGCTCGTGCCTCATCGGTGTCCGGCGCGCCGCGTTCGGCGATCGCCGCCGCTGCCGCATAGTCGAACGAGCGGAGCATCGCGGCCACATCCCGCAGCGGCGTGCTCAGCTCCCGGCGCTGCGCAGGCGTACGGTCGGGCTCGCCCTCGAAGTCGAGCACCACCCACCCGGTGTCCACGCGCAGCAGCTGACCCAGGTGCAGGTCGCCGTGCACGCGGATCAGCTGGCCGCCCGGAGGCAGCTCGCGCATCTCGTCGAAGCGCGCCACCACGCTGTCGCGGACGGCGCGGAGCGGATCGAGGACGCCACCGCCGCGGGCGAAGAGCGCGTCCAGCTCATCCGTCATCGCCGCCGCCCAGCTCGAGAGCTCGGCCTGTGTGAGCGGCGCCCTCGTCATGCCGGCGCCGCCGGCGCCGAGCGCGAGGTGCATCTCAGCGACGACCTGACCGAGCCGCATCGACTCCGCGAGGAAGGCGGCATCCTGCTCGTCGACCGCGGCACGACGTTCCACCGCGTCCGCGGCACCCATCCCCTCAGCGGTCGCGTAGAGGTCGCGCAGCGACGTCATCGCCAGCGCCCATCCCTCGCTGCTGTTGTGCAGGAATCGCTGGATCAGCACGAGCGGCGACGGTGGTTCGTTGCCGGATGCCCACACCATCCGCCCGAGCAGCGGCGCGATGTGCGTGAAGCCGGATGCCGACAGCGCGTCGGACATCTCCAGCTCCTGGGAGGGCCCAGCCTCGACTCGGCGCAGGTGCTTGAGGAAAAGGGCGTCGCCGACCTCGATCGACGTGTTGCTCTGCTCGACACGCAACGGGCGGATCGATGAGAGGGTGCCGGTGTTCAACGCGAGCGGATCGGGGCACGAGCAGCGCAGCGTCCCGTTCGACGTGGTGACCGCCCGCTCCTCGCGGATGGCGTCGAGGAGCCATTCGATGTACACCGGGTCGCCGACGGCGTCGTAGAGGAGCATCGCCCCCGGCGCCCCGGCCCAGGGGATCACGAACTCGGGTGCCCGCTCCGCGAGCGCATCACCAACCTCGCGCACACCGAGCGGCAGCGCGTATCGCGTCGTTGCGCCGTCCGTGTACGTGACCGCGGTCAGGGTGTGCAACAGGATCGGGTCCGCTGCGCGGAGCACCGCCGCGTCGACGACCGTCGTCGACTCGACCGTCCGCCCGTGTGCGCCTGCCCAGCGCTGGCGCGCGACGTACGCGCCGAGTGCGTCCTCGCACCCGTCGAGCCCGTGCTCGCGGAGCACCGCCGCCGCACCGTCGCCGTTCGCACTCATGATGCCGCCGGATCCAGCGTGAACCAGTAGAAGCCGTGGGGACCGAGAGTCAGCAGGTACGGCAGCTCGCCGATGGGCGGGAAGTGGACGCGACCCAGCAGCTCCACGGGGACCGTGCCGTTGTACTTGCGCAGATCGAGCTCGACCGGCTGCGCGAATCGCGAGAGATTGTTCACGCAGAGCACGACATGGTCGTCGAGGCTGCGGATGAACGCGAACACGGAAGGGTTTGCGGCGTCCAGGGCTTCGAACGTGCCTTCGCCGAACACCGGCCAGCGCTTGCGCACGGCGATGAAGCGGCGCAACCACTGCAGCATCGAGGACTCATTGCGGCGCTGGGCGGAGACGTTGCACGCCTGGAAGCCGTAGACCGGGTCCATGAGCGGCGGCAGGTAGAGCTGCGCGAAATCGGCCTGGCTGAAACCGCCGTTGCGGTCGGCATTCCACTGCATCGGCGTGCGCACGCCGTCGCGATCGCCGAGATACACGTTGTCGCCCATGCCGATCTCGTCGCCGTAGTAGAGGATCGGGCTGCCCGGCAACGACAGGATGAGCCCGTGGAACAGCTCCATCTGGCGGCGTCCGTTGTTGAGCAGCGGCGCGAGGCGGCGCCGGATGCCGAGGTTGAGCTTGGCGCGCGGGTCCTTGGCGTACTCGGCCCACATGTAGTCGCGTTCCTCGTTGGTCACCATCTCGAGCGTCAGCTCGTCGTGGTTGCGCAGGAAGATGCCCCACTGCGTCTTCGGCGGCAGCGCGGGTGTGCGCTCGAGAATCTCGGTGATCGGGAAGCGCTGCTCGCGGCGGAGTCCCATGAACATCCGCGGCATGAGCGGGAAGTTGAAGCACATGTGGCACTCGGGGCGCTCCGGGGTTCCGAAGTAGTCGACGACGTCCTCCGGCCACTGGTTGGCCTCGGCGAGCAGTACCCTCCCCGGATACTCGGTGTCGATCGCCGCGCGGAGGTCGGCGAGAAACGCGTGCGTCTCGGGCAGGTTCTCGCAGTTGGTGCCCTCTCGCTTGTACAGGTACGGCACCGCGTCGAGGCGGAAGCCGTCCATGCCCATGTCGAGCCAGAAGCGGCAGACGTCGATGATCTCCGCGCGCACCTGCGGGTTGTCGTAGTTGAGGTCCGGCTGGTGGCTGAAGAACCGATGGAAGTAATACGCGCCCGACTGTTCGTCCCACGTCCAGTTCGAGGTCTCGGTGTCGAGAAAGATGATGCGCGCGTCGGTGAACCGGTTCTTCGTGTTCGACCACACGTACCAGTCGCGGTGCTCGCTGTCCGGCGACGAGCGCGCGCTCTTGAACCACGCGTGCTGGTCACTCGTGTGGTTGATGACCAGGTCCATGATCACGCGGATGCCGCGGCGATGCGCCTCCTGGACGAGGCGCGCGACATCGTCGACGTCGCCGTAGTCGGCGAGCACCGTCCGGTAGTCGGCGATGTCATAGCCGCCGTCGCGGAGCGGGCTCTGCTGGAACGGCAGCAGCCAGATGCAGTCGACGCCCAGCCACTCGAGGTACTCGAGCTTGCTGATCAGGCCCGGGAAATCACCGATGCCGTCGTTGTTGCCGTCGTCGAACGCCCGCACCGAGAGCTCATAGAAGACGGCGCGCTTGAACCACATCGGGTCCTCGTCGAGGTGCTGGCGGGCGGTCATGACTGCCTCCGCACGTGGAGCACGTGCGCGGTCTGCTGCGACGGGTCGAGCCGCACGTAGTTGACCGGTCCCTGCCAGGTGAACGTTCCGCCGCCGAGCTCGTCGTGCACCTCGAAGGGGCGATCAGCTGGGATGCCGAGCGCGCCGAGGTCGAGCCAGGTGGTGGCTTCGTGGGGGTGATGCGGATCGAGGTTCACCACGAGCAGCAGGACGTCCTCCTTGTCCGGGGTGGCGCGTGACACGCAGAGCATCGCCTCGTCGGTCATGTGGTGGATGCGGAGCGTGCTCAGCTGGGCGATCGCGTCGCGGTGCGCGGCGCGGATCTCGTTCAGGCGGGTGATGTACGGTGCCAGGGACCACGGACTCGACCAGTCCCGGGGCCTGAGCTGGTACTTCTCCGAGTCGAGGTACTCCTCGCTGCCGTCACGCAGCGGCGCGGCCTCGAAGAGCTCGTATCCACTGTACATGCCCCACGAGGGACACGTGATCGCCGCGAGCACCGCCCGCATGCGAAAGGCGGGCGCTCCGCCGTGCTGCAGAGTCGCGTGCAGGATGTCCGGCGTGTTCACCCAGAAGTTGGGACGGAACCAGTCGACGAGCTCGGTTTGCGACAATTCAGTCAGATACTGGCCGAGCTCCCAGGCGCTGTTGCGCCACGTGAAATACGTGTACGACTGCGAGAAGCCGATCTTCGCGAGTCGCTGCATGACCGCCGGCCGCGTGAACGCCTCCGCCAGGAACAGCACGTCCGGGTATTCACGATGGATCTCGATGATCAGCCATTCCCAGAAGGCGAACGGCTTCGTGTGCGGGTTGTCGACGCGGAAGATCCGCACCCCGTGGTCGATCCAGAAGCGCATCACCCCGGCGAGCGCCTCCCAGAGATGAACGGAGTCGTCGGTGTCGAAATCGATCGGGTAGATGTCCTGGTACCGCTTTGGCGGATTCTCCGCGTAGCGGATCGAGCCGTCGGAGCGATGCCGGAACCACTGCGGGTGTTCCGTCACCCAGGGGTGGTCCGGGCTGCACTGCAGCGCGTAATCGATCGCGACCTCGAGGTTCGACGCTTGCGCCGCGGCGACGAACCCGTCGAAGTCGGCGATGGTGCCGAGGACGGGGTGCACGCTGGTGTGCCCCCCGTCGGCGGAGCCGATCGCCCACGGGCTCCCGGGATCGTCCGGGCCGCACTCGACGCTGTTGTTCGGGCCCTTGCGGTGCGTGGTGCCGATCGGATGGATCGGAGGCAGGTAGACGACGTTGAAACCCATCCCGGCGATGGCGGGCAGGCGGCGCTGGGCGGTGCGCAACGTCCCGCTCTTCGGAGGGACGGCTCCTTCCGAGCGCGGGAACATCTCGTACCAGGCTGAGAAGCCGGCCTCCTCGCGGTCCACCCAGAGCTTGTAGGGGCCGTCGATGCTGGCGTGGCGGAGATCCGCCGTCCGCCGCATGAGTGCCATCGCGCTGTCGCGCGTGGCCAGCTCGATGCGCGTCTCGACCGGGGTCGGCGCGACCAGCTTCATCGCGAGGGTCGCCGTGGCGCGCCGGTCGGCCTTCGAGATCCCCGGCAGCATCGAGCGCTCGTCGGCCATCGCGGCGCCGTCGGCAAGGTCGAGGGAGACGTCGATCCCGGCCTCGAAGCGGATGAGCAGGTCGCGAGCCCATCCACCCCAGGCGTCCGGGAGTCCGACCACGGCGAAGCTCCAGGCGCCGGCTCGCGTCGGCGTGATCCATGCTCCGAACCAGTCCTGGGGCTCCGCGAACATCGCGACCTCGATCAGTCCTTTCGGTGGCGCGTCGGGAACGAGCACGCCGCTGCCGGGCCAGTGCCAGACCCATGTGAGGAGCGGGTCGTGTCCTTCGAGGAAGGCGCGAGCGCTCACTCGCAAGGGCAGCCCGCGGGTGGCTTTTGCGGGAAGCTCCCCGCTGTCGACGCGCGGCCGAACGTGCTCAATGACCACGCGCCTTCGGTCGCCGAGCATTTCGCCACGCTAGCAGACGGGACCCGGACCGTAATGTTCTCTCAACGTGGCGCACCTACAGTCGAGCCGCACCGGATGACCCGTTATCGCGTTGCGCTGGCCGCCGTCGCGGCACTGATCGTGGCCGCCGTGCTGTTCACGGTGGTGCGGATGCCACCGCCCCCGGTGACGGCGTCGACCACCGGCGGTGAGGTTCTGCCCGATAGCCAGCGAGTCGCGGCACCCGAATTCACGGGTATCAACGCATGGCTCAACAGCCCGCCGCTGACGCTGGCCGATCTCAAGGGCAAGGTGGTGCTCATCGACTTCTGGACGTTCTCGTGTGTCAACTGCGTGCGCACGATCCCGCACCTGCGGGTGCTGTACGACGACTACCGGACCGATGGCTTCGTCATCGTCGGCGTCCACTCTCCGGAGTTCGACTTCGAGAAGGTGCAGGCCAACGTTGCGGCGGCGGTCACACGACTCGGAGTCGGGTGGCCGGTGGCCGTCGACAGCGAGATGGACACGTGGAACGCGTATCAGAACCAGTTCTGGCCGGCGGAATACCTGCTGGATCAGCAGGGACGCGTGGCCTACACGAGCTTCGGCGAGGGCGATTACTCGCAAACCGACGCGGCGGTGGCCCAGCTGCTCGGCGTCAAGACCGCGACGCTCCCCGAGTCGACGCCGGTGCCGTCGAACACCACTCCCGAGCTGTACGCCGGCAGCGATGGCGGCCGCGGCCAGCTCGCCGACAACGAGCAGTACGGAGCGGTGGGGCAGCCCGTGCGGTACCCGGACACCGGCCCGCCGCAGACCCAGGATCTGCCCCAGGTCAGCGGCACGTGGACCGACGAGGGCCAGTACCTGCAGGCCGACACGACCGGCCATCTTCGCCTCGAGTTCCAGGCCGACACCGTCTACGTCGTGGCGGGGACGGACGGCGCCGACCTGCCGGTTTCGGTCACGCTTGACGGTAAGTCGGTGGGCGCCGCGAACAGTGGCTCAGCGTTGACGGGCTCCCGTTTCACGGTCGTCCGCCAGGATCTCCTCCAGCTGCTCACCGGCGTCTCCTCCGGGTATCACCTCATCGACCTGACGGTGCCGGCCGGGTTCCGCATCTATACCTTCACCTTCGGCTGATGATCTCGATCGCCACGGTGCTCGCGACGTTCGTCGCGGGGCTCGGCTCGTTCCTCGCACCGTGCACCGTGCCGCTGCTGCCCGCATACCTCGCCTGCGTGTCGGGTGTGAGCGCGGCAGAGCTGACCAACCCCGACCGGCACAGCTTCCGGCTCAGGCTGCTGGCGGGCTCGATCCTCTACGTCGCCGGGTTCACCGTCGTCTTCGTGCTCCTCGGTCTGACCGCCGGCGGGATCGCCCGCGTGGCCAACGGGGCGGTGAGCGGGCGCATCGTCGAGATCGTCGGCGGCGTTGCAGTCATCCTCTTCGGGCTCGCGATCATCGGCGCCGTCCGCGTCGGTCTTCTCGAGCGGACGGCCGGGTTCCAGCTGCCCGAACGACTGCGGCGGCGCGGCGTCCTCGGAGCGTTTCTCGTCGGCGTCGTCTTCGGCATCGGATGGACCCCGTGCGTCGGACCGTATCTCGCGGCGGCGCTGACGCTCGCCGCTCTCAGCGCCCACGCGTTCGCGGGCGCGTTCCTGCTCGTCGTCTACTCACTCGGCCTCGGCCTGCCGTTCATCGCGACCGCGCTCGTCTGGGCGTCGCTCCCCGACCTGCCCCGCAGGCTGAACCGCTTCGTCCGCCCGCTCACGGTGGCGGGCGGCGTCATCACGGTGGCGCTCGGTGTGCTGCTCGCCACCGGGGCGTACTCGCACCTGACGTCCTACCTCGCCCAGCTGTCGACCCCCACCTGACCGGCGGCAGATCAGCCCTCGACCAGGAGTGTGTGCGCT
>Ga0307374_10001917_pt1 | contig 37933 bp, 32 predicted proteins | sample OX3MG_FD_202532 | JGI IMG/M metagenome (GOLD analysis project Ga0307374, IMG submission 202532) | Soil microbial communities from Risofladan, Vaasa, Finland - OX-3 | ecosystem: Environmental > Terrestrial > Soil > Coastal area > Acid sulfate soil | place: Finland: Risofladan, Vaasa | collected... | reverse complement strand
CCGGGTGGTCATACGGCAGCGGTCGGAGCAATACGCTTTCGATCACGCTGAAGATTGCGGTGTTGGCGCCGATGCCGAGGGCGAGAGTGAGGATGGCGACGGCGGTGAAGCCGGGGGATTTGCGCAATTAACCGGCTAAAAATGAAAGAGGGTCCTGTTTTCTTGTTCTTCAGCTTCTTGATTTTCTTCTCTTCTTTCACAGTTCAGTTTCGATAGCCTTTCCCTTTTACTTTTTCTGTTTTCTTCCCTGCCTCTTCCGTTTGTTCCTTCTCCCGAGGTTCCCTGGAGGAGAAACATATGCTCCCGAGGCGAAGGTGTCCTTTCTGCCGTCATTGGTATCATCCCGACCCGCGGCTCGGTCATCAGCAGAAGACCTGTGGCCAGCCGGAGTGTCGCCAAAAACAGAAGCGGAAGTCCAACCAGCTATGGCGGGCCAAGAACCCAAACTACTTCCGCAGTCCCTATGCGCAGCAGCAGAAGGAAAAGTACGGAACGCGCGCCGACCACAAGCGCCACTACCGCCAGCAGCATCCCGGCTACGTGCGGCGCAACGCGGCTTTCGTCCGCAAATGGCGCCAGAAACTGAGACAGGCCCCGGTAAGTCCCACAAGTTTTGATCCGCACGTATCTATTGAGGCCGAAAAGACTTGCAGCAAAGTACCCCTGTAAGTCCCACAAGCCTCGATATCGTCTCAACCCTCTTGTCGTCCAACGGGTTACGGGAAAGTATCCCTGTAAGTCCCACAAGATTCGATGGCTTTTCCCGATTTTTTGCCCCAATTTGGGCCCGTTGAGAGGGGAAAATGCCGAGATCTCGATCCCAACCGCCCCGACCTGACCGCCGACGTTCCATCCGCGGTTCCTTCAGCTGGATCGATCACCGCTTCCTGCGCGAGGGATTCGAGGAAGGCTTAACCCGCCTGGAAAAGCTGTTTTACTTCGTGCTGGTGGCGGTCTCCAATCAGGATGGAGTCAGTTTTTACTCCGACGCGCGTCTGACGGAATTGCTGGACGTCCGTTTTCCGCATGAACTGGACGGGGCCCGCCAGGAGCTGGTGACGCGAGACCTGATTGCCTATGAAGGCGGGATTTACCAAGTGCTGGACCTGCCCGCCTGCTCTCCCAGGAAAGCGCGTCACTCTTCTCCACCGCTGTCCAACCACGCTTGGCGCTCGAGCTCCTCTCTCCCGCGAATTCGCCGAACCGCACAGCGCGACGCGGCCTCCGATCTCGAGAGCGTCCAGCAGCTGCTGAAACGCTGGGGCTGGAGGTGTCGATGAAGCTCTCCGTGGTCTATCAGCCTGCCGTGCCCGCCAGCGCTTCCCCGTACCGTGTGTGCGAGGAGAAGGGAGGAGAAATCCAGTGGGCTAATGCCTTCCTCGACGGTCAGCGCCTTCGCCAACTTTCTCCCCGGTCGCTGCGCATCTACGCCTACGACCTCCTCGATTTCACCCGCTGGTTCGCACCGCAACAGCGGCCGCTCGCCGAGATCACCGAGTCCACGCTGGTCGATTATGTTCGACATCAACTCGAACAAGATTCCAAGCCCAGCCCGCAGACTGTGAACCATCGCTTGGGCACGGTGCGGTGCTGCTATCGCTTCCACACCGGTCAAGAAATTCCCGCTGGCCAAGTGCATTTCCAGCGCCGCTATACCCGACGATCTCCGCTCGGCTACGGCCGACCCCGCCCGGCCGTAGCCCGGGGTCTCCGCCTCAAACAAGATCGGCGGGTCATCGTGCCGCTCTCGGTCGAAGAAGTCGGGAAGTTTTGGCAAAGCTTCCGCACCTATCGCGATTTGGCTCTGGTGGGCTTGATGCTTCTCGACGGCCTGCGCTCTTGTGAGGTCTTGACCCTGGAACTGGAGGACGTGCAGCTCGCCGACGGCCAGATGCGCGTCCACGGCAAAGGAAACAAGCAGCGCCTCCTGCCGCTGCCCCCGGAGATCCGCGAAGTCCTTGGGCACTATCTGCGCCTAGAACGTCCGCTGACCAATGCGCCCGCCTTGTTCGTCTGCTTGAAAGGCCGGCTGCGCGGCCAGCCGATGAGTGTGGCCGGACTTCGCTCGCTGTTCCGCCATCATCGCATGCGGAGTCGAATCTCTCATGCCAACCCACACCGCCTGAGACACACGTTCGGGGCAGATATGGTACGCGCCGGGATGTCTCTGCCCGCCCTGCAACGGCTAATGGGCCATTCGCAAATCTCAACCACTTTGCTCTACGTCGAACTCGCCCCGCAGGACGTCTGGCGCGAATACGCCCGGGCCATCGAGAAGAGGAAGGCGTTGGACTCTTCCCACCTGCCATGACTCGCAGCCAAACCAACTGGGAAGAGATCTTCGAAACGCAAATCCGGACGCGCGCCCTCACGCTCCGCCCCCGCACCGCGGACCAGTATCGATCTACGGTGCGCCACTTCCTAGCTTATCTCCGCGCCGCCTTCCCCCAGCTTCGCCGACTCTCTCAACTGCGCCGCGATCCTCATCTGCTCGGCTGGTTCCGCTGGTTGAGTGAACGGCAACCGCCCCTGAGCAACCGAACTCGCAGCAATCACCTCATCCGGCTCCGCCGGTTGCTGGACGATCTGGCCGCCAACGGGCACTCCGTTCCGCCCAATCTCATTCGTCGAGAAGACTTCCCTCCGGAACCTCACTACCTCCCCCGACCTCTTTCCCTCGGGGAGGACCAACTCCTCGAGCAGGAACTGCGCCGAACCGATGATCTGGCCGCCAATGTGCTCCTGCTCATCCGCGCCACCGGAATCCGCATCGGCGAATGTCTCGATCTGCCTCTGGCCTGCCTACCGCAAGTGGGAACCGAACAGTGGGCGCTCCATGTCCCTCTCGGCAAACTGCACACGGAACGCTTGGTTCCGGCCGATACCGAGGTGCGGCGGATCGTGGAGCGGATCCTTACCTTGCGCCGTTTGGTCCCCGCTACACACCTTGCCAGCTCGCCAGCCTTCCTGCTGCCACGTCGTGGGGGTAGCCGTCGTACTCTTGAGGATATGCTCCGATCGGCGTTAGATCAGGCCGCCAAGCGCACCGGTTGCGCTACCCATGTGATCCCGCACCGTTTGAGGCACACATTCGCCACACAAATGATCCGGCTCGGAGTGGGCCTTCCCGCTCTCATGCAGTTGCTCGGGCACAAAGACATCCGCATGAGTTTGCGCTACGTGCAAATCACCCAGCAGGATTTGCAGCGCGAATTCCATCAGGCCCGTCAGAACGCCGCTCATCCGCATCGTCTGCCCACGCTCGCACTCCCCAAAGAAGTCCCGAGCGCTGGTCTCCCCGGCGTCCGTCAGGCACTCGAGGCCACCCGTCACCTTCTGGAAATGTACCGCCGTCAGTTGGGCAATGAGAAAACACGCCGTACGTTGCAGCGCCTCGACAAACGCCTCCTCACTGTTGCTTCACAACTACAGAGGATCGAGGCAGAGGAAAAATGAGGAAAGATTAGCCGGTTAATGCGCAACATGCGGAGGGCGAAGCGAAGGTCTTGAAACAAAGTGTCGAGGAAAGGAATGCCGCGGCGGTCGCGGTAAATTTCCTTTGTCTGCTCGATGCCGCCGAGTTTGATGAGAGCCTGGCGACGGGCTTCCCGCGGCGTCATGCCGGCGCGGAGATTGTCTTCGATGTGAAGCTGGAGATGGGACTCGAGTTCCTCGGCGAATTCGCGATCGCGGCGGCGTTTCTGAAATAGACCAGCGAATCGTGAGAAGCAAGCGCGCAGTCGTTTCATTGCGGGCTTCCTTTCGTGTGGCTAATCGCCACAACGGGCGAAACGGGCAAGGTAAAAAACATCCGGCGCGGCAGCGAAATCATGGAGACTCTTCGGCGGGCGCGAGGAAGCGCGCGAGGATGGCGGTGGCTTGCTCCCAGTCGTGCGCTTCCCGCTGCAATTGCTTCCGTCCGGCGCGCGTCAGCCGGTAATACTTCGCCTTGCGATTGTTATTCGAGACGCCCCATTCGGAGGCGATGCAGCCCTCCTGCTCGAGTTTCAAAAGCGCGGGATAGAGCGTGCCGTAATTCACCGACAGGCAATGGCCGCTGGTCTGCTCGATGCGGCGGGCGATTCCGTAGCCGTGCAGCGGGCCCATGGATTCGAGCGTTTTGAGGGCCATCAGCGCCAGCGTACCCTGCCAGACGTCTTTCTTGCCGGGGGTGTTGCCGGACGTTTTTTCGGATGTTTTTTCGGGCATTTTATCAGTCATGGGATCGCGGCGCTCCCTATTGGATACCAAGCGGAAGAATGTCCGAATACCTATGGGAAAGCAATAGAAGATTTCATTCGAGGGTAATGCTGCGCGGCGGAAGGCGGGAAACGCAGGATTGCGGCAGTACGGACGTACCGTTGCGGGACAAGAGGGTTGTTCTTATAGTTGGGATCGGCTGAGGTGACGGGCGCGCCGGGGGAGTTTGAGGCGCAGACCCGGAGGAAGGGCCGCTTGGGAGAGAGTTGTGCGGAACGTCAACCGGGCCGAGAGCCGGCGGCTTGCCTGCCGTAATTTCTGCTATCCTCGCAAGGCACCCTTCCGTTTTTTACATGGAGCCGTAAATTGCTGACGCAGGCAGGAATCGTCGGAGTGGTCCTGCTGACCGGAGCGCTGCTTCTGGCCGCGTTCTTCACGTACATCTACGAGCTGAAGAAGCAGAATTACCTGCTGGTGTGGGCGGGCGGATGGCTCGCCCTGGCGCTGACGTCACTGAGCGGAGTGGTTGAGCCGTGGTTCGACCGCGCGATATGGATTTCGGCGCTGCAGGAGTGGCTGCTGGCGGTTGCGGGGCTGCTGTTTTTGTTGGCGGCGCGGCTGTACGCGCGGGCCACGGTGCGAGTTACCGCCGCGTTTGGCGTGGCCGCGATTGCCCTGCTGTGGGCCGTGGCTTATGCGAAGGACTGGGTATCCGTACCGCTGGAGCTGGGCGTGGCGCTGCTGCTATTTGCGGTGGCGCGCGTGTTCTGGCAGGAAGGGCGGAAACGGAGTTCCGCTTCGGATTTTCTGCTGGCCGTTTCGTTTATAACGTGGGGAGCGCTGGATTTAGGAATTCTGCTTCAGCACCGGATCGCGTCGCTCGGCAGATTCGAACTCGATCTGCCCTTGCTGATTCCGCAGCTTTTCTGCGGCGTGCTGATGGTGATGGCGGTGTACGAGGAGGAGCGGCACAGGGTCGAGCGCAACATGCTGGCGCTCTCGAATTTGAATCTGGCTACGTCAACTTTGGGAGGCGGCGAAATCGAGAAGATGCTGGCCCAGGCGCTGGAGCGCGTGCTGAACGTGGCGCGGATTCCGAGCGGAGCGCTGTGCTTGCACTACGGGGACGCGCAGGGGCCGATCTCCGTGGTGACGACAGGGCTGACGGATGAATTCAGCACGAAGGTGCTCGAAGAAAATCTGGAAGACTCGATTGTGAAACTGGTGGCGCGGCTCGGCGGACTGGTGGTGCTGCGAGACCTGGCGCGAGATGGATCGTGGGAAGCGCTGGAGCAAGAGCCATCGTTCAAGCGAATTCGCGAGCTTTTGCTGGCGCAGAATTTGCGGACGGTGGTGGGAATCAGTTTGCAAGCGAAAGAGCGAGTGCTCGGCGTGCTGTTGCTGGGAACGTCGGATAACCGGCAGTTCACGCCGCCGGAATTGCGGCTGCTGCTGGCGCTGGGCTATCAGATCGGGATGGCGGTGGAGAACAGCTACCTGATTCAGCAGACTTCGCGGCGCAGCGAGGAACTGCACATCCTGAACGAGATTGGCCGGGCGATGAGCTCGACATTGGACACGGACGCGCTCTTCGAGACCATTTACATCGAGATGCGGCGGCTGTTTGACCTGGGGAGCTTCTACATAGCGCTGTACGACAGCGCGCGGGAACAAATCCGCTATGAGCTGGAAGTGCTGGATACCGTGAGGCAGCCAAAGAGGACGCGGGCGGCGGGGAACCGTCTGACCGAGTACATGATTCGCGAAAGACAGCCACTGCTGATCCGCGAAGACTTCGCCGGCGAACTGCAGCGGCTGGGAGTGCGAACCACGCGTCCGGCGGGATGCTTTTGCGGCGTTCCGCTGATCCTATATGACCGGGCCATCGGGGTGATGGCGATCCATAGCCAACAGGAGCGCGCGTTCGACGAAGGGCACCTCGAGCTGATGCGCGTGCTGGCAAGCCAGGCCGGCATCGCGATGGAAAACGCGCGGCTGTTCGCCGAGGAACAGAAAAAATCGCGGCACCTGACCCTGCTGAATAAAATTTCGAGCCACGCGATCACTACGCTCAACCCGGAGGAAATGCTGGCGAAAGTGGCGGACGAGATGGAACAGGGACTGACGTACGACCATATCGGAATCGCGATCTTGGACTACTCGGCGAAGGAATTGGAAGTGCAAGCGGAAGCAGGCAAACGACGCGATGCGCTGGGACGGCGGATTGAGCTGGGCGAGGGATTGGTTGGCCAGGTGGCGCGCACGGGGGAACTTGCGATGGTGCGCGAAGTGGGTCCGGCAAGCTTGCGGCCCGTGCTGCCCGGATCCGTTTCGGCAATCGCCCTGCCGGTGAACTGCGCCGACAACCTGCTCGGCGTGCTGTACGTGGAGTCGTCGAAGCCCTCTGAATTCGCGGAAGAAGAGGTTCAATTGCTGCGCACGCTAGCCGATCTGTTCGCGGGCGCGCTGCAGAACGCGGTCACGTTCCAGAAAGCGCAGGAGCAAGCGATCACGGACGGATTGACGGGAGTGAAGACGCACCGGTTTCTGATGGAGGCGCTTTCGGCGGAATGGAAGCGGTCAACGCGCGCGACCCGGCCGTTCTCGCTGGTGCTGATGGACCTGGACCGATTCAAGTTCGTCAACGATTTTTACGGGCATTTGGAAGGCGACGTGGTGTTGCAATGCGTGGGGCGCATCCTGGAGCAGAATTGCCGGCGGTCGGACGTGGTGGCGCGCTACGGCGGCGACGAGTTCGTGATCCTGATGCCGGAAACGACTGTCGACCAGGCGCGGCAGATCGCCGGGAAATTGCGGAGCTGGGTGGCGTCGGACCCGCTGCTGCGCGACAAAAATATCACGGCGAGTTTTGGGATCGCGAGCTATCCGATGCACGGGTCGACGCCGCAGGAATTGATACAAGTGGCGGATGCGTCGATGTATCTGTCAAAGCATCAGGGAGGCAACGCGGTGTTTACCGCGGAGAGCCGCGAGCCCGGGGAGTTGAAAACGTGGAAGCGCGACGTGCTGGAAGCGTATCTCGGCGTGATGCTGCACCGGCAATTTTCGACGGGCCCGGAAGCATTTGGCGAAATTCACCAAAGGATCGAGCAGTTCTCGCAGTCGCTCAACGAGCGCGGCCCATCCACGTCCATCGAGCAACTGCCGCCGGCGGTGGTGGAAACGATGACTTCACTGGCGTACGCGGTGGATGCGAAGGATCAATACACGCACGGGCATTCGCGGAAAGTGTCAACGTACGCGGCGCTGATCGCGCAGGCGGCCGGACTGAAGGCGGACGAGGTGGAGGAAATACGGTTGGGAGGATTGCTGCACGATGTTGGAAAAGTCGGCATCCCCGAAGAAATCCTGAATAAAGCAGGACCACTCGATGCGAACGAATGGGAAACGATGAAGTCGCACGCGGTTCTTGGATGGCGCCTTCTGGACCCGTTGCTCGCCTTGCGGAATGTGCGCGAGATGGTGAAGCACCACCACGAATTCTTCGATGGCTCGGGCTATCCGGAACAGATCGAGCGGGAGAGCATTCCGCTGGGCGCGCGGATCATTGCCGTGGCGGATGCGTACGACACGATTACCTCCCCGCGCGTATACAAGAAGGCGCGCCCCGCGGACGCGGCGCTCGCGGAAATCGAACGGTGCGCGGGCGCGCAGTTTGACCCCGAGCTGGTGCGATTTTTTGTCCAGGTCATCCGCCAGCAGCCGCACCCGATCCTGGAACATGCCCCGGCCGACGACGAACCCGCGGGCGCGGACAACGCCTCCCTGTAGGATCCAACGTCTGATTTTTCGTTGCTTGGCCGTCGCGTGGCCCTCGCTTGGCCCTCGCTTGGCAATTGTTTGGCAATTGCGTTTTGGATGTTTCTCCTGCATCTTTCTTCCGGAGGATTTTGACGCCATGCAGACCGCGACCGTGAAATGGGTGGAAGGAGAGCAGTTCCTGGCGACGCTGCCTTCCGGCCACGCGCTGCCGATCGACGCGAACCGCGAACGCAATTCCGCGCCGGGTCCGATGGAGCTGATGCTGGCCGCTCTGGGATCCTGCACGGCGACCGACGTGGTGATGATCCTGGCGAAAAAGAGGCAGAAACTGGAATCGCTCGAAATTGTGATTCAAGGCGAGCGTGCGCCGGAGCCGCCGACGGTGTGGGTGAAGCTCGAAATTTTATACCGGCTCCGCGGAACGCTGGATGAGAAGGCCGTGGCGCGGGCCATTGAGCTGAGCCAGAACAAATACTGCGGCGCCGCGGCGACGCTGAGGAAAACGGCGGAGATTCATTTTCGGTACGAGATACTTCCCAGCGACCGCTGACGCGGGCTGGCGCGGCCCACGAGAGCGAAAAGGATCGCGGCGCGAGCTTCTGTTTTTTTCGTGATGTGGTTCCGCGCCTGCGTCCTGTTCTTCCTTCCTATTTTGAATCCGAGAGTGTTTCGCTTGTCATGGATTGCAGCGATTGCGTACAATCGCGGACTGCGTTGAGGACGGGGGATAAATATGGCGAAGCGGATCGCGGCGAAGATCACGGGCGTGGCGGGATTTTTGCCTCCGCACATCGCCACCAACGCCGATCTCGAGAAGATCGTGGAAACATCGGATGAATGGATCCGCACGCGCACGGGAATTCGCGAACGGCACTTTGTTGAGCCGGGCATGGCCACATCGCACATGGCCACGGCGGCCGCCGCCGAGCTGCTGAAGAACAAGAACGTCAATCCCGAAGAAATCGAAATGATCATCGTGGCGTCGGTGACGCCGGACATGATGTTTCCGGCGACGGCGTGCCTGGTGCAGGACCGGCTGGGAGCAAAGAATGCATGGGGATTCGATCTGTCGGCGGCGTGCTCCGGATTCGTGTTCGCCTTGACCGTGGGAGCGCAATTCGCCGGCGCGGGAACGCATCGCAAGGTGCTCGTGATCGGATCGGACGTGATGACGTCGATTCTCGATTTTCAGGACCGCGCGACGTGCGTGCTGTTTGGCGACGGCGCGGGAGCCGTGCTGGTGGAGCCGGCGGAATCCGGCTCGACGGACGGCATCATCGACTTTATGAATGATATTGACGGCTCCGGCGGCTGCAATTTGTATATGCCCGGCGGAGGGTCGCTGCATCCGCCTACGCGCGAAACGGTGGATAAACGAATGCACTACGTTCACCAAGAGGGCCAACAAGTGTTCAAGTATGCGGTGCGGCGGATGTGCGAAGTTTCGACGGCGCTGCTGGAGAGAAACGGATTTTCGAATCGGGACCTCGCGCTATTAGTGCCGCACCAGGCAAATCTGCGGATTATTCGCGCAACGCAGGAGCGGCTGGGGCTGGACGATTCCAAAGTGATGATAAATATCGACCGCTACGGGAATACGACCGCGGCGACGATTCCGCTGGGGCTGCGCGATGCGGTCAATGAGAAGCGATTGAAGAAGGGCGACCTTGTGCTGATCGTATCGGTGGGAGCGGGATTTACCACCGGAGGCATACTGTTGCGGTGGGCGTACTGAGATTACAAGCTGAGGCGGATTCGCTCGGGACAGGATTAGTAGGACCGGAGTTCGGCGACCATGGCCCGATTGGATTCGAGGCGAAGGTCCATCGAGACGGCGACGTATTGGGTGCAGGCAGCCATTTCACGCTGCGTCCAGGCGCTGGCTTGAGTTAGTCCGGCGGCTTCACAGAGCCACGCCAGGGATCGCATGGCCCGGTGATAGGAGCGGACGGGCCAGAGTTTTATATCCGAGGAGCCCATGCGGGGGCACATCTCGCTCATCGCCGTTAGGGTCGAAAAGCCATTTTGGCTCAAGGCGTTCGTGAAGCTGGCCTCGGCGGCTCGCAGACGGTCAGAGACCGGCTGAGCGGCGATATTCACCATGTTGGCCCGCCAGAAGAAAACCACGAACTGGGCCAGCATGGCGCCGGAGATCACGAGGATGAGGGCTGCGAGCATTTGCTTTTCTTCCATAGATATTCTGCCCGCCGGAGCGTCCCGCGCCAATGGGACTACAGTACCGTTCGGATGGAACCAGCTCTGACTTGGCTTATGGAACGCCGCCCTGTAAGCGCGCGCGGAAGTGCTTCCGTTACAATGAGATAGCGTGATGTGGGGGGAGTTGAAGGGTGTGAAGGCGCCAGGCGGAGAGGTTTACCACGATAGACGGAAGGGAGCAAGACAATGCGCTCATGGATATGGATAAGGATCATGTGCGGGATCTGCGCGGTCGCGTTGACGGTCGGATTCGCTGGCGCGCAGGGCGCGGTGCCAGCGAATTCGCAAGCCGGTGCGCAGGCAATTAAAAACGTGCTCGAAGAGCAGGTGGCGGCGTGGAATCGAGGGGACATTCCCGGATTCATGGCTGGCTATTGGAAGTCGGAGGATCTTGAATTCGTGAATGCCGAGGGAATCTTCCAGGGCTGGCAGGATGTTCTGAATCGCTATGAGCGCACCTATCCGAACCGGGCGGTGATGGGGCGGCTGACATTTTCAGGGCTCGAGATTCACGTGCTTTGCCCCGACACTGGCTATGTGGTTGGCCGCTTCCGGCTGCAACGCGCCAAGGATACGCCGCAGGGCGTATTCACGCTGATCTTCCACAAGTTCCCGGAGGGCTGGAAAATCATCAACGACCACACCACCGAATTCCCCGCCCGCGTGCCGCCGAAAAACCCTTCCTAGTGTCACGTTACCGAAAAAAGTGACACGCGGTTGCGCGGGTGCCGCACCCCTTGGTGTTTAAGGGTACGGGTTTTCTTCAATTCTTCAAACTCGAACATGCGAAATAAATTGCTTCGGATTTATGGCCATGGGCATTTACATTTCATTACGTTCAGTTGCCATCGGAGACAAAAACTGCTGGGCACAGCCCGGGCACGAAATCTTTTTGTGCAGGTGCTCGGAGAGGTAAGGAATCGACACCAGTTCTCTCTCGTGGGTTATGTGGTGATGCCCGAGCACGTGCATTTATTGATCGCCGAGCCGCGGAAGGGAAACCCCTCGAAAACAATTCAGGCGCTGAAACAAAGCGTGTCACGCAGACTGCGGAACAACAGCAGGCGGAAGGGAGCGCCAAATCAACTTCGTCTGGGATTTGCGGTTACAGAAACCGGCGCGCATTTTTGGCAGCGTCGTTTTTATGATTTCAACGTGTGGAGTGATGAAAAAAAAAGAGAAAAGCTCCAGTACATGCATTTCAATCCGTTGAAACGCGGTCTGGTGCGCGATCCGAAGGACTGGCCGTGCAGCATTTACGGTTTTTATGCCGGACACAACCATGGATTATTGAAGATTGACTCGCCGTAGTGCGAGCAGCGAAAGACAAGTCAAAAACCGCACCTTTAAACACCAAAGGGTGCGCCACCCACTTCTTACCTGATCCAACGAGTGCATTTTCTAGCCTGCGCCACGCGCCGCTAAGCGTCGGCCACCCGCCACGACGGCAACGTTTCCTCGGCACTCGAAGGCCCGGATGTCGCGTTATGGACTGCGCGGAAACAGGGGGCAGGCCAGGAATTCGTGTCGTGTTGCGGGGGTGCCCCACGCTCACAAACCCGAGCATGGCTCACCCGAAAAATCAATCCTCGCCTGGCCCACTCGCGCCGCAGCGGCCAAACGAAAAGCCACAGAGTCTCGGGGATGCACTGCCGTGAACCAACAGACGGCATTAACAAGAATTAATTTTAGATTCAGGCAAGAGGGTGGGGCTTCTGCTAGCGTTCGTGTAGTGTCCTTCGGTCCGCGGGGTGCCAGAACCATTTCCTCGTGCTGGAGAAGCCAGGCGATGGCACGGCCTTCAGGAACCGAAGTTCGGTTGCTCGAAGAAACAACTTAAAGGAGGGAACGATGAAGTCAGTGCTAAAGTGCTTTCTCGGGATAGTCGGTGCTCTCACGCTCGCGTCCGCTGTTGCCGCAGCGCCGTCACCCACCGGGGCCATCAAAGGGAGCGTCATCAACCCCGCCGGCAAGGTGGTAGCGGGGGTTTCCGTTTCGGTGAACCGGGCCAAATCAAACACCCACCTGTCTGACGTCACAGGGACGACGGGGGACTTTGTGTTTACCAGCCTGCCCCCCGGAGACTACCGTGTGACCGTTAAGGCCAAGGGGTACGCACCCGTGGTTCAGCCTGTTATTGAGGTGATAGCTGGCAAGACAACGCCGGATGCGGTCTTCCTCAAGCCGCCGGTTAAAGCGGCTTCGCAGAAGAAGACGTAACAGGCGATCGACGGAACCCGGCCCTCCGTCTAGCCCCATCGGGTTCGGAAACCTCATGGTTGACTAGATGACGTTGTCGGGTGGGCGGCCCACTCTAGTTTCGGCTGTGACAGAAAAAGGGAGCGGTTCAGAAGCGACGAATGGAACAGCACTAGGGGACGATGACAGCAGTGTGTTTCATTGAGGCGGCTGTCGCAAGGCAGCCATCATTTGGTGGAAGACAGGGTAGGACCAGTTTTCTTTGATGAGGTTGCCAGAAAAGCCGAAGCCCGTTGTGATGCGGACGCGGGTCTGATTGCCGTGTGATTCGAGGACGGCGGTCACTTTTTCTCCGCCGGGATTACGAGGTTTCCGAAAAAGCCAAATCGAATGCTTAGTCCAAGGGCGCTTGCATTCGACGAGGGTGGAAGTTGCTTTTGTGACTTTGCAGTTGAAAGTCCGCATGGCGGGGGTGAGTGCCGCGAGGATTTGAGCTGAGGTGAAGGGAATGGTTTGGTCGATGCTGGCGTCGATGGTGGCGGCAGCGGAAGAAAGGCGACTGATCCACTTGGCGCGCACATCTGTGATGAGCCCCTGGCCCACGGTGGCATAGCGGATGCGAAAGATGTTGTACTTTCCGAAGACCACGCGCGCGAGTTCGTGCTGTCCGAGTGGCCGCGCAGCGCCGACGCAGGGCTTCGTTAACTGCCATTCGTAGACCATGCTGTATTCGTCCTGCTGGATTACATTCCATCGCGTTACGCCGGGACATTCTTTTTCGCGCCGGGCCTTGATGGCCTCAAGAAAGGCCTGAGGAGAATCTGAACGGCGCGACGGGAGGTCTTGGACGGTAACCAGCTCCTTCCAGTTGTTGATGTCATCTCCTTTGCGAATCAACTCAAGGTCGTCGGATTTGCTCCCGTGCACAACTTGCCAGTCCGCTGGCAGAGAGAAGTACAAGTGTTCGCCATGGATGCCAGCGTATTGTGCAGCCGCGGGACGCGGCCAGGAGATGAGAAACAAGAAGAGGAATGCCGAAAGGAAGTTTTTCATGGGCGTGTGGCGCATGCCTGGCGACATCTTTTCCTCTTGTGACATCGGCAGCGGCAGACCGATGATACCATCGCACCAGTCACCGAACAGTGACTTACTCGGCCTTGCCGTGGGTGTCGCACCCTTTGGCTTGGAAGGGTGCGGTTATTCAAGCGCGAACCATGCCCGAAGACTCACGCGGGACCCCGCCGCACACCTCGCCATCCGCGGCGAAAAAACCATCGTAGATAAAAAGCCCGCTCGCGCTTTCCCTCTCCACGCAATTCAACGATAATGGTTTGTTCGAAATGAGCCGGCGAATCTCCATTCTCATCCTCCTCGCGCTTTCCATCGGCATTTACGCCGGGACGTCCGCTTGGCCGCCCTTGCTCGATAGCTCCGACGCGGGCCACGCCGAGGCCGCGCGCGAAATGCTGGAAAGCCACAACTGGGTGATTCTGCACATCAACGGGATTCGCTATCTGGAAAAGCCGCCGCTGCCCTACTGGCTGGTCGCGGCGAGTTACGCGGTATTGGGAGTGAGCGCGTTCGCGACGCGGTTCCCGCTGGCGATCTTCGTGGTGGCGCTGGTGCTGATGGTTTATTTTTTCGGGCGGCGATGGTTTGGCGAGCGGGCGGGATTTTACGCGGGGCTGGTGATGTGCACGTCGCCCGGCGTTTTCCTGTTTACGCGGATCATGATACCCGAAGCGATTTACGCGTTTTTTTTCACGGCGGCGTTTTATTTATGCCTGCGCGCGTGGCAGGGAACGATTGCGGAACGCCCGGCGTATTGGGGCGCGGCGGCGCTGATCGCGCTGGCGGTGCTGACGCGCTCGCTCATCGGCATCGTCTTCCCCGTGGGGATTTTTTTCTTCTTCATGCTGGCGACGGGACGCTTGAAGGAGTGGCGCAGGCTGCCGCTGATTTCGAGCGCGATCGTGTTTCTGATCGTGGCGCTGCCATGGCATATTGCCGCGCTATTCAGCGGGCGAGGATTTTTCGGCGGCTTTTTTTGGTTCTATTTTATCAACGAGCAGATTTTCAGGGCGATTGGCTGGCGCTACCCGGCGGATTATGAGGCGGTGCCGCTGTGGCTCTGGGTGGCGGAGCTGATCGTGTGGTTCTTTCCGTGGATTGCGTTTTTGCCCTGGGCAATCCGCGAAATGCCGAAGCTGCGGAGCTGGCGAAAAGGATTGGATGAGCGGGGACAGGCGCTGGTGCTATTGACCGTGTGGGCGCTGTTTATCCTGCTTTTCTTTTCGTGGACGAAGAGCCGCATGGAGTATTACAGCTTCAGCGCGTGGCCGGCGATTGCGATTTTGCTTGGAGTAGGATTGGCGCGCGCGGAAGAGATGCCGGCGCGGTGGCTGCCGCGCGTGCAGGGCGCGCTGGCGGCACTGGGAGCGCTGATTGCGGCACTCCTTGGAGGGATGCTGTGGATTTCGCGGGGCATCGCTTCGACGGGCGATATTTCGTCGCTGATGCAGCTGCATCCGGCGGGTTTTTACCGCGTGGCGATGTCCGACTTCATGGATCTGACGCCGCAGGCGTTCGCGGATTTGCGGCACCAGGCGCTGGCGGCGATGATTGTGATCGCCGGGGGATTTTTTGGCGCGTGGCTGTTGCGGAGGCGCGGGCGCCATCTCGCGGCAAGCATGACGCTCGGGTGCATGATGGCAGCGTTCTTTTTCTGCGCGAACTGGGCGTTCGGTGTTTTTACGCCGCGTCTTTCCTCCGAGCCGATCGCGAAAATCATCATGAAGTATTATCAGCCGGGAGACAAAATCGCGCTGTACGGCGAGTACGACGCGGGCAGCAGCCTGGGATTTTATACGCGGAAGCGCATCTGGATTTTCAACGGGCGGTACAACGGACTCGAATTCGGATCGTATTATCCGGACGCGCCGCATATTTTTCTGAATGACTATACGTTCTGGCCCGTGTGGCGCGGCAGCGAACGCGTGTTTCTGGTGGTGCCGCCGGAGCAGACGCAAGCGGCACTCGTGCGCATGCCTCCGAACGGCACGTTCCTGCTGACGCAAATCGGCGGGAAGACGGTATACGTGAATCATCGAATCACGCCGGACGAGCCGAGCCTCGCGCAGCTCAGAGAACATGCCGAGCGGACCGGGGATATTTCGCCGGCAGCGGCACTATCCGGCAAGCTAAACGGTGGTGTTGCGCGGAAACGCAGCTAAGGCGCGACGCGCCAGCCGGCGCGAATCTGTGCGTGGCAGGATGACATCCGAAGGGAGGATCCATTGCGCGCTGTGATTACGGGCGGAGCGGGATTTCTGGGATCGCATCTTTGCGATCAGTTTATCGCGCGCGGATGGGATGTGGTGTGTCTGGACAACCTGAGCACGGGCGCGGAAGCGAACATTCAGCATCTGATGGCCAATCCGCGATTCCGCTTTTTGCGGCACGATGTGACACGCTATATCGACGTGCCGGGGCCCGTGGACGCGGTGATGCACTTTGCGTCGCCCGCCAGTCCCGACGATTACCTGAGACTACCGATCCAGACGCTGAAGGTGGGATCGCTGGGAACGCACAACGCGCTGGGACTGGCATGGGCGAAACAATCGAGATTTCTTCTGGCCTCCACGTCGGAGTGCTACGGCGATCCGGACGTCAGCCCGCAGCCGGAAAGTTACTGGGGACACGTGAATCCGATTGGGCCGCGCGGCGTTTATGACGAGGCCAAGCGATTCGCCGAAGCGATGACGATGGCGTACCATCGCGCGCACGGAGTGGATACGCGCATCGTGCGAATTTTTAACACCTACGGGCCGCGGATGCGATTGAACGATGGCCGGGCGCTTCCCAATTTTCTTTATCAGGCGCTGTCAGGCCAGGCGATTACGGTGTATGGCGACGGCCATCAGACGCGGAGTTTCTGTTACGTCTCGGATTTAATCGCGGGAATTTTGGCGCTGTTCGATTCGGGCGAGCATCTGCCGACGAACATTGGCAATCCGCAGGAAATCACGATCCTGGAATTCGCGGAACGAATTCGCAAGCTGACGGGCGGCCAAGCCGCGCTCGTGTTTAAGCCGTTGCCACAAGATGACCCGAAGAGGCGATGCCCCGATATCCGCAAGGCGCAGGCGCTGCTGCACTGGGAGCCAAAGGTGAGCCTGGAAGAAGGACTGAAAATCACGCTCGAATATTTCCAGAAAAAGATGGCTGAGGAGCGATCCAGCTCAGGCTAAAACTTTTGTTTCACCGCGAACGGGCAGATCCGGCCGGCCGATGGAATGATATTCGAAGCCGAGCGCCTTCATGGCTTCGGCGGAGAGCAAATTGCGGCCGTCCATCACAAGCGGCCTGGCCATGTCCTTGTGAATGCGCGCCCAATCGAGCTTGCGGAACTCTTCCCACTCCGTGACGATGAGCAAAGCGTCCGCGCCGCGAGCGGCTTCATAGGCATCCGTAGCGCAATTGAGATCCGGGAACTGCTCGCGAATCTTTTCCATCGCCTGCGGATCATAGGCGCTGAGGCGCACGCCTTCGGCTTGCAAACGCTTGATCAGTTCGATCGATGGAGCAAAGCGAATGTCGTCGGTGTTGGCCTTGAATGCGAGGCCGAGCATGGCGATCTGCTTCCCTTTGAGCACCCAGAGCGAGTGGCGGAGCTTTTCGACGAAGCCGGCGATTCGCTGGTGATTGATGCGTTCCGCTTCGCGGAGCATGGCGAAGTCCACACCGTTGCGTTCGGCCAGGCGCACAAAAGCTTGAAGGTCCTTGGGCAGGCAAAAGCCGCCGAACCCAAGGCCGGGGCGAAAAAAATGCGCGCCGATGCGAGGATCGAGCCCGACGCCGTGCATGACTTCCTCGATATTGGCGCCGAGTTTTTCGGCGAGATCGGCGACCATATTGGCGTAGGAGATTTTGAGCGCGAGGAAAGAATTCGATGCGTGCTTGATCAGCTCCGCGCTGTTGATGGTGGTGACGAGCCATGCGGGCGGAGGCGACGGCGGGCACGCGCCGTCGTGCACCGGACAGTGGAACTTTTGCTCGAGCACGGGGCGGTAAATTTCGTGAAGCTGTTTTTCCGCGACTTCGTCGCTGACGCCAATCACGATGCGATCGGGATGGAGAAAGTCGCTGACCGCCGTGCCTTCGCGCAAGAATTCAGGATTCGAAGCGACGCGAAAGCGCGCGCCGGAGCCGCGGCCGTAGATTTCCAGCACGCGCTTCAATTGCTGGCCTGTTTGCGCCGGCACAGTGCTTTTTTCGACGACCAGCTTGTCGGATTTCGCCTCGGTGGCGATCATCTGGGCCACGCGGTCGATGGAGCTTAGGTCCGCGTCGCCCGTCGGAAGCGGAGGGGTTCCCACGCAAATAAAAATGGCCTCGCCTTCGGTGGCGGCCCTGGCCGGATCGGCGGAAAACGACAAGCGGCCTTGCTTGCGATTTTTTTCCACGACGCGGTCGAGGCCTGGCTCGAAGATCGGGAGCTTGCCGCGATCGAGCGTATCGATTTTTGATTTGTCGTTATCCGTGCAGAGGACATGATGACCCAGCTCCGCCAGGCACGCGCCGGTGACCAGACCGACGTACCCGGCGCCAATTACGGATATTCGCACGCGTTTCTCCTCGAACTGAGTATGGTACCTGAGACCTCAAATTGCGCCCACGTATTTTCGTACATTCGCCCGCTCCGGCCAATACCAGAATCGCGGCATACGGCTCCTTGACGGGATTCCCCCGCGGAGTGTATACCTCCACGCGCATGGAGGAATCATGTCGAAAAGAATTCTGGCGCTTGGCATTAGCCTCTGCGTCATCTTCGGGTCGAACGCACTATTTGCGGCGAAGAAGCAGAAGCCTCCCTTGACGCTGGATGCGTTCTTCAATTCCGTTTCGTTTCCGGCGATTGCTGTGTCTCCGAACGGGCAAAACGTGGTGATTGAAACAGAGCGGGCGGATTGGGCGACGAATCGATTTCGTACGGACTTGTGGCTGTACAAGACGAGTGACGGGACGCTGACTCGGCTGACGCAGTCGGGAAGGGATTCCGCACCGCAGTGGTCGCCCGACGGGCGCTGGATTGCGTTTCTCCGCAACCGCCCAAAGGCGAAAGACGCCGAATCGAAGAAAGGTCACAAGAACGCCGAGACGCAGGTTTACGTAATTTCGGCGCACGGCGGAGAGTCGTTTGCCGCGACGAGCGCGAGGGAAAATGTTCATGCGTTTTCGTGGTCCGCGGATTCGCGGGAAATTTTCTTTGCGACGCGCGAGCCGTGGACAAAAGAGCAGGACGCCGCGTACCGGAAGAAATGGAAGGATGTGATTCAGTACCGCGCCGCGGAGCGGAGTGACCGAATCTTTGCGGCCGATTTCGGCGCGATCGCCGCCAGGAATCAAGCAGACGCAAGCGAGAACAGCACGAATGTCGCAGTGCGGGAAATTGCGGCGACACCCTATCGCGTGCAGCAACTGACGAGCTCGCCGGATGGGCAATGGCTCGCGTTTGTGACCGAATCGATTTCGCAGCGGGAGGAATCGCCTGGCGATGACGGCATTTATCTGATCGATCTCCGCGCCGGCGCGCAGAAACATGCCGCTGCGATTCCGCTGCTGAATCATCCGCAGGCATTTTTCAGCCGGATCGCGTGGGCGCAGGACAGCAAGCACGTGTTTTTCTCGTTTCTCAACGGCTCGGTGGAAGGGCCCTATCAGGACGCGCAAGAGCGAGTCTATTGGGCCGCAGTGGACGGAAAGACAGCGACGCGTTGCGGGCCGCCAGGAGATGGCCTGGCCTGCGAAAGATGGGGCAGCAAATTTTTCGGCTCGATGAACGGCTTCGCGCCGCTGGGGAGTGGCGGGTTGCTGGCGGCGGGAAGGTTGGGCACGGAGGTCCAGCCGTATTTCGAGCGCGATCCGGCGTCGAGCTTTGTTCAACGGCCGGGGCAAGCGGGCACATACGAAAAACTTTCCGCAGCGGCGCATTCGCCGCGCGTCGCATTTGTTTATTCGTCGCAGGAGACTCCGGCGGAAGTCTATTTGGCGGAAGGCCCGGACAAAATGAACGAGGCGCGGCGCATCACGTCTTTCAATCAGCAATTCACGCATTATGCGATGCCGCGGGCCAAATCGTTTCACTGGAAGGCGGATGATGGCGTGACGGTGGAAGGAATGCTGATTTATCCGCCGGGGAAATTCGGGGAAAAGAATTTGCCGATGTTCACGCTGATTCATGGCGGGCCCGAAGACGCGGATGGAAATCATTTCGAGGCGGATTGGTATCAATGGGGGGATTTGGCCGCGAGCGACGGCTGGCTCGTATTCGAGCCGAATTATCGCGGGTCGGTGGGATACGGGGACGCGTTTGCGCTGGGAATCATTCCGCACATTGTTTCAAAACCGGGCAAGGACATTTTGGAAGGCGTTGACGCGCTGGTGAAAGACGGGACGGCCGACCCCAATCATCTGACGGTTGGCGGATACAGCTATGGCGGTTACATGACGAACTGGCTGATCACGCAAACCACGCGATTCAAGGCCGCGGTGACCGGCGCGGGGGCGGTGGAGCACGTGGCGAACTGGGGGAACGACGACACGACGTTTGACGACGCCTATTTTCTGGGCGGAGTGCCGTGGAAGACGGAACAAAACTACAACGCGGAGGCGGCGATCTGGCAAATCGGCAAAGTGCGAACGCCGACGCACATGGTCGCGGGGGCCGACGACATTCGCGTATATGTGGGGGAAGATTATTTGCTGGAGCGGGCGCTGCACACGATGGGAGTGCCGTCGGCACTGCTGATTTTTCCGGGCGAGGGGCATTCGCTGGCCATTAACCCATGGCACGGGAAAATAAAGGTGCGAGAAGAGTTGAAGTGGCTCGACAAATACGGCCGGTAGCGCGATCAGGATTTGGCGAGAAGAAAACTGCCGATGACGAGCGCATCCGCGCCGGAGCAGAAATAACTTCGAACCGCGTGCCGCGGCGAGAGCACGAGCGGCTCGCCAAACAGGTTGAACGACGTGTTCAGCAAGACCGGTGCCGGCGCTTGCGCGCCAAAGCTCTTCAAGAGCGCCCAGTAGGAGGGATTCGCCTCGCGCGCGACAACGTGCAGACGAACGAGATCGCCGGGCAATGCGTGCATGGATAGCATTTCGCGGTGTTCCGGCCGGAGGCGGCCCATGGTGGCCATGAAATGCGCGGGAGGCGTGAACTCGAAGTATTTTCCGGCGTCCTCTTCCGGAACGGAAAGGGCGAAGGGGCGGAACGGCTCGCGTTGCTTGACATAGTCGTTGAGATTTTCCTTTACGTACGGCGCCCAGGGAGAAGCAAGAATGCTGCGATTGCCGAGGGCGCGCGGGCCAAATTCGGCTGCGCCCTGGAACCAGCCAACGATTTTTCCGGAGAGTAACAGCTTCACGGTTTCGCCGATTTTCGTTGCATCCGAATCCAGCCAGCGATAAACCGCCTTGCAGTTGTCGAGTACCTTCTTGATGTCATCGTTGGAATAACTCGGACCCAAATACAAATCGGAGAGTGGCGCGATTCTCGCGTGGGATTTTGTCTGTTGCCGGGCCAGCCACGCGGCGCCGAGCGCTGTTCCTTCATTCCCCGACGCGGGCTGCACGAAGACTTTTTCAAAACCAGATTTCTGCTCGATAGCGGAAACAAGAAGCGGGTTCAGGAAAAGCCCGCCCGCGAGGCAAAGATTGGAAACGCCGTGGCGTTCGCGAAGAGACGCGGCCAAATCGGCGACGACGATTTCACACGCTTTTTGCAGACTGCTGGCCAGCGTCGCGCGCATGGAATCGTCGATTTCGGTCTGGGGCTGCGACGTGATGCCGAGCTGATCGTAAAAGTTTTGAGAAAACGCCAGACGGCCCGCAAAACCCGGACGGAAGTACGCGGAATCGAGTTTGGGGAACGGGCTGGAACCGTGGCGAATCATTTGCAGGAACACGTTCACAAAAGCGGGTTCCGCGGTAAGGCTGAGCCACTGCGTCTTATGTTCATGTTCGCGGGGACGGTAGCCGATCAACTCGGTCACTTGCGAATAGACCCAAGCCAGGGAATGAGGGAAGGAGATGGTTTGCTCGGCACGAATGTTTTCGCCTTCGCCCACGGCAACCATTCCCGATTGACCGTCTCCGTGTTCATCGAACGTGAGGATCAAGGCGCGGTCGAACGGCGAGGCGTAAAACGCGCTGGCGGCGTGGCAGAGATGATGATTGAAATTGAGCACGGGCACGCGAGCGTCGCCAGAGAGCAAGCGGAGGATGCGCTGGTTGTTCAAGTCACGGGCAAGCTCGCCGAGGATTTTGCTTTCGTAATAGGCGCTGGAAACGGGCGCGAGGGGCAAAAAGCTGGAGCGCAGCGCGGCGCGGCGAGTCCACGAGCGCCAGGGACAACTGGCGACGGCGATCGCGTCAATGTCACGCCAGCCGATTCCGGCGCGCTCGAGGCAAAAACGAATCGCGCTGCGCGGAATTCCCGAGGCGGCGCGAACGCGCTCGAGTTTCGATTCCTCGATGGCGGCGGAAAATCCCGAGCCGCCGAGAAGAGCGGCGGCCGTATCGTGATCGAGCGCGGATAGGCCGAGGAAGTTCATTCACGGTAAAGCAATGTCAGGGTTTGGTGCGCCCGAACGAACGCCCGTGGGTCAGGATGCCTCGAAGACCCATTAAAATCAGGCGTGGCTGGCTGACGCATACGCGCCAGAGAACCTTCAAGGCTTCGTCACGGGAATACTGGCTCAGGGAGCGCTTCGCGGGAGCGTTGAGCGAATCCACGAGGCCGCTATAATCATCCTGCGTGAAGTGATGCATGGCGCGGCGGATGAGCAGGTGCAGATCAAGCTCACGGCGCAATTCGCGCAACTCGCGGCTGGGACCTCCTCGCAAAATCGCTTCGGCCACACCGGCCGCGCCGCGCAATCCCGTGACAATCCCGCCGACGGTGCTGACTTTGACCTGGTCCGCCGCGTCACCGACAAGAAACACCTGGCCGCCGCCGAGTTTCTTCCGCACCGGAACCCAGCGGGTATAAACGGGGATGCGCGCGCCCTGGAAAGCAATCGGCTCGAGCTTGCGCTTTACGAGAAATGCTTCCAGGTGCTTGCGTGCCTCTGAACCGACTTCACCGATCAAACCAAGCGCGCCACGCTCCGGCGATTCGGGAATCAGCCAGTAAAAATAGGGGGTATCCGCCGGGACGAACCAGACGCGGACCGTATCGGGAGACATATCCTTCGGAAGCGGAACGATGGCCTGGACAAGCGGAACTGTTTTTGATTTCGGCCACCCCGCGGCGTGGGCGACACGGCTGGATGCGCCGTCTCCGGCGACAACCGTCTCCGCGGAAAGCTGTTCGGTGCTGTTTTTCGCGGCGTGCTCCAGCTCCAAAGTGATTTTGCCGGCGTTCGCGGTGAGACTGCGAAAATTTCTTCCCAGGTGGATCCGCGCGCCAGCCTTTTGCGCGCATTCCGCCAGTGAACGAATGAGCTTCGAGCGCTCGATAATCAAATCTGGCTCGTCGAGGGTGATGGTGGCGGCGCGGCCATCCGTGAAAAGCTCGAATTTTCGAATTTCATTGATGATGCACGAGGAGCCCGCGTCTCCGAGCAGGTCTTTCATGCGGCGAGTAACAATCAGAGTGCGAGCGGCGGGATCGATGCTGCCGGATTGTTCGAATACGCGCACAGCGGCGCCCGCGCGCGCGAGCAAGTACGCAGTGAAAAGACCAGCGGCGGATCCACCGACGACTGCAATGGATTCATCGCCCCCACGAATGGCGGAAGGGCTATTTGGCAAGTGATCGGGCACGGACAAGGGCATCCTCTTCCACGGGAGTTTGCTGCTCGGTCTCTTGCTCTGCGTGAGATGGAGGCCGCGACACTATGGTTGCCGGGCCCACGGTCAAATGTCCGCTCATGTGCCGCGGAAGCATTCTAAATTGCACAAAGCGAGACGTCCAGAAAAGCGAGTATAGCGTAACTGCTCCATTGCGCAATAGGACTAGAGCGGTTGATGCGGGCTGGTAGGATTCAACGAGGCAAGGGTCGTACCGCGGGGTTTCTCCTGACGCTCGAAGGGCGAGCGTTCCAGAGCGATCACGGCCACGGCGCCCGCGGCGATGAGGACGCCGCAAAGCGCATAAGCGCCGGGCGAGGGCAAGTACGTTACGAGAAGGCCCAGCGCGCCGAACACACCACCCATGCCGTACAAAAACAGGACGGCGCCTTTGTGGCCGAATCCGATATTCGACAGGCGGTGCGCGGTGTGATCCTTTCCCGGCGAGGTGAATGGCACGAGGCCGCGGCGGCTACGGGAGATGGCGATCAACGTCGTATCGAAAACCGGGACGCCGAGAATCAGCACGGGCAGAAGCCAGCCGGCTGGAGAATGCGCGTCCACGGGGCGCAGCTTCAGGCCGAGAGTGGCCATCAGGAATCCCAGCAACATGGCGCCACCGTCGCCCATGAAAATCCTGGCGGGAGCAAAATTCCATCTCAAGAAGCCCAAAGCGGCGCCGAGAGCTGCGGCAGCAAGGGTGCCGACGAGAAATTGACCATTGAGAAAGGCGGCGATGGTGAAAAAGGCAGCGGCGACAGCGGCGACACCGGCACAGAGGCCGTCCAAATGATCGAGAATACTGAACGCCGCAGTGATGCCCACGACCCAAAACAGTGTGAGCGCGATATCCAATATGGCGCCCAATCTGCCGGACAGAAAGTCCGCGAAGACTTGCGCATGAATCCCGAACGCGAGGAGGATGCAGGCGGCCAGGGGCATGCTGATGAACAGCTTGATCTGATGATGCAGCTTGCCGGTGTCGTCGAGTATGCCGGTGATCGCGAGAAGGGTGGCACCGGCTAGAATCGCCAGAACTTCCGCGCGGGCTCCGTCGCGTATGGTGAGGACAACGGCCAAAACGAAGGCGGCGTAGATTGCAACGCCGCCGAGCAACGGCACCGGCGTCACGTGAACTTTGCGCGTACTCGGCTGATCTACCATGCCGATGCGCAAGGCAAATTGCCGCACGGGCGCCGTCAAGATCAGTGACGCCAACAAGGCAATCGAGAAGGCAATCCAAATACTTGACATGGCCGAATATCCTGAAGAGCTAACGCGTGGTCAGCATGCTCTCCAAACGCTCCTTGACCTGCTCCGGTCTGCGATCGGCGAAATACCAGTCCATCGTCCGCCGCAAACCATCACGGAAATTGACCTTCGGCTCAAAACCGAGAAGCTGCTTGGCGAGAGCGTTATCCGCGACGCGGTTTGCCGGACCCGTTGGCATATTGCGAAGAAACTTGAAGTCCGCTTTTTTGCCGGCGTATTCGAGGACAAGCCGCGCGGCGTCGATGACGCGAACGCGCTCCATGGTGCCGAGGTTTACGGCGGTGCCATCGTTGATTTTTTCCGCCGCGAGGATGGTGCCGTTGACGATGTCGTCGACATAGGTCCAATTACGGATCTGCTGGCCATCGCCCCAAATCTCGAACGGATTTTGGTCCACGAACGCGCGGGCAATCATGGCAATGACGGCGTGATTTTCGACGCCGCGCGGGCCATAGACCGTGAAGTAGCGGCAGGACGCGGCGCCTAGTTTATATTCACGGTGATAGGCCTCTAGCGTCATCTCCGCCATCAGTTTTGCCCAGCCGTACATATTGTCCGCATCGTGCGGCGGCTTAACGTCAGTTTCCTTAAGGTAAATTTCCTTGGTTGTGTCGGTTTGCATATAGTTCGGGTAGACGCAGCCAGAAGACGCGTAGCAAACCTTTTCGACGCCGGCCTTCACGGCCTCCCAGAAAACGAGCCCGTCGAGGAAGAGGTTGGAGGCAGGGCCAGCCTGGTGCAGATCGACATAGCCACGACCGCCATGATCGGCGGCGAGATGAAATACAACCTGAATGCCCTTCATTGCGGCGCGCGTGACGCCAGGCTCGCGCAAATCCGCCTCAATGAAACTTACTTTTCCCGTTTTAACGTGCTCCTGAATATTTTCCAATCGGCCGCTTGAGAGATCGTCCACGACGCGAACTTGAGCACCGCGCGCGAGCAGGGCATCAACGAGATTCGAGCCGATGAACGAGGCACCTCCCGTGACCAAAACCTTCCTGTTTTTCCACATTACGATTGACTCCGCGCGCCCTGAGGGTGAGCTGCTTCTTCGATGACTGCCGTGAATTTCTCCAACTCCTTTACTCTAGCATAATCCGCAGCGGCCGCATGCGCGCGCCGGCCCATGGCTTCCAGGCGTGCAGGATCGCTTTTGAGCGTTCGGATGGCCGCAGCAACCTCGGCGGGATTATCCGGGTCGGCCACGAGGCCGCAATCGGCCGAACGCACAATGCGCGCCACGTCCGTGTCTTCGGGCGTGACCGCGAGGATGGGACGGCCAGCGGCCAGGATGGAATAAAGCTTGCTGGGAACGACAACGCCAGCCAAGCCTCTCCGTATCGTGACGATGTGAATATCTCCGGCAGCCATGACGCAAGGAATTTCCTCGGGCGGCCGGAACGGAAGAAAGCGCACCATGGCGGAGCCGCGGCTGGATTCTTCGAGCCGCGCACGATTGGCGCCATCGCCGACGAAAATCATTCGCGTACCGTTTTCGGGAAGCAATTTTGCGGCGTCGAGCAGAGTTGTCCATGCACCATAGAAGCCCAAATTCCCCGCATGGAGAACGACAAAATCCGCGGAGCCTCGAATTTCGCCGATTGCCGGATGATTGGACGGCGCGGCAACCGCAGGAAGGGATGTGCCGTCGCGAACGACTACCACGCGTTCCGCAGCCACGCCTTTCGAAAGGATGAGATCGCGCATATCATCGCCGAGGACGATGACCCGCGTGGCTTGGCGCAACGCGCTGCGGTGCATGCGTTCCCAGAGGGCGATCCAGCCGGTCGGGCGGACAATATCTCCGCCGAGAGCCATGTCCGGATACAGGTCGCGAATGTTGTAGACGAAGGGAATACGCTTCATGCGCGCCACTGCCGCGCCGACGATTCCATTGAACGGCGGATCCGTCATGGCAAGCACGAGATCCGCTTTGATGGCCAACGCGCGAGGAACAGCCAGCGCGGCGTAAGAGAGGTAGTTGGCCACGCGACGGCGCATCTGGTGGCGCGAATAGGTGGCCGACCCGACGCGCTCAACCGTGAGATTGCCTCTTACATCGCGACGAAGAAACTGGAACGGATAGCGCTCATCCGGATCGTAGGACGGACGGCCGGCGAGCGCGGTCACCTGATGGCGTTTTGACAAGGCATCCGCGACCGTAGCTGCGATTTTCGCCGTCGCGGACGTGTCCGGCGGAAAATATTCGTTTAATAATAAAATGTGCAAAGCAAATCTTCCCATGTACCTGCCGCGCCTATGGAAGCAGCCGTAATAGGATAGATGCAGAAGCTCGCGGCTCGCGTTTCGTTCACGACCTGGTATCCAATACGGCAGCGGATGATTCTTCGCTCGAGCGTTCGCTCGATTTCTTCTCCAGCAAAACGTTACCCAAAACCAAAACGTCCATTTTTGTGCGCTCAAAACAGGCCAGAGCTTCCTCGGGCCGACAGACGATCGGCTCGTTGTCGTTGAACGATGTATTCAGAAGCACAGGAACGCCCGTTAAATCGCCGAAAGCGCGGAGAAGGCTCCAGTAGAGCGGATGCGTTTGACGGCTGACGGTTTGCAGGCGGGCGGTGCCGTCGACGTGCGTGGGCGCGGGAATGACGGCGCGTTTCGACGGGCGCACGGCATACGCAAACGTCATGAATGGCGATGGATGGGAGCGCTCGAAATATTCTCCGGCGGCTTCCTCGAGAATCGACGGAGCAAAAGGCCGGAAAATTTCGCGGTGCTTGATGCGGCGATTGAGCGTCTCCTTCATTTGCGCGCGGCGGGGATCGGCGAGAATGCTGCGATTTCCCAGGGCGCGCGGACCCCATTCGGCGCGGCCTTGATACCAACCGACGACTTTTCCCTGAGCGATGTGCCGCGCTGTTGCTTGCAGCAGCGCGTCTTCGGAGAGCTCGGCGACATGCGTGTCTTCCGAATTTGACGGACGCTTCGCGATGGCTTGACGAATCTCGGCCGGCGCGAAACCGGGTCCCCAGAAGGCATGGTCCATTTCGAAGCTGCGCGGCTTTCCTAGAATCTGATGGTAGACGGCAAAGGCGGCGCCGAGGGAAAGTCCACCGTCGCCGGCGGCTGGCTGGACATAAACGCGCTCGAAGGGCGTGCGCTCGAGAATTTTTCCATTGGCGACGCAATTGAAGGCGACGCCGCCCGCGAGGCAGAGAGTTTTTGCCTTCGTCTGCGCGTGGAGGGCATTCACGTTCGCAAGAAGGACGTCTTCGAGATGCGCTTGCATGCTCGCGGCAAAATCCTTGTGGCGCTGTTCGAGTGGTTGTTCGGGCGCGCGCGCGCGGCCAAACTGCTCTTCCAGGAACGGGGAAAACAGGCGTCCGAGCACAGGTGTCTCGCCGGCCTTTCGCCATGTCATCTCCGGCCCGCTCCGGTGATGAGTGAAATAGCGGAGATTCAGGCGGAAGCCGATGGGCTGCTCGGCGCGCACGATTCGTCGAAATTCGCCGAGATATGCGGGCGAGCCGTACGCGGCGAGCCCCATCACCTTGTATTCATCGCCGAATTTCAAAAATCCGAGATATTGCGTCATCGCCGTATAAAACATTCCCAGCGAATGGGGAAAGGCGATCGAGCCGGAGACGCGAATCCGCGATCCCTCGCCCACGCCCCACATCGTGCTCGCGAAATCGCCCAAGCCGTCCGCGGAGAGCACGGCGGCGCGGTCGAAGGGCGAAACGAAAAACGCGCTGGCTAGATGCGCCTGGTGATGCTCGACGCGATGGAACTGCGCGCGAATGCTGTGCGGGTCGATGTCAAATGCCGAGGCGAGTTCCTCTTTGATTCCGGCGAAGCGCCTGAGGACCCTGGCGCGTTCGAGCGCAAAATGAGGCATGCGCAAAGCAAAGCGTAGCTTTGTGCCAAGGCGCGCCCAGGGATTACGCGGCACGGCGATGTGGTCCACTTCGGAGAGGCTGACGCCCGCGGCTGCCAAGCAATATTGGATGGCCTTTACCGGCAATCCCGCGGCGTACTTCACGCGATTCAGTCGCTCTTCCTCAACGGCAGCGACCAGCCGGCCATCCACAACAATGGCCGCCGACGCGTTCGCGTGGTACGCGTTGATTCCCAAGATGATCATCCGCTTACCATTTCCTTGACTGATTCTTTGACCGAGTTTCCGAGCTTTCCCTGCTTCAGAATCGCGCGTTTTTTAGGATAGCGCGGAAGCCGCCTTTTTGTCCCCGCCGCTCGCGCTCGCGGCGTTCCCGGCAAGATTTCTTCGTACCCATTCATTGAGCACAAAGAGACTCCACGGCCGCGACCAGCTGGTGCGCCCGGCCAAGAAGCTCCGCCAGGTATTCTTAACTGACTCTTTGTCGATGATTTCGCCGAGCGTTTGGTCACAATCCGCGAGGCTTGATTCAACGCGCTGGCGAAGCGGCCCGCGGAGCCAAGCCTCCCACGGCAGAGTAAACGTGCGCTTCGTCTGGGCCACGATTTCGCTGGGAAGCAAGTCGCCAAGAGCCTCGATAAGAAGAGCTTTGCGCATACCATCCCGATTCTTTACGGATGCCGGAAGCCCAATCGCAAATTCGACCAGCGGATGATCGAGGAACGGAACACGAACCTCGAGCGAATGGGACATGCTCATCGTATCCGTGTCTCGAAGCAGCATGTTGACAAGATACGAACGCGTTTCCAGCCAAGAAACCGCGCTGAAGGCATTGAGTGGCGCGGTTTCTTCCACGGAGCTTGCGAGCCATTGCCACCACAACGACTTTCGCCATCCGTCGCGACTGGCGCGGAGAAGTTGCGAGACGGATCGCGGCGGGAAGAGAGCTCGCGTGAAAAAATATGGATGCGGAAAATCAGCGGGACCGGAAAATGCGGCGGCGGCCTTCAGGGCGGCATCGGGACGCGCGGTATGGGCGGCCCAAGCGCGGAGAACCGACGCTGGAGCCTCACGCAACGGAGATGGGAGCCACCGCGAGCCGGCTATCATGCGCGCGATTTGCGGCGTGGAAGAAAACGTCGAATAGCCACCGAAAATCTCATCGCTGCCGAGACCGGAGAGCGCGACTTTGAGTCCTGTTTGGCGAGCGGCCCAGGAAACAAAGAATGTATTTATGCCGTCGGCGCTGGGCTGATCGAATGCCGCGATGGCTTCATCCAGGCGCGAGCGCATTTCGTCGCCGGTGAGGAGAAGCTCTGCGTGATTCGTGCCCAGGCGCTCCGCCGTCCGGCGAGCCAGCGCGGCTTCGCTGAACTCCTGCTCCGGAAAAATCACGGTGAATGTTTTTATGCCGGAACGCTCACGGCTGGCCAATGCCGCCAGCGCCGTGGAATCGACGCCGCTGCTGAGGAAAATTCCCAGAGGCACGTCCGCGAGCAAATGGCAACGCACGGAATCTTCAAGCATCGAGCGCACACGAGCCGCTGGCGAAGCTCCGCGTGCACTGGAAGCCTTTTGTTCGACCACGTCGGCGACGCCCCAATACGCGCTGTGCGCAAATGACGCGGAGGGCGCATCGCATGAAACATAACCGCAGTGCCCCGGCGGGAGGGAATAAATGCCATCGACCAGCGTCATCGGTTCGCCGACGGAGCCGAACAGCAGATAGCTCGCCAGAGCCGCCGAGGACAAACGGCGGGAAAGGCAATTGCTGGCCAGCAAGGCGCGCACTTCGGATGCGAAGAAAAACTTCCCTTCTGCGATAGCGTAATAGAGCGGCTTGATTCCCATTCGATCACGCGCGAGAAAAATGCGACGGGGGCGCCCCGTTCCGCCCTCCGGCATTTCGGCAATGGCCAAGGCGAACATGCCGCGGAAATGCCGGACGCAATCTTGGCCCCAGGTTTCGTAGGCGTGGACAATCACTTCGGTGTCCGATTGCGTGCGGAACATGTGGCCGGCGGCCTGGAGCGATTTGCGAAGCTCGACGAAGTTATAAATTTCGCCATTGAATACCACCGCGAGAGTGCCTGCTTCGTTCCAGATGGGCTGCTGGCCGCCCGGAAGATCGATAATGCTGAGACGTTGCATGCCCATCGCAGCGCATGGAGCGATGAGCGTGCCATTGCCATCGGGCCCGCGATGCTCCATGGCGCGCATCATGCGCTCGAGAGACACCGCTGCCTCAGATTGATTTTCGGAGCCGATTACTCCACAGATTCCGCACATGCGATTTTCTTGGATCTCGCCCGGGATTTTGCTGCGCGGTGGTAACCCATCCGGCAGCCGGCGACGGCCACGTTAGAACGCAGCGTAACTCCAACGCAAAGTATACGCTGGAACGATTGGCGATCCGTGCGTCTGCGGAAGTTTGTTTTTGAGCAAGCTGCTTGGGACCAGTTACTGTGTGCCACGGCTCGTGCTGCAGAAGCGTCGCGCATGGCAAACCTGACATTCCGGTTGAATGGCGCGAAGCAAGAGTCACAAGCGAAAGACTTATTGTGCCAACAATGGCGAGATGCAGCTTAGCTCCCGGGGTGATACTCCCGTTGGACGTGACCTTGAAGCTGCGATTTGTAGAAGTACACGACCCGCAGGTTGCCCGTGACGTACCGCACGGCTTGGTCGTCGAAATGCGGCGAATCCGGATGGCCGCTCGCGCCTCCGGTGCTGACGGCCCAAGCACGCACGCGGGGCCCGAACTCGACGACGCATACGAAGCTATTGCCGAACGTGGCGTACCAGCGCTTGGTGTTGGGGTAGGGGCGTGCACCATACGCCGCCAGTGAGCCCCAGATGGAGGAAGTGAAGGGAACGGAAATGCTGGGCTTGGCATCGTCGAAGTGCGGATGGCGGATACTGTCGTCGAGCCGCTGGAAGCGGTTTATGTTTCCCCATGGCGTCTGCCAAGTGCCGAAATCAGCCGTCAGCTTTCCGGAAGCAGCGGCGAGCGCATCGAGGAGTTGCGCCGAGGTCGCGCGGCGCACGACGTAATCCTCGGGCGAAATCTTCGCCGTGCGGGCAGCGGCAGAAACGACACGATAGATCTCCGAGCCCCAGAAGACGGCGAGCGACGTGGCCACGGAATCAACGCCCCAGCGATAATTCCAGCCACGCAACACAGCGATTTGACGCGCCAGCTTGGTCTTGAGCGGATCGGACGCCGGAGTGGCAGCGTAGGCCTTGACCAGCGCGGGAATCAATTTGGCGAACGCGGGCAGGTAACTATCGAATCCCGCCGCCGTGAGCGACGCGGCGGTCCAGTCGCGCTTACCGCCGAGCAGGCGGAGAGCATGATAGCCGCGCGGGCTTTCCTCTGTGCCGCGATCGACGTATTTTGGAAAATCCTTGCGCTTGGGGCTGTCGGGACCGGCGGCGGACCACGGCCAGTTGTTGGAGTTATAGAGCCAGCCATCGGGCGGGTTCAACAGATGCGGAGTTTCCGCGAGGGTCAGCAGCCCTTTGTAAGCCGTGGCAGGGTTGCTGCCATCGACTGGCTTGGTCCAGTCGAATGCGTCGTCGCGCCGGGGAATATAGTCGGAGTGCCAGTAGGCGATGTTGCCCTCGGCGTCGGCGAAGATGGTGTTATTGGAGGAATTGGTGTGCAGTTGCATGGTCCTGCGAAACGCGGCGTAATCCCCGGCCTTCATGCGCGTGAAGTCTTGGGTCAAGGCCCTGACCGGCCTCTGCATCAGACTCATGCTCACCCAACGGTCGCCGATCTTCCCGACGATAGGCCCGTGCTGCGTGTAATACACCGTGAAGGTTTTGTGGGCCATCCCGGCGGTGGTTTTATACGGCACGGTGATCGCGCGCTCCGTTACCGGCAGCTCCTTGTCTCCATAACGGTAATAGTAGCGGCCATTCTTCTTTGTCACCGTCTCGAGGAACTGCTCGACGTTTTCCACACCGCTTGAAGTGTGCATCCAGCCTGCAGTGGCGTTGAATCCCTGGTAGATGAAGAACTGGCCCCAGGTCACAGCGCCATAGGCGTCGAGACCCTGCTTACTGGCCATCTGCAGCTCGGAGCGAAAATAAAATGATACGTGCGGATTGATCCACAGCAGGGCATGGTGATCGAGCGTGTCCGATGGCGCGATGGCAATGCCATTCGAACCCGACGGCTCCGGTGGGGGACCTCCCGCCGAGGCTTTCTCGGCAGGCAGCGGTACTTGGCCGTAGAAGGCAGCCAAGCGATCAACATTCACCTCGTAGATGTCTCCTCCGATGCTTCCTTCGGTGAACGCCAGCGCCATCCAGGGCTCGAAGTGCGTGATGACGCGCGGTTTCACGTCAGGATGGCGATAGAGATAGAAGTTCAGGCCGTCGGCGAAGGCGTCCATCAACTTCTTCAGCCAGTCAGGGCTGGCCGCGTACTTGGCTTTCATTACCGCGGGGTCGATGAATAGCTTCATGCGCAGGTCCTGATAGATGGCGGACTTGCCCTCGGCCTCCGCCAGGCAGCCCGTCGCGTCGATGTAGTTCATCTCCACACGATTGAAGTCGTCTTCGGCCTGCGCGTATTCCATCCCGAAAACGGCGTCGGCGTCCGTCTTCCCGTAGACATGCGCAATGCCCCATTTATCGCGAGTGATGGTGACGTTCCGCGCCTCGCGTTCCCAGCGCGCCACGTCCCGGGGTGGAACCTGGGCATGAACTCGCCCGGAAGCGCATGTCGCAACCACAGCGGCGAGGAAAATGAGGATCAGTTTTTTCATGATGGGCTTTTGCTGTGCGGCCGATCTCACCCAGATTTGCATGACTAGTATTTCTTCTCCAGCAACTCACAACTGAGTGCGGATTATAGCTATTGCGGAGAATGGGTCAAGGATGAACGGACGCGGACACAGAATCGATTGGAATCGCGAACGATCCTTCACCTCGCCGGAGCCGCCGCCAGCGCGCTGCGATACAGCTCCTCCATTTGGGAGAGCGGTTCTTCCCAGGAAAGATCGCGCGCAACGCCGGGACAAGCATCACGAAACTCCGCCGCAAGGGCGGAATTTTCGAGCAGCGTTTTCAGCGCGCCAGCGACGGCGTTGGAATCGTATGGGACCACAAGGCCCGTGCGGCCATTTACGATGGGCGCGATCCCGCATTGATCGGTGACAATCACGGGCGTACCGCAGGCCATAGCCTCCGCCGCGGAATTGCCGAAATTTTCGTTCCGGGACGGCAGCACGAAGACGTCCGCATCACGATACGCGGCCCATTTGGCATCGTCATAGAGCGGCCCGGTGAATAAAACGTTCGCGCGAATCCCCAACTCCTCGGCAAGGGCTTTCAACCGCGCCGAATAGCCGTCGCGCTCCTCGGGACCTGCCAGCACAAGGACGGAACTGACGGAGTCACGCGATTCGCGGCGCCAAAGTGCATACGCCTCAAGCAGCAAATCGGGGCCCTTCTTCGCCACCATGCGGCCAAGATAAAGAATCGTGCGTGTTTGCGGCGCGATGGCCCACTTTTCGCGGAAGCTACCGGCTCGCGGCATGGACGCCGGAACGTCAACACCGTTGCGCCGCACGACGATGCGCACGGGGTCGATGCCGCCGCTCACAAGTTCCTGCTTTTCCTGCTCGGATGTGGCAATCACGCGGTACGCTCCGCGCAGCAGGCGATTCCCCAACAACACATGGTAAAGCCTCTTCAATCGAAGATTGCGTACGATCGGGCGGAACATTCCCATCGGTTCCACCACATACGGAATCGAATGCCGGCGGCAGGAAAACGCTACGGCCGGACCGAGAAGGTCGTACAGCCCATAGATGTGAACCACCTCGTAGCTCTTCACCGATGCCGCGAAAAAGTTCATCATGCCCGGGTTCAGCGTCAGTGCCCGATAGTGGCCCCAGTTTCGAAGAAAAATCGTTTCGACGCCTTGTTCCCGCGCGTGCCATCCCCAGCGGCATCTTTCTGCATTCATTGTCGGCGCGAGGGAGGGTTCGAATCCGAAGTCCGCGGTGACAACCATGATGTGATGCCCCCGATGAGCGAGCCCCAAGGCAATCGCGCGCACTTTTACGACAGGGCCGCCCTTTTCCTGGAACGGGTAATAAGCCTGCACGGTTTTGAGAATGCGCATCGACGGGTTCCCCTTGCAGGCTCGCTGCAGGCCGTACATGGTGGCTGGCTTGATCCTCGCGCAGGGGCGCTACGATATTACACTGACACTAGTCCGCATTCGTTATTCGGATCGTTATGGTACGGGGATACTCGGGAGACCTAATTATCACGTACACAACGTTCGCGAAGTTCACCTCTACTTGGACTTGATTCCGCTCTCCCCTTTCGTTTCAGTAAGAGCAGGATTGGACGTTCGTAGATTCTTGCAAAGATCGCAGTCGTTGCCACGAGCTTCGCCGCGGAACTGAATTTCTCGCTCGATCCGGTAGGCGTGGGCAAGATTGTGGATCCGTAATCTTGTTTTCCGATCAAGATATTGGACGAATCCCGCACTTGTGCGCTCCCGGTTGCTCCAAGCGCCGACCCCGTGCGTTATCGGTTCGCCATCCTCTGCGCCATGTAGAACAGCAGCTGGCGGTCGCCCTCTTCGATGCGTCCGAGCAAACGGCGAAACTTCGACAGGGCAAGTGCGTCCTTTCCGGAACTGCCCCATGCGATTTCGCCTGCGGTCTTGCGGTCTGGCCGGTTCGGCATTTGAGGCGGCACTTCGCCGTCGTAGAAAAGTAGATAGAACGGGACTTCGAGGGCGCGAGCGAACTTTTCCAGCGTCTCGACAGCGGGCACGGTGTGACCATTTTCGACGCGAGAGATATAGCACCGCAGCAGTCCGGTGCGCTTCTCAATGTCCCCTTGGGAGAGTTTCTTTTCCTCACGCAGAGTGCGAAGGCGGTCGCCGATAATCATCTGCGGATTATTTCAGAAAGACGGAGACGGCACAAGCGGTGCCACGTTAGGGAAACTGCTGCGAGGAATTACTTTGGGTTTCACTTTCGAACAAGCTGCGAGAATTCAAAAAACCGCTCGATCAGTGACCCAAGGCGGCAGAAGCAGCACGTTGTGTTCCCTGAGAGGATGGCCGGCGCTTCGTGCGTAAGGCGCCACGCGCGGATCGGACTTCGAAGCACACGCCTTCCGTGTGCTGCAGAAGGGCAACGATCTCAGACAAGTTGCGAGCCTGAGAGTTGCCGCCGAGCCTCCGCATCAAACTTTTCGTGGAGCGATGGGTTACGTCGCTCAATTTAATACAGCCAGCTGTCGCATTGATGAAATCGCGCAGTATGATCTTGCCGGTTTCCACTTCACCGGAAAGAAAGTTTTCGATTCCCTCTCGGAGAAGCGTCTTGCGGAAACCAAGATCACGTTTTACGCGCGCCCGGATCGTAGCCTTGAATTCTCGTTGCAAAGACATGGTAGTCGCCTTTCCGCCCCGTTTCGTTGTTTGCAGTCCTGCCTCCGGGATAATGCAGTATTTATGGCCGTGTTGCATTTTGATGACGGACGAGCGAGAGCCTGTCTTGACGCAAGCCAAGGCAGAGGAAACACCTATGCCGACTTTCGCATGCTGGCCGGTGTGAGCCTCGCTGAACTCCGATGGACAGCAACCTTACGCCGTCTCCGTGCGGGCTGAATGTGAACCTCCGCCGGGATGCCGAATGTCTCGTGCAAATTGCAAATCATGTGTAACGACAGAGATCTCTTGCCCCGCATGACTTCATAAACACGCGTTCGTTGGCCGATGACGCCGATCAATGCGCCCGCGTCTTTACCTTTCTGCTCCAATCGGAACTTGATCGCTTCGATCGGATCGGGGAGTTCAATCGGATCGTGCTCCCGCTCGTACGCCTCGATCAGGATAGCAAGAATGTCCAATTCGTCGCTTTCAGCCGAACCATCGCGGAAATTCCACAGCTCCTCCACCCGGCCGAGCGCCCGCTCGTAATCTGCTTCCGCTTTAATCGGTTGGATGTCCATACCTCACCATTTTCACATCCATCTTGTCGGAATCGGCGTGTATCCCAATCCATTTGATGAATCCGATCTGATGTCCATAGCGGATGGCCGCCACCAACTCCCGTGATGCCTGGGATCAACGAATGGGCTTTTTCGTCTATCCCAGAATTCGCAACATCCTGAATCCTCTCTATTTATCTGAGTTCGTTTTGTAGAATTGAGTCCAGCGTTCGATTGCCACTCTGCGTATATGGCGTATCCCGGCTCTGCCGACGACTCCGCCGATCCGCCTAAGTTGAGACATTGACGTCGACCGATGGCGGCACCGGGAGGCCGAGTCTCGCCCTCCGAATTCTTTCGAGTTGCTTCAGAGTCCGGTCGAAGGAACGCTCGATGCTCGCCTCGTACCGCAGCAGGCGATCCGCCCCAGCAGAATCCGGGACATCGCGACGGAGCGCGTCCTGCTTCGCCCGCGAAGCTTCAACAACCGCGTATTCCTTTTGCAAGTTTTGGAAACGGAGAATCTCAGCGTCAATGGCCCGCAAAACATTCTGCAGGCACTCTGCTGGTGTTGGTGTCCCATCGGGCTGCGGCTTCTTTTTCCAAGCTGCTGCGGTATTGGCCCAAGTTCCGTAGCTATCAAAGATAGTCTCACGCACGGGGCGATACGTACGAGGACCGTAAATGTAGATGAGCATTTTCAGATCGCTGTCTTCGCTGAACCCGCGAGCTGCAATTTGGCTGCGCAACTTTGCAAGGCCCGCCAAGCACTTTTCAAGCACATATGGGTTTCGGATTTTTCCTATCAAACGAACATAGCCCTCCGGCTCACCCACTTTAGGCAGTGCACGCGGTGGAGGCGGCTTCTCCAATTCTTCAGCCTCATCGAATTGCTCCGTCTGCCGGTCCCATTCGAGACCTTTCACATCGCCTTGAATCTCTGCACCCTCCGCAATAATCAGGCGACGATGCCGCCAAAGGAGCGTCGCGAGTTTCTCGACGAGAACACCCTCAATCATTCCGTCCGGCTGAAAGTCTTCCCGAAGCCCATTCAGCAAGGAATCAAATTCAGTTTTCGATTCATCCGCGAGCAGCATGACGTTCGAAAAAATGCCGTGCTTCAAAACATTATGCTTGCTCCGCTCCTTTCCTTGAAGCGTGCGTGGTCCGGTTGCCGTTCGCTCAAGAGGTGTCAATTCCGTTTCGTCGTCGGCCATTTTCCCTGCCCCAAAAGATTCTCTCTTCTTTCACTACGATAACACAAAGATGATGACAACTAAGAGCAATATATAATAACTTCTATCGTTATTCATATGTTAATACTGACCTTCGGTCAAAAGCCTTTGCCCAGGACACCCATGTGGGGGCCGCGGTGATATTGAACGGCTGCTCGGCTACTTGCCGTGAAGTACCACTACAGCGCGTTGCGCAGATGCTCTTTAGAACGTATATCCTGGAGGGAGCTATGCAGGTTTCCAAATGGGGCAATAGCCTGGCGGTGCGGTTGCCAACGGCTGTGGTTGACGCGCTCGATCTCAAAGAAGGCGACCAGATCGAGATTCGAATCGC
>Ga0307374_10001916_pt1 | contig 37969 bp, 31 predicted proteins | sample OX3MG_FD_202532 | JGI IMG/M metagenome (GOLD analysis project Ga0307374, IMG submission 202532) | Soil microbial communities from Risofladan, Vaasa, Finland - OX-3 | ecosystem: Environmental > Terrestrial > Soil > Coastal area > Acid sulfate soil | place: Finland: Risofladan, Vaasa | collected... | reverse complement strand
CCAAGTCGGCGCGAGCATGCCGCCCCGCGCTGTTACAGCGGGGCGGCTCACAAGCGGGACGCGCGCCGCACCGGCCCGGCGCTGCTACAGCCGGGCCGGGCAGGCGCGCTGGGGCCCGCGCCCACCAACGCCGTCCCAATCCTGCCTCACCGCTGCAAAAAATGCCGCAGGTAGGGGTCCGCGCTCCCGCGCAGCCCCGCCGCCGTCCCGTCGTACGCCACCCGCTGCTGGTGCAGCACCAAAAACGTGGTGTGGCTGTTCTCCGCCGGCGCCGGCCCCAGCCCGTTCCGCCCTGCGTCCCAGCACTGCGTCGCCATCAGAAACCCGTCCTGCAGCCGGTGCGTCACCAGCAGCGACGTCACCTTGTTCACATCCCGCAGCTTGATGATCTGCTCCATGATGTTGGTCGCCGTGATCGGATCCAGCCCCGCCGTGGGCGAGTCGTACAGCAGGATCTCCGGCTCCGTCGCCAGCGCCCGCGCGATCGCCACCCGCCGCTGCATCCCCCCCGACAGCTCCGCCGGCATCTTGTCGATCGCCTCCTCCAGCTCCACCGCCGCCAGGCACGCCCGCACCCGCGCCTCGATCGCCTCCGCCCCCAGCCGCCGCTCCTCCTCCAGCCGGTAGGCCACGTTCTCCCGCACCGTCAGCGAGTCGAACAGCGCGCTCTCCTGGAATACGATCCCGATCCGCCGCCGCAGCGCGTACAGCTCCCGCTCCGGCAGCGTGCTCACCGTCTCCCCCAGCACCTCCACCCGCCCCGCGTCCGGCCGCAGCAGCCCGATCGCCAGCTTCAGCGCCACCGACTTGCCCGCCCCCGCCTCCCCCAGCACCACCTTGGTCTCGCCCCGCCGCACCTGGAACGACACCTCCCGCAGCACCCCCACCCCGCCAAATCCCAGGCTGACGTGGTCGAACTCGATCAGGATGGGCGCCGCCGGCATACTGCCCTAGGCGCCGAAAATGCCGATCAGCACCCGGCTGATGAGAAAGTCGCTGAGAATGATCACCACCGACGCCGCCACCACCGACGTCGTGGTCGCCCGCCCCACCCCCCGCGTCCCTCCCCGCGCCGACATCCCGTAGTAGCACCCCACCGCCGCCACGATGATGCCGAAGATCACCGGCTTGATCAGCCCCTGGCTGATGTCGGTCGCTCCCAGCGACTGCAGCGCCGTGTACCAGTACTGCCGCGCATCCAGCCCCAGCGACAGCACCGCGTACAAAAACCCGCCCAGCAGCCCGCACAGGTCGGCGATGATCACCAGAAAAAACATCATCGCGATCGTCGCCAGCAGCCGCGGCGTCACCAGCTTCTTCACCGGGTCCGTCCCCAGCGCCCGCATCGCGTCCACCTGCTCGGTCACCACCATGGACCCCAGCTCGCTCGCCATCCCCGCCGCGTTCCGCCCCGCCACCATCAGCCCGGTCAGCACCGGCCCCAGCTCCCGCACCAGCGACAGCGACACCAACTGCCCGGTGCGCTCGATCTGCCCGTATTGGTCGAGCGTGGCCGCCAACTGCAGTGCCATCACCGCCCCGGTGAAAAACCCGGTCAGCACCACAATCGGCAGCGACCCCACCCCGATCGCGTCCATCTGCAGCAGCGTGTCGCCGCCATAGAACGGACGCGAAAAGATGTTGCGGAAGGCCGTCCCGGTCAGCACCGAAAACGCCCCGAGCCCCTCCAAGTGCCCCTGGATCCAGCCCGCCAGCGGCCAGGCCCGGCCTTCTCCCCCCTGCGGCGGCGCGATGGTTCCCAATCCCGTCCTCCTGCCCCGAATCTAGCACACTACCGCCCGCCTCTTGCCCCGCGCGCGGCTTCCGCTAAACTAAAGGACGTTCCGCCCCTCGCTCCCATGCTCCGCTTCTCCACCGCCGGCGAGTCCCACGGCCAGGCCCTGCTGGCCCTGCTCTCCGGCCTCCCCGCCGGCCTCCCCCTCGACCCCGCCTTCGTCGCCCGCGAGCTCTGGCGCCGCCAGCAGGGCTACGGCCGCGGCGGCCGCATGAAGATCGAGCGCGACACCCCCGAGTTCCTCGCCGGCATCCGCAACGGAGCCACCATCGGCGCCCCCGTCGCCATCCTCATCCCCAACCACGACTGGCAGAACTGGCAGCACACCCTCGCCGTCGAGACCCCCGCCGGCCCCGCCGCCCGCCCCGTCGCCAGCCCCCGCCCCGGCCACGCCGACCTCGCCGGCGCCCTCAAGTTCAACTTCCCCGAGGCCCGCTACGTGCTCGAGCGCGCCAGCGCCCGCGAAACCGCCGCCCGCGTCGCCGCCGGCGCCCTGGCCAAGCTCCTCCTCCGCGCCCTCGGCGTCGAGGTCCTCAGCCATGTCGTGGCGGTGGGCGAGGCCGCGCTCGAGCCGGATTTCCCCGTCACCCCCGACGCCCTCCGCGCCCTCGCCGCCCGCGACGAGATCCTGCTCCACTGCCTCGACCCCGGCGCCGAGCAGCGCATGAAGGCCGAGGTGGACCAAGTGCTGCGCACCGGCGACACCATCGGCGGCGTCTTCGAGGTGCGCGCCTTCGGCCTCCCCCCCGGACTCGGCACCTGCGCCAATTGGGACGAGCGCCTCGATGGCCGCCTCGCCCAGGCCCTCATGTCCATCCAGGCGGTCAAGGCGGTCGAGATCGGCTCCGCCCTCGCCAGCGCCGCCGCCCCCGGTTCCCTCGCCCAGGACCCCATCGGCTACGACCCCGCCGCCCGCCGCTTCACCCGCGCCGGCAACCACGCCGGCGGCCTCGAGGGCGGCATGACCAACGGCCAGGAACTCGTCCTGCGCGGCTTCCTCAAGCCCATCTCCACCCTCCGCCGCCCCCTCGCCAGCGTCGACTTCGCCACCCGCCAGCCGGTCAAGGCCGCCTACGAACGCTCCGATGTCTGCGTCGTCCCCGCCGCCGCCGTGGTCGCCGAGGCCATGGCCGCCCTCGTGCTCGCCCAGGCCGCCCTCGAAAAATTCGGCGGCGATTCGCTCCCCGAGCTGCTGCGCAATTACAACTCCTATCTAGAGCAGGTCCGCGCCTTCTGATGCTTTACCCGATCGTCAAATTCCCCGACCCCGTCCTCACCACCCCGGCCTCCCCCGTCGCCTCCTTCGCCACTCCCGAGCTGCGCCAACTGGTGGCCGACATGTTCGCCTCCATGTACGCCGCCAGCGGCGTCGGCCTCGCCGCACCCCAGATCGGCCTCGCCCAGCGCCTCACCGTGATTGATTGCAGCGCCGGCGAAGACCTCTCCCAGCAGTTGGTCCTGCTCAACCCCGAGATCATCCACCGCGAGGGCAAGCAGACCGGCGAAGAGGGCTGCCTCAGCCTCCCTGGCTTCCGCGCCGACGTCACCCGCGCCCTCCGCGTCAAGGTCCGCGCCCAAAATATCGAGGGCGAGTGGTTCGAGGCCGAGGGCGCCGACCTCCTCGCCCGCGCCCTGCAGCACGAGATTGATCACCTCAACGGCGTCCTCTTCATCTCCCACCTCAGCACCCTCAAGCGCGACCTCATCAAGCGCAAGATCCGCCAAAAGCAAAAAGCCGGCGAATGGTAGCCCCCCGCTCGCGGCGACGACCGAGCGCTCTCGGGGCAGACCAGATCGAGGTCGAGGAGCGGGGTTGCCTACCAGGTCCCGCTCCGTCGCCGGCAAGCAAAGCCTAGCCTCCCGAGCCACCTCGACCGTCCCAATGCGGCCGAGGGGGCCGCGACCAACGGGAGCGGGCGGGGGCGCAGCCCCCGATCAAGGGAGGCGCAAGCCTCTACTCCGCCCTCCCCGCCTCCCGGTGCAGCAGCAGGATGCCGATCGCATGCAGGGCAGGGTAGCGCTGGTTCAGGCTCGCCTCCGCCCTCGCCACCACCGGCAGCAACGCCCCCTCCAGCCGGTTCCGCAGCGGTGCCACGCTTGCCACCGCCAGCAGCGCCGCCACCACCACGATCGCGATCGCCGTCTTCATGCCCTCCCCTCCGCACGTCCAAGACCAATCCCCCGGCCTTGTTTCTTAATACTCTTCCGCGCGCCCCAGGTTGCGCCCCTGTCCGTTTTTGTTCCGCCCACCGTCCGTTCCCGGACACCTCCGTCTACCCCTCCCAACTAGCAACCAGCAACTAGCAACTAGCAACTACAATCCCTTCATGCGCCGTCTCCTGGTCGTCACCGCCCACCCCGACGACGAAGCCGCCAACTTTGGCGGCACCGTTGCCCTCTACGCCAACCAGAACGTCCACTGCCGCTTGGTCTGCCTCACCGCCGGCGAAGCCGCCCGCAACCGCGGCCCCGCCCGATCCAACCCCGAGCTCCAGGCCCTCCGCCGCCAGGAACTCGCCGCCTCCTGCCGCCTGCTCGGCTTCCACCAGCACGAGGCCTGGGACCTGCCCGACGCCCACCTCCCCGAAGCCCCCTTCTACCCCACCGTCGGCCGCCTCGTCGCGGTGCTGCGCGACTACCGCCCCGATGTGGTGCTCACCATGGGCCCCGAAGGCTCGGTCACCGCCCACCCCGACCACGCCATGGCCGGCATCCTCGCCACCGCCGCCTTCCACTGGGCCGCCCACGAGCGCTACTTCCCCGAGCTCGACCTGCATCCCTTCCAGGCCGCCCGCCTGCTCTACGCCACCGCCCCCCTGCAGCCGCCCCAGTTCCCCCCCGTCTGGCTCCCCCATCCCGACCTGGCCATGGATGTCGCCCCCTACCTCGAGCGCAAAATCGCCGCCTTCCGCTGCCACCTCACCCAGGCCCCCCTCTTCGACCGCGTCGAGGCCTTCCTCCGCCCCTTCGGCGCCCTCGAACTCTTCCACCTCGCCGCCGGCGCCCCCCTGCCCGAACCCCTCCCCGCCACCGACCTCTTCGCCCAGCTCCCGGCTTGACCCCGACCTCCCGCCGGGGTACAATAGCAAATCTGTATCTTATTGAAATGAAGCCACTTGCCACATTCCGCGCCCGCGCCCGCCACTGCCTCCGCCAAGCCCTCCACCTGCAATTGCTGATCGCGCTCGAGGGTGGCGAGGCCGAGATCCTGGTCGGCGGCCAAGCCGTCATGGAGGGCGTCATGATGCGCGCCCCCCACTCCTACGCCGTCGCCGTCCGCCGTCCCGATGGCACCCTGGCCACCACCACTCGCCCGCTCACCCGCCCCTCCGACCGCCACCGCCTGTGGGGCTGGCCCCTGCTGCGCGGCCTCGCCACCCTCGGCCAAGCCATGGCGCTGGGCGTGCGCGCCCTCCGCTTCAGCAGCGACCAAATCCTCGACGACGCCCCCGCCGCCGCGCCCGCCCCCGCCCCGGCCAAGGAAGTCACGTCTTGGGCGCTCATCGCCAGCCTCGCCTTCTCCCTGCTCTTCTTCATCGCCTTCTACAAGCTCGTCCCCCTGCTCGCCGCCACCGGCCTCGCCCGCCTCTGGCCCGCCTTCTCCGGCCAGATCGCCTTCAACCTGGTGGACGGCCTCGTCCGCATCCTCCTCTTCCTCGCCTTCATCGGCGGCCTCTCCCTCCTGCCCGATATCCGCCGCGTCTACCAGTACCACGGCGCCGAGCACAAGGTGGTCTTCAACTTCGAGTCCGGCCAGCCCGTGGATGTCGCCCACGCCCGCGCCTTCACCACCCTCCATCCCCGCTGCGGCACCAGCTTCATGATCGTCATCATGCTGCTCGCCATGGCCTTCTACCTCCTCATCCCGGTCCAGACCTTCTGGATGCGCCTGCTCGTCCGCATCGCCCTGCTGCCGGTCATCGCCGGCCTCGCCTACGAGATCATCCGCTTCTCCGCCCAGCGCAGCCGCTCCGTCTTCGCCCTGCTCGCCCGCCCCGGCCTCTGGCTGCAGCGCATCACCACCCAGGAGCCCACCGACGCCCAGCTCGAGTGCTCCATCCGCTCCCTGCAAGAGGCCATGGCGCTCGAGCAATCCCAGGGCGGCGACCTGGTCATCAGCTAGCGGGCCTTACTGAACTGCATCCTCCGCCCTGGTGGCGGAATCCCGTTCCTTATGCTGGATAGACTGCAAAAACTCGAGGCCCAATACGACGAGCTCACCGCCCAGCTCGCCTCCCCCGAGGTGACCGGCGACAGCGCCCGCTACCAGAAGACCGCCCGCGCCCACGCCGAACTCGAGCCCCTTGCCACCGAGTTCCGCCACTTCCGCTCCCTGCAGCAGCAGGCCGCCGACGCCCGCCTCATGCTCCACGACCACGACCCCGAGCTGCGCCAGCTCGCCGCCGACGAGCTCGCCTCCCTCGACCCCGCCATCGCCACCAGCGAGGAGCGCCTCCGCCACCTGCTCCTGCCCAAGGACCCCAACGACGACAAGAACGTCGTGCTCGAGATCCGCGCCGGCACCGGCGGCGACGAGGCCACCCTCTTCGCCGCCGAGATGTTCCGCATGTACTCCCGCTTCGCCGAACAGCAAAAATGGCGCATCGAGGTCCTCTCCACCAGCGAGAGCGGCGTCCACGGCCTCAAGGAGGTGGTCGCCATCGTCGAGGGCAAGGGCGCCTTCAGCCAGCTCAAGTACGAGAGCGGCGTCCACCGCGTCCAGCGCGTCCCCGCCACCGAGCAGCAGGGCCGCGTCCACACCTCCGCTGTCACCGTCGCCGTCCTCCCCGAGGCCGAAGAGGTGGATATCCAGATTGATCCCAAGGACATCCGCATCGACACCTTCTGCTCCTCCGGCCCCGGCGGCCAGTCCGTCAACACCACCTACTCCGCCGTCCGCATCACCCACCTCCCCACCGGCGCCATCGTCTCCTGCCAGGACGAAAAGTCCCAGATCAAGAACCGCGCCAAGGCCATGCGCGTCCTCCGCTCCCGCCTGCTCGAGATCGAGCAGGAGAAGCAGCACCAGGCCATCGCCGCCGAGCGCAAACAGCAGGTCGGCAGCGGCGACCGCAGCGAAAAAATCCGCACCTACAACTTCCCCCAAAACCGCGTCACCGACCACCGCGCCGGCCTCACCCTCCACCAGCTCGCCGACGTCATGGACGGCCGCCTCCAACCCCTCATCGCCGCCCTCACCGACCACTTCCAGGCCCTGCGCCTGCAAAAAGAATCCGCCGCCTGACCCCGCTCCCCGCGGCCGACTTGCCATCCCAAAGCCCGCGAGGGGGTGTGGCGGCCGTCCACGTCAGCCGCGCCGACGTTTCGCTCCCGCGTCCCGCGGTTGAAAACGCCGAGAGAGCAGAACCCGCCCGCTGGAGACGATCACCGGATCGAAACCAATCACCCTTTGCCAATAGCGTAGACTTGAACAGAAATCGCCGCCGCAATGCCCACGGAGATAATTACGTGGTTCGACTTCGCCCAACTGAACGATGGGAAGGGCAGCACCCTCGCGGAATTTCATGAGCAGCTGGCGCGTTTTGAAAAGACCCGCCTTGTTTTCATCTGCGCCATGTTCAACTGGTTGCTGGGCAGCACCGACGGATCCGGTGCAAGAAGGGAGACCCACGACTGGATCGTACGGGCGCTGTTCGAACCACAGCTCCAGCCGCTTCTGACCTTGCCCAAACGCATCTGCATCCATCGCTTGCAACTGCTCTTTACCATCAAAGAGGCATTGACCCGATGCCCGGACTCAGGGCTCGATCCATTCAATCAAATGAACGCGGGTCAGGTCGGCCGCCTCCTCCTGATGGCCAATGACCACCTCAGTTTTCAACCTCCAACCCCGTACGACACGGAGAGCAAGCTCTGGAATGCACTGGCACAGCTGCTCCCGGCTCACGAATACTCAGGGTGGAACCGCATTGAAAACACGCTCGCTCGTTCCCACGTGGTGTTCATGCAAATCGTCCCCGAGCTCCGAAACCATCCAGATTATGTCGATGTCCGTGCATCCTTTGCCAACCGCACCAGCCTTTCGATGCCGCAGTTCTGGGCACTTGCATTCGGCGTTATGGCGTATTACCACTCACATGCCAAACCAGAGGAGATCTGGAACGACCCGAACAAATTCGCAGTAGACGAAACGTACTTCAAGAACACCACGCTGGCAGGGAGCACCGCCGGCAATTTCTGGAGCGCGTTTTGCACCGCTATCGAGAAACCAGCCGAGGAGATCTCGCCGCAAAGCCGAGGTCCCCTCGACTTCACCGCGTTCCGGGCGCGCCCCCTGTTCCAATGGGGGGCCGGCCGGTTCCCCGTGGATCTTCTGCTTCTCGCAGAAAACATGGAGGCAGCCTGCTTTTGGAATGCCCACGCAGCCTGCTCAAAGCCGGAGCAGGACCGACTCTTCCGGTTCTGGGGACGGGTCTTCGAAGACTACATAATCCTCCTGCTGAAGACCAGCGCCGAACCGAAGCTCAACCGGGTCATCGACCATCCCCACTTCACCGATGGGACCGAATTCTGCGACGCCCTCATCCTTAGCGGCCCCGACGCGGTGCTGATCGAATGCAAAGCCAGCGTGTTTCGCGCCGACGCAAAATACGGCAACGACCCGGAACGGCTTCGGGCGGAAGTGGAACCGAAGCTGATCGTCGAGAAGAAAGGATTACCGCAATTGGCAAGTGGCATCACCCGTGCGTTCGGTCGCCACAGCCAAGTCAGCGTACAAGGCGATATTGATTTGTCGCGAATATCCAGGGTGTTCCCGCTAGTCTTGTGCAGGGACGACCTCGGTGCGGCACTCGCAATAAACGCCATCCTCGCTCGCCGCTTCAAGCGCCTGTTGGACCGCAAAGCCGTGCGGCCCGTCGTCACCCCGCTTTTCTGCACCTCGCAAGCGAGCTTCGAAATCCTCGCTGGATACCTCGGACGCGTAAGCCTGGCGTCTATTCTGGATGCGCGATACCGCAGCGATCCCAACCTGCTCAGCACGTTCCTTGCGGCTGACAACCAGATCACCGACCAACTGCCGCGGGAGACGCCGGCATTATTACGGGATGCATGGAGGTCGATGTCGGACGGGTTTCTCCCTGAGCTGTTCAATGCGGGGACGTAACATGGGTCGGAAATAGCAGGAGAAGCGCCCCAAAACCGCGTCACCGACCACCGCGCCGGCCTCACCCTCCACCAGCTCGCCGACGTCATGGACGGCCGCCTCCAACCCCTCATCGCCGCCCTCACCGACCACTTCCAGGCCCTGCGCCTGCAAAAAGAATCCGCCGCCTGACCCCGCCCCTTGCGGCCGCCACCTCGGCCCGCCCCCCCAGTCCGCGCTACCGTAGGAGCATGTCCGCCCGCGACCTCCTCCGCCAACTCCCCGCCGTGGACGAGCTCCTGCGCCGCCCCGCCCTCGCCCCGCTCTGGCGCGAGCTCGGCCCTGCCGGCGCCCGCCATGTCATTGCCGCCGTCTTGGCCGAGCTCCGCGCCGACCCCACCCCCGCCAAGCTCGCCGCCCTCGACGCCTCCCTCGCCGCCGCCGCCCACCGCCGCCTCCAGCCCTCGCTCCGCCCGGTGATCAACGCCACCGGCGTCATCCTCCACACCAACCTCGGCCGCGCCCCCCTCTCCCCCGCCGCCGCCGCCCGCCTCGCCGAGGTCGCCGCCAGCTACACCAACCTCGAACTCGACCTCGCCACCGGCCTGCGCGCCCGCCGCGACCGCCACCTCGACCCCCTGCTGGCCGAGCTCACCGGCGCCGAGGCCTCGCTGGTGGTCAACAACAACGCCGCCGCCGTCCTGCTCGCCGTCCACACCCTGGCCGTGGACCTGCAGGGCGAGGTGCTCGTCTCCCGCGGCGAGCTGGTCGAGATCGGCGAGTCCTTCCGCATCGCCGACATCGTTGCCCGCGGCGGCGCCCGCCTGGTCGAGGTCGGCTCCACCAACCGCACCCGCCTCGCCGACTACGCCGCCGCCCTCACCCCCGCCACCCGCCTCATCCTCCGCGTCCACCGCTCCAACTTCGTCCAGACCGGCTTCGTCGAGCAGCCCGAGCTCGCCGCCCTCGCCGCCTTCGCCCACGAACACGCCCTGCCCCTGCTCGAGGACCTCGGCAGCGGCGCGCTCGTCCCCCTCCCCGCCCTCCCCTCCGAGCCCACCGTCGCCGCCAGCCTCCGCGCCGGCGTGGACCTGGTCGCCTACAGCGGCGACAAGCTCCTCGGCGGTCCCCAGGCCGGCCTGCTCAGCGGCCGCGCCCCGCTCCTCGCCCGCCTGCGCGCCAACCCGCTCTTCCGCGCCCTGCGCGTGGACAAGCTCACCCTGGCCGCGCTCGAGGCCACCCTCGCCGCCTACGCCCGCGGCGACCGCGACGCGCTCCCCGTCTTCGCCCTCGCCGCCGCCCCCGCCCTCGAGGCGCGCGTGCGCGCCTTCGCCGCCCAGCTCCCGCCCGCCCTCGGCGCCGACATCCTCGCCGGCGAGTCCCTGCTGGGCGGCGGTTCCACCCCCGGCCAATCCCTCCCCGCCTGGCTCATCGCCCTTCCCCCCAACTTTGCGCCCCGCCTTCGCCTCGCCCAGCCCCCCGTCCTCGCCCGCCTCGAGCGCGACCGCTGCCTGCTCGACCTGCGCACCGTCTTCCCCCACCAGCAGCCCGCCCTGCTCGCCGCCCTGCGCGCCCTGCTCTAGTCCCGGCCTGTGGTTCCGGTCATGACCTCTCCCGCGGCGACGCGCTTACAATAGAATCAGGTGGTGCCATGTTGCGTATCACCGGAGGATAGATAAGCATGAAGCTCCCCGCCGTTCCCGCCGCCCTGCTCGCCGCCGTCCTGCTCGCCCCCGCCGCCCCCCTGCCCGCCCAGGCGACCCCCGCCGCCTCCCTGCCCGCCTCCAGCAACACCGCCCTCACCGGCGCCATCATGCAGCGCCTCACCAACGATCCCGTCCTCGGCAACATCACCATCACCGCCAAGGTCGGCGACGGCGGCGCCGTCTCCCTCAACGGCGTGGTCCCCACCCAGGCCCTCGTTGACCGCGCCGTCGCCCTGGTCAAGACCGTCCCCGGCGTCACCCAGGTCGTCAGCCAGATCCTGGTCAACGTGGACCCCTTCTCCCCGCCCCACCCCCTGCCCGCCGTGCTGCCCCCCATCAACGCCACCCTCGCCCCGCCCCCCGCCGCCAACGAGCCCCAGGCCCTGATCGCCGACGCCCTCGCCAAGGTCCCCGCCCTCAGCCAAGTCTCCGTCCAGGTCTACGGCAACGAGGTCATGCTGCTCGGCACCGTCGCCACCGACCAGGACAGCCAGCGCGCCGTCCAGCTCGCCCGCCAGATCCTCCCCCAGGCCCCCATCGTCAACATCCTCTGGGTCGAACCCCGCCCGCTCTCCTCCGCCCCCCTCATCCCCAAGTCCTAGGCGCCTAGGTCTCCGCCAAGTTCTCAAACCGCGTGTACTCCCGCAAAAACGCCAGCATCACGTTGTCGATCGGTCCGTTCCGCTGCTTCGCCACGATGATCTTGGCCTTGCCCTGGTCCTCCGAGTCGCGGTGGTAGACCTCGTCCCGGTAGATGAACATCACCACGTCCGCGTCCTGCTCGATCGAGCCCGACTCGCGCAAGTCGCTCAGCATGGGCTCGTGGTTGCCGGTGCGCTGCTCCGGCGCCCGGCTCAGCTGCGACAGCACCACCACCGGCGCGTTCAACTCCTTGGCCAGGATCTTCAGCCCCCGCGACAGCGCCGACACCTCCAGGTTGCGGTTCTCCGCCCGCCCGCTCGAGCCCATCAACTGCAGGTAGTCCACCACCACCAGGTCCAGCGTCCGCTTGGGCTGCTGCGCCGCCAGCTCCGCCGCCAGCCGCCGGCACTTGGCCCGCAGCGTCGCCAGGTCCAGCCCCGAGGTGTCGTCAATGTAGATCGCCGCCTGCGCCAGCCGCCCCGCCGCCCGCGTCAGCGCGGCGATGTCCTCCCGGCTCAAAAACCCGGTGCGCAGCTTGTGCGCGTTCACCGACGCGGTCGAGCACAGCATGCGCAGCACCAACTGCACCTTGCTCATCTCCAGCGAGAACACCGCCGCCGTCCGCCCGTGCTTCAGCCCCGCGTTCTCCACCATGTTCATCGCAAACGAGGTCTTGCCCATCGAGGGCCGCCCCGCCACGATCACCAAGTCCCCCTGCTGCAGCCCCGCCGTCAACTGGTCCAGCTCCGCAAACCCGGTGCGCAGCCCGCTGATCTCCTGCCCCCGCAGCTTGTCCAGCTTCTCCAGCACCGGCCCGGTCAGCTCCCCCACCCCGGTCAGCCCCTCCCGCACCCGCTCGGTGGCGATCTCGAAGAAGCGCTTCTGCGCCAGCTCCAGCACCTCCGCCCCCGTCCCCCCCGCCAGCACCGCCTGCGACACCTCCTGCGCCGCCGCCAGGCAGCGCCGCTCCACCGCCCGGTCCTTCACGATGCGGGCGTAGTGCTCCACGTTCAGCCCGCGCGGCAGCCCGTCGGTCAGCGTGGTCAGGTAGACGTGCCCCCCCACCGCCTCCAGGTCATGCCCCCGCTCCAGCGCCTCCCCCAGCGTGATGAAGTCAATCGCCGCGTTCTGCTGCGCCAGCCCCTGCATCGCCCGGTAGATCTTCCGGTGCGTCTCCAGGTGGAAGTCGTCCGCCTGCAGGATCTCCGCCGCCAGGTAGTAGTGGTGCCCCTCCAGCAGGATCGCCCCCAGCACGCTCCGCTCCGCCAGCAGGTTGGCCGGCAGTCCCTGCGCCGAAAGTTGGTCCGCGATTGCCATCGGTGAAGCCAGAATTTTACGCCCCCGCCGCCCTCCCCCGCCCGCCCATTTTTTTTCTTCCTCCCGATCCACAGTTTCCACAGTCGAAATCCTGTCGAAATCCCCCCCATCCTGTATCCTGGTTCTTCCACCAGAAATGCTCTTCTCCCTCCACTTTGTCTCCATCCTGTTCTCCATCGCCGTCTTCGCCGGCTTCTTTGGCGCCCTGCTCGGCGTCGGCGGCGGCATCTTCATCGTCCCCGCCCTGGTGCTGGTCTTCCATCTCCCGGTCAAGCTGGCCGTGGCCGCCAGCCTGGTCTCGGTGATCGCCACCAGCAACGCCGGCGGCTCCTCCTACGTCGAGCAGCACATCACCAACCTGCGCCTGGGCATGTTCCTCGAGGTCTTCACCACCATCGGCGCCCTCTCCGGCAGCGTCCTCGCCCTCTACCTCAACGAGTGGCTGATGCTGGCGCTCTTCGCCGGCCTGCTGTTCTACATGTCCATCAGCGCCTACGTCTCCCGCCACCACGACGACCGCCAGATCGCCGCCGGCGCCTACGCCAACGCCTCCCCCGACGCCTGGTCGCGCCGCCTCTCCCTCAGCGGCGGCTACCACGACCACGCCCTCGACCGCCAGGTGGACTACGTGGTGCGCGGCACCGGCATCGGCGCCTTCGTCTCCTACCTCGCCGGCATGGCCAGCGGCCTGCTCGGCGTCGGCGGCGGCGTGCTCAAGGTCAGCGCCATGAACCGCTCCATGAACGTCCCCATGAAGGCCGCCGTGGGCACCAGCAAAATGATGATCGGCGTCACCGCCGCCGTCGGCTCCATCCTCTTCTATCTCGCCGGCCTCATCCACTTCTACGTCGTCGCCCCGGTGGCGCTGGGCACCACCGCCGGCGCCGAGCTGGGCACGCTGGTGATGAACCGCCTGCGCTCCGCCGTGCTCAAGCGCATCTTCGCCGTGCTCATGCTCTATCTCGCCTACGGCATGCTGGTCAAGGCCCTGGCCCTCCGCTTCCACATCATCCTACCCTCGCTGGGCAGCTAGCCCCACCCCCCACCCCCTGCCATGGCGCAACAACTCCAACCCACCGCCGCCAACGTCTACTCCATCGTCTTCCGCGTCCTGTTCTGGGGCATGGTGGTCAGCACCTCGCTCTTCGCCCTGGGCGTCTTCCGCGCCCTGCAGCACCCCGTCGCCATCCCCCTCGCCCCCATCCCCCTGCTCTCCTTCCACGCCACCCTGCACGGCCTGGCCCGCCTCGACCCCGCCAGCCTGATGCTCACCGCCACCCTGCTGCTCATCCTCACCCCGGTGGTCCGCGTGGTGCTGGCCTGCATCGCCTTCGCCGTGGACCGCGACCCCAAGTTCGTCGCCGTCACCGGCATCGTGCTGGCGGTGATCGTGCTCACCGTCGTCCTCGGCCGCCTCGGCCTGCGCTAGCCACGGTGGCACAGCCACTCTTGGCTGTGCGAACCCAGCGCTCCATTCCTCTTGCTCCCCGACACCCGCCGCCTCCCGGCCGACCGCAATTGCCCATCGCCCTCTGGCCACGGTGGCACAGCCACTCTTGGCTGTGCGAACCCACCCCCACCCCCGACCACCCCGCAGCGACGACCGAGCCGCCGCGGCCGTGGCGGGACCGAGATCCCCTCTAATAGCGCGGCACGCTGCCGTCCACCTCGCACGACCACTGGTCAATCCCGCCCGCCATCGAGCGCGCCCGCCCCACCCCCGAGCGCCGCAGCCAGTCCGCCGCCGTCAGGCTCCGCCGCCCGCTGTGGCAGTAGCAGATCACCTCCACCTCCGGCTGCTGCGCCAGCGCCTCCAAGTGCATCGGAATCTGCTGCAGCGGAATGTGGGTGGCCCCCTCCAGGTGCGCCATCTCGTACTCCCACTCCTCCCGCACGTCCAGCAGCACCAGCTCCTCCCCCGCCGCCCGCCGCGCCGCTACTTCTGAAACCGTAATTTCAATATCGAGATTGTCCATATCCCCGTCCCCTCTTCCCCAGTCTCGGCCCTACTTCCGTCGCCACCCCGCCTCTGAAAGTGGCCACACCTGCCACTGTCCCCTGTTCACTGTCCACTGTCCCCTAGTCCTACGTTCCCGCCATCCGGCGAGATCACCATCCCCGGCTCCAGCTCCGCCGCCCGCGCCCAGGCCTCCAGCGCCTCCTCCTGCGCCCCCGCCTTCAGCGCCAGGTCGCCCTGCAGGATGCGCATGCGCGCATCCCCCGGACTCAGTTCCGCCGCCCGCCGCGCCGCCGCCAGCGCCGCCTCCGCCTCCCCCAGCAGGTCGCGCGCAAACGCCAGATTGCCATAATTCTCCGCGTCCAGCGGCGCCACCGCCAGCGCCCGCTCGATCAGCGCCAGCGCCTGCTGCGGCTGGTGCGCCATCAGCCAGCACGCCCCGGCGTCCTTGAGCACGCTCGCCGCCTCCGGCTCCAGCCGCAGCGCGAAGCCATAGTAGAAGCTGGCCTGGGCATAGTCGCCCCCGGCGCGGTGCACGTCCGCCAGCGCCGCCCAGCAGCGGTAGTCGTCGGCGGCCAACTGCGTCGCCTGCGTGGCCAGCAGCAGCGCCTCCTCCCAGGCCCCGTCCCGCCCCTCCCCGCTCCCCGCCGGTGCCCGCCGCGCCAACAGCGCCGCCAGCGCCGCCATCGCCACCGCGTTCTGCGGATCGTGCTTCACCGCCGCCTGCAGCAACTCGGCGGAGACCTCCGTCTCCCCCGCCGCCCACAGCGCGATCCCCACCTCGCCCGCCCCGCCGCCGTCCTGCACCCGCAACCCCTGCGCCAGCGCCGCCGCCGCCCCCGCCTCCCCGCCTTCGGCCAGCACCATCGCCGCCAGTCCCAGCCGCGCCGCCACCATCTGCGGGTCCAGCTCGAACGCCCGCCGCCACCCCCGCTTGCGCTCCTCCCCCTCCCTCCCCCAGCCCGCCAAATACGCCAGCAGCGCCCCCGGCGAGCGCGTCTCCAGGTCTTCGAAGGCGCGCATCGTCGCCTCCGGCACCGTCCCCCCCAGCCGCGCCGCCGCAAATTCCGTCAATCGGCAAAGCAAATGGTGTCCCCGCTCGAACTCCGCCTCCTCCGCCCGCCGCTCCCCATTGACCTCGATCTCCGCCTGCCAGCGGTCGCTGATCCACCACTGCCCCCGCACCCGCCCCTCCCCCGCCACCCCGGCGCGCGCCAGCATCGCCGCCAGCAGCCGCGCCACTCCCGCCCCCGCCCCTTCCGGCACCGGCCACCCCTCCCCGCCCACCACCTCTACCCCAAACGCCTCAATCTCCATCGCCATCTCCCACCTCTTCTTTCTAAATGCCCAACCCGCGACACTCGTTACTCCCCCGCTTTTTGTGGCCCACCGTCCCCTGTCCACTCTTCACTGTCCACTCGTTCCGCGGCGGCCATAGGCCGCAGCGCTGCCTCGATCGCCTCCAGCGCCCGTCCGGTCGCCCCCCGCTGCGACTCCAGCAACCGCCGCGCCGCTCCGCCCACCCGCGCCCGCATCGCCTCGTCGTTCAGCAACTGCTGCCACACATGCCCCAGTTCCAGCGCGCTGCCCACCCGCAGCGCCGCCCCCGCCGCCAAAAACTGCTCGGCGATCTGCGCGAAGTTCTCCATGTGCGGCCCCAGCACCACCGGCACCCCCCAGTAGGCCGGCTCCAGCAGGTTGTGCCCGCCGTGCGGCGCCAGGCTGCCGCCGATGAACGCCGTCGCCGCCACCTGGTATACCGACGCCAACTCCCCCAGCGAGTCCAGCAGCAGCACCCCCCCCGCCGGCAGCTCCTGCTCCTCGAGGCGCGAGCGCCGCGCCCACCGCAACCCGCTCCCCGCCAGCAGCGCCGCCACCTGCTCGAAGCGCTGCGGATGCCGCGGCGCCACCACCAGCAGCAGCCGCTCCGGCGCCGCCGCCTGCCCCAGCACCTGCCGGTAGGCCGCCAGCACCGCCTCCTCCTCCGTCTCCATGGTGCTGCCCGCCACCACCACCTGCCCCACCCCCGCCCCCGCCAGCCGCTCCCGCAGCCCCCGCAAAAACCCCGGCTGTTCCGGCGGTATCAGGTCGAACTTCAAATTCCCCGCCACCTGCACCCGCGCCGCATCCGCCCCCAGGTCCAGGATCCGCTCCGCGTCCGTCTCGGTCTGCATCAAAAAGCTCGCCACCCGCCCCAGCGTCGGCCGCAGCAGCCGCCGGATCATGCGGTAGCGCGCGTAGCTCCGCCCCGAGATGCGCCCGTTGATGAACATCACCGGCACCTGCTGCAGCGCCGCCTCCCGCAAAAAGTTCGGCCAGATCTCGGTCTCGGCGATCAGCACCAGCTCCGGCTGGATCGCCCGCAGCGCCCGCCGCGCCGCAAAGCGGAAATCCAGCGGAAAGTAAAATATCCGGTCCGCCTCGATCCGCCGCTCCGCCACGCTCCGGCCCGTCGCCGTGGTCACCGACAGCACCACCGCCCGGGCAGGGAAGCGCTGCCGCAGTTGCGCGATCAGCCGCTCCACCGCCAGCGCCTCGCCCACCGACACCGCGTGCAGCCAGATCGTGCCCCGCCCCCCCACCCCGCCCACCCGCCCGAAGCGTTCCCCCAAATAGCGGGTGTAGCGCCCGTCCGGCGGGTTGCGCAGCAGCAGCCAGGGCGTCAGCGCCGCCAGCCCCAGCCCCAGCACCATCGAATAGATCAAGTACATGGACTGTTAAAATAGATCCCGACGCCGCGTTCACTGTTCACTGTCCACCGTCCACTCGTTCCGTCATGCTCGCCCACCTCAATCCCCAGCAGCGCGCCGCCGTCGAGCACGTCGAGGGCCCCCTGCTCATCCTCGCCGGCGCCGGCAGCGGCAAGACCCGCGTCATCACCCACCGCATCGCCCATCTCATCGCCCATTATCGCATCCCCCCCGCCTCCATCCTGGCCATGACCTTCACCAACAAGGCCGCCCAGGAGATGCAGTCCCGCGTCGCCGCCCTCCTCCCCTACCAGGCCTACGCCCAGCCCCTCATCGCCACCTTCCACTCCTTCTGCGTCCGCGCCCTGCGCCGCGACTACCCCGCCATCGGCGGCCCCCGCGACTTCGTCATCTACGCCGACGACGAGCAGTTGCGCCTGATGAAATCCCTGGTCAAGGCCCTCGGCCTCGACGACAAGGCCTTCGCCCCCCGCGCCGTCCTGGCCCGCATCTCCGCCGCCAAAAACCGCGGCTGGAGCCCCGAGCAGTTCCACCGCCACGCCGCCGACCCCAAGTCCGAGCGCCTCGCCGTGCTCTACGACCGCTACCAGGCCGCCCTCCGCCAGGCCCACGCCCTCGACTTCGACGACCTCTTGCTGGAAACCGAACGCCTCCTCCGCCAATCCCCCGAGATGGCCGAGCGCTACAACCTGCGCTACCCCTACCTCATGATTGACGAGTATCAGGACACCAACCGCCCCCAGTACGAGCTCATGCGCCTGCTCACCCAGCGCGCCCAGAACCTCTGCGTCGTCGGCGACGAGGACCAGAGCATCTACTCCTGGCGCGGCGCCGACATCCGCAACATCCTCGACTTCGAGCGCGACTACCCCTCCACCCGCGTCATCCGCCTGGAGCAGAACTACCGCTCCTCCAAGAACATCCTCGAGGCCGCCGGCTCGGTCGTCGCCAACAACCTCGAGCGCAAGGGCAAGGTGCTCTGGACCGAGGCCCCCGCCGGCGAGGCCATCGGCTACTTCCTCGCCCCCGAGGCCGACGCCGAGGCCGCCTTCGTCGCCCAAACCATCGCCCCCCTGCTGCGCCCGCCCGCGCCCCCCTCCATCGCCATCCTCTACCGCACCAACGCCCAGTCCCGCCTGTTCGAAGAGGCCCTGCGCCGCCACAACCTCGCCTACCGCGTCCTCGGCGGCTTCAGCTTCTACGAGCGCGCCGAGGTCCGCGACCTGCTCGCCTACCTCCGCGCCGCCGCCAACCCCGCCGACTCCATCGCCCTGCTCCGCATCATCAACACCCCCGCCCGCGGCATCGGCAAAACCACCCTGGAGGCGCTCGAGCGCCTCGCCCTGGAGCACAACCTCACCCTGCTGCGCGCCCTCGAACTCGCCCTCGAGGGCGGCGCCGCCCTTCCCGCCCGCTCCCTCGCCCCCCTCGCCGAGTTCTACAAGCTCATGGCCGGCTTCCGCGCCGCCGCCCTCGAACCCCGCCCCCTCGACGACCTGCTCAAGCTCATCCTCGAGCGCACCGGCTACGCCCGCGCCCTCCAGGCCGAGGCCTCCCCCGAATCCGAGTCCCGCCTGGAGAACCTGGGCGAGCTGGTCAACGCCGCCACCGACGCCGCCTCCCGCGGCGAAGACATCGCCGCCTTCCTCGACCACGCCGCCCTGGTCAGCGACCAGGACGACTACGACCCCCAAACCACCATCCAGCTCATGAGCCTGCACGCCGCCAAGGGCCTCGAGTTCGACGTCGTCTTCCTCGCCGGCCTGGAAGAGGGCCTCTTCCCCCACGCCCGCACCTTCGACCACCCCGCCCAGCTCGAGGAAGAGCGCCGCCTCTGCTACGTCGGCATGACCCGCGCCCGCCGCCGCCTCTTCCTCTCCCACGCCGCCCGCCGCCGCCGCTTCGCCGGCCAGGGCGGCAGCGAGCCCTCCCTCCCCTCCCGTTTCCTCGCCGAGGTCCCCCAGCGCCTGCTGCAAGACCTCTCCCCCCCCGATCCCCTCGCCCGCCCCGCCGGCCCCCGCTACGTCTCCGACGGATACAACCAGGACACGAAACCGTTTGCCTCCCCCCGCCGTCCTACCTACAACTCGGTGGACAGCCTCCACCAGTTCTTTCAACGCCCGGGTACCCCCCGTGACGGCGGCCCACGGCTCGGGACCGTGGCCGCCGCTGCGGCTCCCCCTTCCTCCCGTCCCGCCTCCGCCGCCGGCCTCCGCCTCGGCGCCCGCGTCCGCCACGCCCAGTTCGGCGTCGGCACCGTGCTCCGCATCGAGGGCGAGGGCGACCTCACCAAGCTCACCATCTCCTTCCCCGGCTTCGGCCTCAAAAAACTCCTCGAGTCCGCCGCCGCCCTCTCCGCGGTCTAAACTAAGCCATGGTCCTCCCCCTGCTGCTGTGCGCCCTCTGGCTCGGCCCCCAGCAAACCCCCTCCAACCTCCAGGCCGAAAAGGTCGTCGCCGCCGCCATCGCCAAAATGGGCGGCGACCTCTACCTCCAGGTCAACCAGCGCAGCGGCAACGGCCACCTCTACACCTTCAACTCCAGCGGCCAGCTCAGCAACCCCGGCACCCGCTTCTGGGCCTTCTACCGCTTCCCCTTCGACGAGCGCATCGAACTCACCAAAAAGCGCAACGTCATCTACATCTACGCCGATGGCAAGGGCTACGAGATCACTTACAAGGGCGTCGCCCCCATGCTCCGCCGCCAGCTCCGCCAGTACCAGATCCTCGCCCACCACTCCCTCGACCTCATCCTCAAAACCTGGGCCCGCGATCCCCAAACCCTCATGCTCGACCAGGGCCTCACCAGCTTCGACCAGGAGCAGGTCGAGTCCGTCTTCTTCACCACCCCATCGGGCGACTCCGCCACCGTGGACTTCTCCCTCACCACCCACCTCCCCCTGCGCGTGCGCTGGCGCCAAAACGACCCCGAGACCGGCGGCCACTACATAGACTCGGTCATCTACGGCAATTGGGCCCGCGTCGGCGGCATCGAAACCCCCTTCTCCCTCGACCACTACGAGGGCCCGCAGCGCGTGGACCAGCGCTACTTCGACCACGTCACCTTCGCCCCCTTCCCCGACTCCCTCTTCCTCCCCAAGCCGCTGCACTAGCCCTGCCTCCCCGCCCTGTCCCCCGTGTCCGGGCAGAATCCGGTGCCAACGTCAGAGCGACCACCGGGAGCGTTCCCCGGAGGCGAAAATCCGCGAAGTGCCCGCCACGGCAGTGGCCGCGTTGCAGGCCGCCGGTGGGCCCGGCAGCAGCGGGTGCCAACGTCAGAGCGACCACCGGGAGCGTTCCCCGGAGACTCAAATCCGCGAAGTGCCCGCCACGGCAGTGGCTGCCCGCCACGGCAGTGGCCGAAGGTGTTAGGATGGCGTTTCGGGCAAGGGAGAAGATGGCCTCATGAAGGTCTACGACACCCTCCACCTCCGCAACCTCGCCGTGGCCGGCCACGGCGGTTGTGGCAAGACCACCTTGGTGGCCGCGGCCCTCTACACCGCCGGCGCCACCCCCCAGCAAGGCCGCGTCGAGCTCGGCACCACGGTCACCGACTTCGACGAGCAGGAGATCCAGCGCCGCATCTCCATCTCCACCGGCTTGGCCCTGGCCGAGTGGCCCGGCCCCGACCGCTCCCCCTGCAAGCTCAACTTCGCCGACACCCCCGGCCAAAACCTCTTCGTCCACGAGGCCGCCGCCGCCCTCGCCGTGGTCGAATCGCTGCTGCTCGTGGTGGACGCCGCCAGCGGCGTCCAGGTACAGACCGCCAAGCTCTGGGACATCGCCGCCGCCCGCAACCTCCCCGTCATCGTGGTGCTTGCCCGCGCCGACCACGACCACGCCAACCTCGACTCCGCCCTCGACTCCCTCCGCCAGCGCTTCGGCCGCGCCATCGTCCCGGTGCAGCTCGCCATCGGCGAGCAGCGCGGCTTCCAGGGCGTTGTGGACCTCGTCGCCATGAGCGCCCGCCACTACACCCCCGGCGGCAACGGCAAGGCCCGCATCGCCTCCATTGACGACGCCTACGACGCCGCCGCCCGCCAGGGCCACGAGGCCCTGGTCGAGCTGGTGGCCGAGGGCGACGACGCCCTGCTGGAAGAGTTCTTCGACAAGGGCACCATCCCCGCCGAGCACCTCGCCAGCGGCCTGCGCGCCGCCATCCGCGCCCGCCGCATCGTCCCCGTGCTGCTCGCCTCCGGCGCCCAAAACATCGCCACCGACGCCCTGCTCGACTTCCTCGCCGCCTTCGCCCCCCACCCCGCCGAGCGGGGCGACGCCCAAGGCATGTCCGTGCCCGTCTCCGCCGACTCCGCCGCCAACGCCGCCGCCCTGCCCCTCGCCCGCCCCGTCGCCGACTCCGCCCCGCTCTCCCTGTTCGTCTTCAAGACCGTCGCTGACCCCTTCGCCGGCCGCCTCAGCGTCTTCAAGGTCCGCTCCGGCAAGCTCAAGAGCGACGACACCGTGTGGAATTTCAACCGCCAGTCCCCCGAGCGCCTCGCCCACCTCAGCCTGCTCCAGGGCAAGCATCTCCTCCCCGTCCCCGAACTCCACGCCGGCGACCTGGGCGTGGTCGCCAAGCTCCGCGACACCCTCACCGGCGACACCCTGGGCGACAAGGCCGCCCCCATTTTCTTTCCCCTCGCCGCCGTCCCCGAGGCCGCCATCCACTTCGCCCTCGAGGCCAAGAGCCGCGGCGACGAGGACAAGGTCTCCCTCGCCCTCCACAAAATGCTCGAGGAGGACCTCGCCCTCCACTTCGTCCGCGACCCCCAGACCCACGAGTTCCTCCTCGGCGGCACCGGCCAGCAGCACGTCGAGATCGCCGTCGCCAAGCTCAAGCAGCGCTACAACGTCGAGGTCAAGCTCCGCGCCCCCCGCGTCGCCTACCGCGAAACCATCCTGGGCAAGGCCGACGTCCAGGGCCGCCACAAAAAGCAGACCGGCGGCCACGGCCAGTTCGGCGACTGCCGCATCCGCATGGAACCCCTCCCCCGCGGCGCCGGCTTCGAGTTCGTCAACGAGATCTTCGGCGGCGCCATCCCCCGCAACTTCATCCCCGCCGTCGAAAAGGGCATCCAGGAGTCCGCCGCCCGCGGCTTCCTCGCCGGCTACCCCGTCGTCGACTTCCGCGTCATCCTCTACGACGGCTCCTACCACGATGTGGACTCCAGCGAGATGGCCTTCAAGGTCGCCGGCTCGCTCGCCTTCAAAAAGGCCATGGAGACCGCCCGCCCCGTCCTGCTCGAGCCCGTCATGGCGGTCGAGGTGGATTCCCCCGAGGAGTTCGCCGGCGACGTCATCGGCGACCTCAACGCCCGCCGCGGCCGCATCGAGGGCATGCTCCCCCAAAACGGCGGCGAGTCCATCCGCGCCCAGGTCCCGCTCTCGGAGATGCTCACCTACCAGTCCGACCTCACCAGCAAGACCCAGGGCCGCGGCAGCTTCCACATGCACTTCTCCCACTACGACCTCGTCCCCGCCCTCCAGGCCGACAAGATCATCGCCAAGTCCCGCGCCGAGCGCGCCCACCTCCCCGCCGAGGAAGAATAGCGGAGAATAGCGGCATCGCCATGTCCCACCCCGACGAGTTCGCCCCGCCCCTCCGCCTCGCCTACAAGTCCGTCGCCCCCGCCGGCATCGAGGCGCTGCGCGCCCTGCAGGCCTACGTCCACGACCACACCGCCCTCGAGCCCAGCCTGCAGGAGCTGATCAAGCTGCGCTGCTCCCAGATCAACGGCTGCGCCTTCTGCGTGGATATGCACGCCCGCGACGCCCGCCAGCAGGGCGAGACCAACCAGCGCCTCGACGCCGTCGCCGTCTGGCGCGAGTCCCCGCTCTTCACCCCGCGCGAGCGCGCCGCCCTGGCTTGGTGCGAGAGTGTCACCCTGGTCAGCCAAGACCACGTCCCCGACGACCTCTACCACTGGGTGGGCAGATACTTCCCCGGCAAGGCCCTGGTGGACCTCACCCTCGCCGTCCTTGTCATCAACAACTGGAACCGCCTCTCCATCGCCTTCCGCATCCCCACCCCGCTCCCGGCCGCCACGGAGTAGCCCTTGCGTGGACCTCCCTGCAGCCCCGTCTGCCCCAAGGCAGCGGTGGCACAGTCACTTGCCCAAGGCCACGGTGGCACAGCCACTCTTGGCTGTGCGCACTCCGCCACACCCCCGCCCGCACCGCCGCCGCAACCCCATCCGTCCACGCCGGGCTTCCCGCAGCCAGGCCTTCACGCTGCATGCCTCCTCCCCAAGGCAACGGTGGCACAGCCACTCTTGGCTGTGCGCACTCCGCCAGTTCGCCGCCCTCGCCCAGTCCCCATCACTCCATCGCCACCTCCGCAAGCCAGGGCTGGACTCTCCACCCCACCCCTATTTCCGTCTCGGCCACCCCCACTTCCGCGCCGGGGCCCCAACCGGCGGCCTCGCCCTCATGGGCGGCGGCGCCGACCTCGCCCCAGCCAGCCTCTCGCGGGGGTCGCGCCGCTTTGCCTGCGGGCAAAATCGGCGCGAAAGGCGGCGAACCGGGGCCCCCAGAACCCGCGTCGGGTTCTGGGGTGGTCGTAAATCCGCAGGGGCAGACGCGCCAATGGCGCGTCTGCGCCCCCGGGAAGCGAATTCGGCGCGGCCCCAGCAGCCCAGCAGCGAAGCCGCGCAGCGCCGGCTTGGGGCTGCGGGGCCCCCAAGCCGGCGTGAGCACAAGCGGGACGCGCGGCGCACCGGCCCGGCGCTGCTACAGCCGGGCCGGGCAGCCGCGCAGGGGCCCGCGCCCACCATTGACCTTCGCCAATATCTCCGTCCACCAACTCACTGTCGGCCAGCGTTTCAACTTCTCCACCTGGACAGGCGGTGGTGCCCGCTACTCACTCTCGGTCGTCGCCGGCGTCATTCACTCCACCCGCTCCCGCGGTGCCATTTACTAGTTTTTTCCGCCCATTTATTTTTTCCTACTTGCAGAAGGCATCCGGGTGTATCGTAGCGGGAGATCCCCAATCGGCACCATGCGGGGCGTCTAGTTCGCGGGGGACCAATGTTGTCGCTCCAACCCAAGGCGGGTTTTTCCCGCATCTGGAGTCAGCGCTACCAGGTTGCCGCTCTCTGGGTGGCCGCCGCGGTCGCCCTCTACGCCCTGCTGGCGCTGGCGGGGCGTGCCCTCGGCCATCCCTTCGCCTCCGGCCCCGCCACCGTGCTGGGCCTGCTCTTCGCCGCCCTGGCGGTGCTGCTGCTGGCCCCGCGCCAGTCCGCCGTCCCCCTGCGCCGGCGCGCCCTCGGCTGGGCCTTGGCCGCCGCCCTGCTGCTCCTCGGCCTCGCCTCCGCGGCCCACCGCCTGCCCGTCGCCTTGGAACCCCTGCCGGGCGCCTGGCTGCTCTGCTTCTTCCTGCTCGCCCTCTCCCTGCTGGCCAAGCCCGCCTGGCCCCGCACCGCCGTCGCCACCGATATGTTCGTCGGCTTCCTCGGCTACGTGGTCGTGCTGGAGCGCCTCTTCCGCCTCCCCGACGCCGACCGCCCCGGCGCCACCCCCCTGCATCTGCTCTCCGGCCTCTGCGTCTTCGCCCTGAGCGTGGCCTGGATGCTCTCCTTCCCCAGCCAGCGTCCGGTCGGCTACTTCACCGAGACCGGCTCCGCCGGCACTTTGCTCCGCCGCGTCCTGCCCATCACCCTCCTCTTCCCGGTGCTGCTGGTGGTGCTCACCGCGCTGCAGCGCAACGTCCCCCGCCTCCCCGCCCAACTCGGCGGCTGGGTGGTGATGCTGTGCGCCGTCGGCTTCGGCGCCGCCCTCATCTGGATCATCGCCGCCTCGCTCGACCGCATGGACCTCGCCCGCGCCGCCGCCGAGCGCGACCTCCGCCTCTCGGAAGAGCGCTACCGCCTGCTCTTCGAGAACAACCCCGAGCCCATGTGGATCTACGACGCCGAGAGCCTGCGCTTCCTCGACGTCAATGACACCGCCCTGCGCATCTACGGCTACACCCGCGCCGAGTTCCTCGCCCTGCGCCTCCCCGACCTCGCCCCTCCCGGCGACGACACCGGCGCGCGCCGCGTCACCAAGCTCGGCCGCGTGCTCGAGGTCGAGGCCTTCGACCAGCCCGCCACCTGGTACGGCCGCCCCGCCCGCGTCGCCTTTGTCCACGACGTCACCGCCCGCCGCCAAACCGACGCCCAACTGCGCGAGAGCGAGGCCCGCGTCCGCATCCTGCTCGAGACCACCCTCGAGGGCATCCTCGCCGTGGACGCCCAGGGCCACTGCGAATGGTGCAACCCCGCCGTCGCCCGCATGCTCGGCTTCGCCTCCACCGACGACCTCCTCGGCAAAAACGCCCACCAGCTCTTCCACCACTCCCACGCCGACGGCACCCCCTTCCCCGCCGCCGACTGCCCCATGGTCCAGGCCATCGCCCAGGGCCGCTCCCTCGCCGTCCACGACGAGACCCTCTGGCGCGCCGACGGCTCCAGCTTCCCCGCCGACTACTGCTCCTGCCCCCTCTGGCGCGACGGCCACATCGTCGGCGCTGTGGTCAGCTTCTCCGACGTCTCCGAGCGCAAGGCCCTCCAGGCCCAGTTCCACCAAGCCCAAAAAATGGAGGCGGTCGGCCGCCTCGCCGCCGGCATCGCCCACGACTTCAACAACCTCCTCACCGTCGTCAACGGCTACGCCGAAATGCTCCTCCGCCACCCCGACGCCCCCGACGTCGCCACCAAGGCCGCCAACATCCGCAAGGCCGGCGAGCGCGCCGCCGGCCTCACCCAGCAACTGCTCGCCTTCAGCCGCCAGCAGGTCCTCCAGCCCCGCGTCCTCGACCTCAATCTCGTGCTCGCCGAGATGGACCCCTTGCTCCGCCGCATCCTCGGCGAAGACCTCGCCCTCGAAACCCACTTCGCCTCCAACCTCGCCTCCGTCCGCGCCGACCCCGGCCAGATCGGCCAGGTGCTCATGAACCTGGTGGTCAACGCCCGCGACGCCATGCCCAACGGCGGCCGCCTCACCCTCGAGACCGCCAACGTCGAGATCGACGCCCGCTACGCCGCCACCCACCCCGAGGTCGCCCCCGGCCCCTACGTCATGCTCGCCGTCACCGACAGCGGCATCGGCATGGATGCCGCCACCCTCGCCCACATCTTCGAGCCCTTCTTCACCACCAAGCCCGCCGGCCAGGGCACCGGCCTCGGCCTCGCCACCGTCTTCGGCATCGTCAAGCAGAGCGGCGGCAGCGTCGCCGCCTACAGCGAGCCCGGCCGCGGCACCTCCATGAAGGTCTACCTCCCCAGCCTCGCCGCCGCCGCCGAGCCCGCCGACCCGGCCGCCGCCCCCGCCGTCCTCCGCGGCCACGAGACCCTGCTCGTCGTCGAAGACGAGGAGAGCGTCCGCCACCTCGTCTGCGAGGTCCTCGAAGAGTCCGGCTACACCGTCCTTGCCGCCCCCGGCCCCGACCACGCCCTCGCCCTCCTCGCCGACTACGCCGGCCCCCTCGACCTCCTCGTCACCGATGTCGTCATGCCCGGCCTCAACGGCCGCCTCCTCGCCGACCGCCTCCTCCAACTCCGCCCCTCCCTCGCCATCCTCTTCATCTCCGGCTACCCCGACAAAGCCATCGCCCACAACCGCGAGCTCGAAGCCGGCCTCGCCTTCATTCAAAAACCCTTCACCCCCGAGGCCCTCGCCCGCAAGGTCCGCGCCGTGCTCGATGCCCGCCCCGGCGCCTCCGCCCAAGCCGCCGCCCTCTGATATGGAACTGCGCACCAGCCTCGGCCACATCCTCGTCGTCGACGACGATGAGCTGGTCCGCGACTACCTCCACCTCCGCCTCCAGGAAGCCGGCTACTCCTGCACCGCCGTCGCCAACGGCCTCGAGGCCATTGACAACCTCCGCCGCCACGCCACCCCCGACGTCATCCTGCTCGACCTCAACATGCCAGGCCTTGACGGCATCGAGTTCCTCCGCCTCGCCCAGGAGCACATCGGCCACGCCTTCGGCGTCATCGTCATGACCGGCGTCGCCGGCCCCCGCCTGCGCGAGCAGGTCATGCGCTTCGGCGCCTTCACCATGATCGAAAAGCCGGTGGATTTCGACAAGCTCGTCCGCCTGCTCCGCATCCAGCGCGACTTCCTCCGCACCAAAGCCGCCCTCCGCGCCGAAGGCGCCTAAGCCTCGGCAATCCTGGCTGTGCGAACTCTCCCGCCACGGTGGCACCGCGAATTTTCTGGCCACAGTGGCACAGCCAATCTTGGCTGTGCGAACTTTCTGGCCACTGTGACACAGCCATCTTGGCTGAGCCCCTCTGGCCACGGTGGCACAGCCAATCTTGGCTGCGCGAACTTTCTGGCCACGGTGACACCGCCATCTTGGCTGAGCCCTTCTGGCCACGGTGGCACAGCCAATCTTGGCTGTGCGAACTTTCTGGCCACGGTGGCACAGCCATCTTGGCTGAGCCCCTCTGGCCACGGTGGCACAGCCAATCTTGGCTGTGCCAACCCAGCCCTACCCCCGGGCCTCTCGCCCTGCCCCGCTAAAGCAGGGCGGAGCCCCGGAATAGCGGAGGCGCCCGCCCCCGCACGCCCCTACCTCACCAGCGGATCCGATGCCTCCCGCGGGTCCGTCACCCGCAGCCCCCGCGCCAGGCTCGGGTGCCGCCGCCGCAGCCCCTCGTACATCTCCCACGCCGCCATCCGATACGAGATATGCCCGCCCGCCCCGGTGCGCAGCTCCGCAATGTAGGCCGCCTCCGCCCAGTCCATCTTGAACAGGCTCCGCTTCCGGTATCCCAGCGGCAGCGCATACGCCCCCGCCCCTCCGCCCCGCCGCTCCACCCACGCCCCCGCCGCCGCCATCGCCGCCCCATACTCCGCCTCCGCCCCGCTCGCCGCCATCGCCGCCGGCGTCTCGAAGCCGTGCGCCGGGCTGTAGCCCTGGTGCAACTGCACGCACCGCCGGTGCCGGTGCAGGTCGCGGAACCCTCCAATGTCCATCAATATATCGAACTGGAACGGCTGCCCCGCCTGGAACTCCCGCAGCAAGTCGTCGTGCGCCCCCCGCCCCGCCCGCCCCAACTCCACCAGCTCCTCCCGCCGCGCCGCCGTCACGCTCCCCACCGCCTCCACCACCTGCCGGTAGCTATGGTGGCAGTGCGGGTACAGCAGGGAAGCCGCCACCTCGATCTCCAGCTCCGCCGGCTCGGCCAACTGTACCCCCGGCGTCGAATCCACCCCCACCCCCCGCAGCAGCTCCGCCGCCGCCTCCCGCAGCCCTGCCCGCGACTCCAGCAGATACGGGCTCGGGTCGGTGTACTTCACCAGCGTCGGCACCGCCCCCGGCGCGCTCGCCGCCCGCTTCAGCGCCCCCCCCACCTCCCGGCTCTCCGCCCACGGCGACGACAGCAGCCGCGCGATCTGCTGCTCCAGCGTGCGCGCGCTCACGATCTGCCCTAGGCTGGTCGCCGTCGCCAGCGGCAGCAGGTAGCGGCTGGCGTCAAACGCCCGCGCCCGCAGTGCCCGCCGGTAGGCCTCCTCCTTCATCGCCTCCGGCCGCGGGTGCCGCCTCCCCAAATCCGCCTCCACCCGCCCGCTCAACTCCGCGTAGGCGGCCAACAGCCCCTCCACCGTCCCCGCGTAGCCCGCCTCCCCCGCCAGCTCCGGCGGCGTCACGTAGCCGCTCCGCCGGAACTCCTGGTACCGCGTCGAGCGCTCCTGCCCGTCCCAGCGCGGCTCGTCCACCACCTCGATCGCCGCCAGGATGGACAGCCGCTCCAGGGCAAAGCTGACGTGCGCCAAATCCGCGATCGAGCGGTGCCCGTACTGGAAATAAAAGGTGTTGAGAAACTTCTCCGCCTTTTGTCCGTCCAGCTCCCGCAAGCTCTCCCGCATGGACAGCGCCGAACGGCTGTACTTGGCCATGGCGTAGGCCCCCACCTCCGGCTCCACCCCCGCAATCACATACACCTCGGCCTCGCTCATGGCCTCCCATTGTAGTCTAAGGATGGCGGATGTCTCTCCTCCACTGTCCACTGTCCACTGTCCACTCGTCCACTCGTCCACTCGTCCCTCATGTCCCCCGCCCGCCAACTCGCGCGTGACGTCCTGCTGGCGGTGGAGGAGCGCGGCGGCTACGCCAGCGATCTGCTCCACTCCCCGCTGGCGCGCGGCTTGTCGCCCGCCGACCTTCGCCTCGCCACCGAAATCGTCATGGGCGTCTTGCGCTGGCGTGCCCAACTCGATTTCGTCCTCGAGCGCGCCGCCCGCCGCCCCGTCGCCCGCATGCAGCCAGCCGCCCGCGTGGCGCTGCGCATCGGCGCCTACCAGTTGCGTTTCCTCAGCCGCATCCCCGCCTCCGCCGCCGTGAACGAGAGTGTCGCGCTTGCCAAGGCCTCCGACCCCCGCCTCGGCGGCTTCGTCAACGCCGTCCTCCGCCACCTTCCCGCCGAACCGGTCGAGGCGCTGCTGGCGCCCGAGAGCGACCTCCGCCGCCGCCGCGAGGTCGAGTTCTCCCACCCCGCCTGGCTGCTCGAGCGCTGGAGCCGCGCCTACTCCCCCGCCACCGCCGACCGCATCGCCGAGTTCAACAATCAGCCCCCGCCCACCGCCTTCCGCCTCGCCCCCGGCGCCGCCCTCCCCACCGGCCTCGCCGCCACCCCCGGCCTCCTGCTCGCCAGCGCTCTCCGCGCCACCTCCGGCGATCTCACCCATACCCCGGCCTTCCGCGCCCACCAGCTCTGGATCCAAGACGAAGCTTCGCAGTTGATCCCCTACCTGCTCGAGCCCCAATCCCGCGACCGCATCCTCGACGCCTGTGCCGCCCCCGGCGCCAAGACCGCCCTGCTGCAAGCCCTCGCTCCCGCCGCCACCCTGGTCGCGCTCGAGCGCCACCTCCACCGCGCCCGCCTCCTCCGCCGCCTGCTCCCCTCCCTCCCCCTGCTCCTCGTCGCCGACGCCTCCCGCCCCCTCCCCCTGCGCGGCCAGTTCGACCGCATCTTGGTGGACGCCCCCTGCACCGGCACCGGCACCTTGGCCCGCAACCCCGAGATCCGCTGGCGCCTCGACCCCGCCGACCCCGCCCGCCTGGCCCAATTGCAGCTCGCCATCCTGCGCCAAGCCCTGGCCCGGCTCCGCCCCGCCGGCCGCTGCGTCTACAGCGTCTGCTCCATCGAGTCCGAGGAGGGCCCCGGCGTGGTCGCGGCCGTCCTCGCCGCCGACAGCTCCCTCAGCCTCCTCCCCGCCGCCAACGTCCTCGCCTCCCTCGCCGCCGCCCACCATTTGGCCCCCGGCCTCGACCCCGCCTCCCTCACCGCCGGCGCCTTCCTCCGCATCCTCCCCGGCCAGCACGCCACCGACGGCTTCTTCGCCGCCATCCTGCAGCGCCACTGACCCTCTCCGCCTCCGCTCGCGCGCCAGTGGCGCGTCTGCGCTCCCGGGAAGCGAATGCGGCGCAGCCCCCCCCGGGCAGTGAAGCCGCGCAGCGCCGACTGCGGGCCACGGGGCCCCCAAGTCGGCGCGAGCATGCCGCCCCGCGCATCTACAGCGGGGCGGCTCACAAGCGGGACGCGCGCCGCAGGCGCGCTGGGGCCCGCGCCCACCAACGCCCTACCGCCCCACCTTCAGCCGGTCCACCACCCCCATCCCCGCCGCATTCTTCTTCGCCACCGCCACCGCCTCCTCCCTCCCCGCCTGGTTCGCCACCGTCCCGCTCAGCGTCACCTGCTCCTCGCTCACCGTGGCCTTCACCTTCGCCAGCTCCGGATGCGCCCGCAGCGCGTTCTGCACCGCCGCCTGCACATCCGCATCGCTGGGCGGAGCATTGGGCGTCGCTGCCGGCGTCGCCGCCGCCGCCGGCGCCACCCCCGCCAGCGGCGCCACCGCCGCGCTCACCTGGATCTGGTTGTCCACTCCCTTCACCCCGGCAATGCTCTTCACCAGCTTGCTGGCCAACTCCTTGTCTTCCTTGCTCGGCAAGGTGCCGTTCAGCACCACCTGGTCTTCGCCATCCACGCTCGCCGCCAGCGCGTACTGCCCCAGCTCGGGATCGTTGATCAGCGTCTGCAAAATCGTGGCGCGCAGGTTCTCCTGCGCCATTTGCCCCACCGGCGCCGCAGCCTGCTGCGCTCCGGTCGCGGGGGTCGCGCCGCTTTGCCTGCTGGCAAAATCGGCGCGAAAGGCTGCGAAATTCCGCAGGGCGGCCCGCCCCCGGGAAGCGAATTCGGCGCGGCCCCAGCGACGCGCAGCACCGACTTGGGGTCCTCGGGCCCCCAAGTCGGCGCGAGCACCAGCGGGACGCGCGCCGCAGGCGCGCTGGGGCCCGCGCCAACCAACAGTCAACACCGCCGCCAGCAGCCACACCCCCACCCCCATGTCGCCTCCTGGACCTACAGAGGCCGACCTTCGGCCCGGAGGTTGCCCGAATCCGGTTGCCAAGCCCACCCCCTCGCCCCGTCCCCCGCCCCGCCGCCGCGGTGCGCCAGCTGCCGGCTGCCAGCCGCCAGCCGCCCCCGCAAACCCGCTTTGACTCTGGCGCGAGCCTCGCTTATAGTTACGCCATCCCACGTGGAGTCAGCCCCAAAACGACTGAGTCCACCCTGATCTTCATGGGCCTGCAGCTTTACAGCATCGTTCTGTGTGCCGTGGCTTTGCCGCTGTTTGCCTATGTGCAGTGGAGCCGTCGGGATACCGGCTACCACGGCTGGGTGGGCTTCTGGGCGCTGTTGCTGGCGCGCTACGCCCTGCTCGCCTCCCACCCCCCGCCCGCCTCCATCGCCATGCGCTGGGCCGGCGTGTGCGCCGTCGCCGCCACCGGCATGCTGCTCTACAGCGCCCGCCTGCTGCTCGCCGCCGCCCGTCCCGCCCTGGTCGGTCCGCGCTGGCGCGACGCCCTCTGGGGAGCCTCCCTCCTCACCGCCGCCCTCACCCTCGCCCCCTCGCCCTGGCAAGACCTCGCCCCCTACGCCCTCGGCCTGCTCATGGCCGCCGCCATCGTGCTGCTGCTCTGGGCCGGCGGCTGGTCCTTGCGCCTGCTCGCCGCGGTGATCGCGTTCTGGGGCGTCGAAGCCCTGCCCCGCTACCCCCAGTCCCTGCCCGCCCTCGCCGCCCTCATCCCCAGCCTCTTCATCGCCGCCATGCTCTGGGTCGTGGCCGAGCGCGCCTCCGCCTCCGGCGAGGCCTCGCCCGGCACCAGCGCCGATCAGCTCCAGCTCTTCCGCCAATCCGTCCGCCGCAGCCGCGAGTTCGAGATCCTCACCCACATCGGCACCGCCCTCAGCTCCTCGCTCGACGCCGACGCCCTGCTCGCCACCATCCACGCCCAACTGCAAAAGTTGATGGATGTCCGCAACTTCTACGTCGCCTTCCAGGACGTCGAGCTCGACGAGATCCGCTTCGCCTTCGAGGTCGAGGACGGCCAGCGCCTCGCCCCCCGCAGCCGCCCCCGCACCAACGCCCTCACCGAGCACGTCATCGCCACCGGCCAGCCCCTCATCATCTCCCGCGACGTGGACGCCTACATCCGCGCCCACGGCCTGCTGCGCAGCGGCCGCCCCGCCAAAAACTACATCGGCGTCCCCGTCCTGCTCCAGGGCCAGCCCTGCGGCGTCATCGCCGTGCAAAGCCACCAGCAGGAAAACGTCTACGACACCGAACACCTGCGCGTGCTCGAGATCCTCGCCGGCCAGGCCGGCGTCGCCCTCGACAACGCCCGCCTCTTCGCCGAGGTGCAGCGCGACGCCGGCCAGAAGGCCTTCCTCAACCACATCGCCCGCCTCACCATCTCCACCCTCAGCCCCGGCGAGATGCTCACCACCGTCGCCAACGAGATTGCCCGCGCCTTCCATTACGACCACATCGCCCTCGCCCTGGTCAGCCCCACCAACGGCTTGGGCGAGGTCGCCGTGCTCGAGGTCGCCGCCTCCGCCGGCGCCCACGCCGATCCCGCCTCCACCGCCCGCCGCATCCCCCTCGGCCAAGGCTTGGCCGGCAAGGCCGCCCAGTCCGGCGAGATCCAGTCCCTCGCCGATGGCCCCGCCGATCTCGCCGCCACCCCCTCCGACTGGTCCCGCTGTCCCCACGCCTGCTCCGGCCTCGCCCTCCCCATCCGCTACGCCGGCCAGACCCTGGGCGTGCTCCATCTGGAAAGCCACACCCCCTTCGGCTTCCCTCCCGATCAGATCCTGGTCCTGCAAACCCTCACCGACCAGATCGCCGTCGCCCTCAACCACGCCACCCTCTTCCAGCAAATGCAGCACCAGGCCATCACCGACAGCCTCACCGGCCTCAAAACCCGCCGCTTCTTTATGGAGGCGCTGCAGGCCGAGTGGCGCCGCGCCCGCGCCGCCGAGGCCAACGGCGAGCCCGCCAGCTTCTGCGTCGTCCTGCTCGACCTCGACGGCTTCAAGCCCCTCAACGACAACTTCGGCCACTCCGAGGGCGACCGCGTCCTGGTCCGCGTCGCCCGCCTGCTCGAGCAAAAGTGCCGCGCCAGCAGCGTCGTCGCCCGCTTCGGCGGCGACGAGTTCATCATCCTCGTCCCCGCCTGCGAGCCCGAGATCGCCTTCCTCTTCCCCGAGCGCCTCGAGATCGCCCTCGCCAACGACCCCGTCCTCGCCCAGCGCCACCTCCGCGGCAGCTTCGGCCTCGCCGTCTACCCCAACTCCGGCGCCACCCCCGAAGAACTCCTCCACCGCGCCGACGCCGACATGTACCGCGCCAAGCAGCTCCACCAGCACCGCGCCAGCTCCGTCGCCTCCCCCGCCGCCAACTAGCACCCACCCTCCCGGCCACAGTGGCACAGCCACTCTTGGCTGTGCCTCCCCAGCGCCTCCCCGTTCCCCGCCGCCTATCCATCCCAAGCTGCCAGCCGCAAGCTGCCAGCCGCCAGCCCCCCACCGCCTTCTGGCCACAGTGGCACAGCCACTCCTGGCTGTGCGCCCCCAGCGCCTCCCCGTTCCCCGCCGCCTATCCATCCCAAGCTGCCAGCCGCAAGCTGCCAGCCGCCAGCCCCTCTAGCTATAATTCCCCATGTCCTACGATGCGGTCCTGCTCGTCTCCTTCGGCGGTCCCGAGCGTCCCGAGGACGTCGAGCCCTTCCTCGACAACGTGCTGCGCGGCAAGCCCGTCCCTCCCGCCCGCCGCCAGGAGGTCGCCCAGCACTACCTCCGCTTCGGCGGCCGCAGCCCCATCGCCCCCGCCACCCGCGCCCTCCACGCCGCCCTGCGGCGCGAGCTCGACGCCCACGGTCCCAACCTCCCCGTCTACCTCGGCAACCGCAACTGGCACCCGCTCTTGCCCGACACCCTGCGCGCCATGGCCGCCGACGGCATCCAGCGCGCCCTCGCCCTCGTCACCTCCGCCTTCGGCTCCTACTCCGGCTGCCGCCAATACCTGGAGGACATCGCCCGCGCCCGCCTCCAGGTTGGCCCCTCCGCTCCCGCCGTGGACAAAGTCCGCCTCTTCTACAACCACCCCGCCTTCCTCGCCATCTGGGCCGAGCGCGTCCGCCAGGGCCTCGCCCAGGCCGGCCCCGAGGCCGCCCTGCTCTTCACCGCCCACAGCGTCCCGGTCGAGATGGCCGCCGCCGGCCCCTACCCGCAGCAATTGCAGGAAGCTGCCCAGCTCGTCGCCGCCGCCGCCCGCCACCCCCACTTCCACTTCGCCTACCAGAGCCGCAGCGGCCCCCCCCACCAGCCCTGGCTCGAGCCCAGCCTCGAGGCCCTCCTCCCCAGCCTGAAACAGCAGGGTGCCCCCGCCGTCGTGCTCGCCCCCCTCGGGTTCCTCTCCGACCACATGGAGGTGGTCTACGACCTCGACGTCGAGGCCGCCGACCAGGCCCGCGCCTTGGGCTTGCGCTGCGTCCGCGTCCCCACCCCCGGCGACCACCCCGGCTTTGCCGCCCTCTTGCGCGAGTTGATCCTGGAGCGCCTCGATCCGGCTCAGCCCCGCCGCGCCACCGGCTCTTCCGGCGCCTGGAGCGATGTCTGCCCCGAGGGCTGCTGTATCGTCGCCCCCTCCCACCGCGCTACCACCGCCGCCGCCAAGCAGTTGCCCAACACGTTGACCGCCGTGCGCCCCATGTCCAAGAACTGATCCACCCCCAGCAGCAGCGCCACCCCCGCCAGCGGCAATCCCAGCGTGATCGCCGTTGCCGCCAGCACCACAATCGCCGCCCGCGACACCCCCGCCACCCCCTTGCTGGTCAGCATCAGCGTCAGCAGCATGAACACCTGCTGCCCCACGCTCAGGTGCATGCCCGCCGCTTGGGCGATGAACATCGTCGCCAAGCTCAAGTACAGCGTGCTGCCGGTGAGGTTGAAGCTGTAGCCGGCCGGGATCACAAACCCGACGATCCCCGCCGGCACCCCCATCGCCTCCATGTTTTCCAGCGCGCTGGGCAGCGCCGCCTCCGAACTGCTGGTCGAAAACGCGATCAGCGCCGGCCCCCTCACCGCCGCCCAAAACCGCCCCAGCGGAATGCGAAACAGCGCCATCGCCCCGCCCAGCACCACCACCACAAACACCACCAGCGCCCCGTAGAGCGTCGCCACCAGCTTCAGCAGCGGCCCCACCACCCCCAGCCCCTGCCCTCCGATGCTCGCCGCCATCGCTCCCAGCACCCCCAAAGGCGCCGTCCACATCACCATCTCGGTGAGCTTGAACATCGCCTTCGCCAGCGCCTCGCACAGTTGCAGCAGTGGTTGCGCCGGCCGCCCCTCGCCCACCCCCGCCACCACCATCGCCACCGCGAACAGCACGCTGAACACCACCACCTGCAGGATCTCGCCGTTGGCCAGCGCCTGCGCAAAGCTCTGCGGCACGGTGTGCACGATCATCGCCTGCAGCAGGTTGGTATGCGCCGCCGTCGTGCCCAGATCGGCCCCACTGCCCGCCTGCAAGTGCGCCCCCGCCCCCGGCCGCACCAGGTTCACCACCCACAGCCCCAGCACCAGCGCCAGCGTGGTCGCCACCTCGAACAACACCATTGCCTTCACCGCCACCCGCCCCAGCCCGCGCAGCTCGCCCTGCCCGGCAATCCCCACCACCAGCGTGGCAAAGATCAGCGGCCCCACCACCATCTTGATCAGCCGCAGGAAGATCGTCTCCAGCGGCTCCAGCTCCACCCCCAGGTGGGGCCACCACGCCCCGATCGCCACCCCCAGCACCAGCCCCAGAAAGATCCAGCTTGTGAGCGAACCCCGCTTCATCGCAGGAGAATACCACGCCGCCGGCCCCCGCAACCGCGCCGCGCCGGGCAGCCGCGCCGGGGCCCGCGCCCACGCAATGCTATTCTGCTCTTCGTGACCTATGTAACCCGTCTGGAATGCAGCCGTTGCGGCGAAGCCCTGGCCGCCGACCGCCCCCACACCGTCTGCCCGCAGTGCTCCGGCTCCCTCTACGTCCGCTATGACCTCGGCGCCATCGCCAAGGTGCTCAGCCCCGAGCTGCTGCGCTGCCGCTCCGCCGCCGACCGCTCCATGTGGAAGTACCAGGAACTCCTGCCCTCCGACGATCCCGTCACCCTGGGCGAGGGTCAAACCCCCCTCCTCCACGCCCGCCGCCTCGGCGCCTCCCTCGGCGGCCAGCGCCTCTTCGTCAAGGACGAGGGCCTCAACCCCACCGGCAGCTTCAAGGCCCGCGGCCTCGGCTGTGCCGTCACCATGCTCAAGCAGTTCGGCGTGCGCAAGCTCGCCATCCCCACCGCCGGCAACGCCGGCAGCGCCCTCGCCGCCTACGCCGCCCAAGCCGGCCTCGAGGCCCACATCTTCGCCCCCGCCGACGTCCCCAAGGGCAACCTCGCCGAGTACAGCTTCTACGGCGCCAAGGTCACCCTCGTCAACGGCCTCATCAGCGACTGCGCCCGCATGGTGCAAGAGGGCCGCGAGCGCGAGGGCTGGTTCGACGTCAGCACCATGAAAGAGCCCTACCGTGTCGAGGGCAAAAAGACCATGGGCTTCGAGGTGGTCGAGCAGCTCGGCTGGCGCGTCCCCGACGTGCTCTTCTACCCCACCGGCGGCGGCGTCGGCCTGATCGGCATGTGGAAGGCCTTCGACGAGCTCGAACAGCTCGGCTGGATCGGTCCCGCCCGTCCCCGCATGGTCGCCGTCCAGGCCGCCGGCTGTGCCCCCGTCGTCGCCGCCTTCGAGAGCGGCGCCGATGCCATGCAGCCCTTCCCCAACCCCGCCACCCTGGCCGCCGGCCTCCGCGTCCCCAAGCCCTACGCCGACAAGATCATCCTCGACATCCTCCGCCAAAGCCACGGCACCGCCCTCGCCGTCTCCGACGCCGATATCCTCGCCGCCGTGCGCGAGCTCGCCGCCACCGAGGGCATCTTCGCCGCCCCCGAGGGCGCCGCCGCCGTCGCCGCCGCCCGCCGCCTCTACGCCTCCGGCTGGCTCCGCCCCGAAGAGACCGTCGTCCTCTACAACACCGGCGGCGGCCTCAAATACCTCGACGTCCTCCAACCCTAGCAGCAAAAACAGCCTCGCCCTAGCCCGCCCCGCCTCTTCCTACCACCCCGCTGCGCCCGCTCGGCCAAGTTCGTCCGAGCGACCAGCGGGAGCGTCTTGGTGCGCTGCGTCCGCCAGCCCGGCTGGCGCGCCCAGCGCCAAAAAAGGCGGGGGGCCAAAGCCCCCCGCCTTTTCTTACCACCCCGCTGTGTCCGCTCGGCCAAGTTCGTCCGAGCGACCAACGGGAGCGTCTTGGTGCGCTGCATCCGCCAGCCCGGCTGGCGCGCCCAGCGCCAAAAAGGCGGGGGGCCAAAGCCCCCCGCCTT
>Ga0307374_10001915_pt1 | contig 37992 bp, 30 predicted proteins | sample OX3MG_FD_202532 | JGI IMG/M metagenome (GOLD analysis project Ga0307374, IMG submission 202532) | Soil microbial communities from Risofladan, Vaasa, Finland - OX-3 | ecosystem: Environmental > Terrestrial > Soil > Coastal area > Acid sulfate soil | place: Finland: Risofladan, Vaasa | collected... | reverse complement strand
ACACGACGTCGCGGGCCGTTTTGGCGTGGCGCAATTCCCGCCGTAACTCAGCGGCGAAGATCACTGGGTGGCCATCTCGCCCGCGGCAAACCGGCATCACGAGCTGATGACGCGCTGCACGTCTTTGAAAGGCAACGGACAGTTGATGGATGACGGCAGCCTTGAGGAATACGAGGTCCACAGGGTAGAGCAGGAATGAAGCGTTGGCGGGGATTTTACGCAGCCCGGCACGCAACGAGCTGATTTGTCCCGCTCGCCAGTTGCGGTTGATGACGATACGCGCAGCCTTGGGGACGCTGGGAAGCAATTGTGGCGATTTAAATCCGAGGACTACGATTGGGCGTTCCAGGCCGGCGCAGTTTTCTACGGCAATTTGCAAGGCTGTCCTACCGCCATGGTCCGCCGATGCGCTTCGAGCTTTCGGGCGCGGTGGTCTGCCGGCGGCGAGGAGGATAGGGAAGATTCTCGACCGTTTCATCGTGGGGCCATCGCGGACTATAAAGGACGCGGAAGGACATTTCCAGAACGATTCTTCGCTGATTCGTGCTTGAATGGAAGTGAAGTTGGTCTTAGAATCGGTTTCCGTTGTATACAAGTAGTATGCAAGCGGCGTAGGCTAAAAGGACAGGGACAAGGCGTGTATCCGGCTGCGTTTCATTATCATCGTGCGCAATCGTTAAAGGAAGCGGTCGCAATCCTTTCGGAACTTGGCGATAACGCGAGGCCATTGGCCGGAGGCCAAAGCCTGATACCGCTGATGAAGCTTCGTTTGGCGCGTCCGTCTGCGTTGGTGGACCTGAATTTCATAGCGGGTATTTCCCATATCGAAAATAAAGATGGTGCGATTTATTTGGGTGCGCTTGCGCGCCACTCGCAGATCGCCGCTTCGGAAATCGTGAGTGCGATTCCCATATTGCACGACTGCGCCTCAGGAATCGCTGATGCGCAGGTTCGCAACCGCGGCACGATTGGCGGGTCGCTCGCAGAAGCGGATCCGAGCGGAGACTGGGGTCCAGTCTTGCTAGCGCTTTCGAGCGAAGTGCACTGCATCGGTGCGAAAGGGGAACGCGCGATTCCGCTTGCGGATTTCATAGTCGATGCGTACACGACGGTGATGGGAAGCGGGGAACTGGTGCGAGAAATTGTGGTAAAAGTTCCACCGAAGAATTCGGGCGGCGCGTATGTGGCGTTCAAACGGTGCGCTTCGGTGTATGCAAGCGCCAGCGCAGCGGCGCAATTGACGATGAGCAACAAGGATGCATGCGCGGACGCGCGTATCTGGCTTGGTTGCGTTGGATTGACTGCGATTCACGCGGAGCAAGCGGAAAGCGAACTGCGAGGCAAGAGCGTTACTTCGCAAACGATTGCGAGAGCGGCGGAAGCCGCCATGGTTGCGGCAGAACCGCAACCGGACATGCGCGGTTCTGTGGAGTACAAGCGTGTGCTGATTGGCGCGCTGGTGAAGCGCGCGATCGGAATGGCGCTTCGCCGCAGCCGCGGTGAGCGCGTGGAGGTGGGTCACGAGTACATCGGCAGAAGCTGAGCGCGTAGCGATTCAAGTGAAGGTCAATGGCAAGCTGCACGATTTGAAGGTCGAGCCGCGCCTGCTGCTCGTGGAATTATTGCGCGAAGAGTTGAATTTGACCGGTACGCACATCGGTTGCGACACGAGTTACTGCGGTGCGTGCACCGTTTTGATGAACGGAGTGAGCGTTAAATCATGCACGGTATTTGCCGTGCAGGCAGACCGAAGCGAACTCACCACCGTGGAAGGGCTCGCGCAGGGCGGGGAATTACATCCGATCCAGAAAGCATTCGCGGAGAATCACGGGTTGCAGTGCGGGTTCTGCACGCCGGGATTGCTGATGTCCGCGGCCTACCTCTTTTCGAAAAATCGCCATCCTTCGGATCAGGAAATTCGCAAGGCCATCGCGGGGAATACGTGCCGCTGTACGGGATATCAGAACGTTCTTAAAGCCATCCGCGCGGCGGCAGGAATTCTGGATTCGGAAAAAGGAGCGAGCCGCAGTGCAGATTGAATTCGGCGGGGCTTTCGAAGTGAAGAAGAAGATTGATGAAGTCTATGAATTTTTGGCGGACCCGGATCGCTTTTGCCCTCTGCTCCCCGATTTTCAAAGCATGAAAAAAGAGGACGCGACACATTTTTCCGTGACCCTGCGCGTGGGGATTTCGCACATTAAGGGCAGCGCGATTGTGAAGACGGCGCTCGAGGAAGCTAGCCGTCCAAGCCACGCGCTGTATGTTGGGAAAGGGGAAGTGCCCGGCGGAACAGCCACAATCCGGGCGGAATTTGATCTTGAAAGTGTGCCGCAGGGGACAAAGGTGAATTGGAAAGGCCAATCGCAAATTGTGGGCCGGCTACCTTCGCTCGCCGGAGGGTTGCTCGAACCGCTGGCTCGAAAGAATGTGCAGCGCTTGATCGAAAGTTTACAAACAGCTTTGACGTAGCCGCAAGAATCCCGCGACCAAGATTGTATCGGGAGGAGAACAGGCAGTGAAGAAGAAGCCGTCCAAAAAAAAGCAGTCTGGTCCGCGCCGGAGCAAGAGTAGCGGGCAATCCGAACCGACGAACAAATGGGTAGGGAAGCCCATTCGCCGCATTGAAGAGACGCGGCTGGTTCAAGGGAACGGCATCTTCGTGGACGACAAGAAGCTGCAGGGAATGCTTTACATGAGGCTTGTTCGTTCACCGTATGCGCATGCGCGCATTGTGAAGGTGGATGTTTCGCAGGCGGATGCCGCTCCGGGGGTAGTCTGCACGCTGACCGGGAAAGAAGTAGCCGGGCTTGTGAAGCCGTTCATTGAGATTGCGCCCGGTGCGGGAGGGAAAATTCAAGACTTCCCGCTGGCGATTGAGAAGGTCCATTTTCAGGGTGAGCCTGTCGCTGCCGTGATCGCGGAATCGCGGTCCGCGGCCGAAGATGCGGCGGATTTGGTCGAGGTGGAGTACGACGGATTGCCGGCCGTCATCGATGCGGCGGACGCCTACGAAAATAAAACGCTGGTGCACGACGAAGCAGGTACAAACCGTATCTGGCATGACTTGTTCGAATACGGCGAGGTCGATAAAGCGTTTCGGAGCGCCGCGCACATCGTGGAAATCGACCAGTTGCATTTTCACCGATTCACCAGTGCTCCGCTGGAATGCAACGCGGTGATCGGCCAGTGGGAAATAAAAGAAGACCGCATCGAATTCTGGAGCAATAACTCATTTCCTGCTTTTGCCACGCAATTCCTTGCGCCGTCGCTCGGCGTGCGTATCGACCAGATTCGCGTGCAGAGCCACGACATCGGCGGCAGCTTCGGCATCAAGATTACAAATTATCCATACATGGCGCTGTGCGCGCTTGGGTCGCGGAAAGCGGGCGGCAGGCCGGTGAAATGGACCGAAACACGCTCGGAGCATTTGCAAGCAAGCGCCCACGGCAATGAGCGGACATTTTTCGATACGCGCGTGGCGCTGGATAAAAACGGCGTGATTCTGGCAATCGATTCGCGACACATTGATGATTGCGGCGCGTACCCGCGTTATGAGCCGCTCGGCTGCATCATCTGGGCGCAAGTGCTGCCCGGAGCTTACCGCCTGAAAAACATGCGGCTGGATTTTACGCAAGTGGTCACCAACAAATGTCCAGTGGGCCCGAATCGCGGTTATTCCCGGATGCAGCATTTGTGGTTCCTGGAACGAGTGATCGATATTTGCAGCCACGCGCTGGGAATTACCGGCGACCAAATGCGGCTGAGAAATTACATTGGGACGCACGAATTTCCGTACACGACACCAAACGGCTGCATTTATGATTCCGGCAACTACGCGAAAATGCTGGAAATCGCGAAAGAGCTGGTGGGCTGGGACGAATGGAAGAAGAAGCAGCGTGCCGCGCGTGCGGAAGGGCGCTGGCTGGGCGTTGGGATTGGGACCACTTTAGATTCCGGCACAAACAATTTCGGCCAGGCGCAGATTATCAATCCTAATGCGCCGTACTCAGGCCAGTCGAAGGCTGCCATCGCGAAGCTGGACATTTACGGCGAGGTAGTCGTTAATCTCGGCTCGGTTCCGCAAGGACAGGGGCACGAGACAGTCGCATCGCAGGTGGTTGCTGAAGTGCTGAATATTCCTCCGGGAATGGTAAACGTCCGCCCGGGCTTTGATACGGATCAAAACGCATACACGGGCCACACGGGAACTTATGCGAGCCAGTTTGCGGTGACGGGACTTTCGGCGATACATGGCGCGGCGGAAAAATTGAAATCCGAGCTGGCGCGACTGGCCGCCTTTGCTCTAAAAGCGCGCGGGAATGAATTAGAGTTTGGGGTTGGAGCGCAAGGCCCGGAAGTGCGAGTGAAAGGGACGAAAAAGTCGATCAATTATTGGGCGCTGTCGAATCTTGTGAACGTGAACAATGCCGGAATGCCGGATTCGCTGTCCGACGTCACGTTGAATTGCCGGTACGTTTATAAAGCTCCATTCAAGGTGCCGGATCTGAAACGAAAGTATGGCAATTTAACGCTGACTTATGCGGCGCAGCTGCATATTGCGGTGATCGAAGTGAACCGCGAGACTTTTCAACCCAAGATTCTCGCATACGCCGCGGTGGACGATTGCGGGCGGACGATCAACCCGATGATTGTCGAGGGACAGGTCCATGGCGCGACGGCGCACGGAATCGGAGCTGCACTGATGGAGAACTGCGCCTACGACGCGGAAGGGGTGATGCTCGCAAGCACGTTCAGTGATTACACGCCCATCACAGTGATGAACATGCCCGACCTCCTTTATGGGCATTTGGAAACGCCCTCGCCGTTTTCATATAACGGGGCGAAGGGTATGGGAGAGGGCGGTGCCGCGCCTCTGCATACCGTCTGTGCCGCATTGCAGGACGCGCTCTACTCGAGCGGGATCATCATCCGAGATTCGCACAACACGGGCGACAGCCTTTTCCGCGCGGTACAAGGCGCCGCAACGGGGCGGGCGGCTTCCGCGGTGCGCGTCGAACACCGGCGCGCCGCGGGTTAGCAGTCAGAATTCGCGCTCGCATTCGGGAAATTCTTTTTGTCCGTTATGTATTTCTCCGGCCGCGGAAACATCACGAGGACGACAGGTGAAACGTGTCTGCATCCTGGGTTGTGGAGCGATTGGCAGTCTGTACGCGGCCCATCTGGCGCGTGTGGCCGAGGTGTACGCCTTTGTCCGAAGACCCGAGCACGCGCGAGCCATCAATGAGCATGGCTTGCGCGTTTCGGGAACCCACGAATTCACGGCTCGGTTGCGAGCAACAGTAAACCCAACTGAGTTGCCCGAATGCGATTTAGGAATTGTCTGCAGCAAAGCGACGCAAACCACGGAGACCGTCGCTCCGGTCGCGGATCGTTTTCGGCGCGGCGCGGTTCTTTCGGCGCAGAACGGCCTGGGATGCGAAGAACTGATCGCCGATCTGACGAGAGGTTTCGTGCTGCGCGGGACGACATTCATGAGCGGAACGCGCCACAGCGATACGCACGTGCAGTACGAATTGGATACGCCGACGTGGCTTGGCCCGTTTGAACCGTCGAACGCGCCATTCGCAATTGCGAAGGAGACCGCGGATCTAATCGTCGCTTCGGGGCTGAAAGCGATTGCTCTGGAAGACGCGCGGGCCGCGCAGTGGTCCAAACTGATCTTCAACGCATCGGTCAATTCGGTGGCGGCGCTTACGGAGCTTCCTCACTGTCGGGCGTTTGCGGAGGAGGGCGAATTTGGCGACCTCGGCCACCTGCTACACGAGCTCATCGAGGAAGGGAAGCGCGTCGCGGCGGGACTCGGCGTTCGCCTTCATGACGATCCTTGGGAGATGAACAAGATCGGCGCGCAAACGGATCATGCTCCGTCGATGCTATATGACGTGCGTCACCATCTGCCGACAGAAGTGGATTTCCTTGGCGGAGCGATTGCCCGCGAAGCGCACCGCAAGGGCCTTAGCGCGCCATTGCATACGGCGCTTTATCGTTTGATCAAAGGGAAGGAAGCGTCCTGGAACTGGAAAGGGCAGCACGGGGAGAACTCTTAGCAGGTTGTTGAAAAGTGTTTTTCGTTAATCGTTCCTGCGACGCGAGAGGGCCACGGTCCACAAGAGCGCAAGGAAAATGCAGATTCCCTGCTTGCGGCAGGCAGGCTCGTCGCGGTTGCTCCTCGGAATGACGACGGGTAGGGTTTTTCGATAAGCTGTTAGGAAGAAACGTTCAGCCGTCTCAATTGGGGCAATTCTGGAGTGAGGCAATGGTGTACCCGTTAGACCAGGAAAAATGGCGGCGCGTGAGGAAGAAAATGGAGGCGGAGAACCTTGACGCTCTTGTGGTTCGCGCCCCGGACAATGTCCTCTATCTGACGAATTACTGGACAATGAAAGGCTACGACATCGCGATCTTTCCACGCGACGGCGACCCTACGCTTCTGGTGATTGAGCCACAATTCGAAGAGGCGAAACGCACGGCGTGGAACAAGGATGTGAGACCTTTCAAGTTTTACGATGCGAAAGACCCCCGCCCACCGACTTCGCGTTCTCTGGACCTCTGTTTGGAAGTGCTGCGCGAGAAAAAATTAACGGGGCGCGTGGGCGTGGAATTGTCGCAGCTCTCGCAAATCTGCGACCGCATGGTCGGCGAACCGACGCTCTACACAAAAGGCTATTTCGACGCGTTTCCCAGCGTTGTGGGTGAGGTCGCGGATGCGACGCCGTTTCTGACCGGGCTGCGAATGATCAAAACAGAGCAAGAAATCGAGCGCATGCGTCTTGCCAATGAGCTTGCGGCAATCGGAATGGAATTCGCGCGCGACGAAATCAAGCCGGGAATGAAGGAAAGCGAAGTGGCGGCAATGATTGAAGGGCACATTCACACCGTTGGGATTGGCTATAAAGGCAAAGTGGAAATGGCGCGCGCGTTTACGCTGGTTTGGTCTGGGAAGGGTATTGCGACGTTTACAGCCACGAGTTACCGCCCTGTGCAAGCAAACGAGCCTACGTTGGTGGAAATTTGGGTGTGCGCTGACGGCTATTGGACCGATCTCACGAAAAACCTTTGTCCAGGGAAACTGACTCCCGAATACAATCAACTGCTCGATCAGCTTCTAAGCGTGTTCAACGAAGCAAGCGAATATGCGCGTCCGGGCGCGAAGCTCGGCGAACTGGACACCATGATCCGCCGGGGAATCGGCGCTGCGGGTTACGCGGGCCAGCCGTCACATCCGGTTGGGCACGGGGTGGGCGCGCGGGCACACGAACCTCCCTACGCGCACCAGGCTGCATCCGGGACAATGGAAGAAGGCATGGTGCTCGCCATTGAACCGGGCATCTATTGGCAGGGAGGCGGAGGCTTACGCCTCGAAGACAACTTTCTGATCACGCAGAATGGAAATGAAAAACTGTGCTCGTATCCCGACGATTTTCGGCGTTGAAAGCAGGGGGAGAAATTAATTTGCTGAAACCTGAACTTACGGAAGCGATTCTCGCGCAGGTTCGCGAAGAAGAAATCGTTGCGATGGCGTGCGACGTTGTGAATATTCCGAGTCCCACTGGCGAAGAGCTAGAGATGGGGAAATACATGCGCGCGGCGTTTGAAGCCGCGGGTCTTCAGACGACGTGGCAGGAGGTCGAGCCTGAGCGCGCCAATGTCGTTGGATTGTGGGAAGGTTCGGGGACGGGCAAAAGTCTGATGTTCAATGGACACATGGACACTTCGAACTCCGGACGAGAGAGTTTTCTTACTGGACTTGGCTATAAGGCGAAGGCCGTGATCCAGAAAGGCATGATCTACGGTCTAGGAATTTACAACATGAAGGGCGCACTGGTTTGCTACACGCAAGCGGTTAAGGCGCTGAAGCGAGCGGGAGTGAAAATCGACGGCAGCATTCTGATCGCGGCCGTTGCGGGAGAAATCGAGAAAACGCAATGGGGCGAAGAATTCGTTGGCAAAGAATATCGAGGATACGGCGTGGGCACGCATTATCTGGTCGGTCATGGCGTGGTGCCTGATATGTGCATCCTGGGCGAGCCGACGGATATGCAAATGGTCCTGGGGCACTACGGCACGATGTGGGTGCGATTGACGACGCACGGGCCGTATGTGCACACGGCGTTCACGAAGGGGCGCGAGCACACGACTTCCATTCGAAGGATGCAGGAGGTTCTCGCCGCCGTTCAGGAATGGATTCCCTCGTGGGAAACAAAAGCGCGGTACGCGGCCCAGCAGGGAATCGTGAACATTGGATGTATTCGCGGCGGATATCCGTGGCGCGCGAGCCGATCCCCCGAGCGAACGGACTTGTATATGGACATGCGCGTGCCGCCGACGATGGCTCTTCAGGAAGCACGCCGGACCGCGAAGCGGCTTTTTCTGGATTTGGCCAAGCGCTTTCCTGACTACGGCCTTGAATTCGAAATATACGTCTCCGTGCCAGGAGCGGAGATCGACGAGAATCATGAATTGGTTAAGACGATTGAAACAATGCACACGCGCGTGATGGGCGCGCCGCCCAAGCGAACGACCGTACATTGGGACTCGGATGCTTCGGTGATGACGAGATACGGAATCGAAACGCTGAACTACGGCCCTTCGAGCGGGGAACGCGACGCCGAAGGTGAAAAAGTCGCCATAGAAACCCTGACGAACGTTACAAAAATCTACGCCCTTGCCGCAGCGGAAATTTGCGACGCTTCCTGAGGAGCACCGTTCGTGCCACGTACAACACAAGAGCGACCATCCGTATCAGCTGCAGAGATCGAACGGCGTTACCGCAACATCCGCGAGAGCATGAAGGCGGAAGGCGTTGACGCGCTGATTGTTTGCGGGAACGAATACACGGGATTCGAAGGCGCGGTACGCTACGTGTCGAATTTCGAAATTGTCCACCGCTACGTGTACGTTTTAATTCCGCTCGAAGGCGATCCCATCCTCATTTTTCCGCGCGAAGCCCGTTGGATCGGGGATAAAACCAAACCATGGGTACGCGAACACGTCTGGGCAGATTTGCCAGGCCAATGGCTCCGTGAACACATCGAGGCAAAACATTGGAAGCGCGTGGGAGTGTACGGGGTGAATTACATCCTGACCGTGCGCGATTATCGCGCGCTGGAGCCGGGCGACTTCGAGCTCGTCCCATTTGATTTCGCGTTCGACATGGCGCGCGCCGTGAAAAGCGATGAGGAGTTGGCGTCGGTCCGCGACAGCATGGAGATTATTCTCGAGGGATTTTGGGCATTACTGGAGGCGTACCGTCCGGGGAAGACCGAAGCGGAGATTATGGCGCCGGCCGTAGAGCGTTTTTTTGCGCGCGGCGCGGGCCTGCGGATGATGAACATTATCCTGTCGGGATCGCACGGCGAAGCCGAAGCCCATTTCAAGGTTCCCGGTCATCGGATGGTCCAGGCCGATGATCTGCTTCTCTATTCGCTGGAGATCACGGGCGCGGACGGCTACTGGGTGGAATTTTCGCGGCCAATCATTTCTGGAAAAATCAGTGCGCGCACGGCGGCTATGAGTGAGGCCTATCCCGAAGCGCTGGAAGCCGCGCGCCGCAAAATGCGTGATGGAGAACTTGCGAGCGAAGTGCATCGCGCGTGCGCGGAAATCTTCGAGCGCCGCGGATTTAAGCTGGGGCATCTTTCCGGACATTCCATAGGCACGACGATGATTGAGCATCCGGCCATCGGCGCCGAAAGCCGGGTGGAGTTGAAGGAAGGCATGATTTTCAGTCTGCACCCGCAAGTAGTGGATGCGGATGGCCAGGTTTGCCTCTACACGCAGGACACATATCGGGTAGGCAAGACGGAAGGTGAAAATTTGGCTGATGTGCAGTGGCGATTTTTTAATGGAGATGAGCGACCAAGGTGATCCGTCAATGAAGATTTGCGTGGTGGGATGCGGTGCGATTGGGAGCCTGTTTGCCGCGCATCTGGCGCGGCTCGATAGCGTGGAAGTTTACGCCTACGACGTTGCCAAGGAGCATGTGGAGGCGATTCGCAAAAAGGGTTTGCGCATTTCGGGAGCGGCTGATTTCACGTCGCCCGTGAAAGCCACCACCGATGCGCGCGAGATTCCGACGTGCGATTACGGCATCGTCGCCACGAAAAGCACGCATACGCGCGCGGCCATTGCGCAGACCGCGAGCGTTTTCAATGAGAAAAGCGCCGTTTGCTCGGTCCAGAACGGGGTGGGCAACGAAGAGATCATTGCCGAGCGTGCACGCTTCGTTATTCGCGGAACAACGTTTCCCGCGGGCCATGTGATTGAACCGGGGCACGTGGGTTTCGACATCCAGGGTGATACGTGGATCGGTCCGTTTGAGCCGACGAGCACCCCGATGAGCCGCGTCCGCGAGCTTGCAGAAATGATCACGCGCGCGGGTATGAACGTGATCGCTCTCGAAGATGCGCGTGGAGCGCAATGGACCAAACTCATCTTCAACGCGTCAACGAATCCCGTGGGTGCGCTCACGCTGCTGCATCACGGAGCCGCTACGCGATTTGAACCCACCGGAAAACTTTTCGAGGATCTGATTCGCGAAGGCGAAACGGTCGCGCGGGCGCTGGGCGTCGAACTGCACGGGGACCCGCGAGCGATGGTGCAGAAAGGGGCCAACGCACCGGGAAAACACAAGGCCAGCATGCTGCAAGACATTCTCGCGCGCCGGCAAACGGAAGTGGATTTTATGAACGGCGCGATTGTCCAGTGGGGAGAGAAAAAAGGTATTCCCACACCGCTCAACAAGGCGATGTGGGCGTTGATCAAGGGTCTCGAACACTCATGGACCAATCCATAGACGGCACAAAACAAAAAGGGAGCAGATAATCGATGAGCGTACCGTTCCGCGTGGGAGTTTTGCAATTGAGCATGGAGCCCGTTGAAGAGACGGTGGCGATGGCGCAGGCATGTGAGCGTGCGGGCTTCGATACATTCTGGCTGGCCGAGGCTTACCCCTGGTGGCGGAAGCATTCCATGGAAGCGCGTTCTTCGACCGCTATCACTGCGGTTATCGCGCGCGCGACGAAAAAAATCGGCATTGGCTGGGGCATTATTTCGCCTTACACGCGCCATCCTGTGCAAATCGCGATGGAAGCGCGCGTGATGCAGGATCTTGCCGACGGACGCTTTCTGCTGGGCTTGGGCGCTTCGAAAATCTTCATGAAGGAAATTGGCGAAGGCGAGAAAGGGAAGGCAGCGAGTCCCGCGACGGTGATGAAGGAGAGCATCGACATCATCCGAGGTGCGCTGGGAGGCGCTGAGTTCAATTATGAGGGAAAGGCTTTCGCCGCGCAGATTCCGGCTTTGCGCAAGGATGCGCACGTTTCGCGATCGCCGGTGCCGATCTATATCGGCGCGACGGGGCCAGTGCTGCAGAAAATGGCAGGCGCGCATTCTGACGGATTGCTGACGGCGAGCATCACGACGCCGGGATTCGTCAAGTACGCGCGCGAGGCAATGCTCGAGGGCGCGCGGCAAGCCGGAAAAGATCCATCGAGCCTCGATCTGGGATCCGTCATCGTAGGCAGCGTCAACAAGGATCGCGCGAAGGGCAGGGAAGGTGCGCGAGAAATGGCGGCGATGTACCTGGCCAATAAAGTACAGAATATTCGTGGCTCCGCCGACGTTCTGCTGCAGAAGGCGGCCCTGACGTTCGAGGAAATCAAACCGATTGCGGATGCGATGGAGAAGGACGGCCGAAAGGCCGCGGGCCGCGCCGTTTCTGATGAAACACTAGAGAAGGTCTGCCCAATTGCCGGGACGCCCGACGATTGCATCCGGCGCATTGAGCAGTATCGCGACGCTGGATGCTCGCATATTCTGCTCGAGATTTGGGGAGAGGATCGCCTGGAACAGGCGCGTTTATTCGGCGAGGCGGTGCTGCCGCATTTTCACAAATAAGCAGAAGTGAAGCTCTGCGGAAGAATCAAGAACGGAAACGATTACTCAGCAGAAGCTGCCGAATGGATTTCCGGCGGTGCCGTCAGTGGCCCCCGATGGGGTTTCGGACAACGCCATACTCGCCTCCCCAGTGGTCGGTCATCTGGCTGCGAATTTCCCAAAGCTCAGGGAAGAAGCGTACGCGCATGCCTTCGTTTAAGAGATCGACGGACCGGCCTTTCAGCGATTTTGCTCCAAGTCCGATCGTGCGCATGATCAATTGCATGTGCACCACGCGGAACCTTTGGAATAGCTCGTCAAATTCCGCAAAGGCTTCGGCGACCACATAGGGGTCCGAGTGCGTGTATTCGGAGTTATAGATTTTTTCGATCGTCAGCCCATGCGCGTCGAGGTAATGCGTCTTAAACGATTGCCACAGCGGCGTGTGCATGCGCAGAAGGGTACGAAAGCCCGGCGACTCCTGCCCGCTGCCGTTTCCTAAACGCAGGCGAATCTCCTGATACTCCTTGGGCGACATGGTTTCGAGAAGGGCGAGCTGCTCGATCATCAGTCTCAACGCAATATGGACCCGCCGGAACAGCGTGATGATGCGATTGGTATCCTCGATTTGGATGTAGTCGTCGATGTCCAGCAGCGTGTAGCCGATGAGCTTCATCCACATTTCCTCGACCTGATGGACAATCTGGAATTGTAGTTCGTCGGGATTGCAGAACTCCTTGAAATTCTTTTGGCAGGAAAGCAGCGCCTTTGTGTTCAGGTAGAGCTCGTAGTCGAGCGTCCCCTCGCCATTCATGATTGAGTAAAAAAACTCTCGATCCATCGACTGTCACCTCCTGAAATTCGCGAAGGCATTTGAATACACTGACCCGAGAACATCTTATCGCACGAGAACCCTCGCGCCAGGGCGAATTGTTTTTGTCGGAGAGACAAGACGAAAAGTCCGTATCGTGCGGTCCAAATTCAGTGGATTGCTTTTCGTAGAAGGGAAAAGAGATACCCAGCCGCCGAATTCAGGCCTTGCAGATTCCGCTCACAATTTGCTGGAATTCAGAATCCGTAAGCAGGCCGCGCTTTTCAATGCCGCGACTTTTCACCGCTGCCAGCACGGCTGCGCGTCGCGCTTCGGGAATCTCGATACCGAGTTCTTTGCTCTTCAGCGTGATACTGTCCAGGCCGCTCTTTTTACCCAGGACGATTCGCCGATGGGCGTTCACAAGGTCAGCAGAAAAGGGCTCGATGGCCTCCGGAATATGGAACTGGCTCGCGACCGCTCCACTCTCGCGCACAAACAGGTTTTCGCCAACCACGGGCTTCCACGGCTCGAGCGCATAGCCAGCGGATTCGCGTACAAATTGCGAGACTTCGCGAATCTTCTCTAGCTTCAGTTCCACGGGCACGTGATATAGGCAGTGAAGCGCCATGGCGATTTCGCCCAAATCTGCATTACCCGCGCGTTCCCCCATGCCGTTAATTGTTCCCTGAATCCAGCTCGCGCCGGCACGAATTGCAGCGAGTGCGCAAGCTGTCGCCAGACCGAAATCATTGTGTCCGTGAAAGTGAACCGACACATCTTTCCCCAGCCATTCGCGAACCTTGCTCACCAGGAACTCCACGGCTTCTGGCCCGCAAGCTCCTATGGTATCCACAACTACTGCTTCCTCGGCTCCCGCCTCGCGGGCAGCCAGGTACAACGTTCGCAGAAAATCGAGGTCCGCGCGCGAACCATCCACGGGAAAGAAAGCTACGCGGATTCCATTCGTGTGTGCGAGCTGGACCGCTTCGGACGCGCGACGTACCGCTTCATTTCGCGCGATTCCATACGCACGCAGCTTAATGTCGCTCGAAGGAATCTCCAAAACCGACGCGCGCACGCCGAGCCGAATCAATTCTTCGATGTCGGCCTTAGCGCAGCGGGCGAATCCCCAAACTTCCGCCTTCAGATTCGCTTCCAAGATCATCCGGAAGGCTTCGGTATCATCGGGAGAAACGCGAGGGAATCCCGCTTCGATGCGCGAGATGCCCAGCTCGTCGAGTTTGCGGGCGATTTTGAGTTTCTGCTGCGGATCAAAAACGACACCGACGGTTTGCTCGCCGTCGCGTAGTGTTGTGTCGTAGAAGCGAATCGGATGCGAGGCGCGCAAAGGCGGGCGCACATTCGGCTGAGTGTTTAGCTCGCTGACCCAGACTCGCTTGTCAGCGGAATTGTTTGGCGCTTCGCTCATCGCGTCCTTGCTCCGCCGCCGGGCAGTTTTTCGCCGTACGCCTCTTGCCAGGAAATTACCGGATTGCGCAGGACTCCGATTCCTTCGATTTCGCATTCCATCACGTCGCCCGGCTTTAGGTACCATGCCTTTGGATCCCCACTGAATGCCGCGACGCCCGAGACCGTTCCCGTGGAGAGCACATCGCCCGCGCTATAACCCATGGCTGAGTAATGCGCGATAATTTCAGGAATCTTGACCGCCATTTTGCTCGAATGCGACCGCTGGCGTACTTCGCCGTTCACGCGAAGCTCCATGGCCAGATTATGCGAATCGGAAATCTCATCCGCCGTGACAATCCACGGGCCCAGCGGGCAGAAACTATCAATTCCTTTGCAAAAGCTGAATACGCCGGACTTCATTTCCCGCCGCTGGATATCGCGAGCCGTCACGTCGTTGAAAATTACGTAGCCGCCGATATAGTCTTGCGCCGTTTTCTGATCGAAATGCTTTCCTGCTTTTTTCAGCACAACGGCCAGCTCGAGTTCGTAATCCAGTTCTTCGGTAAGATGCTGGGGATAGACGACCGCCTCGTCCGTTCCAATGATCGCGTCAACATTTTGAAAGAAAACGATCCACGGCATTACCGGGTGCGAGAAGCCGGCTTTTTCCGCTTCCTCATGATGTTCGCGAAAATTGCCAGCCGTGTGAAAGAACTTCTTCGGCTGAATGGGCGCGCGAAGCTTAACCGAGTGGATGGCGAAAAAAAGAGATTCGCCCGAAGGGCCTTTGGTTTTGGGCCCCTTGTCTTGTACGTGCGCGAGAGCCTTCTTTGCCGTGTCGAGGCTGTGATCTCCCCCTTCGAAAAGTCTACGCATTTCCGGCGGTACGCGAGCATCCGCGAGACGATAGTAAGCGGGCTCCTTCTCGACATCCCGCATGTAAACGGCGCAAGCGAGATTTAGGTCAACTACATGATCGTCGGCGGTGACGGCGCCGATTCGCTGCTGGTTCGGTGCGGATTCAAATGTGACCAGTCGCATGGGTAAAGGGTCCTCTGTTTGCGTCGCGATACGCTTTTTCGCGGCGGTCGCTCATTTTAGCGGCAACGCTCCGACCTTGTCCATCAACGCCGTAATCGCCCCGGCCGGTCGTCAACACTTCTGAGTTAGAGGTGCCAAGCGGAGAACGCACAAGAAGCGGCGTAAAAACAAAAAGCCCGGCGACGGTATGAGCCGCGCCGGGTCTTTTCGCCAAGACAGTCTTACTTTGGATTTGGATGAGAATTCGGATTCGGGATGTCCGCTTTTGCCAGATCCGCAGCCGCTGCATTCGGGCTTTGATAGCGATTCAGATACGGCAGGGATGCCGTAATTTCAAACGGCATTTTTGCGCGCGCGGAGAGCAACTCCACGGGCTTGGGCTTCGCCAGAGCTACAGTGTCGTCCCAAGAATTCAGCAGGATTCGCGAACCCAAGGGCAGCGCGGCAATCTGGTTTACCGCCAGGGGCTTCAATTGCGGCGCTGCTTGCATCAGTTGGTCCGCCATAAGCACTTGATTACCCAGATTGGCGCTGATCAACGAAGACAACGGCTTCTGGTCCGCAGCGAGTTGCTTGAAGAAAAGGCCGGCGGTGCCGAGCTGATTTTTGTACGGCGAATTCTTCAGCAGCTCCATGGCTTTTTTCACTGCGGCTTGTTGGTCGCTCTCGGGGCTGCGGAACGACATACGCTTCATCGTATCAGCCGTGGAAACCATCGTCGTATCATTGAACGAATACGCGTCTGGCAACTGTGTGCCGATGACGATGCTGCCAAGCTGCTGCGCCAGGACTGTCGCCAGGGTTGGTTCATCGGGAAGGACGCCGAGCAGGCCTCGGCTGACCACAATTGTGTGCCCGATTGTGAAGGCCTCGAGGGTCGAAGTCAGCAGGACGCGGCAGTGGATCGCTGGTTCCACATCCAGATTGTTCGTCACCTCCAGGTTGTTCACCACCGTTTCCATCACTTTATCCACGGGACCGATAGGCGCCAGCAATCCATTCCGCTCCAGCCTGTCGATCACATTGGCCTCGCCTTCGCTCTCCCAGTCTTCCTCGCCGTCGTTCGAAGCATCCGCCTGATCTTGAATGGGCTTCGCGGATTCCACCGTGAGCTGGCTGAACTCCTGCTCAGGGTTCCTAACCTTTAAGTTGTAGCCCCACAATCGCGTTTGGGAGCGGAAACTCACACGCCCAACCGGAAAATCCCTCAGATCGGACTCTGCGCTGAAAATATACGAGGGAATCCATTGATTTGGCGCCACATTTGCTCGCCAGCTATCGAAGTGCAAGTTCCAGCCGAATGTGCTGGCGACAGGCATAAAGACGCCATTGAAGCGCACGATCGCGTAGTCCTGGTCTTCCACCCAAATGCGCCCCTCGAATCTTCCGTTGCCGGATTTCGGCCGCGGCGTCACGTCGAATACGAGGCATTTCACCGACCCGAGAAATTCCTGACGCACATAGTCGAATTTGTAATGTTGCTTGTCGAAATAAGTCTGATCGACGAAAACCATTTGCAGAAAGCCCGCAGGCGAATATGCACTGCCCACCATCGAAGTGAAGTCCTTTAGGGGATTCAGCTTGTGTTTCCAACCAGTATCTTGATGGGGAAGCATCGACTGATCGACCACGCCCTTGCTTAGCTCCGCCACGCCAAGAAAATAGTGGTCCTTCTGCGGGACGCTGCCCAGCTGAGGGTCCGGACGCATTTCCTGAATGTAGGTCTCCACGATGGGCCTGTAGTGGCGCAGGGTCGCGACTTCCTGATGCTCCCGCGCAATGATTCGGTCGACCACTCCAGCCAGCGTGTCTGGCCGAGCGGGTACCGGCTGAGTTTGCGCTGCCAATCCCCCCGCGAAGATCAACCCAAGAGACGCCGCAAGAACGCACCGCAATCCGCTAGCCATGAGTTCTCCTTCCTCCATTGACGATCGATGGCCTTGCTCCCCCCGGAGAAATAGCATACGTGTAGTAATTAGTACTAGAACCGGCGGCGAGGGCGAATGGTACCATTGTACCGTTTGCGAACTTGCTTGCCTTAAACGATACCCGCGCCGCCATCGAAGCTCTTCGCCGACGAATGCTCGGGTGTCGCGAATGCGTCGAAAACGCGGCCGTAGGGAAGCCGGAACTATGGGTGGTGATGTTCTGCGGTGGGAAGTGCAGGCAGGAACAATTGCGCGGCAGCACGGCCCATGGCGTCGTAGCCGGCGTCGTTCGGATGCAGATGGTCGCCGGAATCGTCCGCGGGCAAAAAGCGCTTCGGATGCGCAGGGTCACGCGTCACTTTATCGAAATCAATCACACCATCGAACGCGCCGCTAGTGCGGATCCAATGGTTTACGGCTTCGCGTTCCGCCTCGCCGTCCGGCGTCTCATAGAACGCGCCCACGAACGGCGTGAGCGTGCCGCCGAAGACGCGAATGCCGTGCGCATGCGCGCGTTCCGCGATTTGCCGAAGTGCGGCGATGATGTCTTCGGCGCTCACCACTTCTCCGGCGTACTCTCCGCCGCGTATGTGCGGCCATCCGATGTCGTTGATTCCTTCAAGCACGATCAAGCAGCGCACGCCATCCTGTGCGAGGACGTCGCGATCGAAGCGCGCGAGCGCGTTGGGGCCAGCCAGATCGTGCAAAAGCCGATTGCCGGAAATTCCTTCGTTGAGCACGGCCAAAGGCGCGGCGCGATGTTTGGCAAGCTGTTCCGCGAGAATGTCCGGCCAACGATGATTGGCGTCTCGCGTGGAGGCGGCGCCGTCCGTGATGGAATCGCCGAGGGTGACAACTGCGGCGGTGCGTTCGCTGGCGAGAACCTCAACGCCAGAAAGCCAATACCAAGACGCCACCGTCCTCGCTACGGGCATCTCAGCGCTTGCACTGAAATCGCCCAGGGCGGAGATGTACGTTGTTTGGTTGCCCAGTGGATGCCATGTCGCAGGACCAGTTGTAGCGGGAAGAAATACGCTGACTGCGACGCTGGCCAGCGCGGGCACTCTCAAATGCACAGGATCGCTTAGCGCTGTCGCGCCGGGCGGAATCGTGAACGATTTCTGGCCGCTAAACGTGAGTTCGCGATCCGTGCCGGGAAGAATCTCTGCGTCTTTTCCTGCGAGAGCGATATGCGAATCGCCGAGCGTCACCGCCGCGCTTCCGAAGGCGTTCGAAAATCGCACGCGTAGTTCCTTGCCGCCGATGCTCACGCGCGCGATCATGCGCACTGTCTGGTCGGTGAAGCCGGCGTCGGATGAATCCGGCTGGTCAACCGCCTCGGGCGGCATTTGCGGAGACGCGGCCCATGTGCCGACCCAGTGTTCAGCCGGCGTTTGCCTCTGCGCCGTGGCGAGCTTGGGAAGAAAGGCAAAAATCAGAAGGACCGTTGCGGCCCGAGATAAATTTTGCACCGCGCGGGAAACAGAGTTCACGTTCCTCTCCGAGCGCCGCGAGTATCCACCGCAAATCCGACGGTCAGACGACTTGCAACTATTGGGGATTTGGGCCTTGCGTCACCTGAACGAGATCGCTGGTGCGCAGCCATTTGGTGAAAGCAGCCTGGACATCCTGTGCGTTGAGTTTCATGTAGCGCGCGGCTGCGCGTTGCGGCTCGTCGAGAGGCAGCCCTATGAGAGAGCGCGAGAGCCAACCGCCGGCGATGCTGTCAACGTCGTCTTCCCCGAGCGGAATCTCGCGGAGGAGCAGTGCCTTGGCCTGGCGCAATTCTTCCGGCGTGACCGGGGAATTGCGCATGGCCGTAAGATCGCGGATGACGACGGTGCGCGCTTTTGAGACGTTCGGGGGATCGCAGGCGTACTGCACTTCGTAGGTGGAGCGCGTGCGGCCAACGTTGAAATTCGAAGCAACGAAATAGACGAGGCCGCCGTTTTCGCGGAGGTCGCGATAGAGACGCGTGGCGTAGAAGCCGCCGCCGAGAACGTGGTTACCCAATTCGAGGGCGTAGTAATCTGGATTGAAGCGATTGAGCGCGAGCGTCTCGCCCAGCGTGACCTGATCCTGCACTCGGCTCTTGTCGGGCACAACGGCTGTGGACGGCTTATTTGCCGGGACTTCGGGCAGATCGGTTTGCGGCTTAGGCCCAGTGGCCGTCCAGGAACCGAAATATTTCAGAATTTCCGCGTGCGCGTCTTCCGGGGATATGTTGCCGATGACGACAATGGTTGTGAGATCGGGACGATAGACGCGCTGGTAGTAACTCTTGATGTCGTCCAGATTGAGACCCGAGACGCTAGCAGGAGTGGCGTGGCGCAGCGCGGGGTCTTCGGCGGGAAAGAGCGCTTTATCGAGCGCTTGGCCGGCAAGGAAGCCGGGACTTTGCAATTCGCCCGCGACGGAGCGAGCCGCTTTAGTTTTTTCGATGGCGAAGGCCGCAGGCGGCAGCGCCGGATGCAGTTCGTTCTCGGCGAGAAGCTGGACCCCGGAGTCGAAATTCCGCGGGAGAACGGAGAGAGAAAAACTGGTGCCGGCCGATTCGTGTGCACCGATATCGTCGAGAGCCTTTTGGAACTGGATGCGATCGAGCGTGGTTGTGCCGTAAGAGAAGAGATCGCCGAGAACGCTGGCGACGCCTTCCTGGCCCTTGGGCTGCTCGAGGTCGGAATTGTTTTTGATGCGGCCATAAACGCTGACCGTGTTGCTGATGTCTTCCTGCTCGGCAATCAAGGTGATGCCGTTGGGGAGAGTGAAGACAGTGGGATGCGCGGTCGAGGCCGGAATGCTGAGGCGGCTGACGGCGAGGGCGGCCCACTCCGGGAGCGCGACGGGCTTAACTTCCGACGGGGCGAAGGATTCCTGGCCGCCGAAGGATTTTTGCGAAATGGGTTTACCGGACTCCTCGGGAGTGAGCACGGCAACGATGGAATTTTCCGACGCCAGATACTCGCGCGCGACGCGATTGACGTCGTCGACGGTGACTTTTTGCATGGCCGCAACATCGTCGTCGGGAGAATTCCGGTTCTCGACGGCCAGTGCGTTGGACCATTCGAAGGCCAGGCCTTCGATGGAATTACGGCGAAACTCAGCATCGGCGAGTTCGTGGCGCTTCTCGGCCTCGACCAGGTCTGCAGGGAGGCCGTTCTTGACGTAGTCAGCCAGGATTTGGCGCATCTGATTTACGAGCGCATTTCCGTCCCCGCCTTTCGGGTAGCCTGCCACGGCGAAGGCCAGACCGGCCTTGGGCAAACTCGCCAGCGAACTGAACTGCGCGAAAATGGCCTTGCCTTCGGGAACCAATGCGTACAGAGCGCTGCGCTGGCTACTTAGCACATCGGACAAAACCTGCGCGGCGGCGTAATCGGGGCTGTCGCTGCCGGGCATGCGATAGGTGATAGCTGCAACACCGAAAGGGAAGTCGGTATTGAGGTTCATGGTGGTGGTCTTCACGGCGCCGAGAGAGACCGCCGGACGCTCGGGGAGCTTTTTCTCTGGGATGTCGCCGAAGAGTTTCTTGACTTCGGCAAGGACCGCGGGAGGATCCACGTTGCCGGTGATGACGTAGATGGCGTTATTCGGAGCGTACCAGGATTGATAAAACTTCCGGAGCATGTCCGCGGTGGTCTTGTCGAATGAAGGGCGCGTGCCGAGGGCGTCGTGGTCATAGACCGTGCCCTCGAACATGGTACCGAGAGCCTTCTCGTAGAAAACGTAAAACGGATTCGAAATGTCCGCGGCGACTTCCTGCTCGATGGCGCCGCGCTCCTTGTCCCACAGCGCCGCGGTGTCATCGATGCCGCTCATGCGCAGCGACTCGATGTGCAGGGCGACGTCGAGATCCTCGGCAGGGACCGTGAAAAAATACTGCGTCACGGTGAATTGCGTGTCCGCATCGAAATTGCCGCCCATGGCGGCGGTGATTTCCGCGAGCTGGTCGGCGGAAAGGCCGGGGTTGCCGCGGAACATCATGTGCTCTTCGGCATGGGCCATGCCTGGGAAGCCGGCGGGGGCTTCGTCGGAGCCAACCTTGTAATTCATAACCGCGGTGACGACGGGCGCGAGTTGGTCGCGCACAATGACCACCTGAAGGCCGTTGGAGAGCGTGGCGCGCAGGACGTTGGAGGATTCCGGGGCAGGCGCGGGCGTCTTACTTGCAGTCGCGCGAGAACCGAGCGCCGACGCCAGCACGAAAAGGATTCCCGATAGAACGAGGAGTCCCAGCGAACCCGTCATTCGTCTTGCGGACATTCGTTTCGAAGACATGCGCAACGATACCTCCCTATGATTTGCAATTCCGCCACCGAGGCGACCGAGTAGCACAGACGAAACGCGCGGGCAGCACGTTTGCTGGGAAAGGACTTAAATCTCTGAGCGACACTCGCACAGCGCTTGACTAGAGGAGTCACAGAAAATTTCTGTCTTTAAATTCCTTTCTTTCAAAAGCGTAACCGCCTTGTACCGTCGTGTCAACCTATACCCGCTCTCCTGACAGTCTGCGCCACACGCGTGCCCAGGCCTGAAGGCCGAGGCGGAAGCGTTCGGGGCGGTAGAACTCGTTTGGCGCGTGGATATTCTCATCGGCGGTGCTGAACGAGAAGAAGACAGTATCCACGCCGAGCACGTCGCGGAAAGTCGTGACAATCGGGACAGTGCCGCCCATGCCGACAATCTCGGGCGGCACACCGAAAACTTCGGTGAGCGTCTCGGCGGCCGCGCGCACTGCGGGACTATCGGGCGAGACGCGATAGGCCTGGGCACCTTCGTGCCCCTCCTCAATTGTGAGATTCACGCTGGGTGGGCAGCGCAGTTCCAGATGCCGCCGCACCTTGGCAAGCACGTCATCCGACCGCTGATTCGGGACAAGGCGGCAAGTGAGTTTCACGTGTGCCTCAGTGGGCAGCACGGTTTTGCTGCCGGGCCCCTGATAGCCTCCGTAGAAACCGTTGACTTCGAGCGTCGGGCGATACCACTGTCGGGCCAACATGCCGTAGCCGGGCTCGCCGAATCCGGCAGGCGCGCCAATCTCGGCGAGATATTTGTGTTCATCGAACGTCAGCCGCTCGAGCGCCTTCGACAACGCCGGCTCGATTTCCTCAACATCGTCATAGAATCCTTCGACGGCAACACGGCCATCGTCATGCAGCGACGCGACGATCTCCGCGGCTGCGTGCAACGGGTTGGCCACACCACCACCATGACGGCCAGAGTGCAAGTCATGACGCGGACCTCGCACAGTGAAGGACAGGGCCGCCAAACCGCGGGAACTTACCGTGATACTCGGCACCTCAGGACGCCACATGCCGCCGTCGGCCGACAGCACGACGTCGCAAGCGAGCGCATCGCGCCGCGCGCGCACAAGGTCCGGAAGATCGACACTGCCGATCTCTTCCTCGGCCTCGAAGAGGAAACGGAGGTTGACAGGCGGTTTCTCGCCGGACAGGAAGAATGCTTCGGCCGCTAAAATCGGTTGCAGCATCGACGCCTTATCGTCGCTGACTCCGCGGCCGTAGAGCCGCCCGTTCCGCTCGGTGAGGACGAATGGCGGTGAGTGCCACAATTCGAGTGGTTCGGCGGGCTGCACGTCCACGTGCCCGTAGATGAGAACAGTCGGGGCGCCGGACGCGCCGTTCCAGCGTCCGAAGATGGCGGGGTGGCGTGGCGTCTCCCATGTCTCGACCTCGATCGGACCCGCTTTGCGCAGCCGCGCCGCCACCCAATCGGCTGCCCGGCGCACATCGGCAGCATGAGCGGGGTCGGTGCTCACCGACGGAATGGCAACGAACTCGGCAAGCTCGCGGAGATATCGGCTTTCATTTTCGGCGAGCGTCTTCAGAACGGCGTTCATCTGATTATGTGGCTCACGCGCCGACGGCCAAGAGAGGATCGGTGTCGTTGATTGCCAACGACGTGACGATGAAGAGAACGACGCCATCAGCGGGGCTGACGGCCGTCTGAAGCACGCGCCCTTCGCAATTTTTTACGCACCCCAGGTTCTGTCCAGTCTTCACTGGCTCGCTCACGGCAACCGCCGGATACCAGAAACCCGCATGCTCGCTGCGCAGCCAGAGGAATCGTTCGAGCAGCGTGAAGGGCGCGGGCTCCGGCGCACCGCCGGGAATCATGTCGAGGTGGCGCATCAGCCGCTTGAGGCCGTTCGTGTGCGATGCGACGTCTTCGGGCGCCCAAATCCCCTGGCCGCCTGACTCAGCCAGGATGGACGGAATGCCGGCCCGCGACGCGGCGCAAAACGTCGAGCCGGGCGTCTCACTACACACGAGAAAATGAATCCCGAAGACCTTAGCCATTTCAAGCGACCTCTGGTCGACGCGGTCGTTGCCAGACCGGAAGAAAATCGTGAAGGGAACGAGCGCCTCAATTAAATCGCCACCGTGCAGGTCCACGTAGTAATCGGCCTGCGAAATGACGTTGCGAAACACCCAATCGGCAATCTGCTCGGAGGCAGTGCCGTGCGCATCGCCGGGGAACACGCGATTGAGATTCCGGCCATCGAGGGGGCAGACATAAATGGAGCGTGCTGTGAAGGCGGGCATGTTCATCACTGGCACGACGATGACTCGGCCGCGCAGGTTTTGCGGATCGAGGGAGCGGCCCAAGTCGAGCGCGGCCGCGATGCTCGCGTATTCGGCGGCGTGCACGCCGCCCGTCACAACGAGGGTTGGGCCGTCGACGTTCCTCTCCTCGCGACTTCCGTTGATGAGCCACATGGGAAGCCGGTAAGGTTGACCCTGCACCGAAAACTCGTTCACGCCGTAACGCTTCTCTCCGCGTCCGGCGGAGAGCGCACCGACTTTCAGCACCTGATTCGACACGATCTCGCTCCTTACCGGCCTCCGTCGATGGACAGCGTCTGGCCGGTGATCCAGCCGGCGTGCTCGCTCGCAAAGAACAAGACACCGTTGGCGATGTCCTGCGGCGAGCCGAGCCGCTTCAGTGCAATGTTCTCGACGAGCTTGCGTTGGCCTTCGCTGCCGTATGCCTCCCACTGTTTTTCGGTAGTGGGGTTGGAGCGGACGAAGCCGGGAGCCACATTATTGACGGTGATGCCCCACGGCCCAAGCTCGTGCGCAAGCTGCCGCGTCAGGCCGATTTGCCCCGCCTTTGCGGAGGCGTACGCCTGAATTCCGGTAAGGCTGATGCCAAGGCCTGCGCCGCTCGAAATATTAACGATGCGGCCGTAGCGCGCCGCCTTCATTGCCGGGGCGACTGCCTGGCTGCAGTAAAACGCGCCGTCGAGATTTACGGCGAAGATGGCCCGCCAGTCGGCGTCGGACACTTCTTCGAGCGGCCGGCCGACTTGGCCCATCACGCCGCCCGCGTCGTTCACCAGGATGTCGATGCGACCGCCGTCCTTCAACGTCTCCGCGGCCATGGCATGCACCGCTTGACGATTGCTCACGTCGAGGACGCGAATCTCGAGTGGCGTCCCTTGTTCTTTCGCCAGCGCCGCCGTTTCGTCGAGCTCGGATTTCAGTACGTCGCAGGCAAACACCTGCGCACCGAGGTTCGCGAAATTCAACGCGATGCTGCGGCCGAAGCCATGCGCGGCTCCAGTCACAATTGCGGCTCGACCGTCAAAACGAATTTGCATAGAGCGCGCCAACGTTCTGAATACTTGCCCTCGCAGTTTTAAGCATAAAGAAGAACAAGCTAACCATCCAGTTGCGCCAAGTTATCCAGCGTCAGCGGGCGCGCACCGCTCTCCACCTCGCGCATGAGCGACACAAGGCGTTCCATGCGCGGAATGGCAATCGCGGACTGCCGAGCCAACTTCAAGATCGGTGCGAACTGCGCGTCGCACTCGGTCTTGCGGTGGTGAATGACAATGTCACGCCAGATGCCGCTGTGTGTCTTCGCGGAGCGGCGGTTGAACGCTACCATTGCGTCGAAAGATACGTCGATCTCCGCGCCAGTTCCATTTGGACCGAAGGCCGCTGGATCGTAGCCGTTGAAACCCATCGGCGTTACGCCCTCAGCTGCGGCCACAGCCATCACTTCGCGCGCCAGCGCCGTGAGCACCGGTCGCGCATCGCGCGAGTCAAGCACTTCGACGATGCTGGCCGGAGTGAGAGCGCCGGCGAAAAGCAAAGCGCCGTAGCCCATCTTGCCCCACAGGTAGCCCCAAATGTTGTCCGTGGTGATCGCGCCCGGCTCGAAGTGCATGAGCGCACGGTGTTCACGCGCAAGACGCTGTGTTTGGCGGCCGTCTAGCTCGCCTGCCACGACCGCGCCCCGGCCGCCGAAGTGCACCACGCCCGGCTCCAACACATCGGCGCCGAAGTTGATAAAGGCGCCCATCGTGCGCTCGCGGCCAACTGTCTCAGCGATCGTCAGCTCGTTGAAGCCATTCTGCAGTGATACGACGACGCCATGCTCGGCGAGATGCGGCGCGAGCTGTCGCGCGGCGACTTCCGTGTGCTGCGCCTTGACGCAAAGAAACGCCGTGTCCCAAACGCCCGCAACTTTGTCGGTCGTATACGCGGGCAGCGGCTGCGTAAAGGTCTCGATCGGGCCGGTGATGGCAAGACCTCGTTCGCGGATCACCTGCACGTGAGCCTCGTTCGCGTCCACAACAGTTATGTCAAGACCGGCGCGACGCAAGTAGGCGGCGACAGTGCCGCCAATTGCCCCCGCGCCCCAGACTAGTATCCGCTCCGGCGACCCGATTCCGTCGGAGGTCAGCGCCACGGACCCTCCAGCGCCTCGCGCGTCTCTTCGACGCCCGCGCTCCACACTTTCATCATCTGATCGTCGGGCTTCTGATACACGCCGCCGAAATTGCCGTCGCCCAAGTACGCCCGCACGCCGGCGGCGTCCATCATGCGCATGCGCGCAATATCGATCATCGCCTTCTGGCCATCCGGGAGTTTCACGCCTGCTATCCGCGTCCACGGAAAGTTCTCCATCCAAGACGCGTGCGACGCAACGGAATCGATGGCTGCCACTGCGGCAGCGGTCCTCGGCGCGTTCCACCAGTTGTGCCACTTCACAGTTATTCCCGGATGATCGTTCATCCACTCCTGCAGGATCGAACCGCCCGGAGTGTTGCCGCCGTGGCCGTTCACAAAGAGGATGCGCGTGAACCCGGTGCCGGCGAGGCTTTCGAGGACGTCCGCGACGATACGCTGGTAGGTGTCGAGGCGAAGGCTGATGCTGCCTGGGTAAGCGCGGAAGTAGGGCGTGATGCCGTAGCTGAGAACTGGAAACACCGGCACGCCGAGCGGCTCTGCGGCCTCGCAGGCGACGCGCTCCGCCAGGATCGCGTCGACGGTTAGGCGTAGATATCCGTGCTGCTCGGTACTGCCTACCGGCACGACGGCGCGACCGTCGCGCTGCACCCCTCGTTCCACCTGCATCCAGTTCATGTCGGCGATTTTCATTTGCGTTGTCCGGGAACTCTAAGCCACGCTGAACGTCTTCGTCAAGATTGTCGCAAACCGTCGAAGGTCGCGAGTAGGAGCGCGCGCGAAGAAAGTTACAACCGCGTGGTTCTGGTCTCCAGGCCGTGCGAAGATGGGCCCGTTTCCACTTGCCACAGCGCGAACGCGCACAGCACGGCGAGCACGGCAATCGCCGTGAACATCCACAGGCCCGCATGGTAACCGGCTGCGTTTTTTGCGCTCGCTAGCCAGCGGTCGTTCGCCCAACCGATCAGCAAATTGATGATCACGAGCCCGAGCTGCTGCACGGTGTCCAACATGCCGTTGGCCAAGCCGAGGCGCGACTTGTCCACCACGTAGACGAGCGCCGGCCACATCACTGCCGGCACCAACGCAAACGCCACGCCCATCATGGCCATCGGGATCGCCGGAGGAATGTTCGTAAATCCCAGCATGGGGAACACCGGCACGATCAGAAGCGAGCCGAACATCATCAGCAGCGACCGATGAGCGTAGCGATCGACGAGCAGGCCGAAGATCGGCATCCCCACGAGCGAAAAGAACGGCTCCATGCCCACCAGCAGCGCCGCAGTTTGCGGCGAAACGTGTCGTGCCTCGATCAGGAATTTCTGTCCGAACGTCTCGAACGGAAAAATGCAGCCGTAGAAGGTGACGCATAGCGCGGCAATCAGCCAAAATGATTTGTTGAACTGAAAGACTTCGCGCAGCGGGATCTTCGTGGTTCGGGCCATATGTCCCAGAGTGAATCGCTGCTCGCCGCGGACATCGAGCATCCAGTAAAGCACGGCACCGAGCAGACAAAACCCGCCGAAACCGACGCCGAGCAGAAGAGGCCAGCGCCAATAGGTGTACGCGCGTGGCGCCCATGCAGGAGAAACCTGGGCGCTTAACGAACCGAGTCGTGCCGCCGATGCTCGCAGACCGAACGCCAGACTCAGCCCGTCGTGCCAGAACCAACGAGCCACGCCGACGTTGGCAGCCAGTGCCAGTGCTTCGCCGCCCGAGCCTACGAGCAGGCGTCCGGTGGCCATGATGCCCAGCCGTGGGCTAAGCGCGGTGATGACCAGTCCGATGAAGATGAGCACGCCGAAAATCGAAAGCGATTTCCGCGTTCCCAGCCGATCGATCATCACGCCGCAGACAAGCATTGCGACAATGTTGGGAAGGCTGTAAACGGCCTGCAGCAGACCGATGTCGGTATTCGAGAAGTGGAGTTGGCGGCTGAGCAGCGGCGCAAGCGGCCCGATGTAATCGAATGCGTAGTAGCCGCCATAGCAGGCGATGGCGATCGCCGCGAGGATAATCCAGCGCCAGGCGCGCGACGGCGGCGGCTTCTCGATCACGCCCGCTTTCACTACAGCGTCAGACATTTGCAGAGATTCTCCGCGCGCGCCGGACCGGACGTTGCCGGTGGCGACTGAATAATCTAACAGAATGAGCGGCCCTGTTGATGGCGAAACGAGAAAACCGCAAAGATCGGAGGACGAAATTTCCCGCGTTGCGACTAAAGCGCGGTTGGCGATGGAGTTACGATTGGCAAGAGGAGCAGCCGGTGACTTGGGTCACAGCCTTATAGCCTGCGAGGGCGCAATCTGGGCGCGGCAGATGAATACACTGGTCGCGGGACGAAATCCTATCGGATTGGAAAGAGCGGCCGCCGGCGGGGATTGACGCATCAGCATGAGGTGCTCATATGATCTTTGCGAATAGAACAGAAGCGGGCCAAAAATTAGCGCACCGTTTGAGAAAATACGCGAATCGCAACGATGTGATTGTACTAGGAGCGCCACGCGGAGGTATTCCAGTCGCTTTCGAAGTAGCCATGAACCTCAAGGTACCGCTGGACGTCTTTGTGTTGCGCAAACTCGGTGTCCCAGGCCGCGAGGAGTTGGCGTTCGGAGCCATTGCGAGCGGAGGAGTTCGGATTCTTGACCCGGATATTGTTGAAGGACTGGGAATAACCGCGTTGCAGATCGAGCGAGTGACACAGGCAGAAAAACAAGAGCTGGAACGCCGCGAACAGGCCTACCGGGGCGGGGAACCGCCGCTAGACGTAAGGGGAATGACCATCGTTCTCGTCGATGACGGTATTGCCACTGGCTCCAGTATGCGGGCTGGCATTCGCGCGTTACGGCAAATGGAGCCTGCGCGAATAGTACTTGCGGTCCCTGTAGCTCCGCCTTCTGCTTGTAGTCAACTTCAATTTGAGGTGGATGAACTTGTGTGCCTGGAGATGCCGGAGCGATTTTATGGAGTCGGACAATTCTACGATGACTTCTCGCAAGTATCGGATGAAGAGGTAAAAGAACTGCTCGATAGCGCTTCGCGGCAGCTCCATGAACCACGAAATCAGGATACGCAGACTGCAGCGAAAGGAACACGATATTGACTACTGGCCGAGCGTTCCTCATCGCAGGCTTTAGCGAGCTGGCGAGAACTGAGGCGTGAAAATGGTTGCTAAACACGGACACGATGTTATCAACGCAATTCGCCATTCGGCGCATCCGCTTACGGGAGAGGACACCGATTTTGATCCTTTGCTTAAGATCATTGGTGACTCTCGTTTTGTTCTGCTCGGAGAAGCCACGCATGGAACGCATGAGTTCTATCGTTTGCGCGCGCAGATCACCAAGCGCTTGATCACAGAAAAGGATTTCAATGCAGTCGCCGTCGAGGCAGACTGGCCGGACGCATATCGCGTGAACCAATATGTGAGATTTGAGAGTGAAGACGAAGATGCGATCGATGCGCTCGCTGGTTTCCAGAGATTTCCTGCATGGATGTGGCGCAATGCCGACGTTCTGGATTTTGTCGGCTGGTTGCGCAATTACAATGAGCACCGGCATTCCAAGCGGGCTGGTTTCTATGGCCTGGACCTCTACAGCTTGCACGCCTCAATTCGAGCGGTGCTGGATTTCCTGGACAAAGTCGATCCTGAAGCGGCACGCCGCGCGCGGTATCGCTACGCCTGCTTCGAGAACTTTGGCGAAGACACTCAAGCCTATGGTTATGCCGCCAGCTTCGGACTGAGTAAGAGCTGTGAGAATGAAGTCGTTGGCCAATGGATGGAAATGCGCCGGCGCGCTGCGGATCTGGCTAATCGCGATGGCCGCGTCGCCCGAGACGCATTCTTCTTTGCGGAGCAGAATGCCCGCCTAGTGAAGAACGCCGAGGAATATTACCGTTCGATGTTTCACGAACGAATCTCCTCCTGGAATCTCCGCGACAGTCATATGGCTGAGACGCTGTATGCATTGGCGCACCACCTCGGCGCCAAGGCCAAGATCGTCGTCTGGGCGCATAACTCTCATCTCGGCGATGCCCGCGCAACCGAGATAGGGCAGCAGGGCGAGCTGAATCTTGGGCAGCTCGTGCGCCAGCGGTACGGCAAAGAGGCGACACTAGTCGGATTCACAACCTACACTGGCACGGTGACGGCAGCCTCTGGGTGGGATGGCCCAGCCGAACGTAAGCACGTTCGGCCAGCGCTAACCGAGAGTTACGAGGCGCTTTTCCACGAAACCGGAATTCGCAATTTTCTGCTTCCACTCGAACGGAAGGACAAGGCCGCCTCCCTATTGCAGGAACCGCGCTTGGAGCGGGCCATTGGCGTTATCTATCTTCCCCGATCCGAGCGTGTCAGTCACTATTTCCACGCCCAGCTACCGGACCAATTTGACGCCATTCTACATTTCGATGAGACTCGCGCCGTTGAGCCTCTCGAGAGAACCGCAGCTTGGGACACTGGCGAGGTTCGCGAGACTTATCCTTCCATGCTGTAGAAGAGCATGCGGACTTAATTTCGCACTTTGTGCGTCGCGTCGCGAAGGTAGAACAAAAGCTCGAAAAAAAGCGAAAGAACCCGTCACCCAACCGTGCGACTTCGATCGATTGCGCATTGGTGAGTTCGATGGCTATATGTTAGATGCGTCACGACTTCTACTCCCTGAAAAAGGCTACACTTTTTGATTAAGGAGCCTTATGAAGCGTATCGCAGTAGTTACCAGTGGCGGCGATGCTCCGGGAATCAACGCCGCAGTGCGAGCGGTCGTGCGAACGGCAATTGATAAGGGATGGCAACCCTTCGGCGTCCGCCATGGCTTTTCGGGCCTTGCCAGTGATGACTTCTGTCCTCTAGGCCTTCGAGACGTCGGCGGAATAATTCAACGTGGTGGCACAATGCTGGGCAGCAAGCGCTATCCTGAATTCAAAGCTGATGAGACACAACTCAAGGCCATGCAATTTCTTCACCAGCGAGATATCGACTCGCTGGTTGTTATTGGAGGCGATGGGTCGCAAGCCGCCGCTTTTGCACTCTCGCAGAAGGGGCTCCCCGTTGTGGGGATTGCCTCGACAATTGACAATGATCTCTGTGGTTCTGAGATAAGCATAGGAACGGACACAGCGCTGAACGTAGCTTTAGAAGCAATCGACCGCATCAAGGTCACGGCATCCTCGCACGAACGAGCGTTTCTGGTCGAAGTCATGGGCCGTAATTGCGGTTATCTCGCGCTCATCTCCGGCATCGCGGGAGGAGCCGAATGCATCGTTCTTCCCGAGATGCCGACCGCACCTGAGGCTGTGGCCTGCGAGTTGCGTGCTGCATATGAGCGCGGGAAAGCACATGCCATCGTGGTCGTTGCCGAAGGGGCATCCTACAACGCCGAAGCACTCACGCGCTATTTCACGGAGCACCGCGAGCGGCTTGGCTTCGAATTACGTGTCGTGAAGTTAGGGCACGTACAGCGGGGCGGCACGCCGGGCGTTTTCGACCGGCTGCTCGCCACTCGGATGGGCGCGGCCGCCACAGAATGCATCGGCCGCAATGAGTTTGGTGTCCTTGTAGGGCTCGTCAACGGCGCGATTGCAACTACTGCTTTGGCGCAAATTGTTGGCAAGAGAAAGACACTTGACCCGCAGTTATTGAGCCTGGCGAGCATCCTCGCTAAATAAGATAGTGTCATGTTCTTGTCCCGCTACACGCAAAGGGAGGGGCATTCGAAAGCGGCAAACAAACGACCTAACCACGGCAATCAAAGCCTCGACAGTGGCTTTATGAAATTGCACTTTGAGAACTCTGGTTCAGCGGCGACGTTCGGGTCAAGCATCGAGCGTGGACTCGTGGGTATGCAGGAACCAGCGATCGAGGACGATGTGACGTGAAAACCAGCGCGTCGTGAGGAGCATTCTTGCGAGGGACTGCATCCATCGCTGCGGAAGCCGGCGGCCGATTCGCGTGGACCAATCCGCCCGCGATTTTCCGAATCGCGACGCGAGCATGCCCCTATAACTCGCGAGACGGTCGCGCGTGTAGTGTCCATCAGCCGCAAGGATCGCGTTTGCTGCGAGCAATCCGGATTCAATTGCCGGGCGGATTCCCTCACCACTTTGCGAGTATGCCAACCCCGCGGCATCTCCGATCAGCAGGATTCCATCGTCGGCAACGTTCCGATTCGTTTCGCGAAAAATGAGGTACGCATGGCCGAGCATGGAAGGGAGATCGAAAACGACTTTGTCGGTTTTTTTCAGGAAGCGCACGAATTCGGAGGTGTGGGCCGGCAGGGAATGCGGGTCGAGCCTGCCCAGGCCTATGTTGAGAAAATCTCCCTTGCGAAAGCACCAGCCATACCCCTTCATGTCTGGGCAAAAGTACAATTCCGGGATCTCCCCGCGGATTGCACAGGAATCGCGCTGCTGGGAATTCATTTCAAACTCGACTTCCTGGGCTGCGACAGCAACTTCCTGGCGGGCGTCGGCGCCGAGAAACCGCGCAACCGGGCAGAAATGTCCACCGGCCCCAACGACGACACGGGCCTGAATATTGCCGTTAACGATCCAGGTGTCGCCCGAACGTTCAAGGCTTTTCAACGGTGTTTCTGGAACCAAGCGTGCACCGCAGCGCCGGAGCAGGTAATTGTCAAATTCAAATCGCCGGATTCCATAACTGATCGTGCGCCGGTAGTCCGTTTCGACTTCCGCATCCCCCATGCGGCTTGTCCGGAAACCGGTGATGGATTGCAGCACGCGCCCGCGCGCATAGTCAGCCAAATCGATTTCGAGTTCCTGGACGACCGAGGGCGTGATCCAGCCACCGCACACTTTGTCGCGCGGAAAGGTGCGCTTGTCGAGGATGATTGCGTCGAGCCCCGCCTGATGCAATCTTCGCGCGCAAGAAGAGCCCGCTGGCCCAGCCCCCACAATCAGGACGCTGCACGAATCCATTGCGATTCCTTCTCCTCGCGCGAAGCTCCGCTATACAAGTATTCCCTGGTCCACGGAATTTGACGGCAGGCAGAACCGGCAAAAACGATCTGGAAGAGTTGCAACTGGCCGGTGCGAAAGCTCACGATCGACCCGGCAAGGTAGAGTCGCCAGGCGCGAACGAATTCGGGTCCGAACAATTCCGATACGCGATCAACCGAACGCTCATAGCGGGCTAGCCAATGCTCGAGCGTTTTCGCGTAATGAAGCCTCAGGTTTTCGACATCGAGGACGGCATAGTTGCGCTCCTCAAAAATGGACATCGCTTCCCGGAGCGCCGGAGCATAAGCGCCGGGGAAGATCCGTTTGCGGATCCAGGCGCTGAAAGGCTGCGGCCGGTTGCGCCCGATAAAATGAATTAGGCCGCGTCCGGAATCACCGATCGAGCGGTGTATCACTGCTCCAAACTCGGAATAGTGTTCGCGGCCAACGTGCTCCAGCATCCCAACGGATACAAATGCGTCAAATCGACCAGAAATGTTCCGGTAGTCGTCTTTGATGAACTCCACTCTACCGGTCAATCCTTCTTTTTTTGCCTGCGCGCGCGCATATTGAATTTGTTCGCTCGAGATGTTGAAGGCTTTCACCGTTGCGCCGTAATACTTTGCCATGTGTAACGCGAGGGCGCCCCAGCCGCAGCCGGCATCCACAACCGTTTCTCCAGGCTGGATCTGAAGTTTCCTGCAGACGTAGTCCATTTTGGCCAGTTGAGCCTCTTCGAGGGTGGCGGACAGATTTGGAAAGTACGCACAGGTATAAACCAGGCGCGAGTCGAGCCACAGCTTGTAAAAATCGGTATTCAAATCGTAATGATGGTGAATGTTCGAGGCCGATCCGTCCAGGGTGTTGTCTTGGATCCGGTTTAGCCAACTTGAAAGCAGGCGGTAATACCAGCTTCGCTTTCTGGGGTGCATGGCACGGAGGGCCAACTCCAAAACGTGGACGAGGTTTCCCTTTACTTCGACGCGCCCTTCCATATACGCATCCCCAAAACCGATCTCGGGGTCGAGCATCATCCTTGCGAGAGCCCATCGGTCCTGAATCAAGACGCTCTCGTTGTCAACAGCGTCCGCCGGCAGGAATTCCTCTTCTCCCTTAAACCCTAACCGAATAGGCGCGTCGCCAATCGAGCGATGGATTTTTTTCAAGAGCAGTTTGTCGAGGGAATTCGAAGTGAGAGGGGACGCCATGGCTGATTGCTCCTTTCCGGTCAGGTCCAGAAGTACGATTCATCACCAAAATAGTCAAGTCCGGAACTTTCACATTGCCAGACCCTTCAAAAAAACAAACCCTGAATCCAATAATGCCGCTGCCAGGCTTTTGTCTCAGTGACGAGCATCACCCCGTAAGGTGACTGATGATACCAAGGACCTTTCTATCGAGTCGACTGGTGAACACATCTGAAGGCGCTGAAAATTATGCTTCTCTCGGCCTGAAGAGCAGATGTTTCGCAACTTCGACCAGCAAGAGATACGTTGCCGTCGAGATCGCAAGGAAGGAGAAATAGGCCCCCGGAAGCTTTGTGAATCCTAGGAGGTTCGCGAGCGGGGAATAGGGAAGCAGAACACCGATAATGACGATCAGAACCGTGGTAACGGCGAGGGGGGTGCTCGGCCGGCTTTTCAACGGATTTCCCATGGTCCGAATGATAAAGAGCACAAGGGTTTGCGTGGCGAGCGACTCAACGAACCATCCGGTGTGGAATTCCCGCTGGCCTGCATGAAAAAAATGGAGCAACACATAGAACGTCAGAAAATCGTAGATCGAGCTGATAGGGCCAATCAAAATCATGAAATTGCGGATCAACTTCATATCCCATCGCCGAGGCCGCCGAATGTATTGCTCATCGACCTTGTCAGTCGGAATCGTGATCTGCGCTGTGTCGTAGAGAAAGTTGTTCAATAGGATTTGCGTTGGAAGCATTGGGAGGAACGGCAGAAAAATCGACGCTCCGGCCATGCTGAACATGTTGCCAAAGTTGGAGCTGGTGCCCATCAGCAGGTACTTCATGACGTTGGCCGATGCCCGGCGGCCCTCGATGATGCCATTGTGTAAAATCCCGAGACCCGGTTCCAACAAGATGATGTCCGCCGCATCCCGAGCCACGTCCACGGCGGAAGCAACGGATATTCCAACGTCCGCGGCGTGGAGCGACGGCGCGTCATTGATGCCGTCTCCCATATAGCCAACGACATGGCTGCGCTGCTTGAGCGCATGGATGATTCGATGCTTTTGCATCGGCGACACTCGTGCGAAGACCGTGGTTTGTTCGGCCAGGTGCTGGAGTGCCGGGTCGGTCATCGTATCGAGTTCTTCGCCTAGGATGACGGCTGGGTTCATCAGTCCGACTTGCTCGCATACGTGGCGCGCGACCAGCTCGTTATCGCCGGTCAAAATTTTTACGTCCACACCGTCCCGCTTCATGGCCGCCAGAGACGCAGCCGCATCCGGACTGGGCGGGTCGGCAAATGAGAGATAGCCTGCCAAAACGAGCGAACGTTCGTCTGCGACACCAAACTCGGTTTGGCCGTCCACTTCGCGATAGGCCACTGCAAGAACGCGAAATCCCTGTTCGCTGAGATGATTGAAAGTCTGCCTCGAACGCTGCCGCGTGTCCGGGTCGACAGCGACTAACCGCCCCTCAACCTCGCAGGATTCACAAACATCGAGAATGCCTTCGGGAGCTCCCTTTGTGATAAGTAGCCGACGGGACGTATCTTTGTTTTCAAGAATGATGGAGAGGCGCCGGCGCTCAAAATCGAATGGGAGTTCATCGCACTTCGTGTAAAGGTCTGTCCCGGGCCGCCCCGTTTTTAGAATTGCTACATCGAGCGGACTTCGAATCCCGGTTTCAAATTTGCTGTTCAAGTACCCGAGTTCGAGGGGATGATCAGAACTTCGACCAAAGCAGTCCATCGAGGAAGCAAGGATCATCTGTCCGGTAGTCAGCGTGCCCGTCTTGTCGCTGCACAGGACATCAATAGTGCCGAAGTTCTGAATGGCGGAAAGATGTTTCACGACGACATGGTCCCGCGCCATGCGGATTGCGCCGCGCGCGAGCGTGACCGAACTGATCATCGGCAGAAACTCGGGTGTGAGACCGACCGCCAGCGCCACCGCGAACACGAAAGATTCGAACGCATCCTTGTGTGCCGCCACCCGCACGATCACAATGAAAAGTACCAGAAAGAACACGGCGCGCGTTATCAACATGCCGAAATGCTTCATGCTGCGCTCGAATTCCGTTTCTTCGGGCCTTGCAGCCAGCCGTGCCGCAATCTCTCCGAACTCGGTTTTGGATCCTGTCCGCAGGACTACCATCGTTCCTGTCCCGCTGACTACGGAAGTTCCAAGAAATACCATGTCGGGTGCGTCCGGCCCCTTGACTGTGTCGTTCTTTCTTCCCTGCGCCTCCTTCTCTGCGGGCAGGGACTCACCGGTCAATGCCGCCTGTTGGACGTAAAGGTCGCGCGACTCGATGAGTTGCCCATCGGCGGGAATCAGATCCCCTGCACAAATCCGCACCAGGTCTCCCGGAACGACCTCTCGTCGCTTAATTTCGCTCCATCTCCCGTCCCGGAGAACGGTGGCCGTAGGAGTGACTTTCTCGCGGAGATTGGAAATGGCGCGCTGGGAACGATAGGTCTGGACGAAATTGATCGAGACGCTCAGGAGCACGATTACCAGGATCAGAATGGCATCTGCAGCGTCCCCGAGGAGAAACGAAGCCAGGCTCGCAATCAGGAGGATGGAAACGAGCGGATTTAAGAAGAGTCGAAGCAATTCAAGGACGGTCGCCGCATGCGCGGCGTGTGCGGGCTGATTCGGGCCGTATTGCGAGAGACGCGCGGCCGCCTCTTGCGAGGACAGTCCCTGTGACATATTCGGAGAGGTGGATAGTTTGTCGTCGCCAGCAATGGATGTCGCACTCATGTTTGTGCTCAAGATTTCGTAAATGATCGCGACGTGGCCGGTTCTGTTGTTCTGCTTTTAAGTGGGGATTTTAAGCCTGAATTGCGGCGTTGAACATGGGAATTCACACGCTTTGGGTTCTTGCGTGCTTTGAAAGAATGGCGGGGACGACGGGACTCGAACCCGCGACCTCTGCCGTGACAGGGCAGCGTTCTAGCCGGCTGAACTACGTCCCCGCAACCTACGTGGAGTACATCTAAAACGATTCAACACTGGTGGGCGATGTGCGATTTGAACGCACGACCTTCCCGGTGTAAGCGGGATGCTCTAACCGCTGAGCTAACCGCCCGTAACATGCTATCCGAAGCGAATGCGAGCGTCAACCGTGCTCGCTTGACCTTCCGTAACGCGGCAAGTAAACTGAGAAAGCAAATCAGGAGAAGCATGAATGTTGTTGTCGCGCGACTATGTCGGCTACATGTCCAAAGAAGTGGTAAAGCGTCTTGTCGACCGCCAGATGATCGAGACCAAGTCCGCTGAACAACTGGCGGAGCGCGTCCGGCAAACGATGGCCGATGAACTCACGGTGGAGGATCGGTTGAACGAAGAAGTGCGCGACATTCTGGCTCAGCACAACGACGAAATGCGCAAAGTTGGCGCGTCCTATCAGGAAATGTACAAGAAAGTGAAAGGCGAGCTCGCGCGCCAGAGGAAGCTAATCCTCCGCTGATGCGACTCAGCCGCGAAAAAACGGTTCGTCTCTCTCACCGCATCATCGACTTTCTTGTCACCGTAGACGATTTGGATTTCGTCGAAGATCGCGACACCATCCGCCAGGAGATTGTCACCATTCTTCAGGAATTATTGAAGCAGGAAGAGCAGGTGGACACGGAAGTTCGCGCCAAGATTGCCTCGCAAAAGAAAGAAATCCTCGAAGGCAGCGAAGAGTGGGACATTTTGTACCGCCGCTATTATTCGGAATCGCTCAAGCGCATGGGCGTTGCCGACCTTGCTGAACACCGCCGCTGAGTGCCATACCAGTCAGCACCGGGCCCCTTTTAGCTTTCTGCCCTACAAAATAAAAAAGGCGACCCTTGCGGATCGCCTTTTCTCGTGGTCGTTCGTTTCTAATCTTCTTAGGGCCGGCGCTTCAGCACTGGCGCGTTGTCGTCGCCCTGTCCTTGCTGTTGTTGCTGCGCCTTGGCCTGCTTCTGTTCGGCCTTGGTTTGTAGTGAAGGTCTTCCGTTGCCGTCACGCGCTTCCTGTATTTTCTCGCCCGACTCCATGCGAATGA
>Ga0307374_10001912_pt1 | contig 38021 bp, 33 predicted proteins | sample OX3MG_FD_202532 | JGI IMG/M metagenome (GOLD analysis project Ga0307374, IMG submission 202532) | Soil microbial communities from Risofladan, Vaasa, Finland - OX-3 | ecosystem: Environmental > Terrestrial > Soil > Coastal area > Acid sulfate soil | place: Finland: Risofladan, Vaasa | collected... | reverse complement strand
TTTGGCTCTGTTTTAGTTTGAGCTGGATCCGATTGACGTGGATCGTCTCAGCCTCCTCGAGCTTGCCTTGCGCGTGGTAAGGCAGGGGCAGGCTGATGCGAGTGATATCATTGTCCTTGATTTCTAGAGCCTCGGAGAGAAGTGATTGTGCCTTCTTGTACTGCTTTTTTTCCAGAGCAACGACGCCCAAGCCAAACTTGCAACGGTAACTCTCAGGAGAGAGACGTAGGGCCCTCGTCAGATATTTCTGCGCCTCATTCATCCGTTCGAGCTTGAAGTAGCACCACCCACAGTTCCACAGCAACTCGGAATGGTTTTCGACGACGGAGGCGTTTTCTTTTACCGGTTTTGATTGCGTCCTGCCAACGTTCTTTCTTCATTAAAGTGTGAACGCGTTTGAGAAGTTCCTTTAAACGATTCGCCTGGGGCATCACGTGTGCTGTGTCCACTCTCTGACGCGACCATAAACCTAAACCGTCATCTGCACAACTTCGACGCTGGCCTGCCATCCCTGAGACGTGATATCTTGACGAACTCAGCAGAGCCAATCGGAAGACGCCATGCAGTTTATGATGGGAACCGCGGCGTCTTTATCACCATGGAGCCAATGGTCATGAAGCAGGGTTACAACAGAGTTGCGGTGCCGCGCGATGGAGCGGCAGTGGTGTACATAAACGGAGAATTTCGCGTGCCGGAGCGGCCGGTAATACCGTTTATTGAGGGCGACGGGACGGGACGGGATATTTGGCGAGCGTCACGGCGAGTGTTTGATGCGGCGGTGGAGCACGCGTACGGACCGAAACGCAAAGTAGAGTGGCTGGAAGTTTTCGCGGGTGGAAAGGCGTTTCAGAAATTCGGGGAATGGCTGCCGCAGGATACGGTGGACGCGATTCGTGATTTTTGCGTGGCGATCAAAGGGCCGCTGACGACTCCGGTGGGCGGAGGGATACGTTCGCTGAACGTGACGCTGCGGCAAGTGCTCGATTTGTACGCGTGCGTGCGGCCGGTGAAATATTTTCCGGGCGTGCCTTCGCCGGTGACGAATCCGGAGCGCATGAACGTGGTGATCTTTCGCGAAAATACCGAGGATGTGTACGCAGGAATCGAATGGCGATCTGGGACGGCGGAGGCCAAGCGGCTGCTGGATTTCTTGAACAACGAAATGCTGAAAGGCAAAAGGCAAATTCGCGAGGACTCGGGAGTGGGCATCAAGCCGATGTCGCCGACAGGGACGAAGCGATTGGTGCGGCGCGCGATTCAACATGCGATCGAGCATAAACGGCGCGTCGTGACGCTGGTGCACAAAGGCAACATCATGAAGTTCACGGAAGGCGCGTTTCGCGATTGGGGCTACGAGCTGGCGAAGGAGGAATTTCGCGCGCAGATTGTGACCGAGCGCGAGAGCTGGATTTTGGACAACAAAGATAACAATCCGAATTTGAGCGTCGAAGAAAATGCGGCGATGGTCGAGCCGGGGATGGAAAACGCGCCGGAGCAATTCTGCAAGCAAGTGGCGGAAGAAGTGAAGTCGACGCTCGATGCGATTTACGCGACGCACGGGCACGGCGAATGGAAAAAGAAAATCTTGATCAACGATCGCATTGCGGACTCCGTGTTTCAGCAGATTTTGACGCGCGCGGACGAGTACCAAGTGTTCGCGACGCCGAATTTGAATGGCGATTATTTGTCGGACGCGTGCGCGGCGCAGGTCGGCGGGTTGGGAATGGCTCCGGGAGCGAATATCGGCGACGGCTATGGCGTGTTCGAGGCGACGCACGGAACGGCGCCGAAATACGCGGACAAGGATGTGATCAATCCCGCGTCGGTGATGCTGAGTGGGGCGATGATGTTCGAATTCATTGGATGGAACGAGGCGGCGCGGTTGATCGAGTCTGGGATCGAGCGGACGATTCAGCAAAAACGCGTGACGTACGATTTGGAGCGCATGATGCCGGGCGCGAAAAAGTTGCGGACGTCAGAATTTGCGTCGGCGATTATCGAGAATATGGCGGCGGGAACAGCAGTGGAGAGTTGATAGTCAAAAGTCAGGAGTTGAAAGTAAAAGCGTGATGAGTTGCGCCAAAAGAAGATGCAGATCCCTCGCCGCGTGGCGGCTCGGGATGACAAATAAACCCTGAACTGATTTCGAGAGAGGCAATCGTGAGGAAAAAAGTGACGGTGGTGGGCGGAGGGTTCGTCGGGTCGACGACGGCACAGCGGCTGGTGGATTCGGGGCTGGCCGATGTGGTGTTGACGGACATTTTGGAAGGCGTGCCGACGGGCAAGGCACTGGACATGCTGGAATCGGCGTCGATTTCGGGATCGAGCGTGAGCGCCACGGGAATTTCGACGGGCACGGGAGATTACAAAGCGACGGCGCAGAGCGACATCGTGGTGATCACGGCGGGCTTCCCGCGCAAAGCGGGAATGAGCCGCGACGATCTGCTGAAAGCGAATTACGAAGTGATCAAGGGAGCCGTCGATCCGATTGTGAAGCTGTCGCCCGAGGCGATTTTGATTACGGTGACGAATCCGCTGGACGTGATGACGCAAACGGCGTTCAAGATCAGCGGCTTCCCGAAGCAGCGCGTGATGGGGATGGCGGGCGTGCTGGATTCGGCGCGGATGGCGGCGTTCGTGTCGATGGAATTGAATGTGTCGGTGGAAAACATTTCGTGCTTCGTGCTGGGCGGGCATGGCGACGACATGGTGCCGCTGCCGCGTTATTCGACGGTGGCGGGGATTCCGCTGCCGGATTTGCTGCCGAGAGAGCGCGTCGAGGCGATTGTGCAACGCACGCGCAAAGGCGGCGGAGAAATTGTGAATTACTTGAAGACCGGCTCGGCGTATTACGCCCCGTCCGCTGCGGCGTTTGCGATGTGCGAAGCGATTCTGATGGACAAGAAAAAAATCATGCCGTGCGCCGCGTATCTCGAAGGCGAGTACGGGATCAAGGGATTGTTCGTGGGCGTGCCGTGCAAGTTGGGCGCGCGCGGCATCGAGCAGATCATCGAGATCAAGCTGCTTCCCGAGGAACGCGCGGCGCTGGAGAAGTCGGCGGCGTCGGTGCGCGAGCTGGTGAATATTTTGGGACTGTAGCGCCGCAAGGGGCGACGCCGTTACAAAGGCAAACAGAAAAACCACGACCGGGGATAAAGACCCCACCCTTTGCAAAAAACGCAAGGGATGGGGCAAAGACAAAAGCAAACGCAGAAGCCAGCGATCCCGGCCCTGCTTGTAGCCGGCAAGCTGAAGGTCGCCGCTACCAGCTACCAAGGCAACAGAAGCGCTTGACATCCTCCCACGCGATAAATGGCGAGGATTCCTACTGCCTCTCTCGCTGGTTTTGCGAGACGGCTTCGGTGGGTTCGCCGGCCGAGCGCCTTACTTCAGCGGCTCGTATCTCCAAGCGCGTTACTTTCCGCGTGCCCCGCGGTAGTCCGATTAAGGAGTCTCGATGATGCAACAAAAAACAGGCAAATGCAATCGCTTACCCTGCCCTGAAGGGCGAGGCTTGCGCTCACGGCTGGTCAGTGGCCTGCGGGTTTTGGATGCGCGGGCGGATGCGTTGCCGGATGCGCGGGCGCAGCCGGGGCGATGCGGGCGGTGAGGATTTTGTCGAGCTTGGGGAAATTTTTCTCGAGAAAAGCATTGCCCTGGTTGGTGATCTGGTCCTGCATGCCCGTCGGCTGATCGGCATATCCGCCGTAGAACGATTCGACGACGCTCATGCCTTCGATGACTTTGCCGAACGGAGCAAAGTTCATCGCGTCCAAACGCGAATTATCGCCGAAATTGATAAATACCTGAGTGCTGCGCGAATTCGGCGCGGACGTCTGCGCGTAAGTTATGTAGCCGGGAAGATTGCTCTCCTTTACAGGATCGTCCTTGATATTGGCATTGGCCCAGATTTTGCCGTAGCGGGGATCGGCGGGGATGCCAAACTGCACGACGAATTTTGGCACGACTCGGAAGAGGGTGGCGCCGTCATAAAAATGATGCTCGATGAGATTGTAAAAGCGGTCCGCGCCGTTTGGCGCCCAGGCGCGCGTCACCTGCACGGTGAAATAACCCTTGGTGGTGTGAAATTTCACGTCGTAGACGGCCGGCGCCGTGGCGTGAAGCGTTGCGGGATGCAGCAAAGAGCCTGTCGTTGACACGTATTTTCTCCTTGGAGTTGTCCGGCGCGTCTGGCCAAACAGGGATGGCGCTGCTAAAGCAGAAACTAGGACTGTGCTCAACAGAAGCGCGGTGAGTCTTGGTGCTGTGAGCTTCGCGATGTTCATTGCTCCTCCTGGGACGTTGCGAAAATTCTGGTGCGTTCCGTTCCTCATTTCCACAGACCGACGCTGCAAAGGCAAAGCGCGAAGGCCGAGCCGACGAAAATAACAGCGAAAGACCCCACCCTTCACAAAAACCGTTCAGGATGGGGCAAAGGCAAATACGAAGCCCCTACAAAGTCAAATGCGAACGCTAGTGCTTTTCCTGCGATTGCATTTCGCGGCTGACGCGTTCGGCCTCGGCCATGACGCGTAGCGTGTTTTCGCCGAGAATTTTCTTGATGTCGGCATCGGAGTAGCCGCGATCGAGCAGCGCCTGCGTAATTTGCGGCAGGTGCGTGACGTCTTCCATGCCGATGGGCATGTCGGAGCCGTCGTAATCGGAACCGAGGCCGACGTGATCGATGCCGCCGACTTTTACAGCGTGATCGATGTGGTCGACGATTTCGGTCCAGCTCACTTTAGGAAGCGTGCCATTAAGCATCAGGCGATGGACGATTTCGTTTTCGGTGATGAGCTGGCAGTTTTCGTCGTCCTTGGCACACTTCTGCGCGATCTCCTCTTGCATCTTTTTCTGCACGTCGGGCTTGGCGTTTGTGGCGTCCACGTATTTCTGGCTCAGAAAGCCGACATGGTAATTAATCTGGATGACGCCGCCCTTGGCCGCGAGCGCTTTAATCATGTCGTCGGTCATATTGCGCGGGGCGTTGCAAATCGCGCGACACGAAGAATGCGATGCGATGATGGGCGCTTTGCTGACGGCGAGCGCGTCCCAAAATGTTTTGTCCGAGGTGTGCGAAATGTCCACCAGGATGCCATCACGATTCATTTCAAGGACCACTTGCTTGCCTAAATCGGTGAGGCCGTTGTGCGCGGGCTTGTCGGCGGAGGAATCAGCCCAATCGGTATTGACCCAATGCGTGAGCGTCATATAGCGGACGCCGAGCGCGGCGAAAATACGCAAAACGCTCAGATCGTCATTAATCATGTGGCCGCCTTCGACGCCCATGAGCGCGGCGATTTTATGTTCGGCGAAGGCGCGGCGGACGTCGGCGGCGGTTTTTGCGAGCATCATATCGTTGGGGTTGCGGCGGACGGTTTCACGCACAGCGGCGATTTGATCGAGGGCCTTTTCGACGGCGGTGGGCCCGGTGATTGTGCCGGGGATCCAGATGGAAAAGAAAATGCCGTCGAGGCCGCCTTCCTTCATGCGCGGGATGTCGATATTGCCGTCGGTGTGGCGCACGGCGAAATCGAAATGCGGATCGAGGAGACGCTGCGTGGTGTCGTCGTGCGTGTCAACGACGATCGAATGCATTTGCAGTTCGCGCGCATGCGCGGAGATTTTGGGATTCTGGGCGCCGAGAGTCAACGGAATGGCCGCGAGAAGAATCCCGCTAAGGCCAAAAACGAAATTTCGCATCGATTACATTTCCTCCGGACGGGACTCCTTCGGTTACGTGCCATTCGAGCGAAAAGATTAGCGCAAGGATGCGACGGCGGCAAAACATATCTTGTGATGTTTCGCAATTTTAAACGTGCGATGCAAAGCCGATCCCCCGCCGCGTGGCGGCTCGGGATGATAAGACTCACTTTGGGGATACCCCCAGCTGATTTCTGAATTCCGAGGCGTCTCTGTTCGTCGTCGTCCCGATCAAAGGCATCGGGATTCGTCTAGCTATTTTTCAATACCTAGTCGCTTCCACTCGTCGTCGCGTTCGGTAGGGCCTTCGGAAAAATTCAGCCAGTCCCAGACGGCGTGCTTGAGGACCTGGCGATTGATTTCGTTGTTCGATTCGGTGAGGGGAATGCTCTTGGGGCACACTTTGACGCAATTCATGGCGTTATCGCAATCTTGAATGCCGCCCGGGCCCATCATGGCTTCGAGGCGTTCGCGCGCGTGCATGTTACCGGTCGGGTGCATGTTGAAGAGGCGCACTTGATTGATGATGGCCGCACCGACGAATTGCGTGTGATCGTTTACCTTGGGACAAATTTCCAGGCAATTGCCGCAGGTGATGCAGCGCGCCATGGGGTAGCCGATTTGCTGCTGCTCGGGCGACATGCGCGGGCCGGCGCCGATAGCGTAGGTGCCGTCGATGGGCACCCAGCATTTCATGCGCTTCAAATTTTCGAACATGATGGAGCGATCGACCTGCAAATCGCGGATCAACGGAAATTTTGTGAGGGGCTCGAGGCGAATCGGCTTTTCGAGATTGTCGACGAGCGCGGAGCAGGCCTGGCGCGGATAGCCGTTGATGAGCATGGCGCAGGCACCGCAAACTTCCTCGAGGCAATTCGCGTCGTAGGAAATGGGCGTGGTGCCGTCGCCGGCGCGCGTGACGGGCTTTTCGGCGATGTCGCGCAGGCAGGTGATGATGTTCAAGTGCGGGCGATAACGAATTTCGAATTCTTCCCAGACGACGCGTTCCTGGGGAGCGGCCTGGCGTTTGATGCGAAGGATGAATGTCTTGTCGGGCATCGTGCCTCGATTCAGGCTACAACCTAATCTTCCACATGATGAAACAAATTCTACCTCAGGGGCTGAAGCCCCATTTTATGCGGCACGTTTCGGCTGAAGTCGTGCCCTGACGCGTCACTGAATACTTGCGCGAGCGGGCGAGGTTAGATCGCCCCGCCAAAACAAACAGCAAGAAAAAGCAGATTCCTCGTCGCAGCTGCTCCTCGGAATGACAAATTATAATTCTTAGCGACCTCCTAATACCTGCGCGAGCGCGGCGGGAGGAGCGAAATGTCGACCGGCTCGTATTCGAGCTTGATGTTTCCGCCGTTGTAGCTTGCTTTCGTGGTCTTCAGCCAATTTTTGTCGTCGCGTTCGGGAAATTCCGGTTTGAAATGCGCGCCGCGCGTTTCGTTGCGGGCGAGCGCGCCGAGGGTGATGACTTTCGCGAGAATCAGCATGTTGCCAAGCTCGCGCGTGAATTGCAGGGTCTGATTCGACCACTGCGTGCGGTCGGCGAGATTCACGCGGCTGAAACGATCATTGAGTTCGTCGAGCTTCGCGAGAGTTTTTTGCAGATTGGCGTTCACGCGAACCACGGTGACGTGCTCCGTCATCCACGCGCCAAGTTCGTTCCAGATCGTCATCGGATTTTCGAAGCCCTGCTGATTGAGCAGGCTGTCGTTCGCTTCCCGCTGGCGGCTGGCCTCGGCGTAGAAAACGCTTTCGGGCGTGGCGTCGCATCCTTTTTCGAGATTGCGCGCATATTTGACGGCGGAAGGTCCAGCGACCATGCCTCCGTAAATGCAGGAGACGAGCGAATTCGCGCCGAGGCGATTCGCGCCGTGATACTGATATTCGCACTCGCCCGCGGCGAAAATTCCGGGAATATTTGTGGCCTGACGCTCGTTATCGATCCACAGGCCGCCCATGGTGTAATGCATCGCGGGAAAAACTTTCATTGGTTCCTCGCGCGGATCGGAGCCGACGAATTTCTGATAAATCTCGAGGACGCCTTCGAGCTTGCGGTCGAGCATCTCGCGCGGCAGATGCGTGAGGTCGAGATAGACGGCGTTCATTCCGGCGAGGCTGAGCTTTTCCTCGAAGACGATTTTGTAAATGGCGCGAGTGGCGACGTCGCGCGGGACAAGGTTGCCGTATTTCGGGTACCACTCTTCGAGGAAATAAAAGCGTTCCTTCTCTGGAATCGACCGCGCGGGGCGCGTGTCGCCCGCTTTGCGCGGCACCCAGACGCGGCCGCCTTCGCCGCGGAGCGATTCGCTCATCAAACGGCATTTGTCCTCGCCGGGAATCGCCGTGGGATGCACTTGAATAAATTCGCCGTTCGCGTAATAGGCGCCCTGCTGAAAAAGCGCGGATTGGGCGCTTCCTGTGCAGACGACGGAGTTTGTCGTTTGACGGAAAATCGCGCCGATGCCTCCGGTGCAGAAAATCACGGCCTCAGCCGGAAACGTACGGACTTCCATGGTTTTCAGATCCATCGCGCAAATGCCGCGGCAGATGCGATTTTCGTCGATTACCGCGGAGAGAAACGTCCAGCCCTCGAATTTCTGGACTTTGTCTTCGGATTCAAAGCGTCGGACCTGCTCATCGAGAGCGTAGAGCAATTGCTGGCCGGTGGTGGCTCCGGCAAACGCGGTGCGATGATAGAGGGTGCCGCCGAAGCGCCGAAAGTCGAGCAGGCCTTCAGGCGTGCGATTGAACATGACGCCCATGCGGTCAAGCAGATCGATGATGGCGGGAGCGGCTTCGCACATGGCTTTCACGATGGGTTGATTGGCGATGAAATCGCCGCCGTAAATCGTGTCGTCGAAATGAATCCACGTCGAGTCGCCTTCGCCTTTCAGATTTTTCGCGGCGTTGATGCCTCCCTGCGCGCAAACGGAGTGCGAGCGCTTGACGGGCACGATGGAAAATAGTTGTACCGGCACGCCGGATTCGGCGACACGGATTGTCGCCATCAGTCCCGCGAGGCCTCCTCCAACGACGATGATTTTAGGCTCTCTCATACAATCTAGCTTAGAGGTATCCGCTGAACGGGTGCCAGTTGTAAACGAAGCCGGCGACAATCAAAAGGCCGGCGACGCTGAAAACAACGCCGACGAGCGCGCCGAACCAAGCGGCCGCGCGTTGCGCTCGCGGCGTAACGGCAATTCCCCACTTGCAGCAAAAATTGAAAAGTCCATTGCCGAGATGAAACGAGGCCGCAAGAATTCCGATAACGTAAAACGCGGCGTAATAGGGATTCGCGAAATCGTGCGCAACGCCGGCGAAAGTGGAACGTCCATGCGTGGCGAAGCGTTCGATCCACACGTGCCAAATGATGTACGCGAAGAGCACGATGCCGGTCCAACGCTGCAGCACGTACATCCAATTGGCCATCCACGGATGCCCGAGAACGTTGGCCTTGCCGCGCCACCAAATGTAGAGGCCGTAGCAACCGTGAAACGCAATGGGCAGCCAAATGAAAAGAAATTCGACGGGAATGCGCCAGGGAATTTGTTCGAGGCCGGCAGCGGTGGAGTTATAGCGCCCGGGACTGACGAGAACGTGACTATTCGACCAGAAATGCTCGGCGAGGAATGCGCCAATAGGAATTATGCCGCTGAGAGAATGCAGTTTGTCCCAGAAATAACTGGAGTCAGGTTTCGAGGCCGTGCCCGGCATCCACTCTCCGAAAAAGTTCCAACAGGAACTTGAAATAAGCGCGCAGCGAATCCACGTGACGCAAGTGCGTGAACGAAGTTGCGTGCTCTGAAAACATTTCAGTATAGACAGCGGCAAACGTGTTTGCAAGACAGCCACACCAAAAACGCGGTACGAAACGGCATGCTAGACTTGAAACATGCAGAGCACAACGGTTTCGGAATTGGAAATTCTGGTCGCTGAAATGATGAAACGCGGCACGTCGCTGGACGCGGCACAATTGAAGAAAATCGCGGATGCCGTGGGACGCGTATTTTCCGTGCAGACGGATGAGGTGGCGATCCTTTCCGTGACGGACGACGGAAAATTTCTCCGCTTTCGCGTGCCGGAGCAATTGCAAGCCGTGGGGCGAATTCCGCTGACAAGCAATAGTTCGCTTGCCGTGCGCACGGCGCGCGATATGCGGCCGGAGATCGTCAACCATTTCAATATTGCGCCGCACGCCTCCGTTTTTGAGGGAGTGCGCATCAAGGAAGAACGCAGCGACCCGATACAAAAAATCATGAGCGCGCCGATTGCGGTTGATGCGAAGGTGATCGGAGTGCTCCAAGTTTCGCGAAAAGCAAAAACCGCGCGAGGCGCGCGCGATTTCTCGCCATCGGATTTGCGCCAGCTTGTGTCGATTACCGCGCTTGTGGCTTCGGCGCTTCCGCTCTGTGAAGGATAGTTCCGCCCGAGAACCTCAGGTCCGACGTCACAGCAAGCGGGGACGCAAGCGGCAGGAAAGCAAAAGCAGATTCTGCACCGGCTGGCCCCTCGGAATGACAACGTGCCACCTTCTACGCGCTGCTGAGACTGGGCAGGCGTGTCTGAGCTGCCGATGTTGTGAGATACTTCTCGACGATGATTCGCGCACCGAAATTTACTTCCCTGTTTTGTTGTGCCGCGTCTTTTTTTTGCGCTGCGCTGCTACTTGCGGGCGGTGGCTGCGTACACGAGGTAAGCGTCCACGCACAAACCGCGGCGGACAACGTGACGTTGACGCTGCTGAGCACGACCGACTCGCACGGGCATCTGCTGGCGTGGGACGACATGACGAACAAGCCCGCGAATTGGGGCCTGGCGAAAATCGCGACGCTGGTCGAAACGATTCGCGCGACCGCGCCGAACGTGCTCCTGCTCGACTGCGGCGACACGATCGAGGGAACTCCGCTAGCCTACTACTTCAACGTGAAAGACACCGCGCCGCCGAATCCGGAAATCGCGGTGATGAACGCGATGCACTACGACGCGATGGAAGTTGGCAATCACGAATTCAACTTTGGCGAACGCGTGATGTGGAAGGCGAAACGCGAATCGCATTTTCCGTGGCTGGCGGCGAACTTGAAACAAACATATACGAGCGGCGTTCCATACTTTCAGCCATACATGATTAAGAAGGTTGGCGGCGTGCGCGTGGGAATCGTGGGATTTGTGACGCCCGGCGTCCCGCACTGGGAAATTCCTTCGCACTATCGCGGGTATACGTTTGAGCCGATTGTGGACGCGGCCCGGCGCGTAATTCCCGAGGTGCGCGCGAAATGCGATGTGCTTGTGGTGATTCTGCATTCGGGACTGGATCGCAATCCGAAAACGGGTGCGCCTTTTTCCGGCTACACGCTGAACGGCGAGAATGCCGCGTGGGAACTGGCGGAAAGCGAGCCATCGGTTGATGTGCTTTTTTACGGGCACACGCATCAGGAAATGCCGCAGCTGATCGTGAACGGCGTGCTGATGGCGCAGGCGAAAAACTGGGGTGAGTCGCTGGCGCGCGCGGACGTGAAGTTGCACCGCGAGTCCGACGGCCGCTGGAAAGTTGTGTCGAAGCATTCCACGACGATTCGGCCCGCGATGGACTCGCCGCAGGATGCCGGGATTGTGAAAATCGTGCAGCCGTATCACGAAACAGTCGAAAAATATTTGGATACGCCGATTGCGATCTTGAATGAACCGATGAATGGCACGTTGGCGCGCTATGAAAACGAACCGCTGGTGGATTTGATTCATCGCGCGCAAATGCAATACGCACACGCGGACGTGTCGCTTGCCACGCTGTTCATTCCCGGCGTGCATGTGGCGGCGGGGACGGTGACGATTCGCGACGCGTTCGGAATTTACCCTTACGAGAACACGCTCTACGGTGTCGAAATGACGGGAGCGCAACTGAAGGATGCGCTCGAACACGCGGCGAGTTTCTATCCCGCCTGGCCCGCAGCGACGGACAAACCGATGCGCTTGCCGGGGTACGACGCGGATTCCGCCGAAGGCGTTGCGTACGAGATGGATTTGACGAAACCGGTGGGCAGCCGGATTACCAATTTGACTTTTCGAGGCGAGCCGATTTCCGTGACACAGACATTTCGCGTGGCCATCAACAATTATCGCTACACGGGAGGCGGGGGATACTCGGTGTTCAAGGGATTGCCGATCGTTTACCGGTCAACCGAGGAAGTGCGCGACTTGATCATCGCGTATCTGGGAAAAACGAAGCAGTTCCCCACCGCGGATAAGAACTGGCGAATCGTTCCTGATGCGGCGCGCGAGGCGATCGAGAATCAGGCGCTCGAGATGGAACAACGACGCGGCGCGCCGAAAGCGAAGGCGGCGAGTGCGTCGTATCAGTGAACGTCAATTTTTGTTATGAAGCGCGAAAAGCATTGACACCCCATGCGCTTCTTGTTACTTTTTGCGCGCGTCTCATCTTCCTGAGTTTTTGAATCCGGAGGCACCGCAGCCCCAACCTTCATGGCGTTCGTCGCGAAGAAAATATTCCTCACCAAGGGCGTCGGAAAACACCGCGAGAGGCTTTCGAGCTTCGAACTTGCGTTGCGCAATGCCGGCATCGCGGCGTGCAATATTGTGCGCGTATCTTCGATTTTCCCGCCGCACTGCAAACTTATTTCACGCAGTGAAGGCTTGAAGCATTTGAAGCCGGGGCAAGTGGCGTTCGTGGTGATCAGCGAAAATCAGACGCGCGAGGCGCACAGACTGATCGCAGCTTCGGTTGGCGTGGCGCTGCCCGGCGACAAGTCCATGTACGGCTACCTTTCCGAGCATCATTCATTCGGCGAGCCGGAGGAAATCGCGGGCGAATACGCCGAAGAGCTGGCGGCAGAAATGCTCGCGACCACACTGAACGTGGAATTCGATCCGGATTTGTCGTGGGACGAAAAAAAAGAAGTTTACCGCATCTCGAATAAAATAGTGCGCACGATGAACATCACGCAGTCCGCGGTGGGCGACAAGCGCGGGCTGTGGACGACTGTTCTAGCCGCGGCAATCCTGCTGGGCGAAGACGACTAGCGTCGCGCGCATTCCTTTCCTCATCTTTTTGTAATTTTCTTCCTGCTGTTTGACATGCAAATCCCTTTGAGGCGCTTCGCGGAGTGGTGCGCCGCATTTCGGTGATATTCTCCACTGGAATGCGGGGAGGACTGGCCGTGAAAAATAAATGTGTTGGACGCGCTACTTGGTCGTTAATGGCAATGGCTGCGGTGGGCTGTATTTTCCTCGCGGCCCATCGGGCCTCCGCGCAAGAACCAAAGACGTCAACTTCCGCGCATGGCGCGTTCGTGGTTTTTCTGGGAACGGGAATGCCGCGGCCGGATCCGGGCCGTCAGGGACCGTCACTGGCGATTGTCGCGAACGGCAAAGCGTATATCGTCGATGCGGGCGTAGGATTGGTCAGGCAGGCCGCGGCGGCTTACGCGCGAGGCATTTCCGCGCTTCAGCCCCCGAAGCTCGACCTCGCATTCCTCACGCATTTGCATTCCGACCACACGCTGGGCTTGCCGGATTTGATTTTTACGCCTTGGGTGATGCATCGCGCGGCGCCCTTGCAGTTGTATGGCCCCTCGGGAACCCAAGCGATGGTGGACAACATAGAAAAGGCCTGGGCCGAAGATATCGACATCCGCATCCACGGGCTCGAACACAACACGGTGAGCGGACACAAGGTGGTTGTTCACGAAATTCAACCGGGCGTGGTCTACCAGGATGCGAATGTGAAGGTGACTGCGTTCGCCGTGCACCATGGAAGCTGGAAAGAGGCGTTAGGGTATCGCTTCGATGCGGATGGAAAATCGATTGTCATTTCGGGCGACACGCGGCCCACGGAGAGCGTCGTCGAAGCGTGCAACGGCTGCGACATTCTGATTCACGAAGTCTATTCGGGAGGCGGCAACGGTAAAGCGAAAGCGGACGACGCATATTTCAGGTCGTTCCACACTTCAGCCGAAGAGCTTGGAGAAATCGCGGCGAAGGCGCGGCCGAAAATTCTGGTGGTTACACACTACGTCCCGCGGCAAAAAACGGACCAGACGCAGATGCTCGCGGGAATTCGCAAGAAATTCAACGGTCCCGTCCTGGTGGCAAACGATCTGGACGTGATTGCCCCCTAACGACTAACAAGCCAACGGTGGCGCGCAAAAAAGCTACTTGCCAGCTTCGGGCGTGATGGACGATGCGGTGATGACCGCGCCCGCGCTCGGCCCCTTTCCCGTCGCGAATTTCTCGTGCCCGCTGACTGTTCCCTTCACCGTCACCGTTTTGCCCGCGTACTTCGCGGCTTCCGCCTGCGGATTCAGGACGTAAACCTTCTTATCGGCGAAATTATAGAAAGCATACTTGGCGTGCTCCTTCTTTACGCATTCGAGCGTGCAAGACGCGGTCGGCGCTTTGTTCACGCGGTTGAAGCCGCAGTAAGTGTCGGTGACATAGCCTTTCCAGGTTTGCGCGGGGCGATTGGCCGCGAAAAGAACCAGAGATCCGGCAAAAAAGAGGATGGCTCCCACAGCGAGCGATCTTTTTGTCATCTGATATGCTCCTTTCTGTCGAGGATAGACGCGCGAGATTGGCAAGTCAATACGCGCCACTTTCTGCCGCCGCTTCCCTGCCTAAAGCGCATCTTAATGTCTGAGCACATGCGGAATCATCGTTGTTTAGCGGGAAGGATTTTCTGAGTATTCTAGAGATTCTCCCGGAGAACTGAACAAGGATCGGGCTCGCGTAAAGAGGATTGGGCCAAAGAGCGGATCATGCAAAAGGATACTCAAATCGCGACAGTGAAAATTCTCGAAGGTGTTCCGCTCGCGCCGTATAGCAACTACCGCATTGGTGGACCGGCGCGCTATTTTTGCGAGGCATCGAACGAAGAGGAAATTCGCGCGGGGGTGCTGTTTGCGGGCGAGCAGAACCTGCAGCTCTTCGTTTTGGGCGGCGGCACGAATTTGCTGATCAGCGACACCGGCTTCGACGGGCTCATGCTGAAGCCGAGTCTGATGCAGCTCGAACGACACGGAAATGTGGTCACGGTGGGCGCGGGAGTGCTGGTCGCGGACCTACTGAAATTCACGATTGAGCATTCGCTGAGCGGGCTGGAATGGGCAGGCGGATTGCCGGGAACGGTAGGTGGCGCGGTGCGCGGAAATGCGGGCGCGTTTCGCGGGGAGATCAAGGATCGCGTCGTCAGCGTCGAGAGTTTCGACGTGCAAACGTTGGAAACGATTGCGCGCGAGAACGCCGCGTGCCAGTTCGGCTACCGGTCGAGCATTTTCAAGGAGAAGAACGGCCGCGAAATTATCCTGACGACAAAAATTAATATGATTCAGGACGAGAGCGCGTCCATCGCCGCGCGAATTCAAGACAAAATCAATTACCGGCTGGAACGGCACCCGATGGAGTATCCGAACATTGGCAGCACGTTCAAAAATGTGGATTTGAAACTGGTGCCCGTGCAAATGCGCGATGCGGTGGCAAAAGTTGTGAAAGTCGACCCGTTCCCGGTAGTGCCGACGGCGTATTTGATTTCCGAGGCGGGATTGCGCGGGACGCAGCACGGCGGCGCGCAGGTGTCGCAGAAGCATCCGAACTTCATCGTGAATCTCGGCGGAGCGACCGCGGTCGACGTGAAATTCCTGATTGCGGTGGTGAAGGAACGCGTGTTCGGGAAGTACGGAATCGCGCTCGAAGAAGAAATTCAACTCGTGTAACAGCATGCATCACGTGCCTCCATTAGTTAGCCAGTCAAATCAAGCAGGCTCTTCGTTCTGAAACTCGTTCTGAAACTCATTGACTCCCTCGATGGTTGAGAGGAAACTCTCCGCCAAATGATCGAGGCGGGTATGAACCGCAGGATAGTCGGAATCGCGGCTGCCGCGGTCTCTATCTCTCCGGCCCCGTCGGCCCAATCCGGTTCTGTTATGACCTCGGGGAGCAAGGCGAAACCGCTGCTGCTGGAGAAAAATGGGGCGAGCAGCGCGTGTGGCGCGATCCTCCTCCCGGAGGATTCACCCTCAAGCTCAGCCCAAAAAACAATGGGTCTCAGCATCTCGTTTTAGGAACGGAAGACATGGCTCCCGGCGACGAACGAAATACCCACGTACAAGCATCCCGGCCAAGATGAAATCCTGTTTATCCAGAAAGGAATGGTTCCTGTTCGTCTGGGGGATCAAGAACGCGACCTGCGGGCGGGAGGGATCGCATTCATTCCCGCGTATAGTTGGGTCAGCGTGAAGACACAAGCGCCGCAACCGCCGGCCTGGTGTTCATACTCTCAGCGGCCGGGTTTGAAAATCACTTGCGATGCATGTCTGTTCCGGCCGGCGAAAAACCAACTCGGATTAGCGGCCGGCGGAGGCGCTCTTCGCCTTGTCCGCGTGAACCACCGGCACGTCCACCAGATGCTCCGCCAGGAACCAAACTTGCAATTCATTCGTGCGGATCACTTCGCTCACCAGCAAATCGTTTGTGCCGTCGTCCCCCGCGTCGGCGGCTTGACGAGCAAATGCCCGCACTTCCTTGAGAATAATTTCATGGGCTTCGAGAAGACGCGAAAGTTGTACAGGCAATTCCTCGCGGCCGCGAGGCGGGCGCGGGATGAGCGTCGTCTCCGCCACATCGGCAGCCATGGCCAAGCTGACGCCGCCGAGGGTTTGAATCCGTTCGGCGATGGCGTCAACCAATTCATCCTGCTCGCCATGATGCTTATCGAAGAGAAGATGAATTTGATAGAACGTGTGGCCGGCGACTTGCCAGTGGTGCTTCTTGTACATGTCGCGGAGAGTCATCGTATCCGCGAGAAGCTGATTTAGATTTTCCGAGCTTGCGGCGCAGACTTTTTCATCGAGCGCGATGGGCAGCTTTGCAATTTTGCCGTAGGGCTGAATTTCCGGGGCTTGCTGGCGCACCAGCGGCTTTGAGCGCGCCGCGCCCGCTTCCAGTTGATTGTAATCGGGACCACGCTTGTCGTTTTTGGGACTCATATTTTGTCTCCTTGACTCCGAATTCAGTGGCTGCTGTGAACCACGGTGCGGTGATGATGATTCGGCCCTGATTGTCTTTCGTTTTTCTTTTCTGGGTGATTATCGAAGTACCCGACGCGTTCGAGAACCGCGCCAACGATGAGCGGAAGCGCCACGGTGGCGTCCTCGAAAACTTCGGCGAATTTTCCGCCCTCATCCGCGGGCACGAATTTTCCCCAGGATACGGCTTCGGTATAGGTGCTGCCGGAGAGGCCGCCCCAATGCACGGGCTCGGGGCAAATGCGCAAACCATAATTGTAGCGCTTGAGCGGCATTTCCTCATAGCCGCGGCGCGCGAGCAATTCCGCGTAGACGCCGAACTGCTGCGACCAATTGCGCGGCACGCCTCCGCCCACGGTGAAAATTCCCATGCGCTTGGTGGCCAGCATGGTTTCGGCGAAGCGTTCAAAGTCGGTGAAGGAATCGAAGCGCAGCTCGGGACGTCCTTCCTTGCGGCGCTGCCGCTGGTGCAGCGCGAAATCGATGCCGATTTCCGAGTCGGTGAACGCGGGAACAAAAACGGGAACATTTTTTTCGGCGGCGGATTTCAGGATGCCCCGGCCGGGCGCGTGCTCAATCAAATATTCGCCGATGCGGCGATTGAGTTTCCAGCTCGATACAATTTCACGGGGATCCCATTTTTCGAACAGCGCCTCGACAATTTCCTCGATGTAATCGAGATTGACCTCTGGTTCGAGCGAATCGTAGACGCGATTGTAGCCCGCGAAGAAAAGTTCCTTGTCGCCCATCTTTGGATCGTAGCGGAAATGGCTTTTGCCGGCGGCCTCGACCAGACCATGAGCCATCAATGCACCGGTGGAAACGACGGCTTTGACGATTCCGGAATCGATCAGGTCGCAAAAAACGAGACCCATTTTCGCAACGGTGAGTGCGCCGGAAAGAGTGAGGACGATGAAACAATCCGTGTCCCGGGCCATGGCTTCGAGAACGTCGGCGGCGTCGCCAATCTGTCGGCCGGTGAAAGCGGTCTGGCCCATGGCGCGAACCAGAGAATCGACCGTGCGAGCCTTGGAAAGATCGAGCGGATAAGTCGCAGTCAAGCGATCCGCGATGGGATCATGCAGAACGCGTTCGGTCACTCCCTTTTTCTTGGCCATCCACTGTCCTCGCGGGTAATGTATCACCTCCCAAGCGTTCTTGGCTGTCTAAAATCGTGCAAGACTATTTTGTGCGCTATCAATAGCGCAAAGTGCCCCAAGAGAAAAGAAAAAAAATCCAACCGGGAGACTTTGCGAGCGTGGGAGGTGAAGCGCTTTGCGCACTCGCGCTCTTGCGGCCAGCCGGAGAAATTTCGAGAAAACTACACGGCAGGCTGCTGCTGCGTGAGGCAGTGCAGCGTGCCGAGGCCCCAGACCAGGTCAACCGCGTGGATTCCGACCACGGCGCGGCCGGGGAATAGCTCGCCGAGCGTGCCGAGAGCGATGCGATCGTTAGGATCGTTGAACGTGGGGACGAGCACCGCGGAATTCGAGATGTAAAAGTTCGCGTAGCTTGCCGGCAATCGCTGGCCCTCGAAAAAAAGCGGAGCCGGCATCGGAAGAGCGACGATTTCGATTTTGCTTCCATCCTCGAGGCGCATCCCCTGCAATCGCTCGCGATTTTCTTCCAACCGGCGATGGTTGGCGTCGCGTGGATTGTTCTCACGGCACAGAACAATCGTGCGAGGCCCGACGAAGCGGCAAAAATCGTCGACATGGCCATGCGTATCGTCGCCCGCAATTCCCCGCCCGAGCCATAGGATGTTTTTCACACCCAGATAAGCGCGGAAAACTTCCTCGATGTCCTCGCGGCCAATGCCGGGATTGCGCGGCTGTGTTTTTTGATCCAGCAGGCACTCTTCGGTGGCCAAAACCGTACCACGGCCATTGACATCAATGGCGCCGCCTTCGAGCACCACATCGCGGCCGCGAAATCGCGCGCGAACCAGCCGGCATTTCAGCGAGCGCGCCGCGCGGTCGGCGACGGCATCGTCCTTTTTCCAGTCTGGATAACGCGCCCAACCATTGAAACGGAAACGGACGATCGCGACTTCGCGCCGCGGTTTTCGCCGCCGGACAAAAATCGGTCCGAAATCGCGTGTCCAGCCGCGATTGGTGGGAAACGAGAAAAACTGCACGCGCGCGAGATTGACGCCGGCACGACGGAGGATTTCGCGCGCGCGGGCCTGCCTCTGCTTGGAATTGACAAGGATGCGTACAATTTCGCTCGGGGCAATTTTGCGCACGATTTCGCCGTACACCCAATCGATCGCCGCAATTTTCCCGGGCCAGTCAGTGACGTTATGCGGCCAGCCCAGCCAAGTGGCTTCATGGCATTCCCATTCCGCAGGCATGCGAAAGCCAAGCCTAGCCGGCGTCGAATCGCCGCTGGGGAAAGGGGTCAAGCCTTCTTGGCGCACGGTTTCTCGTCGAGGAAGCGCTGATTCAGCCCCCCGTAAGCATCGATCCGGCGGTCCCGGAGGAACGGCCAGTTCCGCCGCACATCCTCGAGGCGTGCGAAGTCCACTTCGCCGAGGAGCACCTCCTCACGATCTGGCGAAGCTTGCGCAACTACGACGCCGTGTGGATCACAGATGAAAGAGGATCCCCAGAACTCGATGCCTTCGCCGCCACCGGGAGGAATTTCGCGGCCCACGCGATTGGCAGCCGCAACGTAAACGCCGTTGGCGATGGCGTGCGCGCGTTGAACAGTGCGCCAGGCGTCGAGTTGTTCAGCGCCGCACGATTCCTTGTCGCTAGGAAGCCAGCCAATGGCCGTGGGATAAAAGAGAACGAGAGCGCCATCGAGGGTGGCGAGACGCGCGCCTTCCGGATACCACTGGTCCCAGCAGATCAGCGTCGCGATGCGGCCCGCTTGCGTATCGAATGCGCGAAAGCCAAGGTCGCCGGGCGTGAAATAGAATTTTTCGTAATACGCTGGGTCATCGGGAATGTGCATTTTGCGATAAAGGCCCGCGAGTTCGCCATCGCTGCCCAGCACGGCGGCAGAATTGTGATATATGCCAGGCGCGCGCCGCTCGAAGACCGGAGCCACAATCACAATCTTCCTCTGGCGAGCAACGCGGCTGAGCGCTTGCGTGGTTGGCCCTGGCACCGGCTCCGCCAAATCGAAGCATGAGGCGTCCTCGCGCTGGCAGAAATATCGAGAGCGAAACAACTCCGGCAGGCAGACGATGCGGGCGCCGCTTCGCGCCGCGTCCTCCACCCTGGAAATGGCGTGCGAGAGATTTTTGGCGGCATCGGACGCCATCGCCATCTGCACCAGAGCGATCGTGAATTTTTCGGGACTCCGCATCGTTCGAAAGGCTACACCAAACAGGCATGCAAAACCATACGTCGCGGCGAAATGGATTACAAAATTGTGGACTACCAGTTCTGTTTGGGCGAACGGTCGGCACGTAACCGTCGGAATTCTGCATTATCGCCCTAGTGGGATGAGAAGAAGCTGAGCGACCGTGCCAGGCGCTATAAACAATCCGAAAATGCCCGCGGCGAGCAGGAGACCCCGTCTTCGACGGGTTTTATACAAGTAGTAAGTAGCAAAGATTGGCCATGCGAAGAACACAAAGGCATCAAATTCGAATGGCACGCTGAATCGACGCGCCAACCTGTCTGCGCGCACCCACCAAGTCAGTATCAGAGAGAACTCAAACCTCCCTAGCAATGCTATTCCTTCAGGCACAGCAAGATTATGGAACGAGAAAACTGAAAGGCCGATAGCATAAATTGCGGTCAGCGCAAACAACGGGATCCAAGATCTCGATGTAAATGCGGTTTGCCAGTTCAACGCGTTACCTGCCATCTGGCGAATCCGGGCACGCGCTACGTACCCGGAACTTGAGCGCTCATCGATAGATTTTGGAGCTCGGCGGCCAACCGCTTGGAGTTTCTATACAAATACCAGTTAACGAGAAATCCGACCACGCATGTCCCCACTAGAAACACGTTGTCCAGCAGTAGGCCGGATAGGAAGGCCATTCCAACAAAGACAGAGGCCGCGACGAGAACCCATTTTATCGTGGCTAACGAGTCTTTCAGCAGGCTTGGTAAGCGAACACAAAGATACAGATAAACCATTCCAAAGGACAATCCAATTAACCCGACGGTGACCCCGGCCAACGACAATGCACGGATGGCGCTAAAGATTGCGTAACCTCCGCTTAGACCGAAATACAGTCTCAGCGTTCTGACAGTCTCGCGCATCGCCATTTGCGTACCTGTCGAGTCGTCTCTGGGTTGCCGAAAGCTTCTTGAACTTGCCGGAGTCTATGCTCCCCGAATGGAAGGTGTCAACAGAACTTGATCGAATGGGACTGCAACAGACGTTCATTCTTCCGTTGAAGGACGCTCGTCGCGTGAATACTGAAATTGACAAGAGGGCAGCAAAGTCTCAGGCTGGCAAGCGTGCGACTCACTCTATTTTGCCTGTTGGCGTGCGCTTTGTTTCCGTCCGTAACGCGAGCGCAGGGTCCTCCGGGAATTCCTGTTTTCAAGATCGTGCCGAAGGAAAGCGCGATTCGGTTCAGCGTCAAGGCATCGGTGCCTGTCGACGGTACTTTCGACAAGTGGGATGCCACGCTGACATTCATGTCCGCTGATGCGACGACGGGAGTTTTGGACATCAAGATTCAGGCATCCAGTGTGAATACCGGAAGTAAGATCAAGAACCGCAAACTGAAAGGCAAAGACTTTTTTAACGCCAAACGGGACCCGTTGATCACGTTTCGATCCAAGAAGGTGATTCAGACCGGTCCCGATAGCTTTGAAGTGGACGGCGACTTTACGTTGCGCGGAGTTACGAAAGACGAGACGCTGACGCTCACGATTACCGGCAAGGGGACAGGCTCGGGCAGGATTATCGGGACCATGGCCTTCAACCGTAAGGACTATGGGATGACGAAGGGCATTCCGTTCGTAAAGATCGCCGATCGCGTCGAGGTGAGTGTGAACCTGAAGGCGACGCAAATCAGCGGACCTCGACTGGTTTACAAGCAATAGCTTGTAAGTGGCGGATGATTGTCGCTGGGCCAGGAAGTTAAAAGGCTCAAATGATTACGTGGCTTCGGTGGCGAGGCCGGCAGAAATATCCGGCGAAAAATCTCCATCGCAACTGGCGGTCGCGCTTTCCCTGGCTTCGGCCTGCATCATTTCCGGACTTGGTTCCACGGAAGGGGCGGCGATTACGGTGGTGATATCATTTACAAATTCAGATACAGCCTCTGGCACAGGTTCGTATGCCGGCCCGGATACAATTTCGGGCACAGGCTCCACGGCCTCTTGCGGAGGCGCTTCCCTTTGGTTCGCCAACAACTCTTCGACCGCTCTGATTAATGGCAGGCCAGCAGCTGTCTTCGGCAATACGCGCGATACTCCGGCCCGCCTCGCTTCGACAGTCATTTCCGGGAAATCGTAAAGCGTGAAGAGGATGATGCCTGCGGAGGGCAAAACTCTGGAGATCTCGCGCGCTGTCTGCAATCCGTCTATATCTGGCATGGCGAAATCAAGAACCACGACGTCGGGCTTGAATTCTTGCGTCATCAATATCGCGGCGCGTCCGCTCTGGGCTACGGCAACTTCCCATCCCGCATCGCGCTCAAACATGAGATGCAGGAGTCTTCGCACCAGCTCGTTATCGTCGGCGACCAGTATTCGCTTCCGCATCAAACCCCCAAAGAGACCTCATATTTAGCGAATGTCGGATAGCCTACAAAGCGACGTGTATACTGTAAATACAGCGAATCACGTAGTGTTGTTTCCCGACAGCGCGTAAAGGTTGCGCGAGAATGTCGGATGGCCACACGAATAGTGATCGTCCTGCTGCGCGTGGAGAGATGTCACCGGCGGTTGCTGAGCTTGCGAGACGTTTGTCTTGCTCTTTGTAGCGCATGATGTGAGATAATTCGCGGCGTTCCGCGGAGGCACAGAATGGGCGTCATCTATTATGATCACGGGCTGCTGGCATGGATCATCATTGGGTTGATCGCAGGATGGCTGTCGGGCACGGTAACGCGCGGGCGAGGCTTTGGGTGCTTCGCTGATACGATTCTGGGAATGGTGGGCGCGCTGATCGGCGGATGGATTTTCTTCAAGCTCGGAATCAGGGCTTTCGGCTTTCTGGGAAGCCTGGCGGCCGCGTTCGTGGGAGCGGTGATCCTGGTGGCAATCGCGCGCCTGTTCGCGGGCAGCAGAGACTGAGACAACGCGGAATCGCGTATACGGCTGACGCCAGACGGGAAATCGCATCGCACGGCTTCCGTCACGCTCGGCGCAAAATCCTAAAACCGCAGGGCAACGCCGTACGTCTAAGTTTGTAGAGGTTTGCGCCGTTGGCGTCGCCAAAGAATGCCGCGTATAGCACTTCGCTAGCCGATCTAGCGCGAATCACACTGCGCGTGCTGGCGCGCAATAAAATGCGCACGGCGTTGACCATGCTGGGGATCATGATTGGCATCGGCGCGGTCATTTGCACCGTGGCGATTGGCGAGGGCGGTTCGCAACAGATTCGCGACCAGATTTCCTCGTTGGGCGACAACATGGTTTGGGTGGAAGCGGGCGGGCGCACCGTCAACGGGGCGCACACGGGAAACGACAATACCAAATCGCTGGTCAACGGCGACTCGGACGCCATCCCTGCGGCCAGTTCGTTGATTAAAGCATGTTCGCCTAATGTCGACGGGCACGTGCAAGTGGTCTACGGAAATCAGAACTGGTCGACGCAGTATCGCGGAGTGGCGCCGAGTTTTTTGACCATTCGCAATTGGCCGGTCGCGGAAGGGACGCCGTTTACCGAGCAGGACGTCGTGTCGCGCGCGCAGGTGACCGTGCTCGGGAAAACAGTGGCCGACACGCTCTTCAACGGCAATGATCCGGTGGGCAAGACGATTCGCATCGGTGGGCTTCCTTTTCAGGTGATCGGCGTTCTTTCAGCCAAGGGCGCGTCCGGATTCGGACACGATCAGGACGATACGCTGATGATGCCCTACACCACCGCACAGCACAAAGTGGCTGGAACAAACTGGCTGGATGACATTTTCTGCTCCGCCGTTTCGCCGGAGGCGATTGATCCGGCGCAGGAGCAGATCTCGCGGCTGATGCGCGAGCGCCACCATTTGCGGCCGAACGAACCGGACGATTTCAATATTCGAACACCAACGCAATTTCTGGAGGCGCAGGAGCAGGCGAGCCACACCTTCACGCTGATGCTGGCAAGCATCGCGTCCGTCGCGCTGCTGGTGGGGGGAATCGGAATCATGAACATCATGCTCGTCTCCGTGACCGAGCGGACACGTGAAATCGGCGTGCGCATGGCCGTGGGCGCGACGGGCGGCGACATCCAAATGCAATTTCTGATCGAGGCCATCATCGTGAGCGTGCTCGGGGGAATATTTGGTGTTGTTTTTGGCGTTCTGGCGTCGCACGTGCTCGCAACGACGTTGCACTGGACGATGCAGATTCCGGTGCTGGCAATCGTCGTGGCGGCGGCCTTCGCGCTCTTCATGGGGCTTTTCTTCGGCTATTATCCGGCGCAGAAAGCCTCGCAACTGGATCCGATTGAAGCACTGCGGTTCGAATGAATTCCATTTTATCTGGGGAGTTTTCCATTGAGTTCATCGCGACAGTCCGCGTATAAAACGCGATTGATCGATCTAATGCACATCACTTTTCGCGTGCTGGCGCGGAACAAAATGCGCAGCGCACTGACCATGCTGGGAATTACCATCGGCATTGGCGCGGTGATTTGCACGGTGGCGATTGGCGAAGGCGGTTCGCAGCAGATTCGCGATCAGATTTCCGCGCTGGGTGACAACATGGTGTGGGTGGAAGCGGGCGGGCGCACGGTGAACGGCGCTCGCACGGGAAACGACAACACGAAGTCGCTGACCAATGGCGACGCGCAAGCTCTGCCGGCAGAAATCCCTCTTCTGAAGTCCTGCTCGCCGAATTCGGATGGCCACATTCAGGTCATCTACGGCAACAAGAATTGGTGGACGCACTTCCGCGGCACCGCGCCGCAATTTCTTGATATTCGCAACTGGCCCATGGAGTCGGGGGCTAATTTCACGGACAAAGACGTTGAAACGGAGGCCCAAGTGGCCATCCTCGGCAAGACCGTCGTGGATCAACTTTTCCGCCCCGGCGAAGATCCTGTCGGCAAGTCCATCCGTATCGGCGGCCTGCCTTTCAAAGTCGTCGGGGTCCTTGCGCCAAAGGGCATGACGCCCTACGGATGGGATCAAGACGATACGCTCGGAATGCCGTATACCACGGCGCAGCGGAAACTCACGGGGCAAAACTGGGTGGACGATATATTCTGTTCGGCGGTCAGCCCCGAAGCGATAGGCCCCGCGCAGGATCTGGCTTCGCGCCTGTTGCGCCAACGCCATCATTTGCGACCGAACGAGCCGGACGATTTCAATATTCGTACGCCCACGCAATTCCTGCAAGCGCAGGAACAGGCCAGCCACACATTCACGCTGATGTTGGCGAGCATCGCTTCGGTGGCGCTGCTGGTGGGGGGAATCGGAATCATGAACATCATGCTCGTCTCGGTGACCGAGCGGACACGCGAAATCGGCGTCCGCATGGCGGTGGGCGCGACGGAACGCGACATCCAATTGCAATTCCTGATCGAAGCGATGATTGTCAGTTTGTTGGGCGGCGTATTCGGCGTCGTCTTTGGCGTGTTTGCTTCGCATTTGCTGGCGACCACGCTGGAATGGACGATGCAGATTCCGCCCGTCGCGATCATCGCGGCGGCGGCGTTCGCGTTGTTTGTGGGACTTTTCTTCGGCTATTACCCGGCGCAGAAAGCCTCGCAGCTCGACGTGATCGAAGCCCTGCGCTTCGAATAGTTGGTAATCCGCTTACGTATTTCCTCTCATAAGCCCGCGAGCCGCGCGCTGTGATACCATGGGACTTCAAGAAAAGAGGCGTAAGAACCGCACTTGAGTAAAACTTCCCTGTGGATGATCCCGCTTGGCGGGTTGGGCGAATTTGGAATGAACATGATGGCCCTCCGCTATGGCGACGATATTCTCGCCATCGACGCCGGCCTGATGTTCCCCGAAACCGAATTGCTCGGCGTCGACGTCGTCATTCCGGACATTTCCTACCTGAAGCAAAACCGCGCCGGCCTGCGCGCGTTGATTTTGACGCACGCGCATGAAGATCACATTGGCGCGGTGCCGTACCTGCTGCCGGAGCTGAAGTGCCCGATTTACGGGACGCGCTTCACGCTGGCGCTGGTCCGCAAAAAACTCGAAGAGCACGGGCTGCTGGATTCGGCGGAACTGCACGAAATCGCGCCAGGGATGACGGTGACGCTCGGGCCGTTTCAAGTCGAATTCGTCCACGTGACGCACAGCACCATCGAATGCGTGGCGCTCGCGATTCGCACGCCGCTTGGGATTGTGCTGCACACGGGCGATTTCAAAATCGATCCCACGCCGGTCGACAACATCCCATTCGATCTGCACCGCTTCGCGCGTTACGGCCAGGAAGGCGTGCTGGCGCTTTTTGCCGATTCGACGAACGCGGAGCGGCCGGGCTACACGCCTTCGGAGCGCGCCGTGCGGCCGCGCCTCGAAGAGCTATTTCGCGCGGCGCCGCAACGCGTCATCCTTTCGTGCTTCTCGAGCTCCGTGCATCGCATCCAGCAAGTGATCGACATCGCGACGGAACAAGGGCGCAAAGTCGGTTTCATCGGGCGCAGCATGGTGGACAACATCGAAATCGCGCACTCGATGAAAAAATTGCGCATCCCGGATGGTTCCGTGGTGCGCTCGCAGGACATCAAATCATTTGACCCGAAAAAAATCGTGGTGCTCGCTTCCGGCAGCCAGGCGGAGCCGATGTCGGCGCTCTCGCGCATCGCCGTTGACAATCATCGCCTGATGGCCATTGAGGAGAACGACACGGTCATCGTGTCGGCGCGCATCATTCCCGGGAACGAAAAAGCCATTTCGCGCATGATTGATCATCTGTTCCGGCGCCGCGTGCTCGTTTATTACGAGAGCGGGCGCTCGGCGCCGATACACGTCTCCGGCCACGGCAGTCAGGAAGAAATGAAGCTGCTTCTGAATCTGGTGCGGCCGAAACATTTCGTTCCGATTCACGGCGAGTACCGGCAATTGTTTCAGCATGCGGCTCTGGCGCATCAGGTGGGATCCGTGTCCGGCCAAATCATGCTGGTGGAATCGGGACAGCCGATCGAGTTCACCGCCGATGGCGGAGCGTTCCGGCGCGAGCCGGTCACCGTTGGGCGCGTGTGCGTCGATTCTGGCTCCCTCGAGGAGCTCGAAGAATTTGTGATTCGCGACCGACGCCATTTGGCGGAGGATGGGGTGGTCGTGCCGATCATCGCCATCAATAAACACAGCGGGCGAATGGAAACGCCGCCGGAAATTGTAAGCCGCGGCTTTTTGCCCTCCGACGACGGCCAGGAACTGATGGCCCAGGCGCGCGAGGTGATCGTGAGGACCGTTGAGCAATCGAATTCCGAGGAAAAGACGGACTGGAGCGTCATCAAGGAAAAAATCCGCACCGATCTGAAGCGCTTCCTCAACAAGAAAACGTCGAAACGTCCCATGATTTTGCCGGTCATTCTCGAAGTCTGAAGCGCGCAGTTCTTCCTCCCTAATACAGGCCACGCACAATTGCTTCCCGACTTGCGAAATGAGAAAACCGTTCGTTGACCCGGTTGCGGCTCCGTGATAATAGTTAGTTGTGGCTAACGGTAATTATATACTTACGGCGTTGGGCGATCCTACGCGGCAACGGATGCTGCAGCGTCTGCGGCGGAGGCCGATGACCGTGGGCGAACTGGCCTCCCGCCTGCCCGTGACGCGGCCGGCCGTTTCGCAGCATTTGAAAATTTTGAAGCAGGCGCGCCTGGTGATGGAGCGGCGCGAGGGCACGCGTCATTATTTCAATTTGAATCCCGAGGCGCTGCTCGATTTGCGTACGTATTTCGACGCGATGTGGGAAGACGCGCTGGCGGGCTTTGCGCGGTACGTCGAGAAGCAGAAACGCAAGCGCAAGCGCCTCGGCAAGTAGGAATTCGCGACGCTTCCCGTCCCCGCTCCCCTTTCGGCTGAAAGACGCGCGGCGATGCGAACGCTTACGGTCGATTGGCGTTCGCGGGTATATTGTGAACTGTGACGTTTTCTATTCGAGAATATCGCGCGGCGGATTTCGATGCGATTTACGACATCGACCAGCGCTGCTACACGGCGGACATTGCGTATTCGCGCGCGGAGTTGCGACGGTACCTGAGCCTGCCGGGGGCGGAGTGTCTAGTCGCGCAAAGCAGCGCGCGCTCTGGCAAAGGCAAAGTGGCCATAACATCAAGCAAGCTGAGCGCGGAAATTCCCGACAATGCCAGCGCCAGTAGCCGTCCCAAAGCGCACGGCAAACGAATCGCCGGTTTCATTATCGCCGCGCAACAGAAACGTCACGGCCACATTGTGACCATCGACGTCGTCGAAGCGCACCGCCGCGCCGGCGTGGGCGCTTCCCTTCTCCGCCGTGCGGAGGCGCGTTTGCGAAAACGCGGCGCGCGCGAGATGTGGCTGGAAACAGCAACCCACAACGAATCGGCGATTGCCTTCTGGCAAAAGCACGGATATCGTACGCGCGGCCGGATTCGCAATTACTATCCTGGCGGGCTCGACGCGTTCTCAATGTCGAAGCCGCTCGCCAGGGTCACAGGTCAGGAGGATTGAGTACCAATGCACATGCACCTCTACCAGGCGATTATTCTCGCGATCATCCAGGGCATCACGGAATTTCTTCCCATCAGCTCGACCGCGCACCTGATTTTGTTCCCCTGGCTGGCGGGATGGCCCGACCCCGGATTGGCGTTCGACGTGGCTCTGCACACCGGCACGCTGATCGCGGTGGTTCTGTATTTTATGCGTGACTGGATCCAACTGATCGCGGCGGGAATCGGCCTGCACTATCCGCGCAACGCAAGCTACGAATACGTGGAGCATCAGCGGAAAATGTTCTGGTATATCGTCGCGGCCACGATTCCGGGCGCCGTAGTGGGATTTCTGTTTCAGCACAGGATTGAAGACCGGCAGGGAGAGAGTTGGTACATCCTGGCCATCGCCGCGGCGATGATCGTGGTGGGGCTGGTGATGTGGTACGGCGAATACGCAGGGCGCCTGGACCGTCCTATGGAACGCGTAACTTTTGTGGACGCGATGGCCATCGGCATCGCCCAGGCTTTCGCATTATTTCCGGGCGTGTCGCGTTCCGGAGCGACAATCACCGCCGGGCTCTTCCGCGGGCTGACGCGCGAGGCTGCGGCACGCTTTTCATTCTTGCTGTCGACGCCCATCATCGCGGGCGCGGCCGTGATCGAGCTGCCGAAGCTGATGAAGATGCACCACGCGGGAACGCTGCCGCTCCCTTTCTCAATGATTGCCATCAGCATTGCAGTATCTGCAGTGGTGGGCTTGGCCGCGATCGCGTTTTTTCTGCGTTATCTGCAAGTACGCACGTTGAAAATATTCATTTACTACCGGATTCTGCTCGGTATAGTGATTCTGTTGCTGGTGTTCCTCCACATGGGCCACGCGCGCTAGCGCCCACGCGTCCCGTGCGATGCTGAGGCCTTCCCCACAGCCCAGGAGAAATTGTGCGCATATTTGAACTGACGGAAAATCGCCGCTTCAATGAACTCATCGGCTTTGTGGGCATCACGCTGGCCGTGTTGCTGGCGCTAAGCCTGCTCTCGTATTCGCCGCAAGACGCCTCATTTAATGTCTCCGCCGCTGCACCTGCGGCAGGGCCTTCGCACAACTGGATTGGACCCGTCGGCGCGCATGTGGCCGATTTATTTTTCCAGGGCATCGGGTACGCCGCATTTCTCTTCCCTGTTGGACTGTTTCTGGTGGCGTTCCGGCGGTTTCGCAGCCAGAAGGTCAACGCGCCGATCGCGAAAGTGATTGGCTGCGTGGCGTTCGTGTTTTCGCTGCCGGCGGAGCTTTCGCTGCTGGGAGTTCCCGACGTGCGCGGTGCGTTGCCGCCCGGCGGAATGTTTGGCGAGCTGATGGCGCACGCGCTGCGCTCGGCGTTTAATTCGATTGGCGCGCACGTGGTGGCGCTGGCGTGCATTTTTGCGGCATTGCTGCTGACCACACAATTCACTTTCGCTGGCACGGCAAAATGGATGCGCGGGCCGCTGGGCGCCGAGGGCTTCATCGGCAAACGAATCCTGGCGCTCGTCGACCGCGTGAAGGACTGGCGCGAAGCGCGCGAGTCGGAAAAGTTGCGCAGGCGCGTCGAAGAAATCAAGATTGCCGGCAGGCCCGCGGTGCCCGCGCAACAGAAAACGAAAGTAGCGACGACGATAAGGGACGCGCAGGAAATCGCAGCGGAAGACGAGCACGAGGAGCGCGCGAAAGGCGAGATGCGCCGCGTAGCGCCCGTGATCGCGTTCAGCGAACCAGTCGAAGCCGCGCAGGCGACGCGAAAATCGTCTGGCATCGAGCCCAAAATCGCCAAGGGGAAAACAACGTACCGGCTGCCTTCGCCGACTTTACTGCGCGGAGCGGAGCGCAGCGAGCGCATGACCGAGCCGGAACTAAAGGAATACGCGCGCGCGATCGAGCAGAAATGCGCGGAATTCGACGTGGTGGGACACGTGACGCAAATCAATCCGGGTCCCGTGGTCACGACATTCGAGTTGAAGCCTGAAGCGGGGATCAAATACAGCCGCATCACGGGCCTCGCGGACGACCTTTGCCTCGCATTGAAAGCCGAATCCATTTTGATCGAGCGCATTCCGGGGAAATCGACCGTCGGAATCGAAGTGCCGAATCCGCATCGCGAAACGATCGCGTTGCGCGAAGTGATCGAGTCGCCGGAGTTCTCGCATTCCTCAACGAAGATGGCGCTTCCGCTTGGCAAGGATCTCGTCGGACATATTCGCGCCGCCGATCTGGCGCAGATGCCGCACTTGCTGATCGCGGGCGCGACGGGCACGGGCAAAAGCGTGTTCATCAACTCGATGTTGATGGGCATGCTGTATAAATCGACGCCCGATGAATTGAAAGTGGTGCTGATCGATCCCAAGCGCATCGAGCTGGGACTGTATGAAGACATTCCCCATTTGTACACGCCGGTCGTCACCGATCCGAAAGTCGCGTCGAATGTGCTGCGCAACGCGACGAAGGAAATGGAGCGGCGCTTGAAGCTGCTGGCGCAGCGCGGCGTGCGCAACATTGACCAGTACAATCGCACATTCGAGAAGGGCCAGCCGATGTCGCTTTTCGACGACGTCGAAGAGACCGAACACAAGCCCCTGCCCTACATTGTGATTGTCATCGACGAGCTCGCCGATTTGATGATGGTCGATACAACGAACGTCGAGGAATCCATCACGCGCCTCGCGCAAATGGCGCGCGCGGTGGGCATCCATTTGATTTTGGCGACGCAACGGCCCTCCGTGGACGTGATCACTGGTTTGATCAAGGCGAATTTCCCCGCACGCATTTCCTTCCGCGTGGCCAGCAAAGTCGACTCGCGCACGATTCTCGACACCAATGGCGCCGAATCGCTCCTCGGGCGCGGCGACATGCTTTATTTGCCGGCAGGCTCTTCGCGCATTCATCGCATTCACGGGCCGCTGGTCACCGAACAGGAAGTCGCCGCCGTGTGCGAGTTCTGGCGCGACCAGGCCAAAGCGATTTACAACGAGGAATTGCTCAAGCCGCCACGCGACGAGAACGCGGCGAACGCCGACGGCTCGGGCGAGGCGGGCGGCGAGGAAGTTGACGACGCGCTCTACCAGGATGCCATACGCGTGGTCTGCGAAATGGGCCGCGCTTCCACTTCCACTTTGCAGCGGCGGCTGCGCGTCGGCTATGGCCGCGCCGCGCGGCTGATCGACTTGATGGAGAAAGACGGAATCGTTGGCCCGCCCGATGGCTCGCGTCCGCGCGAAGTGCTAAAGAAAAAAGACTGGATGCGCGAGTTCGACGAATCGGTAAAATAGGTTCGGCCCGCGTTTACGCGCGTCTTTAGCAGTGCTAGAATGCCCTTCAGATGAGCCCAAAATGACGAACATCGACAAAGTCATGAATCCTCTCGTTTTCGCCGTGGCCCTCGTTGCTTATTTCGCCTTTCGAGTTCGTCGCCTCGCGTGGTTCGCGGCCAAACTTCACATCGCGCCAAAAAGCTGGGACCGCTGGATTTTCGGCGACGCCTACGATCCGAAGCCGCACTGACTCGCCGTTCACATTTGTAACCTTCAATCCGAACTGACACACCCGCGAGCGCTTAGCGTTTTTAGCGTTTAGCAACGGTTCGATTCAGTTGACTTGAGATAGCGGAATGATCACGCTGCCAAGTTCAGTGGTGCTCGGGTCCTCCACGAGCACGCGCAACGTGGTTACGCCAGCGTGCGGTGGCACAAATTCGTGAAACAGGATGCCCGATTTCAGAAGTGCGTCGTATTGCTTCTCCGGGAACTGCAGAGTGAAGGTCTTGCCAGACTGCAAAACCACTTTCCCCGTTTGATCCTGTTCGACGATGTAGACTTCGACGGAACCTTTGCGCAGGCCGCCGCTTTGCACCAGGCGAAGATTGTGAGCATCGATGGAGCACAAAACTTTGAGCGAGTGCGGAGGCTGATTCACGCGTTCCACTGTGGCTTTCAGCAGGATTGACGAAGATTCGATGGGGCTCAGCACAGCGCTGACCAGCCTAAACTGATCTTCGTTCTTCGTGGCCTCCGTGTCCGCAAACGCGAAATAGCCCTTCGGATAGTGTATGGTCAGACCTTTGCGTTTGACCTCTACTTTAACTTCATGGAACTTTCCATCGAGCGCGTTACCGTTTATATAAAAGCCCAGAGTGTAAGTGACAGCTGAATCTTCCACTGCTTTGCGAATCGCACCGGTGATGTCGTTGGTGTTGACGAAGGCCTGCCCGCCGGTTTCGTCAGCGAGCTTCTCCATGGTGGCGATGCCGATCGGCTGAGAGGACTGAGCCGGCATATTATCCATGTGGCCGCTGGCCCCGGAAACGTCGTCGGCGTCGGCGGTGCCGGGAATGCCCGACATTACCATAGGGGAACGGGCGAGCAACCCGCGCGCGTCTACCGGATAGACAGCGATATTCGCAGGGCTCAGCACATGCGCCATTGCGGCGCCCGAAAAAGGCAGATTCGCAGTCAGCCAGACCAGGTTCTTACGTCCCGGGATGTTCGCGACGTGCGCGGCAATCGCCTGCAACGCAGCCATTGTTTGTGCAGAGCGATCCGCGTTGGCCGCGCCTGCCAGATTCCCCGCCGCTTCGTTCTCGAATTTTCCTCCGGGCCGAAAGACATCGTTGCCGGGATTGTCATGTCCGGGCAAGTCGATGTGCATGTGGCCCGGCTCGACGACTTCGCGATTCGTAATCGACCTGGTGTCGTAGTTTTTCACAATCGCGAGGAGCTGCTCCCGGTCGCTGGTGAAATCGCACAAGACATGCAGCGAATGACCAAGCCCGTAAATCGCAACGCGATCCTGCGGCTGAAGCTGCTTTATAAATTCGATCAAGTGCGATTTCGCGTTTCGAAGCGCAAGATCCTCGAGCCAGTAGGGCGTGGTCTCATACCTGGACGCGGCTGCGGAACCGTACAGCGTGTTCAGGTTGTCGAGGAGAACGACGGTGACGCTTCTCGGCGCGGTCGCCCCATACTGCGGCAAGTCGGAGAAAGTGTTTTGCGGCAGAGGCTGCTGCGGCGGTTGTTGTGCGAAGGCAGCAGCATCGGCAGAAAAGATGCTGATTTTCTGCGGCTTGCCGCGGTCGAGTACAACGAAATCGTCTTTTGTTAAGTTAGCAACGGGTCCGTTCTTGTCGCGAACAATAACGCCGATCTCAACCAGCCGGGTCGCAACGCGAATCCGCGCAGTCTGCGGAGCGTTCTGCGACGCCAGAACCAGTGGCACGAGCACCAAGACGAGCGCAATGACGAACCGGCGCACGAACACCTCCTTCTGTGGTTTCGACGGCGCCGATTGTACGCCCATCCGATGCGGATTGACACGTCTGCGCGGCACCCGTAAAATCGCTGATTGTTCCCGTGCCGAGGTAGCTCACCGGTAGAGCGCGGCCCTGAAAAGGCCGGCGTAGGCAGTTCAACTCTGCCCCTCGGCACCATCCCAGCGTCCTTCACCGAGCAGATTCCAACCTACCGAAGCAACGTACCGGCCGCCGGCCGGATCCATCAGAATCTTTTCGACGTGTCGCGCGAGATAAGCGCGCGCCGCTGATGTATCGCCATTCAAGCAGGAGCGCAAATCCTGCATTCGCACGAGTGCCTTGGCCCTGAGATTCTTCACTCGCGAGCGAACCGAATCAGGATCGGACGAGAGCAACGGATCGGAGATGTCGGAAATTTCGCGCTCCCGCTCGGCAATCTCGGCAATGATCGTCGGCGAGTGAACGCCGCTAGCGACGACGGTTGCCAGATTCGTGACCTCGGCATGCGGCTCCGCTTTGCGCTTGCGCATCGCATCCATTTCGCCGCCGATGCTTTTGAGTTCCTCAAGCAGCTCGGATTCGAAACGGTCGAGGATGTAGTTCACGACTTCTTCGCGCAAGACCTTCTCCTGCAATCCGGCCAGCAGTTCCCCTTCGAGCACGTCGCGGCGAACGCGCAGATGGTTCGAGCACACTGAATCGCCGCGATGAAAGTTCATCGGGCACCCGTAAGTCTGCGTCGAATGATTCCGGCCGCGGCCAGCGACGATCTGCAGGTTTGCTCCACAGCCCTTACATCGCAGGAGCCCCGAGAACAGGTAGGGCGAATTCATCGCCGAAGAGCGCAGCAGCCCGGCGCGTTTTCCTGCGTCCTCGTAAACACGCTTGACGAGTTCCTGCCTGGCGCGCACAGCGTTCCAAGGCTCATCGGAAACGATGCGCAAGTGCGGCGCGTCGGCTGCATGAATCGGCTGGTCGCCCGCGCGTGTGCGAAACACTCGCCAGCCGGTCTTCGGGTCGCGCACTTTGTGCTTCCGGCTCCAAATGACTTTGCCGAGATATCGCTCGTTGCCGAGAATGCCTCGGATCGCGGAGGGACACCAGCTCGCAGAGTACCTGGCCCTTTTGCGGTTGCGGTGATGGGACGTGGTCCACGTTGAGCTTCTTCGCGACCGCTTTCAGACTGTGGCCGTCCGCATACGTCTGAAAAATCCGCCGTACGGTTTCGGCTTCCGGTTCGTGGATCTCGAGCCGCGTGCCATCGGCATCCTTCCGGCTGCGATAACCAAAACAACGGCCCCCTGTATGCAGCCGCGCCGAAGAAGCCCTTCAAGTCCGCGGCGCACGCGCTTGGCGGTGCAGCTTGGATTCGATGCGTTTCCAGTCGTCATTAAACCAGCGCTTAACCGCTTCCAGTTGTGCGAGCTTTTCCTGGTCGGCTTGCGCGGGGTCGAGGACACTCTTGGACTCGCAGCCGATCCCCCTATTTTGCAGCGTTTCGCGAAGCTCGGGCGTGGTTGGGGCTAGATAGCGGTCTTCTTTCGGATCGTGAACGAATCCAAGGCCCGCGAGGTCCGCCGTGCGCTGCCCGTAGACCTCTGGCTTGATGGCAATGTAATGGCGGCCCATGACGATCTCTTCGGCCTCGTGAATCCGTTCTTCGAGAATCGTTGACGAGATGGCGCATTGGTAGACATCGAAGAGCGTAACGTAATCGTAGGCGACCTTGTGAAGAAGGATGATGAACTTCACGAGATTCGTGTACGCCTGCTGCCAGAAAGGTTCCTTGCCGCGGCCAAAAAGGTTGTTCAATAGGGAGGCGATGCTGAAGGCCAGCGCGTAGGCATCCAGGTCGTTGTGGAGGGGATTGTAGCGGTATTCGGAATCGAGGCTGATTTCGATGTAGTCCTCGCCACGCTCGTGGCGGTCGAGAATGCCCTTCACCTTGCGGCAAAAGTCACCTTTGACTTCGAGGATCAGGCCGCCGATTCGCTTCGCTTTGTCGGCTGCTTTGTAGGCAAGAATCTGCTCGGCAAACGGGTACATGCAGCAGCTTGTTTTGCCTGTTCCCACGGCACCGAAAATCGCAATCCCGGTGAACAATCCGCGTTCGGGAATGGTGAGCCATCGCGGGGTCGCGGAGGGTCCCGGTTTGCGAGGGTTGTGGACCTCGCCGACCACGAGACAAAGGTTGTTCCTCTTGCACGGGTCGGAATAGCGAGGGAGACGGCCACGCGAGATGCGCCGACGGACTTTCAGCGTGAAGATGTAGAGGCCCGAAAGCACGGTCGAAAAGACCATGAGGGGCGTTGTGAAAAACAAGCTTCGTCGCTTGCTGGCTAAAACTGAGGAAGCGGATCGGAAGCTTCTTCTGCACATGGCCCAGAAAATGGTTCGACCAAGGAATGGGCGAGCCCCAAGCAACTAAAACCGGATTGCCGGATTGGATGCGGATAGCGGTCAGAATCGGTTAGAAAGGACTCAAGCCACACTGAAGTGGGGCTGCAAGGGGTGACAAGATGGGTAGTGGCGGTGGGCGTGGTCGCGGTGGGGACGGACGTGGTCGTGAAGGTGGATGTAGTGGTGATGCTGCTGGTGGTGGCGGCTCGATTGACACGCCCGTGGGATCACCCGGGATGTCTTGCGGGAATCCTGTGCATCGAAAACATTCCCGTCACTTCGTTGTGGCGGCGACCGTCAGAATCTGTTTCTCGATAGAGGCGCGCATTTCTTTAGGGAGCAGGTCCGCCTGTTCGAGCGTCTTCCAGCTCGCGACGGTACGCTCTGCGGTCTCGACCGCAATCTGCCAGAGCGGGCTTGCCGGAATCCTTGCCGTGTCGGCAAAACTGCGCATCTGGTCGGGCGTGATTCCGTCAAGGCCTTTGCTGCCGCCGAAACTCAAGCCCAGCGTGTCGCCGGGAATGTAGGGGAGCGTTGCGACAAAATCGTAGGCCGGCGAGAGAACGGGCTTGCGCCGGTCGGGGTACAGGAGCGACCAGTTCTTGAGGTGCATGTCGGCATTGCCGATCAGCACGGAGAACACGAGGCGGCGGACAAGTTCATACGTAGCTTCCTCGCCGCTTTCCGCCCAGAGAACGGAAGCGATGTTCGCGTAGCTGCGGTGTTTGTACTTGTCATTGGGAAATTGCCCGAAGACTTGCGCGAAATCCTCCGTGTGAACGGGCTCCCCGTTTGGGAGGCGGTCGAAGCGCTTCACGGCGAGCGCCTTGCTTTCCACCGTATGGGCCTGTTCGGGCAGTCCTTTGATGCCTGCGATATCGACGAGTTTGTTTTCAGGGACGGAGATTCCGGCGCGCCGGGCCAGTTCCAGCATGGCGAGTTCATTCTCCGGAACCGCCTGGTAGCGGGCGGAAGGCAGCTTGACGATCCACGATCCTCCCGTGCCGTCCGCGGGGATGGTCAGGCCGCCGGAGGCTTCCATGACAGCGGAGAATTTCAACTGCACGCCGGCGAGAGAAAAGCGCAACGGCTCTTCGCCGCCATGGCCATGGTCGTCCTCGTGGTGCTCATCATCATGATGAGCTTCGGGCGGCTGCGCCTCGCGTTCAAGCGGCGCAACAACAAGCGCGCCGGGAAGGTCGGCGCCGAGCACGGCGAGGAGGAAGAATTCGCGCTCGGAATTCACGTCCGCGCGCTTCGCGAGATAGGTTCCAAGGGGATCTGGTCGGCGAGGCAACCCCTGAATCCGTCAAATGCTGTCAAATTGGCGAGTCGCAGAAACCTTTGGACAAGAGTGAACGAATTCCTTAAACCGCAGCAGTGGGACAAAACAAAGTTCGGCAGCAACTATATGGAGGGGAGAGGTGCTGGCTGCGATGCTCATGATTCCTCCGTTCAACAGCGTAGAATTGCGAATTCGCCACATTAGGGCGGTAATCGGGCGCCCTGAAAGTGCAGCGTACAAAGCGGGCATTTCTGAGATGACTTCGCCTAAGGTTGGCACCCGTCCGCCATCCACTTTGCGAATAGCTCAATGCGAGCCTGAGGCCAAGGACCTTCCCCTCTCGGGGGCGGCATTACCGGGAAGCCGAACCATATTCCTTAGAAAATAGCCTTAAATCGTTTAGTTTCAGTGTTGGTTCTGCGCCTATTTTCGTGGTTCGTTGTGGTTCTAGAACCATGACTTATTCGTACTCCCGGTGACCGCCGGACTACTCGCGTAACTTCTTTGGACCACTCACGTACGGATTACAGCGCTCATAAAAGCGCAACCGGCGATCGACGTTGCGGGTCAGGCCAATGCGCACGCTCT
>Ga0307374_10001911_pt1 | contig 38050 bp, 43 predicted proteins | sample OX3MG_FD_202532 | JGI IMG/M metagenome (GOLD analysis project Ga0307374, IMG submission 202532) | Soil microbial communities from Risofladan, Vaasa, Finland - OX-3 | ecosystem: Environmental > Terrestrial > Soil > Coastal area > Acid sulfate soil | place: Finland: Risofladan, Vaasa | collected... | reverse complement strand
ATCACAGCCGGGATGCTTCCGTCCCGGGTGCGTTCGCGGTTCGGGATCCCTTGGAATGCCGCGCACGAGGTGGCCTACCGAGCACTGACCCTCAGCCTCCGGGCCGCCCGGCCGGCGCTGCCGCGCCAGCTCCGAGTGGCGCCGACCTACGAGTTCGCCATGGCCCGGGCCACCGGTGAGCTGTTGCGGGGATCCGCCCGCACCGAGCGTCTCCTGGCCAGACTCAACGCCGCCTGAGCCACTAGGTCAGGTCCCAGGCCTCGATCGCCGAGATCTCGTGCTCCTGGCTGAGGATCGAGATGGAGGCTACCTTGACCATGAGGTGGCTGCAGAGGTTGAGGGGAAGACCCAAGTAAGCGACCGCCACTGCCCGGAGCACGTGGCCGTGGGCGAAGAGCGCATAGTTCTGTCCCTCTTGCGCACCGAGCTCCGCTAGGAGCCGGCGGCCCCGGTTGAGCACTTGCCGGGGGGTCTCTCCTCCGGGGCAGCCGTCTCGCCAAATGTCCCAGTCGGGACGCGTCTTTTCGATCTCGGCGCTCGTGATCCCCTCGTACTCCCCGTAGTCGAACTCCCTTAGCAAGGGAGTGACCTCGGCGGCGGGCCGAATCCCCGAGAGTTCCGCAGTGTTCAGCGCCCGCCGCATCGGGCTCGACAGCACCCGGGCAAACTCCACACCGTGCAGGCGGGAGCCCAGCTCCCTCGCCTGCTCCTGACCTCGGGCGGTGAGAGGAATGTCGGTGGTCCCGGTGTGCCGGTGGTCAAGGGCCCAGACGGTCTCGCCGTGGCGGATCAGATAGAGGGCCATCGGGTCGCCAGTCTACGGTCGCGGGCGGGCCGAGACCCACTTCGGCGCTGGGTATACTGGGCGGCCTCGGGAAGTAGCTCAGTCCGGTTAGAGTGCACGGTTCGGGACCGTGAGGTCGGCGGTTCAAATCCGCCCTTCCCGATCACAACTCTTGGGATCGCCTGTTATTTCGGGTTCTAGAGGATCCCGGGCCAGATGGCCACAGTTGTGACGACTAACTTCCCGATATGTGAGTAGTTCTTCGGATCAACGACAAGAGACCATCTTTCTCGGGGTGCTGTCACGAAGTCATCCCGGCGTTTCTACGGGGAGGCCAAGAGCTCGGGCGGCGTCTGCCATGCGTCGGTCATAGGTGACCAGCGCACGCAGATCCCCTCCCACCACCTGTGCCGCGGCGAGATGGACCGCATCGAGGCTCCGTAGCTGACCGGCAGGAGCCAGTGTCGCCGCGCTATCGAGCAAATCGGTGCTGAGCACGACCTGGTCGAGACGGGACAGCTGGCGACGGGCTTGCTCAATGGCAGCTGGCCCACCGGCCAAGACCGCTCGGACCACCTCCACCCGGGCGAGCGCGCTGGTCACCAGCTGGTCGGACCGGTGTCGTCGCAGGAACTTTCGCAGCCTGTCAGACTCGCGTTCTCGCTGGACCAGCTTTACCAACGCGGACGAATCGAGGTAGATCCTCACCGCTCATGCGCACGCATCTCCGCCAGCCGAGCCGAGGCGTCGATGCCATAGTCATGCGGCGGGTCGTCGGCCACATTGCCCTCACCGGACGCTGCGAGCACCTGGCCGCGGGCGATCAGATCCTGCCATGGATCTCTGTTTGTGGGAACTAGCAGCGCAACTGGACGCCCCCGGTCCGCCACCTCGATCGTCTCCCCGGTTGCCACCCGGGCCAGGTACCTGCTGGCGTGTTGACGAAGCTCCCGAACCCCTATCTGTTCCATTGTGCTACATAGTAGCACTTCGCGACGACGCCTGCCGCCCAGGCCCACCTAGCACACCTACCGCGCCATTTCACAGAACAGCCTGCGTCCGCCCTTCCCGACCACGCCCCTAGTCTTCGGATTCGGAATCAAGGATCTGCCGAACGGCCCGCACGATGCGCTTCCCGCTGGCGGTGATTGCTTTGATCGCCCCAGGAGCGCCCCGGAGGGAACCGCTGCGGTGGGGCGCGCAAGAGCCGCGAACCAGGGCTCCATGATGCGGCCGGCTCGGACTAGCGAGCCCGATGGCTACCTTCTCGGCTCGTACCGCATCGCCACTGCCCCCGAGCCGAACTCCAGCCGGCTCACGAGCTTCAAGTCGACATACTTCGATAGACCCGCGAACAACGTCGGCCCGTGGCCCGCGAGCCTGGGATGCACCACAACCTCGTACTCATCGATCAATCCCAGCTCCGTCAACGCCAGCGGGAGCTTCACACCACCCACGAACAGTCCCTCGCCCGACTTCCGCTTGAGTTGCTCAACGGCCTTGCCCAGATCCCCGCGCACGAGTTCCGCGTTCCAATCGACCTGCTCCAGGGTGCTCGACACGACGTGCTTCTTTGCCGCGTTGATCGTCTGGGCGAATGGTTCCATCCAATCAGGTCTCGCTCCCGTCGGCGCCGGCGGCCGCCACGCTGATTCCATCATTTCGTAAGTCACCCGACCAAAGAGAAGGGCATCGGCCTGGTTGAGGTTCTCGACCGCGTGACGATGCACGTCTTCGTCCGCGGGGATTGCACGATGATCGCAGCACCCGTCCAATGTGACGTTGATGGAGTACCGAAGGGGTTGCATTTCGCAAGCGTACCGCCGATGGGGTACACCGGGCGATGTGTCGCTTAAATAGTGATCTGTCGTAGTGTGCGTGGGATGGTGGCTGCGGCCGGGGCTTTGGCGATGACGGGTGGACAGCAGTGTGAGCTGGAGCGGCTTGCTCGTTCGCACACCGCGCCGGCTCGGGAGGTGCGCCAGGCAAAGGCGTTGTCGTGGGCTACAGACGGTATTTCGGACGCCGAGATCGCTCGTAGGTGTGCGTCCGCGCCGAAGTCCGTCCGTCGGCGGCGTAGCTAGTTCGCCGCGAAGGGAACCGCTGCGCTGAGGCGCATCCGGGCGGGGCGTGGCCGCCCTGTTGTGCTCGGCGACGAAGTTGTGGAAGCGATCGTGCATGACACGTTGCGCACGGTGCCCGAGGACGGCTCTGCGTGCTGGTCGACGAGGTCGATGGCGCCCCGGTACGGGCTTGGCAAGGACACGGCGGCCCGGATATGGCAGGCACGGCGGATCCGCCCGTGGAAGGTGGAGACCTTCAAGCTGTCCGCAGACCCGAGCTTCGAGTCGAAGCTGCGTGACGCGGTCGGCCTGTACGTGAACCCGCCGGCTGCCGCAGCGGTGTGGGTTTGGAACGCTTGCGGTAATGTCGTATCACTGAAGTTCAGCTATACTGCCTCTATGTCCGAAGATCACCAGTTCGTCACCGTGCAGAGCCGAGGCCTGATCGCCATCCCGACCGCGATTCGGCGCCACTTTGGCTTGGACCAGCCAGGAGCACAGGTGGAAGTCATTGAGCGAGATGGAGAGATCGTGCTCCGTCCGCACGTGGCCGTGCCTGCCGACCAGGCATGGTTCTGGACCAAGCGCTGGCAGCAGATGGAACGCGAGGCCGACGACGCCATCGCCGCCGGACGCGTCACGGTCGTGACGAGCGTGGAGGAGTTACTGGCCGACCTCGACTCGTGAGATTCGAGCGCACCGAGCCGTTCAAGGCCGACTACCACCGGCTGCCTGAGGACGCGAGAGATAAGTTCCGCACCGCCGCTCGAGCCTTCAACACGGCGGCTGATCGCTTCTTCGAGACCAAGAATTCGTCGTCATGGCCGGCCAACCTGCGGGTGAAGGCAGTTGCCAACGCACCGGGCGTCTTCGAGATGACCTGGAGCTTCAGCGGACCTGACGGCCGCGCCACGTGGGAGTGGACCACGATCGGCGACACCGACGGGCGCCCCTGGCCCGCGGTGCGCTGGCGAAGGCTCGGTAGCCACCGGATCTTCCGCCAACCATGATCGCCTGACCTGGGGCTATGTGGCGCGCAACTGGGTGCTTCGGCCGGCTCTGTCAAGTACATTCACCCATTTGCACCTACGACCGCAGCGCTCCTTCTCTTGCTCTTTCGTGTCACCAGCGGCCGTTGGCATCGAATTCGACGAGACGCCAGGTCGCGAGGCTGTCTGAAGCGTGCACCATCACGATCTGCGCCCTTCCAGCGATCCCGCTTATCCGGCGATAGGGGGCACCCAGCCGACTGCTATCTTCCGGTGCGCTCGCGGTGGTCGCACCCTGGCCAGCAGCAGGGCCGACGCTGGCCTTCCTCAAGCTCTTCCTCGGTCCGGCGAATGCGGCGTTCCCGGGTCATTTTCTTCTTGGCATCTTCGACCCAGCAGATGAACTCGTTGCGTGCCAGAGGCGTGATGTCCTCCCAGGCATCGAGTGCCGTGGGGTTGGCGATCAGCGCTTCGCGCAGGTCCACTGGAAGCTTGTGCACCACCCCACCGGGCACGCGCGGGCCGCTGCTCACAGGACCACGGTAGCGGGTCAGGGCGAGCCCTATCACCTCCTGGGCGGGCCTAGGGTGCTGCGATACGCGCAGCGCAGCCGAATCGCAACGAGCTTGTCCGGCCGCAGCGGACTGATGAATCTATTCCTGAGTGCCCCCCGCCTTTACACCACTTCGTGGGACTTAACTGAGCGCAGAGCCGTAGGCGGCTCGCCCGGTTCATTTGGTGTTCGTCGTTGTAGGCCCGGATCCACCGATGAGGTAGGGCTGGGGGCAGGAAGTGAGGGCGGCAGGTCAGCTTGAACTGCAGCGGCTGGGCGCTGCCCACTACCGAGGAGTGATCCGGTACCGACTCTTGCGGCCAATCGAACCGTCCGACTTTCCCGACGGCAGGGTGTCTGTACGGCGACAGTCTTGGTGGCGCGCTCATCGACGTCGGGCGGGACACCTGGGCTACGGCAGTTTCTGAATCCGATTCACGGTCCGTGTCCCCTCACCTGGGAGCGCGGCCAGCGACAACTTCTCCCGCCAGCGGAGTCAGCTACCTGACTTCGGCGGCACCTCTGCCGCGGTCCCTGGCGTTCGACTCTCGAAGAGGACCTTGGTACTGTACAAGCCGTGCGCGCCCGAGGGTCTGAGGGGTCGGCTAGCGGTGAATACCTGCCTTCTGGCGGCGGCGCGAGGTTGGGCCAGCAACGTGCGTGCCTCCCCGCCCAGCCCATCCCACCGACCCACGCGTCCCGGACCATGCCAGGATCGCGGCTGAGCAGATGGGCGCGGCATCTCCACCGGCCCACCCGGGGTCGGTCAGGCGGCTTCTTTCGTCCGCTACCCTGGCTCCAAAGCGCCCACGACCTGCCTCATCCCACAGTCACCACCATCACGGCCGTGATGGTGGCCGCGGTCGGGATCTGGGCCGCCTTCGCGCTGTTCACCGCCAGCAGCCAGCCGACACTTCCCAGTTCGCATGCCGTGCTGATTTCGGTAGGGCCGTCCCCCGGACACACGGCTCGGGGCGACGGCCACCTGATCTGGTATCAGTCCGGTGGGTTGCTGGTCGTGGTTCTGGGAGTTGCACACCTGCCGCCGAGCACGGAGGTGAGCGCATTCTTGGTGCCGCGGGCCAGCTGCACTGGACCGCGACCGACCGGCACCCGCTTAATCGGCACCGTGCGCGCTGACGACCGGGGCGTCGCGCGCTTTAACGAAGAACTGCTGAGCGTTTCCAACCTCAAGTTTTCTGCCTGGTCCATTTGGCTCGGAGGCAGTGGCCAGGGCCGGTCCCCCACCGCCTGCGGCGTGATCAGCCTCTCGAACGGAGCCTTGAACCGCTAGTGACAGAACGGCGGATGTCGTTCAGGCTCGCCCTGGTCACCGGCTGTGTGGGATCTATTCTCGGGCTCGTGGGCTGTGCGGGATCGCCTGCGGCGCCAGCTAATCCGAAGTTCGCAAAGGCGATCGCCGCGTGTAGTTCCACTCACGCCCAGAGCCACGTCACCGTGGATGCCACCAGCTCCTTCCGATTCGTCCCGGCGGTTGTGTGCCTGCAGGTAGGCGGCTCTGTGACCTGGACGAACACGACCACCGATCTGGATCACACGAGCACCGACGAACCCAGCCGGGCGGCGAGCGCCGGAGACGCGACCATCCCCCGAGGCGGCCACGGGTGGTACCTCAAGCTGCCGTCCGGACGCTCGGCCAGCCTGACGCTTAACACCGCCGGGGTCTACCACTACTTCTGCATCCCCCATGAGACGCTGGGCATGCTGGGGGTAGTCGTCGTCGTCCACTGAGGGGCTCTCTCCCGCTGACCCCTCAAGATGGGGTCTGTGGACGGCGAACTTCCGCTCGAGCCAGGAGCCGAAGTGGCGAATCCAGAAGCGCCGACCAGCCCGCCGTCGCTGGCGGCAGGCGAGGTCAGCCCGCTGGCAGCCCGGCTCCGACCCCGGAACTGGCAGGAGGTTCTGGGGCAGGACGAGCTAGTCGGCGGGGATGGTGCCCTGCAGGCCGCGCTGGCCGGTGGTCCGCTTCCGTCGGTGGTGCTGGTCGGCCCTCCCGGAAGTGGCAAGACCACCATCGCCCAGCTCCTCGCCAGTTCCCAGTCGGCCCACCTGATCGCGCTCTCCGCCGTGAGCGCGGGGGTGGGGGAGGTCCGGGCCGCAGTGGCAGAGGCCCGGATCCGTCAGCGAGTGGGCCAACGCACCGTGCTCTTCCTTGATGAGATTCACCACTTCAGCCGCACCCAGCAAGATGCCCTCCTGCCATACGTGGAAAGTGGGCTACTCACCCTGATTGGGGCAACCACCGAGAACCCCAGTTTTCAGCTCTCCGGCGCCTTACTCTCCCGGGTCCACGTCTGGGAGCTGGAGCCCCTCACGGGAGAGGCTCTCTCGGAGCTGCTGGACCGGGCCCTGTCTGACGCGGAGCAGGGCCTGGGCGCGCGCCATCTTCGTCTTGACGATCGGGCTCGTCAGGTTCTGGTGGCACGCTCAGGGGGTGACGCCCGAACCATGCTCAACGCCCTGGAGCAGGCCGCCGCGTTGACCCCCGACGGGGCCGTGGTCCAAGAGGCGGCCGCTGTGCGCGCCCTCCGCAGTCCGGTGCTGCGCCACGACCGGGCCGGCGACTTCCACTACCAGCTGCTGAGTGCCTTCATCAAGTCCATGCGAGGCAGCGACCCGGACGCCTCGGTGTACTGGTTGGCCCGACTCTTGGAGGCGGGAGAAGACGCGACCGTGCCGGCTCGGCGCATGGTGATCCTGGCCGCGGAGGACGTGGGGCTGGCGGAGCCGAGGGCGCTGGAGATAGCGGTCGCCGCCCACTCGGCGGTCCGGGTGGTGGGCATGCCGGAGTGCCGCCTGCCATTGGCCGAAGCAGCCATCTTCCTGGCGCTGGCGCCCAAGAGCAATAGCGTCACCGCGGCGCTGGCCGCGGCCGCCGAGGACGTGCGCTCGCAGCTCCACCTCCCAGTCCCCCTCCATCTCCGCAACGCGGTGACCGGAAGGGATCGCCAGAAGGGGTACGGTGCGGGTTACCAGTACGCTCACGACGACTCCGAGGGACTCGTCGGTCACGAGCACCTGCCAGATGGTCTGGTCGGGCGCCAGTACTACCGACCGTCCAATCACGGGGAAGAGGTCTCGATGGCAGAGCGACTGCGCCAGATCCGCGACCGTCGAGAAAGTTAGCGGTGGCCCGCAGGCCGGGTCTCTAGGAGCTCTCGGAGCTGGACTCGGACTCCGCCGAAGTCTCTCCCTCGGCCGTCTCCTCGGCGCCCTCCTCACCCTCGGCGACGACCTCCTCCTCCTGAACCCTGGGCGCGGCGATCTTGGCGATCACTTCTTCGGGGTCGAGGGCGGCCGCCAGCTCCACCCCTTCCGGCAGCAGGATCTCGGAGATCCGCACCGCGTCGTCGATCTCCGCCAGCCCGGATATGTCGATGTCGATCTCTCCCGGAATGGCGTTGGGCAGGCAGCTCACTTCCAGCTGGTGAATCAGGTGGAGCAACTCGCCGGCGTTGAACCGGGTGGCGGGGGCCTCGCCGACCAGCACCACTGGGACCTGAACGGTGAGCTTCTCCAAGAGGTTGACCTGAAAGAAGTCCACATGGACCGGCTCCGAGTTGCGGGGGTTGATCTGCAACTCCTTGATCAAGACCGGGCGCGCTGCCCGTTCGCCTTCCACCCTCAGTTGCAGCAGGTGGCTGCGGCCGGCGCGGTGGAACAGCTTGGCGAATTCCTTGCCGGGGATCTCAACGGTGATGGGCTTGACCGAGTGGCCGTAGACGACTCCGGGAACCAGTCCCTGGCGGCGCAGTCCCGTGACGTGCCTGCCCACAGTCGTGCGCAGCGCCGCCTCCAGCGTGTAATCCATGAGCCTCCACCAAGCCCTGCCGGCCCCGGCCGCCGACCTCTTGTGAGATCGGCGAAAGCCGCCGGATCGTACCAAATCTACGGATCAGCGAGCGCCGGCGCCCACCTTCTCCAGCCCGAAGCGACGTTCGACGTACTCCACTATCGCCCGGATGCTGGTACCAGGGGTGAAGACCTCGTCGACCCCCATCTCCTTCAGCAAGACGGCGTCGTCCGGAGGCACAATCCCTCCTCCGAAGACCACGATGTCCTCCCCACCCCGCTCGCGCAGCAGACGCAGCACCTCCGGGAAGAGGGTCATGTGGGCCCCCGAGAGCAGCGAGATGCCCACCCCATCTACGTCCTCCTGGATCGCCGCCTCCACCACCTGGGCGGGGGTCTGGTGGAGCCCCGTGTAGATCACCTCGACTCCGGCATCCCGCAAGGCCCGGGAAATGACCTTGATCCCCCGATCGTGGCCATCCAGGCCCACCTTGGCGGTCAGGATCCGCACTGGTCTCGCGCTCATGGCCCCAGTCTAGCCCACCTTCCGATGTGGTCCTCTTGATAATTATATAGTACTACTGCTACAGTTCGCGCGATGACCGCAAGACGACAAGCTCAGGACGCCGAGGCCGGGGGAGGCTCTGGACGGCTCTACAACCGGATCGCGGTCCTCAGGGCCGAACGGGAGCTGTCCCGATACCAGCTGGCGGACGCCGTCGGGGTCAACTACCAGACGATCGGGTATCTGGAGCGAGGTGAATACAACCCCAGCCTGGAGCTCGCCCTCCGGCTTGCGGAACTCTTCGAGCTTCCCATTGAGGCCATCTTCTCTCGGGAGCCGCTGCGCCCCATGAGCAAAGAGCTCTATACCCCGGCCCGTGACCGAGCCCTCGGTTCCCGCTGATGGTCTTTCCGGGAAGAGGGCGCATCCTCTCGTCCATTCCGCTCTTGGCTCTGGTGTTGGGTCTGGCGGCTCTGGCGCTGACGACGGCCGTGCTGTCAGGAATCAATCAACCAGCGCTAAGTTCGGGCGATCTCACTCTGTGGTATTTCGTGTTCGCGGTGGGCACGGTGTTCGTGGTGCGCCGGGTGTCGAGTCGCCCGGGACCGTGGCTGAGTCGTCGTTTGGTGCGCCGAACTGTGGTCGCGGTCGCTGGGCTCAGCTGCCTGGTTCTCCTGATCACTCCCCCCGACCTACTGGGCGGCACAGTGGCGCTGCTGCTGATCGTCTTGGCCCTCTGCAATGTGCTCCTCGGTCGCGCCACGAGCCAGATCACCGTGTCTCTTCCCCGTCGCTTGGATGAGCGTCAGGGGTCACTTCGGGACCGCGCCTTCCGCTCCGCCTACTGGATAGTCGCGGGCAGTGCTGGCGTCCTAGTGGTGGTGAGCTACCTGGCGACGGACGGTAGCCGAGCTTGGTTGGGCGCGGCGGTGGAGGGGGGACCGGTCGTGGCCTTCATCGCGCTCCTCATCTGCCTCCCGGCGATGCTTATCGCCTGGCTCGAACCCGATCGCGCTACTCCAGCTCCTCCGGCCACCCGAGCCAGCCTGTTCGCGGGCCGTCTCGCGATGACGATGGTCGTGGTCTCGCTGCTGGCGCCCGTGGTCGGCGCAGCGACGGTTCTGACCGTGCCGAGCCAGGTGGGACCGGCCGGCCAGTACCTCACACCGATGGGTTCAGAGTGCGCCCATTTTCAGCGAGTCACCATCATCAGTGGGTGGTTCGGCACGTACTCAGTACGGGGCGCCAATGTGTGCTGGAATGACCACCACGTCCGGGTCGTCGACTTCCAGGGTCAGCGGATCAGCTGCGACACGACGGCTAACTTGGTCACGGTATCAACTGCTGCATGCGGAGCGCGGCTTGACTCCAAGGGCACTCTCCGAGTGACCTACGCCGCCATGGTCCGCCCGGCTGTTCTCTCCTTCTTGAGCCGCAAGCTGGACATCACTTTCGCCGTGGATCGGCGGGGACGGCTCCGGAGCTAAGCATGGGCGAATTCGGCTTCCGACCATACGCGCCGCACCTCTCCCGACTCACAGCCACGCGCGGCTTGGTCGTGGCTACCGCAATGATCTGGACGCTGCTCGCCTTGCCGGTGCCGACCTCCCTGCGAGGAAGCGCCGCGTTGTTGGTGGCGGCGCTGGTTGCCCTCGGTGTCGCTCTCGCCGAAGCGACCGACTGGCGCGTCTGGCGCCGCCCGTCAATGCTCGATGAGCGGGAGAACCAGGTCCGGGATCGCAGTTTTCGGACCGCCTTCAGAGGGATTGGGGCAGGGGTGCTGTTGTTGGTGGTGACGGTGGTCGCCGATTCGCTCCTGCTGCCTCACAAGGCGGGATCATCCGCTCCGCCACTGCTGTACTTCACCCGCGGTCCTAGATACCTGGTGGCCTTCGTCCTGCTCCTGACGCTGCTCCCGACCATGACCTACGCCTGGCTTCAGGAGGATCCCCCAGACGACCACAACGGTCGTCGCCCGGATCACCTTCGTAGCTCAGCGCGGAGAATCGCTGGACCGCTGCTTGCAGGTCTGGCGGTGCTCGGAATCTGGATCGGCGCCATATTCGCACTGCCACCGCGCACGCTGGCAGTGGATCAGTCCCCGAGCGCATCAATCACCGTCGGCGGAGCCCGCTGCGCCAGCCTAGACGTATCCCGCGAACTCGGGGACGGTCTCGGGGCTGCGGTCAATCTGGACGCCGACGTTTGCTGGAACGGTCGGGAGGCCTGGGACGCGCAAGAAGGCACGTCCCTTTTGAAGTACTTCACGGCCCAGGATCCTGATCGGACGACCTGCTCGCTCACCATCGACGCCAGCGACTTCGAGGAGGTGACTGGGCAGTCATGCACCGAGGAAGGCTCCCCTGATGGCACGATTCGGCTGGTGGCGACGGCTCGGGTCTCGTCGGGGCTCGGAAGCTGGCTCGATCGATCGCTCCGGGCGACGGTGACAGTGAGTGCCAAGGGGAAGGTTCTGCGTCTTGGGTGAGCCCAAGCTAATCTGAGATTCAGGTCGCTGTCAGTTACCGGGGTTCGGTACCCACCAGCTAATTGCCACGGAAGGAGCAGGGACCGTCGCCTCGACTTCGATCCAGCAATTGTTCGGTGGAACCGCCAGCGACTTCGCGAGGCCCCAATATTCGAGAGATGGAGCTTCCCACCATCTCCGACCGTGAGCTGCGAGAGCGCTCCCGCGGGATCCTGCTCGGATTGGCGTGCGGAGAGTCGATCTCCGGCACGCTGGCGCTCACTCACTTGGCGCTCGAGTTGGGCGAATCGGTAATCGCTCGGGGTGAGATCGAGCCGGAGCTGCTGCTGGACCGTTGGGAGAGGCTTGAGCCCGAGTCGAGTCCCCGACCGGGATCGATCACCGCTCAGGCCCTGCGCCTCTTCAAGGAGGGATTCCCGGCGGAGGGCTTAGCCGAGGCCACGGCCCGGCTCGCACCGGACCGCAGCGGCGACGGTCCGCTCCCACGAGCGCTACCCCTGGCCATCGCGGCCCGCCAGGACGGGGCGCTACTGAAACGGTGGGCCAACCAGAGCGCCTCGGTCACCCACAGCGACCTCACATCCCGGATGGCAACGGTCGGCAGCTGCCTCCTGGCGCGGGACCTGCTGACCAGGGGCCTGGATGAGAGCTTGGCCAGAGTCGCCCAGGCGCTGCGAGAGGAGGCTCCGCTCAGACTCTCCCGAGCCCTCCACCGTCCGTCCCGAGACGAGTTGCCGGAGTCCGGCGACGACGCCGTCGCGGTGCTCAGCCAGGCGATCCACGCTCTCGCGGCCGGATCCGATCTTGAGGGCGTCCTGCAAGAGGTGGACAACCAGGAGATGCCCACCCACGGCGCCCTGGCGCTGGCCGGAGGGCTGGGCGGGGCGGCCTTTGGGATCGACCCCTCGTCTCGCCGGCTGGGCCGACTCGACCAGGCGCTCAGGCTCCGGCTGGAGGAGCTGGCCGATCGTCTGGTCGACTTCGAGATCAAAGACCACGCTTCGCGGGTTCCGGCCGGTGGGGCCTCGTTCATCCCATCCCGGGACGACTGAGCACCAGGCCGTGGGAAGAACCGAGCTGCTGGTGGACGGGACCAACATCGCTTGGGCCTGGCCGCGCAGCCGACCCTGCCTGATCCGCAAGGACCACGCCGGAGCCCAGCGGCTCCTGGTGACAACGGCGACTCAGTCGGCATTACGCTCGATCTACTCCCAGCTCACGTTCGTGTTCGACGGACCTCCTCCCTCGTCAGGCCCCGGTAGCTCGACTGGGGTCCGAGTGCTCTACCCAGACCCCGGCCAGAGTGCTGACGACAGGATCGTGGATCTGGTGGCGCAGGCGGTGCATGGCGGGACCGCGGCGGTGGTGGCGACCAGCGATCGGGGCCTGCGGGATCTGGTCCGTCGCGAGGGCGGCTCGACGATCGGGGGAGACGCCCTGATCCAGAAGCTGGACCCCCGCGGAACCAACGTCCGGGGAGCTGGCGCCTCCCCGGTCAGTGACAGAGAGGAGAAGCCCGGGCCTTCCAGCCGGGATACCGAGGCGTGGCTCCAGAGGTTCTCGAAGAAAAGGCGGCCCGCGAAGTGAGCGCCACCCGACTCTAGAAGACGGCGGGCTCCCGGTAGCCGCCGAACACCTCGGTCAGAGTCGAGGTGATCTCGCCCTCGGTGCAGAGCACCTTGACCGCCTCGATGATCCTGGGCATGAGGTTCTCGGTTCCCTGAGCGGCGAGGCGGAGCTCCTCCAGCCGGTGGTGCACCGCCTCGCCATCCCGCTCGCGGCGTACCTTGGCCAGTCGGGCGATCTGCTCCGTCTCCACCTTGGGGTCGATGTGCAGCAGGGGGGGCGCCACATCGTCGTCGGAGGTGAAGGCGTTGACCCCGACCACGATCCGCTCCCCTCGGTCCAGCTGCTGCTGGTAGCGGAAGGCGGCGTCTGCGATCTCGCTCTGGAAGAAGCCGGACTCGATGCAGGCGAGAACTCCGCCCCGGGCGTCGATCTCGGTGAAGTAGGCCTCGGCCTCCATCTCCATCCGATTGGTGAGGTCCTCCACGAAGTAGGAGCCGCCCAGGGGATCGATAGTGGCGGCGACACCGGTCTCGAAGGCGATGATCTGCTGGGTGCGCAGCGCGATCTGGGCGGCCTTGGCAGTCGGGAGGGCCAGCACCTCGTCCATGGCATTGGTATGCAGAGACTGGGTGCCCCCCAAAACCGCCGCCAGCGCCTCTAGGGCTGTGCGGGCGACGTTGTTCTCGACCTGCTGAGCGGTGAGAGAACAGCCGGCGGTCTGGGTGTGGAACCGGAGCAGCCAGGAGCGCTCGTCGCGAGCCCCGTAGCTGTCTCGCATTCGCTTGGCCCAGATCCGCCGGGCCGCCCGGTACTTGGCCACCTCCTCGAAGAAATCGACGTGGCTATTGAAGAAGAAGCTGAGCTGGGGGGCGAACTCGTCCACCTCCAGCCCGGCTCTGATCCCCGCCTCCACGTAAGCGAAGCCGTCCGCCAGGGTGAAGGCCAGCTCCTGGACCGCCGTGGAGCCCGCCTCCCGGATGTGGTACCCGGAGATGGAAACAGGGTGCCACTTGGGGACCTCGCGGGCGCAGAAGGCGATCACATCGGTCACCAAGCGCAGGCTCGGCTCGGGCGGGTAGATGTACTCCTTCTGAGCGATGTACTCCTTCAGGATGTCGTTCTGGAGAGTTCCGCCCAGCTGCACCAGCGGCACTCCCCGACGCTCGGCCACCGCGACGTACATGGCCAGCATCACCGCCGCCGGTGAGTTGATGGTCATCGAGGTGGTGACCTTGGCCAGGTCGATCCCGGCCATCAGCTGATCCATGTCCTCCAGTGAGTCGATCGCGACCCCGCATCGGCCTACCTCCCCCTGGCCCTCCGGATCATCGGAGTCCCGGCCCATCAGAGTTGGCAGGTCGAACGCCACCGAGAGTCCGGTCTGCCCCTCGGCTAGGAGGAATCGGTAGCGCTCATTGGTCTCGGCGGCACTGCCGAACCCCGCGAACTGGCGCATGGTGAATAGCTTGTCGCGGTACATCGACGGATAGACCCCCCTGGTGTAGGGGAACTCGCCGGGATAGCCGATAGTGCGGGCGTAGTCCTGACCCCGCAGTGATTGGGGGGTGTAGAGCGGATCCACCGGGAGCCCCGAGAGGGTCTCGGGAATCGCCCGGGTTGCTGGGTGGGCTGGCCGAAGGCTGGAAGCACGGTAACGCTCCGCCCACCGCTGCAAGGCGGCTTCATCGTCCACCATCTCCGCGGATTGCTGATCCAGAATCACTCGCTCCTCCGATCGTGAACCGCCGGGTCTCGGTCGGCCGCTCCAATCTTGCTCTCCTGGGCTGCGAGGCGTCGAAGGACCGCATCGGCGACTCGTTCCGGGTTGGCCGAGGAGAACTCCTCCGGCAGAAGCTCCGGACCGGCCGCAGACAACAGGTGGCGCGCAAAGTCGGCGGCGTAGGCGCCCACCAGCTCCACTACCTCGTCCCGAAGCCGTCGCGCGGCCCTCGACTCCTGCGCCCCACTGGCGACCAGGTGGGCGTGGTGCCGGTCCAGCGCCTCGGCGAGCTCCTGCACGCCCACTGAGCCATTGGCCGCCACGGTGGGAATCACCGGCACCTGCCAGACCCCCTCCTCGTGATGGGTCCTGACCAGATCGCGGAGTTCTCGGACGACCCGGTCCACCCCGGCCAGGTCGGCCTTGTTGACGGCAAACAGGTCGGCGATCTCGGTGATCCCGGCCTTGATCACCTGGACCCCGTCGCCTGCGGCGGGTGTCGTGACCACCACGACCGAGTCGGCGATCTCACAGATCTCGAGCTCCGACTGACCCACCCCGACCGTCTCCACCAGCACCATCTCCCACCCCAGCGAGCTGAGCAGCCGTACCGTTCCCCGACTGGCCAGCGAGACCCCGCCCAGATGGCCCCGGGCACCCATGCTGCGAATGAATACCCCCCGATCGAGAGCGTGGCGCTGCATCCGAACCCGGTCGCCGAGGATGGCGCCCCCCGTAAAGGGACTGTTGGGGTCGACCGCCAGGATGGCGACCCGTCGGCCCTGAGTTCGCCACAGTGCGGTCAGCCCATCGGCCAGGGTGCTCTTGCCGCTACCGGGCGGTCCGGTCAGACCGATTATCTGAGTCGCCGGTTGAGTTCTACGCTCGCGCCTCTTGATCAGCTCCTCGATCAGGTCCCCGGTACCCGGTTGGCGAGTCTCTATCGCTGAGATGGCCTGCGCCAGGGCCCGGGTATCACCGGCAAGCAACTGCTCAATTTCCACGGCGACCCATGGTAGGTAGTGGGGGCCTAGGACGGCCGCCGGAGCGGCTAGCCCGGACCCGACCCTGAGCGCCGGTCCGGGTCGTCGCGCCTGGACTGTAGGGTTTTTTGGCGGAGGGACGCGAGACAGATTAGCGCTGCGAGAGGCCGATGTCGCCGTGATAGAGACAGCACGGGTACTCGCGCCCGCCACAGTCGAATGTCGCCGTTGATGACTACGCATCGCGCGATTCAGCGGAGTACGCGAGCACGGCGACCGATCAGCGCGACTTATAGTTCAGAATACGCGGCTCGTGCTAAAGCGCAAGTAAAATTAACATGATTCTGACACCTTGGATTGGGGAGGCCGAGCGCTGATTCGACGAAATTTTGAGCCCGCACAAGGATGCGGACGGCCTGCGTACTCCGACCATCGGAAGGCATCGCAGCACGGCGGCAAGTGCGCATTTAGCGAAGCTCAGTTCGGAGGAAAGGGAAACCTTGCCGTTGTGCCTCGACTGCGGCGGGTGCAACATGTGCGGCATGATTACCAACGACCGAAGCGAATGACGAGGGCAGTTGTCTGCCACGATTTGAGCAGAGCCGGGACGGCGGGCCAACTCGTCCTCAGCGAATGGCCGCCGACTTAATTCAGTCGACCGGGCGCTCCGTCACGCCGACCTTCTGGGGCAGGATGGGGAATATAGGTCCAATCAGCTCATCTAACCAGGTTGGCTCCCGGACTTGGTCATCTTGGGAGCGCACGCCGTCGACGAGTCGCTCACCCGAGACTGGGCACGCGCTCGCTATAAACCTTGTCCTACACGAAACACCGACCCGGATTCGGCGTCGTTTTCAAGGACGGACTCAACTCGTCCCACGGTTGAGCGGTCGGGCAATATCAGAGGAGCGCCGACCCGACCGACAGGCCCGCGGCCAGTACCGCGAAAAGGCTCCCCACACCGGTGCCCAGCGTCGGAAGGCCGTCGGGTTCGTGGCCAACCGGCGGGACATTTTTACTTGGGCGTTTCTGCGAATCTGGGCCCGGTCCACGCTTTGGCGGCTCCGAGCGCCAGGTCAAGGGTCAGGCGCTTGGGAGACGAGGTGTCCTCCACCAGGGCCTGCAGCTCAGCACCGTAGCGCTCCCGGAAGCGCGGCGGATACAGGCTCAGCAGCAGCCGATGCCGGCGCCGCAGAGACGGGCTCACGACCGCTCCGCTCCGCTCGACACCGGGTGAAAAAGTCCGCGCTCTTCCAAGTGCCCGTTTATCCTCAGAAACCTAGCCATGGCATCCAGTTGGGCCTCCAGGGTCTGCCGGCCCTTGTCGGTGAGTCGATAGGGGCGGCGGCGTCCCTCGGCAGGGAGCCCCGCGACCAGGCCGTACGCCTCCAGCCGCGAGAGCGCTCCATAGAGCGTTCCCGGTCCCAGGTTGATCCCCGCCTGCTTGCGTACCTCCTGAACGATCGCATAGCCGTGGCGCGGTCCCTCGACCAGGGTGGACAGCACCAGCAGCCCGGGGTCTCTCCAACTGGGGCGACCAGGTTGCTTCAAGATGCACCTCTCCGAACTGGAGGCGGGCCAGACTCTCCCAAATACGTGGCCCGCTACATCATATCAGAATGCATCCCCCAGTGATGCAACCGCCTACAATCCAGGTTGCTCAGCCATTAGTCGCTTGGCGATCACCATCCGCTGGATCTGGTTGGTCCCCTCGTAGATCTGGGTGATCTTCGCGTCGCGCATCATCCGCTCCACCGGGAACTCGTTGATATAACCATACCCACCCAGAACCTGGACCGCGTCGGTAGTGACCCTCATGGCACTATCCGAGGCGGCCAGTTTGGCCATGGCGGCAAGCCGGGTCGTCTGGGGGTCGCCGGCATCCACTGCCCGACACGCTTCGTGAGTCAGGCAGCGGGCCGCCTCCAATTGAGTGGCCATGTCCGCGAGCATGAACTGGATACCCTGGAACTCCGCGATCGGTCGGCCGAATTGATGGCGCTGCTGGGCGTACGCCACGGCCTGGTCCAGGGCACCCGCCCCGATCCCTAGCGCCTGGGCGGCGATCTGCGGGCGTGACCGATCGAGGACCCCCATGGCGATCTTGAATCCGTCACCTTCTTCGCCCAATCGCCGACCGGCCGGCACCCGGCAGCCGGTGAAGACCAACTCCGCAGTGTCACTGCCCCGGATCCCCAGCTTCCCGTGGATTGGATTGCGTTGCAGGCCCTCACTGTCGCCGTCGACCAGGAAGGCCGAGATCCCCCTAGCTCCCTGACCCTGACTTGTGACCGCGAAGACCACAATCAGGCCAGCAACGCTGCCGTTGGTGATCCAGGTCTTGACTCCGTCCAGGATGTATTCGTCGCCATCCCGCCGGGCCCTGGTGCTCATGGACGCCGGGTCGCTGCCGGCATCGGGCTCACTGAGGGCGTAGGCGGCCAGCTTGCGGCCGCTGGCCAGCTCCGGCAGGAACTCCTGCTGCTGCTCCTCACTGCCACCCAGGAGGATCGGGTATCCGCCCAGCCCCTGGACCGCCAACAGCAGCGCCGAGGTGGCGCAGACCTTGGCGATCTCCTCGACGGCGACGGCGAGGGTCAGAGCCGAGCCCGATATTCCCCCGTGCTGAGGGGCGAAGGCGATGGCGAAGACATCCTGCTGGCGGAACATCTCAACCACGTCCCAGGGAAACTCAGCGGTGCGGTCGATCTCGGCGGCCCGCGGGGCGATCCGGACGCGGGCCAGCTCGCGCACCGAGTCCTGGATGGCCGCTAGATCTTCCTTTACTTCCGTTGCCATCGGCCATCCTCCGCTGGGGTCAAAGCCACTGGTGCCCCGGACCGCTTGATTGTAGGCGGGGCCGCCGAGTTCGCCCCTGGTCAGGCCACCTCAACCAGGGTCGCCTCCCCCTGGGCCGTGCCAGAGCAGATCGTCGCCGCCCCGGGACCGCCCCCGCGGCGCCTGAGCTCCATGACACAGCTGGCGAGGATCCGGGCGCCCGAGGCTCCGACCGGGTGGCCCACCGCGATGGCGCCGCCGTTGGGGTTCACCTGGTCCAAATCCAGCTCTAGCATCCGGGAGCTGGTGATCACCACCGAGGCGAACGCCTCGTTGATCTCCACCACCTTGAGGTCCGGGGCGCTCAACCCACCGCCGGTCTTGGCCAGCGCCTGGGCCAGTGCGGTCGCAGGGACGGTGGCGAGGTAGGGATGGTCCGCCGCGGACTCCCCGTAGCCGAGCCACTGCGCCAGCGGCTCGACCCCGAGGGCCCTGGCGCGCGCTCGACTCATGATCACAATGGCGGCCGCGCCGTCATTGATCCCCGGGGCGTTGCCGGCGGTCACGCTGCCCTCGGGGCCGCCGAAGACCGGCCGCAAAGCTGAGAGCTTCTCGATGGTGGAGTCAGGCCGGGGCTGCTCGTCTCGGTCGACCAGGATGGGGCCGGACTTGGCGGCGACCGAGATGGGCGCCAGCTCCTTGGCGATCAGGCCCTTCAGCCGCGCCGCCTCGTAGCGCTGCTGAGAGAGCAGGGCATACCGGTCCTGCTCCTCCCGGCTGACTCCGAGCTCGGCGGCGACCTCGGTTCCGTGATCGCCCATGGGCACATCGTCGATGGGGCAGGTGAGGCCGTCCCAGAGCATCGAGTCGTAGAGCGTCATGTCGCCCATCGGGACCCCGCGCCGCACCCCCGGCAGGAGCATGGGGGCCTGAGACATCGACTCCATCCCCCCGGCGACCACGACCTCGGCTTCCCCGGCCCTGATCAGTAGTCCCGCCAGATTGACCGCCTTCAGAGAGGAGGCGCAGACCTTGTTCACGGTGAGGGAAGACACGCTCGAGGGGATGCCCGCCTTGAGGGCCGCCTGCCGGGCCGGAATCTGGCCCTGGCCGGCCGTGATCACCGTGCCCATGATGCATTGGTCCACTTCGTCTGGAGCCACTCCGGCTCGCTCCAATGCGACCCGGATGGCGTGGGCGCCCAGCTCCACGGCCGCAACCGAGCTGAGAGCCCCGCCGAGCTTGCCGAAGGGGGTGCGGGCCACGGCCACGATCATCGGATCGCGATCACTCACCAAGTCATCGTATACCTGGCAGCGACCTTCTCCTGTCCGGTCAGGTCCGGTCTTGGTCCAGCAGCTTGGAGACTGATCCACCCAGCCCCAGGAGGTGCGAGGCGATGATCAGCCGCTGCACCTCAGAGGTGCCCTCGCCGATCTCGTTGATCTTCACGTCCCGGTAATAGCGAGCCACGGGCAGGTCCTCCATGAAGCCGGCCCCACCGTGGATCTGGACCGCCTGATTGGCGCACCAGGTCGCGGTTTCCGAGGCGTGGAGCTTGGCCATGGCGGCGAACTTGCCGGCGGGCTGACCCTGGTCGATCAAGGAACCTGCCCGAAGGACCATCAGGCGGCTCAGTTCGACCTGAGTGTCCATGTCGGCGAGCTTGAGCTGGGTTGCCTGGAAATGGCTGATCGGTCGGCCGAACTGGCGGCGCTGCTGCGAGTAGCTGAGCGCGGCGTCGAGGCAGGCCTGGGCCAGGCCCACGGCTAGGGCGGCGATCGCCACCCGTCCAGCTTCCAGCGCCTTGAAGAACTGCCCCAGGCCACCCCCTTCCTTTCCCAGCAGGTTGGCCTCTGGCACCCGGCAGCCCGAGAAGGTCAGCTCTCGGGTGTCGCTTGCGTGCCAGCCCAGCTTGCGGTACGGGGCGGCGACCTCATACCCCGGAGCACCGCGCTCTACCAGAATGGCGCTGATGCGCTTGCGGCCACTGTCCTCGGCGGTGATCGCGGTCAGGGTCACCCCGGCGCTGATCTCCGTCCCGGAGTTGGTGATGAAGCACTTCGATCCGTCGATCACCCACTCCGATCCGTCGCGCCGCGCCCTGGTCTTGGTGCCTCCGGCATCCGACCCGGCCTCGGGCTCGGTCAGGCCGAAGGCCCAGAGCTGGCGCCCGGCGCAGAGCTCGGGGAGATAGCGCGCCTTCTGCTCAGCAGTCCCGAACTGGAAGATCGGTGAGATCCCGAGTGAGACCGCCGCCTCCAGAGTTATCGCCAAGGAGGCGTCCGCCCGAGCGATCTCCTCCAGGGCTAGGAGGTAGCTCGTGAAGTCGGCACCCGCTCCGCCGACTGACTCCGGGAAGGGCAGGCCGAATAGCCCCAGCTCCCCCATCTGGGCGACGACGGGGTAAGGAAACTCTTCGCGACGGTCCCACTCCGCCGCCTGCGGGGCCACCACCTGGCTGGCGAATTCGCGGCAGGTGTCGCGAATGGCCGTCTGTTCGGGACTCAGCTCGAAGCTCAGCCCCATGGCGACTAGGAGCGGAGAGCGGCGCCCAGCCGCTCCCGCACTAACTCGACAATCTGCTCGATGGTGTCAGCGACCTCAACGCCGGCCTGCTGAAGAGCCGCCACCTTGGAGGCGGGGCTCCCAGTGGTGCCGCTGATGATGGCTCCGGCATGGCCCATCCGCTTACCGGGCGGGGCGCTGCGGCCGCTGATGAAGCCGACTACCGGCTTGGGATAGCCCTGCCCGATCAGCTCGGCGGCACGCTCTTCGTCCGAGCCACCGATCTCCCCGGCCAGCACCACGAGGTCAGTATTGGGATCGGCGGAGAAGAGTTGGACTACATCGGAGAAGCTGAGCCCGAGAACCGGATCCCCGCCAATGCCGACCGAGGTCGACTGCCCGTATCCCTCCCGCGCCAGGGCCTGAATGATCTCGTAGGTCAGAGTCCCGGAGCGGGAGACCACTCCCACCCGGCCGGGACTGGCGATGTGGTTGGGGATGATCCCGACCTTGGCCCGTTCCCCGGGTGACATCAGTCCGGGGCAGTTGGGGCCGATCAGCCGCGTGCCCCGGCGGTCGATGAAGGCCCGGGCCCGCACCATGTCATTCACCGGGATCAGCTCGGTGATGCAGACCACCAGCGATATTCCCGCTTCGGAGGCCTCCATGATCGCGTCGGCGGCAAAGGGCGGCGGCACGAAAACCCCGGCGGTGTCCGCCCCGGTGGCGTCAACCGCCTCGCCTACGGTGTCAAATACGGGTAGCCCCAGATGCCGGCTGCCTCCCTTGCCGGGCGATACGCCCGCCACCACCTGGGTGCCGAAGTCGAGCATCTGCTGGGTGTGGAAGGAGCCCTCGCTCCCAGTCATGCCCTGGACCAGGACCTTGGAGTCGCGGGTGAGCAGGATGCTCACGTCAGCGGGCTCCCTGAGCGTCGATGAGCTCGACGATCTTGCGGGCCGCCTCGGGGGCTGACAGCGCCGGAGTGATCCCGGCCTGCTCCAGCAGCTGACGCCCCTCCTCTTCTCGGGTGCCGGTCATCCGGACCACGAGGGGCAACTTCATTCCCAACTCGTCGCGGGCGTCGATCAGGCCGCGGGCCACCTCATCGCCCCTGGTGATCCCCCCGAAGATGTTCACGAAGACGCCCTTCACGGCGGGGTCCAGCAGCAGCATCTCCAGTGCCTGCTTGACTACCTCCGCCTTGGCCCCCCCGCCAATGTCCAGGAAGTTGGCTGCGGCGCCGCCGTGCTGCTTGACCAAATCCAGGGTGTTCATGACCAGGCCGGCCCCGTTCCCGATGATCCCGACACTCCCGCCGAGGTGGACGTAGGTGAGCCCGCGCTTCCGGGCCTCGACCTCGAGCGGATCTTCGCCGCTGGTGGCCGCTAGCGCGTCTGGTCCCAGCTCGCGAACCAGGTCGTGGTGACGAAACTCAGCGTTCTGGTCGATCTCGATCTTGGCATCGCCGGCGATCACCTGCCCTGACTCGGTCACCACCAGGGGGTTGATCTCGCAGAGGCTGGCGTCGAGCTCCTGCGAGATCTGGAAGAGCCGCTGCACCACCGGCACCAGTTCGGCCAGGTACCGCCCCTTCGGCAGGGTCTGGTCCCCGCCGACCGCCTCGAGCGCCCGCAGCACCAGCTCTCGGATCTCGAAGGGTTGGGGTCCGGCGAACGGGTCCGGCCAGAGCTTGGCGATCTTCTCCGGAGAATGCTCAGCGACCTCCTCGATCTCCATCCCTCCAGCGAAGGAGAGGATCACCACCATCGACCGGCGATCCCGGTCGACCGTGACCCCCAAGTAGATCTCCTTGGCAATCTGCAGCGCCTCTTCGCAGAGGACGGAGGGCACACGGTAGCCGTGGATCGCCATTCCCAGGATCGCCGCGGCGGCGTCGTGGGCCTCGGCCGGAGTCTTGGCCAGCTTCACTCCGCCCGCCTTGCCTCGGCCTCCGATCGGCACCTGGGCCTTGATGACCACCGGGCCCAGCTCCTGGGCCGCCTTCTCCGCTTCCTGCGGGGAGCGGGCGACCAGGCCGGTCGGGCACTCGATCCCCACGCCGCGCAAGCGCTCCTTTGCTTGATGCTCCAGTAGCTTCACCGACACCTCCCGTGGGCCGGTGCTACCGGCCGCCGCCTCGTCGCCCTAAGTTTAGTTGTCCGTCCGGAAGCTGCCGGGTAGAGGCGGCGTCGCCGAGACTCAACCCTGCTCAGAGCGGGATGTTGCCGTGCCTGCGCCGAGGTGGAGACACCTGCTTGGTCCGCGCCATCCGGAGCGCGGAAACCAGCGACGGCCGAGTGTGCCGGGGTTCAATCACATCGTCGATGTAGCCGCGCTCGGCGGCCTGATAGGGGGTGGCGAACTGCTCGCGGTAAGAGGCGATCAGCGCCTCCCGGTCGACCGCGACCTGTCCGGCTCGCGGTCTGCCCAAGAACTGGACCGCGCCCTCGGCGCCCATCACCGCGATCTCCGCGGACGGCCAGGCGACGTTGTAGTCGGCTCCGATGTGTTTGCTGCACATCACGTCATAGGCACCGCCGTACGCCTTGCGAGTGATGACGGTGAGCTTGGGGACGGTGGCTTCGGCGAAGGCATAAAGCAACTTGGCACCGTGGCGAATTATCCCGCCGTACTCTTGCTCAGTGCCCGGCAGGAATCCGGGCACGTCGACGAAGGTGACCAGTGGAATGTTGAAAGCATCGCAAAACCGCACAAATCGTGCACCTTTGACAGATGCGTTGATATCGAGAGCGCCGGCCAGCTGGCGCGGCTGATTCGCCACCACGCCAACGCTCTCGCCATCCAAACGAGCAAAAGCAACTACCAGGTTGGGGGCGAATAGCGGCTGGACCTCAAGGAACTTCCCGTCATCGAATACGCGCTGGATCACCTCACGCATGTCGTAGGGGATGCTCTGACTCTCAGGGATGATTTCCTGCAGTTCTGAGTCGGCCCGGTCGATGGGATCTGCGGTCTCGACGACCGGCGGTGCTTCCCCGCTGTTCTGCGGCAGAAACGATAGCAATTCACGCACCTGCGAGAAGGCCTCATCCTCCGTCGCCGCTTCGAAATGCGCGACGCCGCTGCGCTGGGAGTGCATGTCCGCCCCGCCCAGCTGCTCCTGATCCACCTCTTCTCCGGTGGTGACGCGCACGACGTCCGGACCGGTGATGAACATGTAGCCGACCTTGCGCACCATGAAGGTGAAGTCGGTAATGGCCGGCGAGTAGACGGCGCCTCCCGTGCAGGGGCCGGCGATGATCGAGAGCTGCGGAATCACGCCACTGGCCCGAACGTTGCGGTAGAAGATGTCCGCATAGCCGGCGAGCGAAACTACTCCCTCTTGAATGCGCGCGCCAGCGCTGTCGTTGATGCCGATCATCGGCGTCCCGGTGCGCTCCGCCAGCTCCATCACCTTGCACACCTTCTCGGCAAAGGCCTCGCCCAGCGATCCCCCCATGAAGGAGGCGTCGTGGGAGAAGATGAAGACCTGTCGCCCTCCAACCAGGCCGTACCCGGTGACGACTCCATCGCCCATGGCGCGGCGCTCCGCCATGTCGAATTGGGTCGAGCGATGGGTAACGAAGGCGTCCAACTCTACGAAGCTCCCCTTATCGAGCAGGCGCCGGATGCGCTCCCGGGCTGTCAGCTTGCCTTTGCTGCGCTGGACTCTCTCTGGCTCCCCACCCCGATGGACCGCGTCGTGACGACGCTTGCGGAGCTGGTTTACCAGCCGCTCGTTGGCGCTGGGAGCGCCCGCCGGCCGCGCCGTGTGGCTCTCGGCGCCCCCACCCGCCGGTCGCGGCTTGGGCTTCGACACCTTGTCATCTTCGTCTATCTGTCCGGGGGGCAGAGGTCCTCAGCCGCTCCCTTCTCCGAGATCCAGAGCCAGTGACGACGATCACCGGGGTCGGCCGGGGCGGTCAGGTGACACCACCATCCCTCGGCGATCCTCCCCGCAACGGCTGGCACTGGTCGGAGTGGACCGCCGAGGGCCTGGGCACCGCCATTTTGGTGCTGGGAGGGCTCAGCGCCGTCTGCCTGGACTTCGGTACCGGCTCTCCTATGCTCCGCCTGGTCCCCTCGAGCTCGGTCCGCCTGCTGATCACAGGGCTGCTGTTCGCCGGGACCGGCAGCCTGGTGGCGATCTCACCCCTGGGCCGCCTGAGCGGCGCTCACCTGAACCCGGCCGTGACTTTGGCCTTCTGGACAAGCGGGCACGTCTCCCGTTCCGATCTGCTTGGCTATCTGACCTCCCAGGTGGTGGGCGCCCTGCTGGGGGTGGCGGTCTTGAGATTGGCCTGGGGTCAGTTGGCGGTCGGGCTCCAGGACGGGCGCACCAGCCCCCACCCCGGCGTGATCCCAGTCGCAGCGGTGGGAATCGAAGCGCTGCTCACGGCCATTCTGATCCTGGCGATCTTTTCGTTCACTTCGTCCGCTCGGACGGCCCGCTGGACCCCCCTCGCCCTCTGGATCGTGATCGCCCTGCTGGTGTGGCGCGGGGCTCCCTACACGGGTTGCAGCATGAATCCGGCCCGAAGCCTGGCCCCGGCCGTGATCTCCTCCGACTTCTCATTCCTCTGGGTCTACCTGGTGGGGCCACCGCTCGGCGCGCTGGCCACGGCTTGGCTCTTTGTAAACGCTCCCCTGGGGCTGCGTCCGGTGACCGCCAAGCTCTACCACGATGTCGCCTACCCCAGCGTGCTCGGGACGTCGCTCAGGACGCGGCCAGGGCACCGGTCCAGTCGTTGAGCCCCCGGTGCGCGGCGCGCCTCAGCCGGTGGAGCGCGGCTGGAAGGTCCCGAACACCCGGCGCAGCCGATTGCAGATCTCGCCCAGCGTCGCTCCGTCGACCAGCGCGTCGCGCATCACTGGCAGGAGATTAGCTGTTCCGGCAGCGCACTCCTCGACCCGCCCCAACGCGCGCTCCGTGGCGGCTGTGTCACGCTCTTGGCGGTGGCGCGCCAGCCGTTCCCGCTGGCCGCGCTCAAGCTCCGGGTCGACCTTGAGAATGGGGATCTCGACCGGCAATTCGTCCTGGAAACGGTTGACTCCGACGATCACCCGTTCCCCGCTCTCGACCAGCTGCTGGTGGCGGTAGGCGGAGTCCTGGATTTGGTCCTGGTAGAACCCCTGCTCGATCGCCGCCACCGCGCCCCCCCGTCGATCCACATCCTGGATCAAAAGGGTGGCCGCCTCGACTAGCTGTGCTGTGAGCTTCTCCAACAGGTACGAGCCGCCCAGGGGGTCAGCGACCCGGGCCACGCCTGACTCGAAGGCCAGCAGCTGCTGGGTGCGCAGCGCCAGGCTGGCCGCCTGTTCGGACGGGAGGGCCAGCGCCTCATCGAAGGAGTTGGTGTGCAGCGACTGGGCCCCCCCGAGCACTGCGGCGAGGGCCTGCAGCGAGACCCGCACCACGTTGTTGAGTGGCTGCTGGGCGGTCAGGGTGGCACCACCAGTCTGGGCGTGGAAGCGCAGCTGGCAGCTGCGCTCGCTGTGAGCGCCGAAGCGCTCTCGCATGATCCCAGCCCAGAGGGTCCTGGCCGCCCGGAACTTGGCGACCTCTTCAAAGAAGTCATTGCCCACGTTGAAGAAGAAGCTGAGCTGGGGCGCGAATTCCTCCAGCACCAGGCCGGCGCTGAGAGCCGCCTCGACGTACGCGATGCCGTCGCTGAGGGCAAAGGCCAGTTCCTGGGGAGCGGTCGCTCCCGCCTCCCGCATGTGGTAGCCGGAGATCGAGATTGGATGCCAGCGGGGCAGCTGATCCTGGCAGTAGGTCAGGGTGTCAGTGACCAGCCGCATGCTCGGCCGGGGTGGAAAGATGTAGGTGCCGCGGGCCACGTACTCCTTCAGGATGTCGTTCTGAATGGTGCCTCCGAGCAGCTCGGAGGCGATCCCTTCCTCCTCCCCTGCGAGCTGGTACATCAAGAGCAGCAGACTGGCCGGAGCATTGATGGTCATCGAGGTGGTGACTCGATCCAGTGGCAGTCCCCGGCAGAGGATTTTCATATCCGCCAGGGTGTCGATCGCTACCCCTACCTTCCCGACCTCTCCGGCCGCTTCGGGGGCGTCCGAGTCGTAGCCCATCTGGGTGGGCAGGTCGAAGGCTACCGAGAGGCCCGTCTGGCCCCGATCCAGCAGGTAGTGGAATCGTTGGTTGGTGGAGGCGGCGGAGCCGAAGCCGGCGTACTGCCTCATGGTCCAGAGCCGCTTGCGATACCCGTCTCGCCGAAGTCCTCTGGTGTAGGGCGCCTCCCCGGGCGGTGCGGGCTCCGGCCCGCCCTCGCCGTACCACGGCTCCAGTGGCAGTTGGGACTCGGTCTCGTCGGGCCGGGGCAGCCCGGAATCAGCGGTCATTCGGCGCCATCGCGCAGCTGGCAGAGCTCAGTCAGCACGCCTCCCGCCGACTTGGGGTGGATGAATGCCACCAGCCTCCCGCGGGCCCCCGGGCGACCGTGCTCGTCAACCAGTTCCGCCCCCCGATTACGCCACCGGGTGAGTTCTGCCTCGATGTTGGAAACCAGGTAGGCCAGATGATGGAGGCCCTCGCCCCGGCGCTCGAGGAAGCGGCCCACCGAGGAGTCCGAGCGCGTGCTCCCCAGCAGTTCCAGGCTCGACTCACCGAGGTCGAAGAAGACGGCGGTGACTCCATCCCGGGGCACCTCCTCGCGATGGCTCGGGGGCACCCCCAGCAGGCGCTGATAGAAGGCCACCGCCAACTCGAGATCAGCGACGGCGAGGCCAACATGGTCGATCGCGGCCGGGCCAACTTCCGCCGCCACGGTCTGATTATGACAAGGTGGATCACGGCCCTCGTGGTTAGGTGCTGATCGCACGGGTTCTGCCGGAGCTGACGTGACGCCTCGGAGCGCGCCGGGTGGGCAGAGGTCGCGGTGCGAACCCGGTGAACGGTTGGCGGCCGGCAGGATGCGCCTCCGACTTGCATAGGCTGGAGCTGCGATCTCGAGGTATCGGCTGGTGTGCGGGCACCGCTCCCGATCGGACTGAGTGGCTGACTCACTTCGCCGCCGGCAGGTACTCCAATCCCATCGACTCCGCCACCAGCACCGAGATGTCCCGGCTCTCCATGGCAGACTGCTGGGAGCTGATCCCTTCGGTGAACATGGTGGCGCAGAAGGGGCAGGCCACCGCCGCGGTCCCGGCCCCGGTCTCCTCTGCCTGCTGAACCCGCACCCGGTTGATCCGGGGCCCTCGACTCTCTTCCATGAAGAGCCTTCCACCACCCGCCCCGCAACACATGGCTTCATTGCGGGTCCGTTTCATCTCCACCAGCTTGGCGCCGGGGATGGCCTCCAGCACCCGCCGCGGGGCGTCGTACTCGCCGTTCCAGCGCCCCAGGTAGCAGGGATCGTGGTAAGTGAGCTCGCCATTCTTCAGTGGCTCTGTTAGCTCAATCCGGCCCTCGTCGAGCAGCTGGGCCAGCAGTTGGGTGTGGTGAACCACCTCGTAGTTGCCGCCCAGGTCGGGGTACTCCCTGGCCATCGTGTTGAAGCAGTGGGGGCAGCTGGCGATCACCTTGCGGACAGCTCGCTCCTTTAATTTTTCCACCACCTGTTGGGCCTGCGTCTGGAAGAGGTACTCGTTGCCCAGCCGCCGGGCCGGGTCCCCGTTGCAGACCTCCTCCTGGCCCAGGACAGCGAAGCTCACCCGGGCCTTTTTGAGGATGGCCACCATGGCCCTGGCGATGGGCCAATTGGATTCATCGAAGGCGGTGGCACAACCTACCCAATACAGATACTCGGCATCCGGGTTGTCGGTGAGCAGCGGCACCTGCAGCCCTTCCGCCCACTTCATCCGGGAGTCGGCCGGCATCCCGAATGGATTGCCGCGCTGCTCTAGCGACTCCAGGGCGGCTCGGGCCTCCCTGGGCAGCCGCGACTCCTCCAAGACCAGGCTTCGGCGCATCTCGACGATGGCCGGGACGTGTTCGATCAGGACCGGGCACTCCTCGACGCAGGCACCGCAGGTGGTGCAGGACCAGAGCGTCTCTTCCATCACGCTCCAGTCCAGCAGCTGGCCGTCCTTGGGAGCTTCAGCAACGGCACCTGCTCCAGCCTCGGCCGCCCACGCACTGGGCGGAGGCAGCTCGCCTCGGGCGTGGGCGTACCAGCCGTCGCGAAGATCGGTGATGAAGAGCTTGGGCGAGAGCGGCTTGCCGGTGTTGAAGGCTGGACAGTGACTCTGACACCGGCCGCACTCCGTGCAGGTGGCCAGGTCGAGCTCCTGCTTCCAAGTGAGCTGGTCCACCTTGGCCAGCCCGAAGTGCTCGGCCTTCTCGATGTCCAAGTTGGGCAGGTGCCGACCAGCCGGCTCCAGGCTGCGGAAGAAGACGTTCGGGGCGGCCGTGAGGATGTGCAGGTGCTTGCTGTGAGCGAGATAGACCCCAAACCCGGCGATCAGGCCCAGGTGGGCCCACAGAAAGAATTCGTGCCACACCCAGATCCCTTCGCCGTGCACACCCCGGAAGAGCTGGGCGACCGCCGCGGAGACCGGCCGGAGGTTTACCAGATGGTCGGTGCCGGCGGCGATCTGGGTGCCGTAGAGCCCGAGCTGGGTCAGGATCACCAAGGCGATCAGGACCAGGATGATGGTGGCGTCCCGCTGGTGGCTGCCCTGGAATCGCCGCGGTCGAAGCAGGTAGCGATTGAGCGCCGCCACCGCCAGTCCGGTCAGCACTGCCACCGCCAGGAGGTCCTGGGCAAAGGCCACCGGCCCCCACCAGAGCTGCTGCTCCAAGTTCAGCGGCGGAACCAAGGCCTCTAGACCCGCCTCCAGGATCTCCAGGTTGAGGATGACGAAGCCCCAAAAGATCAGGAAGTGGGCAAGCCCGGTCAGGGGCCAGCGCAGCAGCCGGCGCTGGCCCAAGACAAATACCACTACTCCCCAGATCCGCTCCCTCAGGTGGTCCCGGCGAGGGTCGGGCTGGGCGGCTCTCATCGAGCGCCAGAGTGGCCCCAGCCGACGGAGGAAGAAGAATCCGGCTACCCCGACCAGCAGCACCAGCCCCACCGGGTTGAGCCAGATCACGGTCGGTCGAAGCCCACCGCTACCAGGAAGAGGGCGGCACCCAATAGGAAGATGGCGACTGCCAGCACCCAGAACCAGTGAGGCTCCTCCATCCAGAAGGGACCCCTGCGCTGGTGAGCGCCGGCCACCGAGGTGTTGGGATCCCTGGAGGGCTCGCCCTCGGCCGGGGATTGGGGAGCGGTCACCTGGGGGATGGTAGGGCTCGAACCAAGCTGGGCAAGAGCCTTGTCTACCGCCCCGACCACCTGGCCGAGCGCTTCTCCAGGAACGCCGAGATCCCTTCGGCGGCGTCGTCACTTCGGAACGCGGTGTCGAACTCCCGCAGTTCGAGCGCGAGCCCCTCAGCCAGCGGTTGGTCGAGGCCGCCGCTGACAGCCCGCTTGATCGCCGCCACCGCCAGCGGGGCCTGCTCTGCCAGCCGCCCGGCCAGCTCCTGGGCCGCAGTCTTCAGCTGATCCGGTTCCACCACCTGGTTGACCAGCCCCAGCTCCAGCGCTCTCTCCGCTTCAATGGGCGCACCTGAGAGCAGGATTTCCAAGGCCCGGCCCCGCCCCACCAGGCGCGGCAGCCGCTGGGTTCCCCCCCATCCGGGGATGATCCCCAGCAGGATCTCCGGCTGGCCGACCTTGGCGCTGGAGCTCGCCAGGCGCAGGTCACAAGCCATGGCCAGCTCCAGCCCGCCGCCCAATGCAAACCCGTTGATGGCGGCCACGATCGGGTAACGCTGATGCTCCATCTCCAGGGTCAGCCGCTGGCCATCGGCGATCTTGGCCCGTGTCCCGTCCGGACCGAGGCTCAGGAACTCCCCGATGTCGGCTCCCGCCGCAAAGAATTTCTCGCCCGCACCGGTCAGCACCGCGGCCCCCAGGGAGACATCCGCCTCCACCTCGGCCAGGGCGGAGCGCAGTCCGTCCAGAACGGCCTGGCTGAGGGCATTGGCGGGCGGGTGGTCGATGGTGATCCAGGCCACCTTGCCTTCGCGCTCCAACCGAACCTGATCAGCCGTCTTCTCTCCTCCCCTTTCCTTAAGCCTAGTGCTCGTGCCTTGTGTAGGCTAGCTCTGTGGCCGATCCCGATGCGCCTTTGGCAGCCGCCGAGATCTCGCTGCCGCCGACTGAGGAGTTCACGGGGCTCACCGACGAGCAGCTCCGGCAGCTAGTGCAGATGGTCGAGTCGGCCGAGCGCCGGATCCGCGAGCAGATGGCTCCCTTTCAGCTCCGCCTCACCCGGCTGGCCAAGGACGCGGCCGCCGTCCACACCGAGGTCCGTCGCCGCGAGAGGCAGCGCCACATCCAGTCCCGCAAGGAGGTGCGCGAGCAGGTCAAGGAGGGAGATGCCCCCTCGCTGGCCCAGCTGATCGAGGCCGAGGCGCTGCCGTCCTTCGGCGAGCCCGCCTTCTCCGAACTGAGCTTTCTCCTGGAGAGCGGCGGTCAGGTCGCCCTGGGCTATCCCGGGAGCCGGACCCCCAGCCTGCAGATGACCGATGGCAGCGCGATCTCGACGGTGACCACTCTAGCCGAGGCCAGGGAGCTTTACCGCCAGGGGTGGGAGATCGGCGTCCCCGCCAAGCGAGGGGTGCGGGTGCACACTCCCGGCACCCGCCTGGAGCGGCTGCTCGACCCCGAGAACTGCTTCGTACGCCCGGCGGCCGGGGCGAGCGGACCAGACGGAGCGTCGGCTTGAGCCGGGTGATCGGGCTCACCGGAGGCATCGCCAGCGGGAAGTCGACCGTGGCCCAGATACTCGGTGAGCGGGGGGCATGGGTCGTGGACGCCGACCAGCTGGCCCGCGAGGTGGTCTCGCTGAAGAGCCCAGCGCTGGAGGAGATCGCCCGAACTTTCGGCGAGGCAGTCATTGCCAGCGACGGGTCACTGGACCGCGCTCAGCTGGGCCAGTTGGTGTTCTCGGATGAGTCGGCAAGGGAGCAGCTCAATGCCATCGTCCATCCCAGGGTGTTGGAGCTCAGCCAGGAGGAGATCCGCAAGGCGACCGGGGCCGGCGCCGGGCTCATCGTCTACGACGTCCCCTTGCTGTTCGAGACCTCTCGCCAGACAGAGTTCGACGGCACCCTGGTGGTCTGGGTCGACCCCTTGACCCAGCTCCTGCGACTGCGGCAGCGGGCCGAGCTCGACGAGGACCAGGCGCGAGCCCGGATCGCCTCCCAAATGCCGCTGACCCGCAAGCGCGAGTTGGCGACCTGGGTGATCGACAACAGCGGCAGCCCGGGGGCCACCAGAGCCCTGGTGGACGACCTGTGGCGGACTGAGCTCTCCCCGAGCGGGTGATCCGCTCGCCGGAGGCTTTCCGGTCCGGCCTTGGTGCGCTATGCTCGGCGAACAAGCGTGCCCAGCCCCACCGACTTCTGGATCAAGGTGCCCAATCCGTTCTGGGGCGTGGAAACCGTTGGCTTCAGCGTCCGCTGCCCGAGCCAGACCGAGGCCGCCGGGCTACCTGACATCCCCTTCTTCGTGGAGGGCGACGCGCGGTCGATGGCTTCGCTGGACCACCCCCTGCGGCTCTTCCCACAGCGGGAGCGGTACGTGGACTGCGACGAGCTCGGGGAGGCCTACGGCTGGACCGATCCCATCAAGCTCACCGACGAGGTGATCGTGATGGCGTTCCGAGACCGCAGCCTGGAACAGACGCTGCCGGATCCCAACCGGGCACTGCTCAACCGGCTCTCCAACCAACTGGTGCTGCTGGCCTTCCCCTTCCTCCGCGACTGCGTCCGGGTTGCCGGTCTGCGCCTCAGTTCGCCGATCTCGGTCAAGATCGGATCGGACTCATTTCCCGAGATTGACCTCTCCCTGCCGCTGACTGAGATCGTCGAGGGGAACGGGGCGCGCACGCTCACCGAGCTCTGAGCGGTCCGGGCTTACAGCCGGCTAGGCCTCTCGACTCTCGAAGCTGACCAGCGCCAGCCCTAGCACCACCACCATCCAGAGGGCGACCCACACCAAGTACCAGGTGGTCGGTCCGGAAGCGGACTCGAACGAGCTGTTGAGGCCGCGGATGGCAGCAGCGGCGAAGGACGTGGGCTCCATGGCGTACACCGCCGCGTGCCAGAGTCCGTCGGTGGGAAGAAGGAGGTGGGTGATGACCCCCACGTTGGTTATGGCGGCGTTGTGGAAGACCTGGCCGAAGGCACCCGCCACTCCTCCCAGCCACATGGCTCCGAAAGCAATCACCGCGATCACCCCGGCAGTGATCGCCGAAATGCGGGTGCTTAGGGCCAGGGTGAAGGTCAGCAGGACCAGGCCCTCCACCAACAGCGCCGCCTCCGCGGCGATCACCTGGGGAGGCCAGTAGCCGGTGGTCCAGCGCACCAAGGCGAACTCCAGCGTGGTCGAGAGCAAGGTGTAGACGGTGATCGTGAGGGAGAGGCCCAGCCACCGGCCCAGCACCAACTCCCGACGCCGGAGCGGGCGCGCCAGGAGCCCCTGCGCGACCCCTGACTCCAATTCTCCGGCGATCGCCGGGGCCGCCAGGAATGCGCAGGTCAAGGCCAGAACGAAGCTGAACATGAACATCACCAGCAGCAGCAGCTGGGCCGCCGCCGTGTGGATTTCACCTTGAGTCAGGGGGTGTCCGGCGAGGTGGAGGCTCGGCACCCGAGAGAAACCCCAACCGGAAACGCCAATGACGATGGCGGTCAGGGCCAAGAGGGCCACGACCAGCTTGCGCCGCACCAACTCGCGCCAGGTGAGGCTGGCGATCACCCAGGTCGCCATCAAGCCGCTTCGATCAGTTGCAGGAAGCGTTCTTCCAAGGTCTGCTGGCCGGGATCGACCGCGTAGACCCGACCGCCGGCCCCAACAATGGCACTGACCAGGTCCGGCACCCGGCTCGGGTCGATCCCGGAAACGGTGAGCCAGCCTTCGTCCTCGGTGATAACCCCGAACGCGCTGAGCTGCTGGTGAGCCTCCGACCCGAGCCCGGTGCAGCGCACCCTGACCTGGGGCCGGGCCAGCAGCTCTTCCAGCCGGCCCGCGGCGATGACCCTGCCGTGGTCGACCACCGCCACTCGGTCACAGACCTGCTCTACCTCAGAGAGCAGGTGGGAGTTGAGAAAAACCGCCACCCCCTTCTCACGCAGGCCACGGACGATCTCCCGGACGTCGTGGCGACCGACCGGGTCCAGCGCCGAGGTCGGCTCATCCAAAAGAACCAACTGAGGGTCGCCGAGGAGGGCGACCCCCAGGCCCAGCCGCTGCTGCATCCCCTTGGAGAAGCCGGCGACCCGATCGTCGGCGCGCTCGGCGAGTCCAACCGTGGTCAAGGCACCGCTGATCGCCCCCGGCCAGGAGGAGCGCTCCAGCTGAGCCAGCCGACAATGCAGCACCAGCACCTCCCGGGCCGACAGCCAGCCTTGGTAACGGAAGAGCTCCGGCAGGTACCCGACGGAACGTCGAGCGTCGAGGGAGCCCAGCGGCGACCCGAGCAGCAGCCCCTCTCCGGAGGTGGGCTTGGCCAGTCCCAGGAGCAGCTTTACCACGGTCGTCTTGCCGGCGCCGTTGGGTCCCAGGAACCCAAAGACCTCCCCTCGAGGCACCGACATGCTGAGGTCGGTCACCGCCACGGTCTTGCCGTATCGCTTGGTCAGCTGGCTAACGTGGATCGCCGGACTGGCGGAGAGCTCGGCCGGTGATGCCCCAGCCGGGTTCCCGGCCGCCAAGGACGGCTCGGTGGCGGCCTCAGCCACGGGCCAGCCCCAGGACGGTGCCGGAGTCCAGAAGCCCGCCCACTACGCGAATCGTCCCCTGCTCCTCCCAGACCACCGCCGAGAGCAGCGGGCTGTCGGCGTCGAACAGCACCGCCTTGTTGCCCTTGACCGTAGCGGGCTGAGATTGACCCAAGTCGGTCAGGATCGGGATTGGCAAGCTGCTGATCGGGTTACCCAACTGGTGGATCTCCGTCGCCAGAGAGGAGGGCAGGAAGGGCAAGCTGAGCAGGTAGTTTTCCAGCTGCGAGACGGTCACGCCGGTTGAGTCCAGGACGGGCGGTCGCACCGCCATCAGCGCCAAAGTAGGCAGAGGCAGAGACGAGGCGGGCCCCGAAGCCGGCCGGGTGCAACGAGTCCCCACCACGCACACCGCCCGCCGCTCGCTGCGTCGAGTGCCGAAGAGGTCCGACAGCGAGAGCGGCAGGGAGCCGCTGCCGCTCCCGTACACCACCACCACCCCCGGACCGACCGACTCGCGAAGCTCTGTCCCGTCGAATCCCGCCGGCAGCGGCGGCAGAACCACCCCCGCCGCCAAGGCGGCGGCCTGGGCGCTGGCGGCGCTGAAGGTGAAGGTCGAGCTCCAGCGGGGAACCAGGAAGAAGGAGGGGGATCCAGTTACCCCCTGGGGCAAGGAGTCGGGCACCGATATGGTCACCCCGGCCGCCGCCACGGCCGCCGCGAGGCTGGGCTCGGGGGTCAGCTTCAGCTTCTCCGCCTTGGTCAGCTGACCAAATTCAGAGAGGTGGGGCAGCGCCAGCAACTCGCTACGGGTAATCGGCAAGGTCGCGACCTTGGTGGGGGCGAAGATCTGGGTCCACTTCACCCCCGCCAGCGCGGTGCCCGTGCCGGTCGCCACCGCCAGTACCGCGATCACCGCGACCACGCTGGCCGGACGGCCGGGGTGGGAGAGACGCCGAGGCAGTCGATCCGCCAAAGAGACCCGCGGATTGGGCCCGCCGGCGACCAGCCGGCGCTGCATCGCGGCCAAAGCCTCCTTCGAATCCAACTTCAGCTCCGACTGGGGGGGGAGGAGCTGCCGAACAGCTTCCACATCGCTCCTGAAGCCTAGAAGGCGACCGGAGCAGCGCGAACAGCTTTGGACGTGGGCCTTGATGCGGTCGGGCACCAAAAGTGGCTCGTCGACGATCCGCCGCAACTGTCCGTCAGCCGGATGGAGCAGTGTCATCACGATCAACCTCCTTGCGTAGGGCCGCCTCGGCGCGCCGAAGGCGCACCCCCACCTGGCTCACCGGGATCGAGAGGGCCGAGGCGACCTCGGAGTACGAGAGGCCGCTGTAGCGCAGTACCAAGAGCGCGGCGTGGCGGCCCTTGATTCGGCCCAGGGCCTGCCGGACCTCGCGGCGGGTCTCGGCCGCCAGGGCCACGGATTCTGGATTTTCGCGGGACGCCCGCTCTCCTTCGGTCCGCAGCTCGCGCTGGAAACGTCGACGATCACCCCGCAACCGGTTGAGGGCTCGGTGGGCCGCGGCCAGGCGCAGCCAGCCGGGAGCCGCCTGGTGACCCTGGGGATGACGGAGGTGGAAGTCGAGGAAGACCTCCTGGGCCACGTCCTCAGCCGCCGACTGTTCCAAGAGCACTCGGGCGGCGACCCTCACCACCGAGGCGTACTCGGCTTGGAACAGCGCCTCGAAGCCAACGGCCCCAGCCGAGCTGGGATGGGATTCGACCGGCCCTTTTCCCACTCTCAGCGGCTGAACCGGCGAGAGACCGCGAGCAGTACTGTCCACACCAAGGTCAGCACCACTGCGCCCAGGGTTGTGACATTTCCCGTCGCCGGCGAACCGGCTCGAGATGGGCCGGCGACTCACGGGCCGCGCTGAGTTCCGCGGCTACCCCGACGGACTGGCAGACGGCGTAGCGGTGGCCGTGGCCTTGGCGGTGGCTTTAGGAGAGGCCGACGCCGTGGGGCTCGCGGTCGGAGCCTGAATCGTCACCTGGGCGGTCGGGCACCCGAAGGGTACGGGCTTGATCGAGATGGTGGGAGTCGGTGACGCGGCCGGCGAGCCCTGCGCCTGGATCACGACGGCAGTCGTGCGGGGGCAGGGCGGGGCAACCGGGATGGCGGTGGGCGAGGCAGCTTTCACGATCAGGGCTACCAGCACGGCCAGGCCTCCCAGCAGGGCAGTGATCACAAACAGGACAGCCCCCCACTCCCGCTTCATGTAGTCCCGATTCAACTCAGCTCAGGCTCCTTCTCGGCCAATTCGTCCCCGCCACCGCTGCCAGGATAGCCAGCCCATGCTGCGCGCCTGCTGCTGAAGCCGGAGCGTGAGCGGCGGCCCCTGGGGCCGGCGGTACCGCTCCAGCGGGCTGGTGGACGAATTCTCGATGGCCCGGCGCAGGTCCAAGGCGGTGCTCCCCGGGAAGACCGTGACGGTCCGGGCCAGGTCATGGCTACCGAAGTGGCTGTCGCTGGAGCCGAGCGCCGCCCCCAGCCGATCCCGATGCAGCTGGTAGAACTGGTCGAGCCCCCTGATCCGACCCTTGGTGGTCGGGCAGGTGTGGCGAAGCTCGATGCCGTCCACCGGCAGCTGCGCGATCAATTGGCGCAGGCCGCCCGGGGTGATCGAGGCGAAGTAGGTCGGCATCCACGGGTGCGCCATGACCGCCAACCCCCCCCGGTCGTGGATGGCGGCGATGGTATCCCGCACCGGCATGCCCATCCTTATGGGCCCGTCCAGGAAGAGTCCCAAGACGTGGACGTTGGCGGGGGACGAGGTGGTCACTTCCTCCCCCGCCACCACCTGGACGCCGAATTCCTGCGCGGCCTCGAGTGCCTCAGCGCACCCGGAAAAGGTGTCGTGGTCGGTGATCGCGATCACGCTGAGTCCCGACTCGGCAGCGGCCGCGACCAGCTGGCGCGGGCTGACCATGCCGTCACTGGCGGTCGTGTGGGTGTGGGGATCAGCTACCGCGTGGCCGGGCGGGATGGGAACGCTGGCGGTGAGCCGCCCAGAAGCCTGGCTCAGCGACCGAGACCCGGTCCGACCGCCGAAGTGGGCGCCGGCCGATCACCGTCGTCGGGGTGGTCGTTCTCTTCCTCCGTCCCCGGCCGATTGCGCATGTTGAGGATCCGCAGGAAGTCCTGGGCGCGTGCCATCGCCTTCCAGCGCTCTGGGTAGAAGTCCTGGGCCACAATGCTGGAGTCCTCCAGCCGCAGCACCGAAACACACCACTTGTTGAGGGTGTGCGAGACCTCTACCTCGAAATCCCCCTCCTGGCTGCGGTAGCGCAGAAGGTCATCACCGCGCCGCGGGCGTTGCATTGCCATTGCACTACCTGAAGTCGAATAGGTTTGAGGACGGGTTGCTCCGCACCGATTGCCATCTGGCTCGGCAGTATAACTCCGTCCGGCAGAGACTTTTGGGGACTCGAACAGACGAATCGGAGCGCCGCCGATCGGCCCCCACTGATCCCCTTAGCTCGCGTCCAACTCCAACTCTTGGATCCTGGCGTGCAGCATCGGTCCCAGCTCGGGATCCCGCCACACGATCTCCGCGTT